>Ga0180009_10001753_pt1 | contig 26099 bp, 26 predicted proteins | sample OS_PC_MetaG_FD_123537 | JGI IMG/M metagenome (GOLD analysis project Ga0180009, IMG submission 123537) | Groundwater microbial communities from the Aspo Hard Rock Laboratory (HRL) deep subsurface site, Sweden - OS_PC_MetaG | ecosystem: Environmental > Aquatic > Deep subsurface > Groundwater... | reverse complement strand
TTTAACCGAAAATATGGCAAAATATGGTAGGAGGGCAACATTTTGTCATATATACGAAAGATGAATCCGTAACAAGCCGATTTCTAAGTACAATAAACTACGTAATATGTGGCGTACACCCTAAAAAAGTTTAAAGGTGAAGTCAAATCAATGTATGCACTGCTTGGGGAAAAAGATTTAGTTTTTATAGTAACTTTTCCGGATGTAACACAGGCGATGAAGGCTTCAGTCGCTTTGAGCAAATTGACCGGAATTTCATTTACCACCCTGCCTGCGGTAACAGTAGAAGAATTTGATAAAATGATGAATGATTTAAAATGAGTCCTTGTTCCATCTCCCCGGCATATAGAGCCCGGTACCCGGGAGTCGCCTTCGGTTTGACCCTGATTTCAGACTGTACAAATTTTCTCAATCCTCACGGCTTTGATCAGTACAAGAGGAAGTTACTCAGGAAGATGAGAAAGAGGGAGACCCTTGCAGAGATCACCAAACGTATAGAGATCTACGACAGATTCTTTCAGGATTTCGGTTTTGAGTGCCCCCTGCCAAAACATCTAAAAAGGACTATCCATAGTGGATTTCCCCGTTATAACCTGATGGTGGATGCACATTTTATGGCCGAAATGTGTGCGGGTATTCTGGTTGCCGTGACGGATTATGACCGTTTTGACGGTAAACTGACCCTTGATATAGCAGATGAGGGAGAGATCTGTAAGGGGATGGGAGGACACGACATTAAAACAAAGCGGGGCGAGATTGTATTGAGAGACGAAAAAGAGATCGTCTGCGTTCTCTGTCAGGGAGCGGACGAGAAAACGCGTGTGAGAGAAGATTCCCGAAACGTGCTTTTCTATGCTTACGCCGTTCCTGGCATTGAAGAGCGTTATCTTAAAGAAGGTTTGACGGTTGCCGCCGATACCATGGACCAATTTGGCCATGGAAATATAGGGTTTATAGAAGTTTTGACATGAGCGCCATGAAGCAAAGGGAACTAATCAGGAGCCAGAATGAATAGGAAACGAGGGAATGGTCAAATTTGGTGTATAAAAAAGTTGACAATAATGATTTTATCATCTATAATAGCTATTCATTAAAGAGAAACAGGATTTAAGTATTGCATGGATTTTGAGATATACAACATCATCATAATTATTGAAGCAGCAGGGGTAATGGTCTCCTCCCTGTTGCTTCATCTTTTAACGGTGAGACTCAAACTACCAGGTCTGATAATGACATAGCTCTGTTTGATAAACTTTATGAAATCCGTTATCAGGCCATCTGATAACGGATTTTTTTTAAATAAGGATAAAACATATGACTAGAAAGATCCTTCTATATGACACCACACTTCGAGATGGGGCCCAGGGTGAACAGGTCACTCTTTCGGCAGAAGACAAACTCAGGATAGCACATAAACTGGATGACCTGGGCATTCACTATATCGAAGGCGGGTGGCCCGGTTCCAATCCGAAAGACGCCAGATTTTTTGAAATGGCCCGGAAAAGCTCCTTAAGAAGATCGAAGCTAACCGCATTTGGTAGCACCCGTGGTCCCGATACCAGAGCCGAAAAAAACGGGAATATTAAGGCGTTGCTTAGAACAGAGACCGAATCTGTTACCATCGTGGGTAAAAGCTGGGATCTGCATGCCTCTGAGATCCTTGGTGTATCACTGGATGAAAACCTCGACATGATAGAAGATACTGTTGCCTATCTGAAAAAAGAGGGGCGGGAAGTTATCTTTGATGCAGAGCATTTCTTTGATGGGTATAAAAAGAACCGGGATTATGCCCTTAGAACAGTAAAAGCGGCAGAAAGTGCAGGTGCAGATAAAATCGTCCTATGCGATACGAACGGTGGAACAATGCCCCATGAGATTCAGGACGTCATGGAGGAGGTGATGCCACTTTTGACTCTACCTGTGGGGATACATACCCACGACGATTGTGGTCTGGCCCTGGCTAACTCATTGGTGGCAGTTCAGGCCGGGGCGACCATGGTTCAGGGGACCATAAACGGATACGGGGAAAGGTGCGGAAATGCCGACTTGATCTCGGTTATGGGAAACCTTCATTTTAAGATGGGTTATCAGTGTATAGATCCTGAAAAGTTGGAACATCTTACTGAGGTCTCTCGTTATGTAAGCGAGGTTGCCAATATTCCTCCCTTTAATCAACGCCCATTCGTGGGCAAGAGTGCCTTTGCCCATAAAGGGGGGGTCCATGTGAGCGCCATTATGAAAAATTCTTCCGCCTACGAGCATATTGATCCTGAAACGGTGGGCAACCGGCGACGGGTGCTTGTCTCTGATCTTTCGGGTAAGAGCAATATCACCTATAAAGCAAAGGAGATGGGTATTGCTTTGGGTGGTAATGGTTATGACAGTCGTAAAATTGTGGATGAGATCAAGAGACTGGAAGATATGGGTTATCAGTTTGATGCTGCAGAAGGATCTCTGGAGCTTCTGATGAAGAAGGTAACCGGACAGTTTAAAGAACCCTTCTCCCTTGAGTCCTTCCGGGTCATCATCGAAAAAAACGGATCAGGCCCCAGCACTGCACAGGCAACAATCAAAATTTCTGTGGACAAGGATCATGAGATCACGGCCGCAGAGGGGGACGGCCCTGTTGGTGCCCTGGATAATGCCTTGAGAAAGGCCTTGAATAAGTTCTTTCCCCAGATCCAGGAGATGGGATTGGTTGATTTCAAGGTTCGTGTCATCGATGGGAATAAGGGCACAGCCGCTAAAGTGAGGGTTCAGATTGATTCAAGGGATAGCCGTGAGATCTGGTCTACCATTGGCGTGTCTGAGAACATCATCGAAGCGAGTTGGCAGGCCCTTGTAGATAGTGTGCAGTACAAGCTTTCTAAATAATTCATCATAATTTTATTATCATTGCAAAAAAGGCGTTATCTTGAGTGCGAGGAGTAAAAATTCCAGACAGAGGACCAATGAGAGATCTTAAAATAGCTGCTGTTTGCATGGATTCGGTAACGGGTGAAATATTCAAAAACCTGGACCGGACAGAGTCCTATGTCTCGAAAGCTTCAGAGATGGGCGTGGATATCATCTGCTTTCCAGAGCTTTCCATAACCGGTTACATCCTTAACAATCCTATCAATGTCTATGCTGATTTATCGTCCGATAAAGTAATTGAAAGGGTTGTGGGGATGGCCCAGGAGAACGCCCTAATCATTATCGCCGGTATCATAGAGATATCTAATGGGGAAAAACCTTACATCAGCCAGCTCGTGGCTGGCCCGAATGGATTATTGGGGTTATACAGGAAAACTCATCTTTCTCCCCAGGAAAAAGAGAGTTATGAGGCCGGGGAGAAGATTGATGTTTTTAAATACAGGGATATTACCTTCGGGGTTCAACTCTGTTACGAGGCTCATTTTCCCGAGATTAGCACTGTGCTGGCCCTCAAGGGTGCGGACATCATCTTCATGCCCCACGCATCTCCCCGGGGAACACCTGAGGAGAAAATGCAAAGCTGGTTGAGGCATCTCACAAGCCGGGCCTTTGACAATGGCCTTTATGTTGTGGCCTGCAATCAGGTGGGAGATACTCGGGAAGGGTTCTCTTTTCCTGGGGTGGCGATGGTATTAAATCCGGCTGGTGGTGTCATCGCCAGATATGGGGGGAGTCAGGAGAAGATGCTCTTAGTTGATCTCAAGCAGAGTGAAATACGGGAAATCCGGGAACACAGGATGAGATATTTTATACCCAACCGGAGGCCTGAACTTTATAGGAATCTGATCTCCCATATCAACTCTCCCCCTCTTAATGGAAAGTCAGCATGAAGGTTTAACTTGATGGCCTAAGTAATAAAAAGGCACAAAAGAGGGATTTCTCCCCTTTTTGTGCCTTATAATTCATGCTCAGATCAGAAATGGCTTTCAAGTATAGAATGTTAGACGCAACCGGTCGGTTTTGGCAGGCCTGCCATCTTACAGGCTCCCTTACCAGGGCCAGATGGAAACAGCTCATAGATGTATTTGAGTTTGTAGCCTGTAACTTTAGAAAGGATCCTAACCATCGGAGCAATACCATTCTTCTTGTAATACTCCTGTAAAACCTCGATAACCTTATGATGCTCATCAGTGAGTTCTTCAATTCCTTCAGTTGTTTTTACGTGCCTCACCCAGGACTCATTCCAGTTTGCAAAGTCATCAATGAAACCGTCTTCATCCACATTAAAGGTGTGGCCTTCAAATTCTACTGTTGGCATATCTTTCGACCTCCTTTATTTTGTTATCTTAGTAAATAACTCACTTTTTTTAAACTATTTTTTATAAATTATATTTCTTACCTTGTCAATCCCCCTTTTTTTGAATTGTCCAAATTTTTTTGATTTTTTGAAACAAGGGCTACTTTGTATAGGGCATCCCCCCATAACGGACTACCGCCTGCATGGAGATGGGTATATGTGGCAAGCAGGTTTTTTTTACAGAGGCCATCCGTTGCTCCGTCAAGACCATGGCCCCTGCGGACCTTAAAGATAGAGTGGATTTCATCCGACCACTCTATCAATGGTCTCGAGTAATGAAACTCATGTCCTCTGAGCTCTTCTTCTACTTTGTAATAGGGATTTTGCTTCACTACCTCCAAGATGGTATATCCATGACCCTGAGGCTTTTCCTCCAGTAAAAACCTTATGGGCAGAACGCCAACCATGGGATAAGTTTTCTCATTCACCAAAAGACTCTCTCCCAGATACATCAATCCGCCGCATTCCGCATAGACGGGCAGGCCATTTTCAATTTTTTGTCTCAAAGAATCTCTGAACCCATTATTATCGGCCAGAGCCTGTGCCTGAGTTTCAGGGAACCCACCTCCTATATACAGGGCATCCACCTCCGGCAGTTCTCTCTCTCTTATGGAATTTACCTCCACCAGTTCAGCTCCCAGATCCCTTAGTTGCTTGAGGTTCTCGGGATAATAGAACCAGAAAGAGCTGTCCCGGATGAAACCAATACGGGGAGGGGAAGTATCCAGGGTCTTTTTAGTTTCTTTATTTTTATGGTCTTCTATTCTATCTAATGGTTCCACATCATGGGCCAGACGCCATATGGCATCAAGATCGAGATTTTCGGTCACTATTTTCCTTGTCCATGAAATGGCCTTTTCAGCATGTTCCCTTTCCTGGTGAGGAATAAGGCCCATATGTCTCTCAGGGAAGATATTCCCTTTTAATTTGTGAACGGAGCCCACAACAGGTATTCCGCAGTAGCTTTCAATAGAGTCTCTTACAATGGACTCCTGCCGGGCTCCGGCCACCCTGTTCAGTATAACAGCCACAATTTTCAGGTCCGGATCAAATCGCTGGCATCCCATAATGAGGGCAGCCACCGTTCGGGTAGACATGGTCACATCCACAATAATAATGACGGGCGCCTTTAGCAATTTCCCCAATTCAGCCGTACTGCAGCAACCATCCAGGTCAAAGCCGTCAAAAAGTCCCCGGTTCCCCTCTATCAGTGATATGTCTGCATCGGCAGAATTGTAGCAAAAGGACTGAAGAATCTGTGTATCAGACATCATAAAGGGATCCAGGTTATGGCAATCTCGATTGGCGGCAAATGACAGCCAGCCTGCATCGATAAAGTCAGGGCCTTTTTTAAAAGGTGCCACCTTATGACCTTTTTCCTGCCAGACAGACGCAAGACCCAGTGATATGATGGTCTTCCCAGAGCCCCCTTTTAAGGCTGCGATGATGATTCGTGGTGGAAGATTTAACACTTTTTAATTCTCAGAAACGATACACTTCATTGCAATTAATAGAGATTGAAAGTTTGAAAATGACGATTAGTGGCTTAAAATGTAAAAATTTAAATCCGAATACAAAATGGCTATAAATCTTTGTAATCTTGGTGTCAACCAGATATGCGGGATTCCAAAATATTGATTAAATAATATCGTCTTTTGAGTATGATTTTTTTATTGACATCCTATTACTATTCTGAGTATAAACACTACTTTAGTTCTTTATAAACCAATAAGTTTTAATGGTTGCAGATACTTACACCTTTTAATGAAAATAATGCCCGTTTAGAAAAAAGGTAAGGAAGTATTATGAATTTTTCAGGGAGGAGGTGAATTTTCGTTTAGAAATATTTTCTGGGATAGTCACCTAAAATAATATAACCCTTTTTAGCAAAAGGAGGCATTGATAATGGCTTTTGAACCAAAAAAAGAACAGAAAGAGATTATCTATGAAGAGAATCGGATTTACACCGATGAAGAGCTGAATAATTACACGGAAAAAGAGCTCAAGGATTTCAAGATCAAACACGATACTCCCATGTGTGACAGTCTCGAATCGGGCCCCTGGCCAAGCTTTGTGGCCGATGCCAAGCGGGAGGCCCTTCACAGGAGGAAACTGGCTGATGATCGGATGATGATAGCGAGGGAAGTAGTGGAGGACCTGCTGGGCCAACTGGAGCTCTCATTTGAGCACGGCGAAACCCACTGGAAGCACGGTGGGATCGTTGGTGTCTTTGGTTACGGAGGCGGCGTCATCGGACGGTACTCAGATCTTCAAGAAAAATTTCCTTCCATTGCCCACTTTCACACCATTCGTGTTAATCAGCCAGCCAGTAAATTCTATAAAACAGGTTACCTAAGAACCCTGTGCGACCTCTGGGAATACAGGGGCAGCGGTATGATGAACTTTCACGGGTCCACAGGCGACATCATCTTTTTAGGAACCTTTACTGAGCAGTTAGAGCCCATCTTTTTTGAACTAGGGCATGTCATGCAACAGGATCTCGGGGGGTCAGGATCCAACCTGCGCACCCCTTCTTGCTGTATCGGCAAGGCCCGTTGCGAATGGTCCTGCATTGATACTCAAGCTATGTGCTACGAGATGACCCACCACTACCAGGATGAATTACACCGGCCACAGTTCCCCTATAAATTCAAATTCAAGTTTGACGGCTGCCCAAACGGCTGTGTGGCTTCCATTGCACGGGCTGACATGTCCTTTATCGGTACCTGGAGAGACAGTATCGGCATTGATCAGAAAGCGGTTAAAGCCTACATAGGCGGCGAAATACCGCCCAACGCTGGTGCCCATGCCGGAAGAGACTGGGGCAAGTTTGATATTGAGAAGGAGGTCATTAACCTCTGCCCGACAAAATGTATGTGGCTTGAAAATGGGAAACTCAAGATCGAAGATAAAGAATGCACTCGCTGCATGCACTGCATCAACGTCATGCCACAAGCTCTATGGCCTGGTAAAGACACGGGTGTGAGCATCCTCCTGGGAGCCAAGGCCCCTATTTTAGAAGGTGCCCAGATGGCTTTACTAACTGTTCCATTCATGAAGTGTGAATCTCCCTATGACAATATCAAAGAGAAGGTTATTGAACCGGTCTGGGAATGGTGGATGGAAGAGGGCAAGAACCGTGAGCGATTGGGAGAGTTGATCCAACGGCAAGGTATTGGGAAACTCATTGAGATTTTGGACATACCAGCCATGCCGCAAATGGTGAAAGAACCACGAAGCAACCCCTACATCTTCTGGAAAGAGGAAGATGTGCCCGGCGGTTTTGACAGAACGATTGATGACTACCGAACCAGACACGTGAGATAGGATAGAAGAGGAGGTAATAAGACATGGCATTATCAACTGAAAGAATGGGATTATTCAATCCAGCTAAACCTATGGAAAACAGAGTCACGGACCTCGGACCGAGGCACTTCTGGGCCAACTTTCCCCCGGTTATTCAGAATAACTACGGTAAATGGAAATATCATGAGATCCTCGAGCCCGGGGTCTTGGTGCATGTCTCAGAAACGGGTGATAAGGTGTTTACCGTGAGAGCCGGTGGTTGCCGGTTCATGACTGTCGAGCATGTCAGAGAGATATGTGATATTGCGGATAAACACTGTGACGGTTATGTTCGCTTCACCACCAGGAATAATATTGAATTTATGGTTGACAGCCAGGACAAGATTGAAGCTCTGAAAAAGGACCTTATGAGCCGGAAACATGTCTCCGGAAGCTATAAATTCCCCATTGGGGGAACCGGGGCAGGCATTACTAATATCGTGCACACACAGGGCTATATCCATTGCCATACGCCGGCAACGGATGCCTCGGCCATGGTAAAGGCCGTGATGGACGAAGTTTTCGAACATTTCCAGGGGATGACCTTTCCGGCCCAGGTGAGAATCTCCATGGCCTGTTGTTTGAATATGTGCGGTGCTGTCCACTGCTCTGATATCGCCCTTCTGGGCTATCACCGGAAACCGCCCATCATAGACAATGAAGTATTAGAAAAAGTGTGTGAGATCCCTCTTGTTATTGCTGCCTGCCCCACTGCGGCCATATCTCCTTCAAAGACGGAAAGTGGGAAAAAGACCGTCAAGATTAAAAATGAACGCTGCATGTTCTGCGGGAACTGCTATACCATGTGTTTGGCCCTTCCACTTACGGATAAAGAGGGTGACTGTGTGACCATCATGGCAGGAGGGAAGGTTTCCAACCGTATTTCGCCCCCCAAGTTTTCAAAGGTGGTGGTTGCTGCTGAGCCCAACACCCATCCCAGATATCCTGAGGTGTGTAGAGACGTAAAGAAGATCCTGGAAGCATATGCCAAAGATGCCAACAAATATGAGCGAATTGGCGATTGGGCCGAGAGAATAGGGTGGGAGAGGTTTTTCGAGAAGTGCAACCTCCCCTTCACAGAGCATCTCATAGATGATTATCGGCTCTCTTACGATACTTACAGGACTTCTACCCAGTTCAAGTATACGGATGCATCATGGGGTGTCTCAAAAGCATTGGGAGGCGTTGATTAATCGCTGACCAAATAGAGTAAAGGAGCAATATTATGGAAGATTTAAAAGAGGCAATCATGGAATTCGCCGCAAACTTCAAAAAATCCAAGTTCTACTTTAATGACATGGAGAAGGCTGTGAAGAAGGTGAATCCTGATGCCAAGACCAGAGATATTAAAAAAGCAGCAACTGCCCTGGTGAATGAAGAGAAATTGATGTATTATTCCACCGGAAGCACAACCATGTACGGAATGAAAGGACGCGGTCAAACCGAGGATCATTAGGCCTCATCAACAATCTGATCCATAGCAACATAACATAGTACCTGAGGTCGCTATCGAAGCTGGATTGCGGCCTCTTTTTATTTAATCCGCCGGAGGCGGACAAGGGTTTAATTCCCCGCCGCTTGCGGCGTTACAATGTTTTTGTAGATACCCCGCTGCTCTGCGGCGGGGTAGTTCATTGGGGGATCAAGGGGTTTAAGATGAAAGAACCACAGAGTTCAGAAGAGTTTATAGCTGAACAGAAAAAGATCATTGCAGAGAATCCTGATTGCTCCAATTCACAGTATAACCTGGGTGTGGCCATGATGGAGCAAGGAAGGTTGGATGAGGCCATCCAATACTTTGAGGAAGCTATTGCCAACAGTGGTCGGATGTTTGAGGCATGGGTCAACCTGGGTTATATCTATTTTAAAAAGGGCGACCTGGAAAAAGTCATTGAGGCAAATATAAGGGCCATAGAGACAGAGCCCAGATATGCCCGGGGATATGCTAACCTCGGGTTCGCCTATCTTCAGATAACAAAGACCGATGAAGCCATTGATGCGCTGGAGAAGGCCATAGAACTGAATCCTGACATAGTCCAGGCCTGGAGCAATCTGGTCAATGCCTATCTCCAGAAAGGGGATATGGAAAAGGCCATAGAGACAGGAGAGAGGCTGGTGGAGATAGCACCCGATTTTGCGCTGGCGCATAACAACTTGGCCGCGGCCTATTATAACAATGAAGATTATGAGAAGGCCATTGAACATCTGGACAAGGCTGTTTCTCTCGGATTTGAAGCCCATCCAGAATTCCTGAAAAGACTGGAGCCCCACCGTCAACAATGAAGTCCACCCAACTGTTTCGCAGCTATGAATTCTTAGCGGACAAAGCGGATGAAGCTTTCCGGAAGATGGAAAAAGAGTATGGCACTTGTATCAAGTGCCAACTCCATTGCTCTGACTGCTGTCATGCCGTGTTTGGCCTTTTCCTCATTGAGGCGGCTTTTATCAAACAGCATTTTAATCAACTGGATGGTGAAGAGATTCGGGAAGCACTCTTGCGGTGTGGTGATATGGAACGAGCTCTAAAAAGGTTGGAGATAAGGCTGCAAAAACATGAAGATGATCCCCGGATGCAAGCCTATGTCATGGCCGTGGAGAGAATCCGTTGTCCCCTTCTGAATGAGAATCAAGACTGTATCCTTTATCCCTTCCGTCCCATAACATGCCGGGTCTATGGAATCCCCACAAAGATCCATGGAAGGGGACGAGTATGCGGGAAGGCTGAATTCAAGAAGGGAGAATCTTATCCTACTTTTGATCTGGACGGGGTTTACAGGGATCTTTTTAACCTTTCTAAGGAACTCTTGAACAGTGGAGAGAAGGGCGATCCTGAAAAGGCATCACTTCTGCTCTCTGTCTCAAAGGCAATCCGTACACCCCTGGAAGATATCATAGATGAAATCTTTGGATAATCTGGTGAAATTGCCTGGTATGTTCTCTCAGGTTTCTTTTTATTATTGTAAGGTCATCAGGATCCTCTTCCCTGTAGAATTCCAGTAAAGGATTAAAAAGCTTGTAGAGCTCCTTCTGTGTAAAAGACATTAGAAGAGTAAACAACTCCTCTACTTTTCCGAGATGATATCGCCCTTTAGCCTCCATGATCTTGAGGGCCTCTAAAAAACCTTGGATTGCTGCCTCTACGGAAAGATCTTCAGCCCATGCTATTTCACCAACACCATCCATTTTATCTAATCGCATCCTGATAGTCATGTTCAAAAAAAAGTAGATAATCGCCACCAACGGATTGATATGCTCTTCTTTCAGAGATGCCAAGATAGGCTCATATCTCCTGGCTGTTGTGAGTTTGACGTCGATCTCTCCATTCCTTGAATTAACAATAAAATCGCCTGCCGCATGATGCCAAGGATAGATCTGGCGGTAGTTCTTTGTATCGTAATAGAGGGTGAGTATTTGTGATGCCCGTCTATAAATCTCATAGCTCTCCTTTTTTGAGGCAAACCGATATTCGTTTTTTGTATCCCAGATACAGATTCCTTGCGTGTTTTTCTTCTCATCCATAGAGATGTGCCATTCGTAATAATTTTCAAACCATTGGCCCAGAAACATGGATAGAGATGATTGGCCTTTTTTGGCGTTGCAGTCCACATCTCCTTTGAAATGGACTCCGGGAAGATAGGGGAGTTTGAAAGTGTTGCCCAGGTACTTCAGCAGATCATATTCGCGGTTTAGCCATCTCTTGCCATTTTCAGAGACAGCAGTGCTAACGGCTAGTTTGACGGATTGGTGGTCAATGAAGATCTCAACACTGGCCAGATGATACAGGGCACCGTGCTTTTCGCTCCTAATCAGGATCTTATTGATCCGGTCAAAATCCACGGTTTTTCCTAACTCTTCATTGAGGATAGGGATCAGAGATTTTATATGGTCCTTCAAGATAAAATCTTTTATTGTACTGAAATAATCTCCCAGGGTCAGGAAGGGATGGTTTTCTGAAGGAGTGACTTTGAAAGGAGTTAGAAGTTCTTTGGGTCCAATGGGGGTATCGACGTTTGGCGAAGAGAAGAGGAATTTAACGACCATGAATAACCAACAGTCTTCAATGAGAAATCGTTAATTTTAATGGCTATCAAGGATTATCGTGCCATGCCAATAATGGGACATATCATCTACTGGGAATTGCCTAATTTTTCAAGGGCTTCGGACACCAGTTGACCTATTGTCCATTTTTTTATGTGTCCGTCTCTATAGATCTCCATCACTTCGGCATCACCCACTAACTTTATCAGATCCTCTTTTGCTTCATGGGCGCCCAAATTGCCAAGGAGTATAGCGGTATAACCCCGAATCTCGGGGTCATGATCCTGAAGGAGAGGAATGAAATGGAAGGCTTTGTTGCGGATGAGTTGGGGGCTCTTTTCGCCGACTTTTCCCAAAGCCAGGAGGATTTCTGGAAGCAGGTCTCTATCCCTTGTGAATTGATAGAGTTGGGAAAGATATCCTCCAAATTGCTCGGGCCTGTTACTGACAATCTCTCCGATTGCATCCACAGATCCCCAGCTTGATGCTGCTGTATCTGTGATGGCGGTGAATAATCTCTGAAGGAGTTTAGAGATAGTTCCCGGATCATCTTCCGCAATGACCGCAGAGACCTTTCCCATAATATCTGCCGCCCTCCACCGAAGCAGATTATCCACAGAGTATAGGAGGCGCTGGAGATCCCTGATTATTCTTTTATCCTTCCTTGCTATGCCCAGCAGTGATCCCACTTTATAATCTTTAACTAGCGCCTCTACCTCTTTTTTGGAAAATGGCCTTTTGCCCTTTCTTTTTGAGGATGAACCGGATGAATCATCGATGGCTTTCTCCAGCTTTTGTTTGGCACCTTCCTCTGTGACCTCACGGATATCATGGTGCAACTTTATAAAGTATAATGTCCCTCCGATGCGCCTTCCCTCATAGACACCACCATGCACGATAAGATGGCTTTGGAGGTCATAATTTTTAACTAGTTTCTCCAGATAATCATCCTCGGGCAGCAGGTCCCAGGCAAGATCCCAATCCCCGTTACAGCCGAAGACCAGGGCTTCTATCATGGCTGTACCCAGGTTATGGCCTGTCACATCACAAGCATATACCGCGCCACAGGAGCATGCGCCTACGGGCATCTCATTGGGCATCCGTATGGTCAGTTCCTTTGGTTTTTGGATCAACATCCCACAAAAGGGGCATGATGGTCTATCGATAATATCTCTTCCGAAAAAACGTCCTACCATGAACCCAAAACCTCTGAATCCTTAACCCGTGAACGGTTACCTTTGGTTTATATTGTTTATATCTGTTGTGTTTAATTTTCGTAATTTGGCCAGCTCGTTAGGCTGAAGACTGAAGGCTGAAGTATTTTTCAACCAGAAAGGAATCGAAATCGCTGCCCGGCGCATTGGAGAAGTCAAAATGCACGGCTTTTCTCTCGAAAAAACGATCACCCGATAAACTCATACTGCTACCTCGTCAGCTAATTCAAGTGCCCAAGTGTTATTTGATCACCCATCATTTGTCCCTATTAGCCTTCTACCTTCAGTCTATCCACCTGAGTAGTTACTAATTATCTTTTACAGATCCAGATCTATACTTTCTCCGTCTTCGTCATACTCAAATTCAACAATATCAAAATCAGAACCCTTTGATTGAAACCGGATCATCCAGTTTTTATACTTTTCTCCTGCAAATTCGCAACTGAGATTACCTAAACGGGCATCACATTTAATGAGTTTCGGTACGATATGCTCAAAGAAGACCTCGGTGATGTAGATCTTATCATCATCATCGAGTTCCTCAACCAATTTGATCTGACCTTCCTTTTTTCCCATGACATAAATACGAGTGATCTATTTTGATCTTTTAGCTATAGTAGGCTATCTACTCTTTTGATAGGCATCTCAAGATGTACCAATCCCTTGATGGGAATGGTGAGAGGAGGGTGAATAAGGAGTCATCATTTTGTCAGTCCTGGTAGTTCAAGGGTGGTACATTTATTGGAGGGACTACATGATTTGGTCGTTATTTTGGGTTGTTTTCCTCCTGAACCTACACCAATAGCGTAGCTGGTCCTGCTAACCACCCTCTCAAGGGATAAGGATTGACACTCGGGGCACGCTAAATCCACTTTTTCATCTGAATTCATAAACAATTTCTCAAACAGATCTCCACAATCGAGGCATCGAAATTCAAAGATGGGCATTTCCCTTGCTCCTTAATTTAAGCTTTTCACCATTCTGTAACTATTGTAGTCTTGGAGTATAATGATTAAACGGGATAAAGTCAAACCAAACTCCTGGATCTATGGGAATGGGGCAATGATACTTTCTTTTCATCCCTGTATTGTGGCAGACTTTCAGATTATACTAGGAGATCGTGCCTTAAATTCCGAAGACCTTGCTCTGATCCGGAAGGCAGATGCCATCATACTGCCCCAGAGTTGTTCTGTCGAAATTTATGAAGTCTGTCAAGATTCCCCGGCACGGGTATTCCCCAATTATGACATCAGATTCCGATATCCTGGAAAGATAGGCCAAAGTCGCCTGTTCAAAGAACTTAGATTACCATATCCTGATACTTTACAATGGCCTTCGGTTGAGAGATTCAGAGAGAAATCTCATAAGGTGGATGATCTCCCTCAGGGCATGCCCTTCCTGATCAAGGCAGACCGTGGGCATGAAGGAGAGGGTGTATATCTCATTACGGACCAAAGGGCTCTTGAGTTGTCTTTGAAAAGGCTTAACAGTCTGGAAAAAGCGGGATTATCAGGATTCATCTCCCAGGAGTTGATCCCTTCTGATGGAAATGTCCTTCGGGCGGTTATCTTAGGAAATAGGACCATCACCTATTGGAAAAGAACTGAAAGTCATGGCCAGATAATAGCCACCATTAGCCGAGGAGCAAAGATTGAAGATAATTGGCGAGTTGATCTTCAAGAGAAAGGTACAATACAGGCCCAAAAATTCTATAGGGCCACGGGTATCAATCTGGCCGCTATAGATTTTGTATTTCCTTTTGATCACCCAGATCCTCATCCTCTGTTTCTTGAGATTAATTACTATTTCGGAAGGCGCGGCTTGGGAGGTTCTCTTAATTATTACCGCCTCCTTTTTGAAGCGGTTCGAGAATGGTTAAAAGAGAATGGCTTGGATCCGGAATCGGTAAAACTCGTGTAACTACTCAGGAGCCAGGAGTCAGAGGTAAGTCTTCAATAAACCTTAAGGTAAACCCTGCGGGAGCGCGGGCCGTCGAACTCACAAAAGAATATCTTCTGCCAGGTTCCAAGAACAAGGCCCCCATTTTCCACCATAACGGATATGGAACTCCCCATCAATGAAGCCTTTATGTGGCTATCCGCATTTCCCTCCATATGTCGATAACCTGCATTGGGAGGGACGAGTTCATTAAGCTTTGTCATGATATCCTGGCACACGGCCGGGTCAGCCCCCTCATTAATGGTGATACCAGCGGTGGTATGGGGTACGTATGCAATACATATTCCTTCCTTTATTCCTGATTTCGATATCTCTTTTTGAATCATGGAGGTCATATCAACCATATCAATCCTGGAACCAGTCTTAACATTAATGGTTATAGGCATTGTTTCTTCCTTTCAGAATTTCGCCAGCGTCCATTTTAGCTTTAAGCCGGCTAATAGGCTCGAACCCCCTAAGGTATAATAATACTCGATGAGGAATCCTCTTCCATGTCTTTCGATTCATCAACCTCTTCGGACGACTGCTGATAGTAATCCAGGCTGCGTTCCACCATAGCTTCTAAAAATGGGTTGACGCCTAGGATAGAATCCTTCTCATCCAAGGAAAAAGCAGAGATTAAAGATAAACGGGTATATTCTTCCTCATCCAGTTTCAAGAATATATAGGCCATCTCTTCTAATCTTTCTTTGATAATCGAACGTTTCGAATCAGGAAACATTTGAGCTACCCCCTGATCCTTAATCTCTTTGATTCGATCTAATTTTTGTGCTTCAGATACGAGTATCAGACTCTCTTCAACCTCCACAATCTTTTCAAATAAAGGTTTTATCTCCTCGGGCTTAATGATCCATGATTCCATCAATTCGTGCCCAAGAAGTTTATCAATTCGAGAATCGGTCAAAATTTCATTAGAGACGCTCTCAAGAGGTATGAAATCATATATGACCGATTGATCAAGAAGGGGGATATTTTCGAGAATCCAGGGTCTCAATTGGAGGTAATCGCGGGATGATTCTTCGAGCCCTGGTTTGTTTCGGTTGTAAGCCTTTTCCAGAATTGTGGCTGCATGGGGTAATGTGGATTCAACCATAGTACCAATTTGTTCAAAAAAGAAATCCTTTACCTCTCTCATCCGCTTTTTACTGTATCGGCCTAAGATAAATTGGATAATACCTTCTTCATCATTGAGAATCCCCAAACCGATGTCTATGCCTTTTGGAATCTGGGGCAAGATAATAAAGATGCCACGGTTGCCAAACCCATCAATGGGACCCAAATATGCAGTGGGTTCATCTCTTTCAGTTTTTTTGATAAGGAATGGCATCTCTTTTGGGGGTTCTAGGTCAGGGATGGAAATTTCTCTCTGTTTGAGTTTGAAGATGGTTTTTTTGATCGCCTTTTGGACGGTTTTCTCGTTAAAAGCCTCTCTCATTGCCAAAATAATATCTATGGTCTCAGGAGCATCAAGGGGTAGTTTTTCAATGAGTGCACATGCAAGTTGAGGGCTTGGTATCTGTTGGTCTATATTGTTAAGATTGATATCTTTAAGGTTTCCCAGGAGAGAGTTTAAGACGATCTCTTCCTCTGAGGGTAATTTAGGTAGATCTTGGGATTTTCTCTTTTTTGGTATTTTTTTCTTACCCACTGTCAGGCGGCCTTTTTCTCCTCAATAGTTACATGATCTTCAAATCCCGCCTCTTTAAGATAGACATTTATGGTCTCATGTCGCGAGGTTTTCCATATGCCACCAACATAGTTGGCTTTTATGGGTAACTCTCTGTCACCGTCTCCTCTGTCTATTAGGATAGCGAGTTCGATCTTCTTGGGGCGGCCGAAATCCATCAGTGCATCCATTGCCGCTCGAACTGTTCTACCAGTAAAAAGGACATCATCCACCAGGATGATCGTTTTATCATCTATGGAAAAAGGTAGATCTGTTTTCCCTACAATAGGTTTGGGACCGATCCGTGTCCAGTCATCACGATAAAGGGTGATATCCAGAACCCCCGTTGGTGATTTTGGAACATTTAAATCGGTAATAGCCTCTTGAAGCCGTGCAGCAAGAAATTCACCCCCCGTCCTAATCCCCACCAATACCACATCATCCATTGGCTTATTTTTTTCAACTATCTCTTTTGCAATCCTCTGGATGCTCTCTTCTATATCTTGTTTTTTTAGGATGACCGTCTTTTTCATGGGGATCTCGGGCAGAGTCACATATTTCTAGAAATCGAAAAAATATAATATCTAATCTATCTACCTGGAGAAATCAATAAAAAAATGAGTAACATATCTTCTTGACTTAAATAAGGTATAACTCCTATATTTATTAAACATGAGTTCCGTATCAGAGAGTAAAGATATAGACCTAGTGATTAAAAAACTCGGGTACCGATTCAACCGACCTGAACTGCTGGAAGAGGCCTTTCGACATTCTTCCTATGTGAATGAGCTTGGAGATTCAGATCTGGATGATAATGAAAGGATGGAATTCCTTGGCGATGCTGTACTGGATCTGGCCATAAGTCATATTCTTATGGAACGCTTTGAAGACGCCAAAGAAGGTGATCTGTCAAGATATAGGGCGACAGTGGTAAACGAAAAGGGAATCTGCCAGGTGGCCAAAGAGTTGGAATTGGGAGATTATATTTTACTGGGAAGAGGGGAGGAGCTTACAAAGGGAAGGGAAAAACCTTCCATCCTTGCCAACTGCATGGAAGCCCTTCTTGGGGCCCTATATCTGGATGCAGGATTTATTAAGACCAAGGAGATTATTCACAGCTTGTTCTTACCATTACTTGAACAGATTGACTCAAAAAATATGGAAGACGATTTTAAAAGTATGCTCCAGGAATATACCCAAGAGATATACAAAACCAGACCTGATTATCTTCTGGTGACGGAGAGTGGTCCGGCACATAATAAAAAGTTTAGGATGGCTTTAAGCCTTGATGGTAAAATAATAGCCGAGGGAGAGGGGAAAAGTAAAAAAGAGGCCGAACAGAAGGCGGCCAGGGAGGCATTTTTTTGTCTGACGGGAGACAGAAGGGATCTCTAATCATACCCATATTTATCCCTAATCAGGGTTGTCCCAACAGGTGTGTCTATTGCAAACAAGAGACTATAACCGATCAATGGAACCAGCCTGTTCATGCAATAAACATAAAAAGAATTCTAGATGGGGCTATTAAATCAAACAGATTTGATACCAGTAGCAGGCCAGAGGTGGCTTTTTATGGGGGAACTTTTACGAGGCTCTCCAAAAGACGGATGGTAGAACTTTTGGAGGCAGTGGCTCCCTATATAAGAAAGGGTTTTTTCAAATCTATCAGGGTATCCACGCGTCCGGATGAACTGGATATGGAAAGACTTGACCTGATGGGGAGATTTGGGGTTTCAACTATTGAATTGGGCGCACAGTCCATGGATGATGAAGTTCTGGAACTTACCAAACGGGGGCATACAAGGCAGGACACCATTGAATCCGTTCATCTTTTAAAGGGAAATGGGTTCAGAGTGGGTATTCAGCTTATGCCTGGGCTGCCTGGAGACTCGGAAGAGAGGTTTATGAAAACCGTTGAAGAGGTTATGGAACTTCACCCAGATATGGTGCGGTTATACCCTACCATCATTATTCGTGGAACAGAATTGCACAGGTGGTATAAGGAGAAGAGATATCAGCCCTTGCAGCTTGAAGAAGCGGTTAAAATTTGTCAAGAGGCCTGCGTTCGTTTAGAGAACGAAGGTATACCTGTTATCAGGATAGGACTGATGTCTTCCCCTTCATTGTTAAAAGAGGGTCAGATAGTGGCGGGGCCATGGCACAGGGCTTTTGGATTCCTGGTACGTTCAGGCATCCATCAAAAAAGGATTGAGCCCTATCTTCCGAAACCTGACAATGCAAAAAAGATCAAGCTCAGGGCTCCCCATAGGGAGATTCCCCTTGTAAGAGGATACAAAAACCGTGGTCTTCGCTTAATAGAGGAAAAGACTGGCGCCAAGGTGATAGGTGTGTTACCGGACGAGTCACTTCCTTCGGGCCAGATAGGTGTCGAATTAATTAGTTAGATTGCTATCTAATTTTTATCGCTTTGGTTGATATTATGGATTCTGGGGATTCAATAGAGTCAGGGTTTTTATCCGGTTTCATAGCCATCACAGGACCTCCCAATGTGGGCAAATCGACCCTTCTAAACCGTCTGCTGGGGACAAAAATTGCCATCGTCTCTCCAAAGCCTCAGACAACCCGAAACCGCATACTGGGGATTTATCACGGGGACGGATATCAGATGGTCTTCATGGATACTCCTGGTATACACAAGACCCGAACACCTTTACATAAGAGTATGGTGGCTTCTGCACAGGAGGCTTTTTATGAGGTGGACATCATTATGGTGATGATGGAGATGTCTCATCCTGATGACCCAGACATCCAATCCATATTGAGAAACACCAGGAGAACGAAGAAACCCTCTTTTCTCATAATCAATAAGATTGATACCGGCCCTAAAGAGAATCTCTTACCCCTGATAGAATCCTTCACAAAACTTTACCCTTTTGATGCAATCATTCCCATCTCTGCATTGAAGGGGGACGGAATCGAGTCACTTCTTGAAGAACTGAGATCAAGGCTCAAGCCCGGACCGGTTTTTTTCCCGCCCCATATGAAAACGGATCAGTCAAAATCTTTTCTGATATCCGAGATCATACGGGAGAAGATCTATCTTAATACAAGGAACGAATTACCCTATTCCTCCGCTGTTACTGTGGAGCAGATGGAAGAGGTCCCTGAGAAGGATATTATGTCCATCTCAGCACGGATTCATGTGGAATCAGACTCCCAAAAGGCAATTCTGATCGGCCATAAAGGAAGAATGATCAAGAAGATAGGGCAGTCATCAAGGATAGAGCTTGAAAAGATGTTTGGAACCCGTATCTACCTAGATCTTATGGTGCGCGTAGAAAAGAATTGGAGTAAAGATACGAGGGCGTTAAGGAGGTTGGGGTATTAAAAAAACCAACCTGGGGAGATCAGGTTGGTTTTTAAAAGGAGGAAAGAGTTTTTGCTCTTTGCTTAGAGAGATTGCAATATCTTTGCCAAAACATTATTATTTTTGATGAAATTATCTAAGCAATTGTTTTCACAGGAAAATTTTACAAATACCAAAAAACTGCTTTTCACTTCTTTCACCCATAAAAGTACAATATTTTGTACCTTCAAGATATTATAAATCGTACCCCGTGACGTAACTAATTGAAATTATAAAGAAATAATAGGTACAAAAATTTGTACCACAAAATTATGAAATGAAAATTTTTGATATTAACATGCTTAAATTATTGCAAAAATGTGGGTACAAAATTTTGTACTCCTAAACCTATATAACGATATTATACTTCTTCATTTTGTGTTGTATTAGATTTTTTTTAATTCCTAACATGGTTGCAGCGTGGGATTGTACATTATTGCAAATATTCAGAGCTCTTCTTATTAATTTCTCTTCAACCTGCTCAAGAGTTTCTTGCAGGGGAGCATTTGGAGGGATGAATCTATCAACATCCAGTTCTTCCTGTTTTCCAGAAAATTCGGAAGGTAGATCTTCAAGCCTAATTACACCATCTGAATTTAAGACCACAGCTCTTTCAATAACATTCTCTAGCTCTCTGATATTTCCTGGCCAATTGTAATTATATAGGCCCTTCCATACCTCAGAATCTAATTCGATCTTTGTCTGCCCTTCTTCACTTACGTACTTTTCAATAAAATGTTTAACGAGCAATGGAATATCATTTAATCTTTCACACAATGGGGGAACGTCAATATTCATGACATTGAGCCGATAAAAGAGGTCTTCCCGGAAAAGGCCATTGTCTATGTCTTCCTTGAGATCCCTGTTGGAGGCCGACAAAACACGTACATCCACCTTAATGGTCCTAGTCCCCCCCACCCGTTCAAATTCCATCTCCTGGAGTACCCTGAGAAGCTTCACCTGTAAAGGCGGAGGCATCTCACCCACCTCATCGAGAAAGAGTGTTCCTGTGTCAGCCAATTCAAAGCGCCCTTTCTTCATGGAGACGGCCCCAGTAAAAGCACCCCTCTCATGACCAAAGAGCTCACTTTCCAGAAGGGTTTCTGTGAGGGCACCACAGTTGATGGATATGAAAGGTCGATCTTTTCTGTTGCTGTTATAATGGATGGCCTTGGCGATAAGCTCTTTTCCCGTACCAGAAGGCCCGGTGATGATTACAGATGCCTTTGACTGGGCCACCTTGCCGATCAGATCAAAGATCTCCAGCATGGGTTTACTCTTCCCGATAATATTCCCATACTTATAACGATCCGAAAGGGCTTCGCTGAGAAGCCGATTCTCCTTAACAAGCCTATAGTTTTGAAGGGCTTTTTTGATGGTGAGCTTTAATTCCTCATTCTTGAAGGGCTTGGTGATGTAATCGTAGGCCTTTTTTTTCATGGCCTCTACAGCCATCTCGATTGTCCCATAGGCGGTCATCATGATCACGGGGAGTTCAGGTTTTATCTTCTTGAATTCATCTAAAAGTTCCATTCCGTTCATACCGGGCATTTTCATGTCGGTGATGACCAGATCCAGGTCTGACTCTCTGATCAAACCAAGAGCATCCTGGGCATTATCCACCGTGATAGTCTCGTAACCTTCAGGCCCCAGAAGGGCTTCGAGAACAACCAGATAGTTTTTCTCATCGTCCACTATCAGGATTGTTTCCATAGGCATGCCTCATTCTTTATAGCCAACGTGGTAATTGTAACGATACCTTTGTCCCCTCATTCTCTTTACTCTCAATCTCTATGGTTCCTCTATGCCCCTCAATAATCTTTCTAACAATGGAAAGCCCCAGCCCGGTCCCTTTCTCTTTTGTTGTAAAAAAAGGATTAAATATCTTTTTTATATTCTCCTGGGTGATACCACAACCCATATCTTCAATCTCTATTCGGTAGTTATCCTTTGCCTCATCAACCCGGACGGTGATTGTTCCGGCATTTTTCATGGACTGAATGGCGTTTATAAATATATTAAGAAGGGCCCTGTAAAGAAGATCCTGGTCGGCTCGAAGTTTAAATGATCTCCCATTCAGATTGTCATGTACCTTAATTCCTTTTTGCTCTAATTCAGCACGCAGGAAAGCGAGATTTTTCTGGATAATCTCCTCCAGGTAACAATCCTGCAAAGATGGTACCTCTGGACGGGCAAAATCAAGAAATTCTGTTACAATACGGTTCAATCGGTTTGATTCTTCCATTATGACTCCTGATAGTCGCTTCTGTGTTTCATTGGCGTCAGGCATCTGCCCCAACAGTTCGGCTGTACTCTGAACAATCCCCAGTGGATTTTTTATCTCGTGGGAGACCCCGGCCACCATCTCTCCCAATGCAGCCAGACGTTCAGCCTGGTGCAATTGCTCTTCCAGTTCCCTGCGCTCTTTCGCCCTCTGCTCAATTACCTTTTCCGCTTTTCGAACGATCAGGATCAGTGCCAAGAAGATAAGCCCCATGATTAAGATGGAGAGCCCAAATATGAGAATCTGAAATTTTACGATGGATTCATACTGTTTGGTCATATCCTGGATAATCTCAAAGACGCCAAAAATATTCTCTCTACCGGTATAGGGATTAACTCCCCTGAACGGAATATAGGATCTGAGTTCTTTTCTTCCTCCCATAATTTCGAATCCAAGGCCCCAGAAATCATCTCCATTTGATATCAAACCGGAAGAGGGTTTTCCCTTCACAGCCTTTAAATAACCAGGGCTCTCTTTGACCTTTTTACCGATTAGTTTGGGATCAGTACTGTAAGCAATTACCCCTTGGCCGATGGCATAGACGTTGACAAGATCCACATTAAAACTATGGATCGTATTCTTAACTATTCGATCCATCCATTCGTATTGCTCTTTTTCCCGCAATCTGATGGCACCAAACCGCCTGACAACAGGGATATTGAAATTTTGAAATACCTGGTAGTTCAGGTTTTCACCCACAAGAAGGCCGTAATTTTCATAACTTTTCAGGAGGATCTGTTTGGCCTGTTGGGAGATGACCATGGAGAATGGAAAACTGAAAATAACCAGGACAATGAAACTGGCCCATGCAAAAAATTTCACCAGCCCAAACTGCTTATCCTCTGACCTGGTATCTCTATTAAGTGACAACATTTTAGCAAATGACCCCGGCCCTTCGCTTCAGGCTTATCCACGGAAGCAACACTCAGCCCGCCGAGCGGGTCTCCTTTCCATTCTGGCTCCTGAATTCTGACTCATGGCTCCTGAGTAGTTACTCATACATTATATAACAGCTATGATTAAAAGGGTAAACCCTAAGTTATGGTTTGACTTGAAACAAGCCTGAATGTAAAAATTGTGCAGTGATTCGCGAACCACAATCTATTTATCATGAATTATCCCGATTTAAAAGATATCCCATACATGCTTTATGCCGACAGCAGTGGTAGGGTCTTTGAGCATCCTTACTACCGGATGGTGGGATTTTCAGGTCATTCAACTGTGACTGTTGGAAATGAAGACCTCATCCCCATGCCGGAATTCAGTAAACTCTTTTTCATTCCTGATTGCCCGCCCATAGGATTCAACCCTTACTCAATGCAATACGAAACTATTTCAGAGATCGACATAGATGGTAGCGTGACCAGATGTCACGCAGTGGCAGCTTTCCTGGAACCTGGTTTGGTGCGGAGCCACCTTCCGGCGGTAGACTACCGATCAAAATCTTACACGCTTCCTACGTGGGGTTATACGGCCGTGGGATTCAGGGATGACCAATATTGGGTATCAGGATTTAGAATTGAGTACAGCCATCGGTGGGATCCAAGAAATTATGATGACAGGAAACTGGTTCCGGCCATACGGGAGTTTCAAAGGGAGCATCCCAGCGGACCTCTTGTTGAACACTTAATCAATTGTGCTACCAATCACCACTGTTTTGCAGCCAAAAACCTTTTTTTAAAAAGATGGGAGGCACCACTCCCCGTGAGCAGAGGGTGTAATGCCGACTGTCTTGGATGCCTCTCTTTTCAAAAGGATCATACATGTGAATCATCTCATCAAAGGATCTCCTTCAGACCTGAAAAAGATGAGATTGTGTCTCTGGCGGTAGGGCATCTCAATGAGGCACCGAAGGCCATTGTGAGCTTTGGGCAGGGTTGTGAAGGGGAGCCACTAACAGAATATGAGCTCATCAGTGAAAGTATTAAAGAGATTAGGGCACAGACGGATAAGGGAACCATTAATCTTAATACGAATGGTAGCTGGCCTGAACGGATTGGCCTTATAGCTAAAAGCGGTCTGGACTCCATTCGAATCAGTTTAAACAGTGCTCGACCAGAATTCTACCAGGCCTATTATCTCCCAAGGGATTATGATTTCGAGGATGTGGTGGCCGCCATCTCATTGTCAAGGGACATGGGGCTGTATACAATGATAAATTACCTTGTATTTCCCGGAATTACCGACCAGGAAGAGGAGATCGAGGCCCTTGGTCACTTGATACAGAAAACAGGGGTCAACTTCATTCATCTAAAAAATCTGAATATTGATCCCCAACTCTATATGGAGCGGATGCCGGAATCAACATCCCAGGCAGTTGGAATGAAAAAAATGGTGGAGATGCTTCGCGAGGAGTTTCCTCATATAAAGCTTGGTTATTTTAACCAACCGATCCGCTAAAGTCCTATGGTTTTTCTGAATCGTAAACAGTTTGCGCCGTTATTATTGTGATCTTCAAAGGCGAGCAGTTCTATATTCCGGTAAGCCTTTTCCCTTGCTCCTTCCAGGGTGGGGTCCCCTGTTATGACATGAAGAACCCTTCCTCCATACGTGACCAGGCCTTTTTCAGGATTCTCATCCACACCCGCAAAATAGATGGCAACGCCTTTCTCTATCTTGTCTAACCCAACTATATTATGCCCTTTCCCATAACGTCCCGGATATCCTTTATTCCAACCGCGAGAGGCCTTTGAGCGACCCTCCATTGCAATGACGTCTACATAGAACTGCTTATTCCATACCTGTTTGATATTATCCAGGGTTCCGTCGCAGACTCCCATCCCTATCTCAAAGAGATCCGTACTCAATTTACGCGAAAGCACCTCCCACTCAGGATCCCCGTGTCTTACGTTGATTTCAAACACATCAAGGTTTTCGTAAGGATCGAGGTTTAGACCAAAATAGAGAACCCCCTTATAATCCCATCCCAGATGGTTATAGATCTCATTTACAGTGGGATTAACGATCTCTTTGATAATTCTATTGACCAACCATGGTGTGACTAATTTATGGGGACAATAGCATCCTGTCCCTCCTGTATTTAGGTTTCCTCCAAATTTCTCAATGGATTCAAGATCATCAGGATCGAAGGCAGGTTTATAATCTTGGGCGAACATCCTTAAGGGCATCACATGCTTTCCATCCAGATAGGCAAAAAAGGAGATCTCAGAACCATATTTCCGCTCTTCAATAACAACCCTGTTACCCGAATCTCCGAATACCCTCTCAATCATGATCCCATCAATGGCCGCTTCAGCGTCGGGAACATCTTCACAGACGATCGCACCCTTTCCTGCCGCAAGCCCATTGGCCTTGACAACAACTTGGTATCCAATATTACGGACATACTCTTTAGCTTTTGCAGGATCATCGAAGACCCCATATTCCGGCTTAGGGACGCCTATCTTTTTCAAGAGATCGTCAGTGAATGCGCGGTCGCTTTCCAGTTTAACGTAGTCCTTTTTTGGCCCGATTGCCCGTATTCCCCTTTCATTCAAGATATCAATGAGACCTTCTTCAAGAGGATTTTCAGATCCCACATCCACCAGGTCCACAGAATTATCTACACAAAAATCCGCCACTTGACCGAAATCGGCCAGATTTACGATCTCTATGAGACCTCTCTGTCCCTTCGGGGTATATGCTATCCCTGGATTTCCTGGTGTAATGAAGACCTTATCCACATGTTGACTATCCCCATACATGTCCGCAAGACAGTGATCTCTACCACCTGAACCATAAACCAACACTTTCATGACTCACCATCCTTAAAAAAGGTATTTTAGGAAGATTGTAACATTTTAGCTGTTTGAAAATAATCTGCGTTTGACCCGGCGTGGAGGTCTCTTTCAAAAGCCGCCTAACCCTCCCTCATTCCATGGGACGGCCTTCGACCCGAGCTCAGGCCGAGGGTCAGATTAGCGTTGAAATTCTTCCCGGGATAGCCCCAAAGG
>Ga0180009_10001752_pt1 | contig 26104 bp, 25 predicted proteins | sample OS_PC_MetaG_FD_123537 | JGI IMG/M metagenome (GOLD analysis project Ga0180009, IMG submission 123537) | Groundwater microbial communities from the Aspo Hard Rock Laboratory (HRL) deep subsurface site, Sweden - OS_PC_MetaG | ecosystem: Environmental > Aquatic > Deep subsurface > Groundwater... | reverse complement strand
TCCCCCAGGCTGAGGTCGTTTCTGGTCGGATCGAAGTCCGCCAGGAGCACGGCTGCGATCAGGTTATCGTTCATCCTCGCCTCGATGGCCCACTGGGTGGGATCTCTCCCGTCACCTCTCAGTCGACCGCTTACCTGACAGTTAGCCATCTCTCTGTTAAGAGCTTTTCCAAGTTCCACTGGATTTGTAAACTGAATGATCATCTGTCCTCCTCTTCTGGCATTTTGCTTGCCTCAATCTTTCAGCGGTTAGCAGATAATATGACTATTGGTAGTGTTTGTCAATGATATTGCCAGGGAACAGGATATTGTCGGGAGTGTATTGTTCTTCCAGTGCGTAAAATATTGCCTAGCTTTTTCTTGCCATTCCCAAAAACTATGCTATACTCGAGCTAGCCACATAAGTGGTCATTTTTAAGCACTAATTAAAACACATACCCTCTGATTGTTTATTCCTGCCCTGCCAAAGCAGGGTTGCTAAGCAAATTGACGAGGGTAGAGGAGTAAAAAGGAAAACTATGAAAGAAGTCTCAATGAGTGATCTATTGAAAGTAGGTGCCCATTTCGGTCACCAGACGGCGCGCTGGAATCCCAAAATGAAGTCCTATATCTTTGGTGATCGGGACGGTATCCACATTATCGATGTGCGCCAGACTGTTTCCAGGTTAAAAGAGGCGCTAGAGTATATCGCCAAAATAACCAAAGATGGCAGCAAAGTGCTTTTCGTCGGCACCAAAAAACAAGCCAAAGACTTAACGAAAAAAGCAGCCGAAGAATGTACCATGCCCTATGTCACCGAACGTTGGTTGGGTGGTACCTTCACCAACTTCGGGGTGATTAAGAAGCAGATCAAAAAATTAGTCGACTACGAAGAAAAGGAAAAATCGGACGAATTTTCGCATTATACTAAAAAAGAGCAAATTGAGTTTCACAAGGAGCAGGAAAGACTAGCCCGGAATGTAGGTGGTTTGCGGAAGTTAGATAAATTGCCCGAGTGTGTTTTTATCACAGACATTGTCAGTGATAAACTAGCAGTCAAAGAAGCGCGCAGCGCTGGTGTTCCGATCGTGGCGCTAGTTGACACCAACGGTGATCCTAGTTTAGTTAATTATCCTATTCCGACCAACGACGATGCTATCAAAGTGATTGAGATGATGACTAAGACAGTATCCGAGACAGTTAAGGCAAATTATTATGAGAAGGCTAAGCCAGCAGAACAACAAATCGTAAAGGCCGGACAAGCCTCGGGCAAGAAAAAATAATATTCAAGGAATTAAACTAATGACCATAAATATTAAAGATATCAAAGAATTGAGGGATAAAACTAAGGCTCCGATGATGACTTGTAAGGAAGCCTTGGAAGAAAACGCCGGGGATTTTGACAAGGCAGTAGAGTGGCTAAAGAAGAAAGGTGCCTTGTTGGCAGCCAAGAAAGCTGATCGCGATGCCAGTGAAGGGGTAATTGCTTCGTATGTGCATTCCAACAATAAAATTGGCGTATTACTTGAACTTAGCTGTGAGACTGACTTTGTGGCTCGCAATACAGAATTCAAGGAGCTAGCTCAGGAGATTGCCATGCAGGTGGCGGCTTCCAATCCTCAGTATGTTAAGCCAGAGGATGTGCCGGATAAAGAGCTAGAGAATGAAAGGGAAGTTATTAAAGAAATGTTTAAAAAAGAAAAGAAACCCCAGAAGATTCTAGACAAGATAGCTGAGGGTAAACTTAATAAATTTAAAGAAGAAATTAGTTTGACAAAACAGCCGCTGGTGAAAAATCCGGAGATGACAGTTGAGGAACTGATTTCGGAAAAAACACTGAAATTGGGAGAAAAGATGGAGATTAAGCAATTTGTGCGCTACGAGATATAAATAATAGATGTTAGGGGCTGTTGTAAAATATTTTTGCTAGTCTTTCATCTATAACCTATCACCTATGTCCAAACCTACCTACAAACGCATCATGCTCAAACTTTCCGGCGAAGCCTTACTAGGCGAGCAAGATTATGGGGTTGATGTCAAAGTGGTACAGGACTTTTGTCAGCAACTGGTTGAGATTAACGAAATGGGAGTGGCCGTGGCGGTAGAAGTTGGTGGCGGTAATATTTATCGCTGGCGTACAGCCCAAGCAGGTGTTTCTCGCGAGGTTGCTGATCTGATGGGCATGATGGGTTCGGTGATGAATGCTCTAAATTTTTCTGATATTGGTGGCGACCAGGTAAAAGCCCTAGGTGCTTTATCGGTACCAACTGCCCTCAATAATTATTCTGTGCGTAAAGCAAATAAATATTTAGCTGAGGGCAAGATTGTTGTAGTCGGCGGCGGGACAGGCAACCAGTTTTTTACCACTGATACTAGTGCTGCTCTCCATGCTCTTCAGTTAGGCTGCGAAGTTTTACTCAAGGGTACAGGTGTTGAGGGTGTCTACGATAGTGATCCTAAGGAGAATCCTCAAGCCCAAAAGTATGACCGCATCACTTATAATGAAGTATTAGAGAAAAAATTAAACGTGATGGACATGACTGCTTTTGCTCTCTGCCGAGAAAATAATCTTCCCGTGCTTGTGTTTAATGCCTTGATAAAAGGGAATATTAAGCAAGCAGTATTGGGAGAGCAGATAGGTACCAGGGTTAGTAAGTAAATTGTTAATTGGCTATTTTTCATGAAGATAACCGGCATTCGTTTTCACGAACAAGATAGAGTCTATGATTTTGACCAGGGAGATTTTGCATTACAGAAGGGTGATAAAGTAATTGTAGAGACTGAACAAGGAGTGGAAGCAGGAACGGTTAAGTACTGTGATCGGGAGGTCGAAGATAAATCCGCGTCTGGACACAAACCGATTATCCGTAAAGCTACTACTACCGATTTAGAAAAGATTACTAGTTATCAGGAGAAAGGTCAGGAGGCGCTCACTGCTTGCCGGGAGTATTTAAGGGAACTAGATTTACCGATGAAGTTGGCCGATGTTCATTTCGCCTTTGATGGTTCTAAGGTGACAGTGTATTTCACAGCCGAAGAGAGAGTGGACTTTCGCGAGCTGGTAAAAAAATTAACCCGTCATTTTCAAAAATCAGTTCGTCTGCAACAGGTAGGAGCTCGGGATGCAGCTGGAGTGGTTGGCGGCTATGGCGTTTGTGGGCGACAGATTTGTTGCCATAATTTTCTCGATGAATTTCAAAGCATTACTGCTGAAACAGTTAAATTACAGCAGGTGGCTCAGGGAAATGAAAAAATATCAGGAGCTTGTGGACGTTTGATGTGTTGTATGGCCTACGAATCTAATTATTATCAGGAAGTAGCCAAGGAGATGCCTCCCTTGGGTCAGGAAGTAAAAACCAGTAGGGGCCAGGGTAAAGTAGTATCAAGAAATTTATTGAGTAAGACAGTAAATGTTAGTTTATCTCAAGAAGACAGTGTGACTTTTGCTCTAAATGAAATTAAGTGGTAAACCATGTTTAATTTTATCCCTCAACTAATTGTGGTCGTATCATTGATTATTATTATTATTATTGTGGCGCGCAAGGCAGCCAAGACAACTGAGATTAAAGAGAGCGATCTGGAAAAAAAGAAAAACAAAGAATGGCACTTGCTGAAAAAGGGTCTTAGGCTATTTGCCCATAAAGTCAAACAATTGAGCGTACGTTTTTTACAGCTAGTTACCTTTCGGGCCAAAGAAGTTAGGCGGGAAGTGAAGCAAAAGGCCAAAGCTTTACCAACGGAGCAGGATGAAGAAGAATTAGCGCAATTGGCGGAAGAGAAACCAACGGCAGCAGAATCAGCCCCAACAGTTGAGGCAGATGAGGTTATTGATATGCTAGAAAAGGCATCCAGTTGTTTTGGCAAAGGAGATTTTGATCAAGCAGAGAAAATATATATTGAGATTATTGCCGAGGACCCGAAAAGTTTTCGTGCTTATAAAGGATTGGGTCGGATTTACAAGAGGCAACGTAATTATTCTGATGCGAAAAAGTCGTTTGAGCAAGTTTTAAAAATAGAACCAACCGAAGAGGAGACAAAAAAAGAACTGGCTGAGATCAAGGAAATGGAATAATCGATAACGGGCCGTTGTAGCTCAATTGGCAGAGCGACTCCATGGTAAGGAGTAGGTACGCGGTTCGAATCCGCGCAACGGCTCCAATAGTTATTGGCGAAATGGTTTATATAGATGCCGGACAAGCCCCGAGTTTAATTCTCGGTCTTGGCTATTGATTAAATGGGTCGGTACCAAAGCGGTCAACTGGGTCAGACTGTAAATCTGATGGCTTCGGCCTACGCAGGTTCGAGTCCTGCCCGGCCCAAATAAATTGCTAATATAAAGAATTTTTTAAGCTTTCGGTTGTATCGAGCCGCCCTTGTTTGTCTATCAGCAAACAAGCTCAGTGGCTACCCGCCCGCAACACTTCGCTTGCGAAGCGGACGAAGGAGCAACTGTTTCACCCGCCCGCCATCGCCTTAGCCGATGTAGCTCAGTGGCTAGAGCAACTGTTTTGTAAACAGTAGGTCGTGGGTTCGAATCCCACCGTCGGCTTGGGCGTAGGCAGGCGGGTAAACAGTAAGCTCGCTCGCTCTGTTTTGTATTGCAAAGTGGATAGGTCGTGCCTGTCTACTGGTAGGCAGTAGTTCTCAGCCTGCGGCTGACCACCCGCTAGGGTGGGAATTCCACGGACGGCTTGTTTCTAATCACAAATCACGTGTTTCGAAAAGGTGTTGACTTTGTCTGTCGTTAATGGTATAATGGAGGCAATCAATTAATGAAAAAAAATGGCTTATCAATCTGCAGATGTTAAAAGTGAACAAGAGGCTGTAGCTGCCCAGGAGGGCATATTAAAGATGGACGAAATGATATCAGACCATAGCGCCGAGCTGGGTGCATATTTAAGAAAAAGAAACTGGGACGATTTGGCCGAAAAATTATTAGATCCAAATGCAGTTCTTGATGATGCCGAGAAAGGTGCACTTGAAGATGCTAGAAAGGAAGTAGAGAGAGTTGTCATAGAGACGGAAAAATTAAAGGGCATGCTAGACGAAAAGATGTTGGCTCGTATCGCTCAGGCCAATCCTGAGTTTCAAAAAATTCTTAATCGGGCTAGTAGCGATAGAGTAAGAGAGGCAGTTGTTAGTCAGTTAAGTGTGTTGGCCATTGAAGACGGACCAAAATTTAAACAGATTGCGTCAAGTTTGGAACAAGTCAGCCAGAGGAGAGAAGGATTTAAAGAGAAAGATCAACAATTAGAAGAGCTTTGTGACAGATATGGGATTGAATTCAGTGATATAGATAAGGCTCTAGAAATTGAAAATGACCGTGAAAGAGAGAGCGAGATAAAGCGTATAATTCAAGAACAGCGAGGTTTCTGGCGCAAACATCTTGTAGATTATAGTAGTCGGGAGTATAGAATGCGAATCAAATCTTTAGACCAAAGGGCAGATATTCAGAGGGAACTCGGAGCTCTCAGTGGAGATTTTGCCATGTTGGGTAGAGCTATCCGTAATTCCTTGGGCAGTGATGAAGCGCAAAGAGCCCAGACAGCAGCAATTCGTGGTCAGGATATTGAAGCCAATGCTATAGAAAAAAGTGCTAGCTTTAGTGAAGCTGGCACGATGATTGCTTCTGATGATGATATCAATACAGCTTGGGAAAAGCATAAAAAAGGGATACCAGATTATGCTGCTAAATCTGACGCTGATAAGAAAGCTATCACTGATAGTTTTATTGATAGCTATGATCGAGAGAAGACGAAAGGGAAACATGGTATGTGGGCGAGAATAGTCAGGTTATGGATGAACGCTAAAATGGATATCAAGCGAGAAGCCAATGGTGCTTTCGCCTAGTTAATATTTACCTAACACAAAAATATGAGTGATGTCGCTGCCGCAGCTTTGTATGATGAGTTTTGTCAAGTTATGCAAGCTGGCGACGAAGCCAAAGCTAAGGATTTTCTAGTAGAAAATTATGATAAGCTGCCCGAGAAAGTACAGGGCGAAGTAGCCCTACTCTTATTCGAGGAAGGGCTAGGTAAGTTAATTAACGATAAAGATCAGAAAGTAGCCGAATTCCAAGAACGGGGTCTTAAAGTAGCTCAGGAGCTGGAAAATGCTAAAAAACAACTGGAAGATAAACTCAAAGCGATGGATGTGGAAGAGTCGATTAATGCCAGTGATAAATAATAATAACTTTTGTGCGCATAAAAACCACCGCCCTTTGTTATCCGCGGTGGTTTTTGTATAAGTAGTAGTAGCTATATTGATGATAACTACTCAACCCACTTCCAACCAGGAGCCAAGAGAAGGAGAGTCATCAGAATCTCTGACTGGTTTTGATATTGAAAGTCAACCCAAGCAGAAGAAATTGTTTGGGTTGTTTTTAGAACGTCATGGGCAAACTAATCTGCGTGACCGCTTGCGGGAGAGTAAATTGCAAGAGGGGGATTTGCGTGTATTGCATAAATATAGAGAACAGTATAGGGGGATTCATTCCGAGGTTGAATGGGCCAACACTGTTATGTCGCCTGAGGTAATTGACGCCGCTGTCGAAAAATCAGAAGGCTTTAGAATAGTTGCTGATACGCTAGGAAAAGATAGAGCTAGAGATGTGATTGGCTATCAACTAGGAGAAGTAGCGGTGACCAACCCAGGTCGTTTTACTGCTATCAAAAAGAGATTGAAAGAAGTAGCCTGGCGGGTGAACCGGCGCGAAACGATCCAATCTCATATCAACACTAAGTGTAGTGAATATAAAATTGACTTATCAGAGTTAGAAGCTGCCAAAGGTATAGCAGATTCTAAGAAAAGACAAAAAGCCATCAGCAAGCTAGTCAAAAGTAAATTTGGCTGGATGAGGCGCGCTTTTAATTTTATTACTGGTAAAGATAAAGTATATACTCAGCGGGCGTTAGTTCTAGACCAAAGTATGGTTGAAATCAGAGGGTTAAAAGAGGAAGTAGCGCAGATGAGTCTTCACGTTGGTAGAACCTTAGCTCTGACGGCTGACCAAGATCCCTATGTGCGTGAGGCTATCGCCGAAGAGCTGGCTAAAGCAGAAGAGAAAGCCAGTAAAAAAGATCAGGGGGGCGATCAGAAAAAAACTGACAAGAATAAGCAGGCTCAGGCAGGACAAGATAGGGACGAGCGAAAAGAGCAAGATAAAAAAGGTAAAGAGGGAAGAGAAGAAAAAGAAGACGGCAAAAAAGAGCAGGCTGATAAACCAGCGGCAGAAAAAAAGCCAGAATTAGTAGAAGTTGGTCAGGCTGGCAGTACATACTTCCGGTTAGGTGGTGGTAAGGGAAAAGACGCCCGTTGGGTATCGGTAGTTGATAAAGAGGGAGGAAGAGTAAAATATATTGTCGATAATCGTAGTCGTCAGCCTTCTTCCGCTCGGCTGGAATATCAATACAAAGTATTAGTTGTGAAAAAGCCTGAGAGGGGTGGCGATATGACTATCGCCTACGTCAGTATCGAAGCGCCTTATCCGGAGGACAAATTACCTGAGTTACGCGCTAGTTTCCAAGAAGATTTTACTAAGATTGTTGACGGCCTTAATTTACCCGAAGACCAAGCTGATGATATCCAGGCTGCTATTGGTAAAGGCCACTATGAGTATGTTACAAATTGGCTAGCGAGCAGAAGTTATGATCTGCAAATTTTAGGTTTGCAGACTGTCGGCGAGAAACTACGTTCTACTTTGGGAGAAATGAATTTGCTTGATACTCGGGAAAAAGAAGTAGTCGAAGTAGGTCAGGCGGGTAATGGTCAATTTATTGAAGAAGACGCTCCGATAAAAAGAGATGATAGGGATAAGAAAGGAAGCAAAGTGGAAAAACAATGGGTTCTGCGCCGCCAAATAGAAAACGTGAAAGTAAAATTTATTATCCGCTGGAAAAGTCGCCAGCCAACCTCTGATAGTTTGGGGTACAATTACAAAGTTGATGAAGTTAGACCAAAAAGTAAAGATGGTGTAGTGATTGCTTTCGTTGAATTGCAGCCACCATTTCCCGATGATCCCGCTACTCCTTCTGCTGGAGATGCAGATATTAAGAAAGGAAGTGACTCCAGTCCGAAGGACGGTGATCCAGTCCCTAAAGCCGAAGTGGTGGCGAGGGAAAGAATCGAGCAACTACTCTCTGGCGGGAAAGCCTTGGGAGAATTATTGGCTGACCTGATAGAGAATAAGACTGTTGTTTTCACGGAAGATGATTTAGATCGAGTTGCTGGATCAATGCAAGCCGGTGATTTTGCGGAAGCAACTGCAATCCTTGATCGTGCATTGCCAGTAGATGCAACTGAACGGACGATAATTGAACCGGAACTAGTAGCACCTAGACAGGCCATCGTGGGACTGGAAATAATAGCGCAAAATTACGATGGCAACCGAGTGCCAACATTTATAAATTTCAGAGATATCTTTCGTAAAGAGCTAAAGGCGTTGCGAAAAACGCGCGCAAAAGCTGCTCTGGGGGAAGGAGCGGTTGAGGGGATCAGTGCTGCTGGCAAAACTGGTGGCGGTGTTGCTAAGGAGGCTGGTTCCGATGCTGCTGCTGGTGATGGTAAAAAAGCAGAAGCTGCTACTCCCGCCGAGCTCAAAAGTCGCCTACGGGGTATTTTCGGGGCAATGGAAAAGCAAGGTTTTATCACTAGCGCCGATATATTTAATAGACACTATGTTAGATATGAAAAATGGCAGGAGATATGGGATAAGTTAGTGGAAGCGAAAAAGGATTATAAGGGTACTAGCCAAGATGATTTCGCTGCTGTCATGGGAGAAATCCAGCAGGCCTTGGGGCAGTTAGATAAAGCGGTAGATTTCTCGGCACGCGCTGTGAGCGCAGATGCTGGTACACCAGACAAAGATAGTGGCGGAGAGTCACTACTAGAAACAACTGCGCGAACGCGAGCAACCGAAATTGCTAGCAGAAGTGAGACCACAGAAGATCTGATCGCCACCTTAACTAATGAATTTTATGATTCAGCCGGCGAACCGTTGGTAGCTGAAAGTGAAGTAGAGGAATTACGAGCCTTCTTGTACCGCGGTGATTATAAAAATGCCCGCCAGGCGACAGAAACGCTCCTAGATACCTACCAAAGTGACGCCAGTTTGTCAGAAAGGTTGCATTTAGTGTTGGCTCTTTGCCAGGAAGTGACTCAGACTGAGTTAGGAATGGCGAGAAAGGATGTATATGCTTTAATTACGGCTGCGAGTGGAGAAGATTGGGCTAGCAATTTGGATGTTGCTACAGCCATTGCAAATTTTGGCGAAGGTAATTTTAGTGATGTGATGTCGAGCATAAGTAGACTGTCTAACACCAGGGAAACTGCCAAATTTGCTGGTGATGTTAGAACTCACCTTTTAGATATTGCCCAAAGGGAAATTGGCGAACACTGGCGGGAATTAGAAGACTTGACTGACTATCTGCAGCACAAAAAAATCATCGAGGCAAATGTGGCTGATGATTTTTGGCGGTGTTTAAGAGATGAGAGTAAGGGTGTGAGTAGATATGCCGAGGCAGCTAGTATTCTACAGACAGCTTTGGCTGATTACCGGGGCGATCAGGTAGATATCTTCCGCGCGCAGATGGGTACTGTCAACACAGTTATTGAGAATATTAAAATATCAGCGGATTTTGTCGAAGAACACAGAGGAAAATAATTTACAGCCCAACCTTATTTTTAATATCTTTAATATTTTTGACAGCTATCTCCCTAGCTTTCTTTGTTCCCTGCGCCAACAAATCACGTAGTCCCTCTGGGTTAGCCAGCAGCTTCTGCTTTTGCTCCCGAAAATCAGCAAAATAATCACTAATCGCCTGACCCAATTCTTCTTTCAGCTCGGCGTATTTAATTTTTCCAGCCTGGTGTTCAGCCGTAAACTTCTTGTACACCTCCGCCCTCCCAAAGATTTCTAGTAAGGTAAATAAATTCTGCACGCCCGGGCTCACCTCAGCTGAGTTCTCACCGGTGTCCGTCACCGCCTTTTTTATTTTATCCTGAATAATTTCTGGTTTATCAGTAAGCGCAATATAATGAGCTGGCCCCAAACTTTTACTCATTTTCTTACTGGGGTCTTTGAGGCTCATCACTCGGGGAGTTTTGGTCAGCAGCACCTCCGGCTCAACAAAAGTCTCACCGAACTTTTGATTGAATTTGCGCGCAATCAGACGAGTCAGCTCCAAGTGTTGGATTTGATCTTCACCCACTGGTACTTTGTCAGTACTGTAAAGTAAGATATCCGCCGCTTGCAATACTGGATAGTCAAAAAGTCCCATGTTAACGTTTTCAGGAAATTGCTTTGATTTATCCTTAAACTGAGTCATCCGCTTCAGCTCACTCAAAGGTGTGACGGTATTTAACATCCAAGCTAGCTCAGTATGTTCGGGTACGTGTGATTGGATAAATAAGATACTTTTTTGGGGATCAATTCCGGCAGCAATCAGATCGGCGGCGGCTTCCAGGATATTTTTTTGCATCTGATCCGGCTGATAGGGGATGGTCATCGCGTGGTAGTCGACGATACAGTAAATACAATCGTACGTGTCTTGTAGCTCCACCCAATTTTTAATGGCACCTAAGTAATTGCCTAGGTGCAATTGACCTGTTGGTTGAATCCCAGAAAATATTTTAGCCATATTTTCTAATTATTATAAATGTAACTTTGACAATTGGTCATGCTACCGAGTGAACCCGACCCGATCTGATCGGGCTAAGGTGAACGAGATAGTGTGACCAATTGTCACCCAAGTCCCTATACTTCAATAACTACTGGCAATACCATTGGTCGCCGCTCAGTTTTACTATACAAGAATTGACCAATATCATCACGGATTTTATTTTTCAGATAAGTATAATTAGCGGCCGAGTCATCTTTTTTACTCTCCACAATCTTGCGAACTTTCTTTCGAGTTTGCTCTACTAGACGCTTAGACTCTTTCATATAGATGAAGCCACGCGAGATTAAGTCAGGATTACCGACCAGCTTGCCTGTTTTGCTGTCGATAGTAGCTATCACTACAAACATGCCATCTTTGGCTAACATTTGACGATCACGAATGACCACGTTGCTGGAATCATGAATACCGAGACCGTCAACCATAACGTGATTGGAAGGAACTTTTTTCTTGGTGATTTCGCCCGTGGTTTTAGTAAATTCCATAACGTGACCGTTGTCAGGCACGAAGATATTTTGGCGAGGAGTACCGACTTCAGCGGCTAAATCGCCGTGGATTTTAAGCATGTAGTGGTTGCCATGAATAGGGACAAAATATTCTGGCTTGGTCATCTGGATCATGCGCTTAAGATCATCGCGGAGAGCGTGGCCACCAGTATGTACATCCATCATTTTATAATGGAAGAGCTCGGCTCCCTGGCGCGTGAGTGAATCTTTGAGGCGCTGGACAGTACGTTCATTACCGGGTACTACCGAAGAAGAGAAAATTACGGTGTCGTCCTTAATTAATTTAATTTCCCGGTGTTCTTTATTGGCAATACGCATTAAGACGGCTCTTTCTTCACCCTGAGCGCCGGTACAAGCCACAATTATCTTTTCCTTGGGCAGATCTTTCATTTCTTTGGGGGAGATAAGAGTGCCTTTTTGTGCCTTAAGATAGCCAAGTTTCTTAGCAATTTCGACATTACTCTTCATGCTATAGCCTTGGATAGCTACTTTACGGCCGTATTTTTCCGCCAGCATTATTATCTGCTGGATACGGGTTAGCAGAGAAGAAAAGGTCGCAATAATGATCCGATTTTTATTACCTTTAATAATCTGGTCAAGAGTTTCCATGATGGATTGTTCAGAAATGGAATCACCCTCAATCTCTGATCCCGTACTGTCTGACATCAATACTTTGATTCCGCGTTGGCCGAATTTCTTGATTTTTTCTATATCAGTTGGCTTTTCTCCCACTGGAGCTGGATCAAATTTAAAATCGCCGGTATGCATTACTGAACCGACCGGGGAGTGAAGCACCAAACCAAACCCATCTGGAATATTGTGGTTAACGCGGAAAAATTCCACCTTGAAACTACCCAATTGCAAATTATCCTTATCAGGATCAACGGTATAGATATTTAGTTTCCCCTGTTCCTTGTAGTCCTCCTGTCGTTTTTGAATAATAGCTTGAGTAAGTTTGGCAGTGAAAATTGTCGGATTGCCTATCTTGCTCATAATATGGGGGATAGCTCCAATGTGGTCGTAATGGCCGTGAGTAACGATAACTCCCCGGATATAATTTTCTTTTCCCTTAAGGTAGCTGACATCCGGAATGACATAGTCAATTCCGGGCATGTCTTCTTCGGGAAATTGGAGACCCATATCGACAATGACGATGTCGCGATCGTATTCAAAGACAGTCATATTACGACCAACTTCCTCTAAACCACCCAGAGGAATGATTTTTAGACGCGGTTCTTGTTTTATCTGTGGCATTTTGTTTTTTGCAGTTAGTTATTTAAATAGAGATACTAATGTCATGATAATATGCCCCGGGGGAGGGTCGAACTCCCATGACAATGAAGTCACACGGTCCTGAACCGTGCCTGTCTACCAGTTCCAGCACCGGGGCGATAAGAGAATCAAGAAATAAAACGAAATTAAGTCGCCCCTTAATTCCGCGTTCTATCACCTAAAAACCTATCTTCCCTACCATTCCCACCGACGACTGACATCTATGTACCAATTAGACGCGTTAGTGAAACGATCGCTGGGAACAGTGATATATTCTAGTTCAATGCCTTGGACTGATTTATCGACAGCGTAGGTATAAGTAGGGCTGCAGAGGAACAAAGCTGGTAGTTTCTCTGCCATAATATTTTGCCAGTGTAAATATTTTTTGGTTCGTTCATCCTCTTGACTGGTTTTACGAGCTGTTTCCAATAGATCATCAGCAGTGGGGTCTTTGAAGGAAGTTAAATTAAGTCCGGGATCTTGTCTTTGAGTGGAGTGCCAGAAGGAATAAGGATCAGGATCGTGGCCGATTAGCTGACCGTAAAGCAGGATTTCATAATTACGCGGTTTGATAAATTCTGTTTGTAGCTCAGTTGGGTCTATTAATTCAATATTAACCTTAACTCCCATTTCTTTCCATTGCTTTTGTAATAAGTTCGCTAAATTAGCAATCTCTAATTGGTCGGTAGTAGTAATAGTTAATTCAAGCTGGGTGTCTTTTTTGTTGCGGTAGCCTTCTTCGTTGATCTCATTCCAGCCATCTTCATGCAGAATGTTGTTAGCTTGGTCTTTATCATATTCATATCTTTTGATCTCCGGATTGTGACCGAGAAAACTTTCTAAGATAGGTGAGTCGATCTTAACTCCTTCACCGTTAAAGATCTTGGTGATAATTTCTTCACGATTGGTTCCGTACGCTAGCGCTTTTCTAACCTCCTGACTTTTGAGGATACTATTTTTCGGCTGGTTGAAAAATAGCGCGTAATAACGAGGTAATTTGAGATTGTGAGAAACCAAATCATCTTTTACTTTCTGACTGATATTTTCTCTCTCTTCGGGGGGGAGATAGCTGATACCAGTTATCTCTTTAGAATTATAAGCATTTACAACTGAGGTGTCGTCGGTGAAAAATTTGAAAGTGATTTTATCGATATATGCAGTGGCTTGGTGATAGTTGTTATTTTTAACGAGGGTGTAGGAGTCAACGATGCCAGTTTTTTTATCTTTTTTGTATTCGGCAAAAAGATAGGGGCCAGAGCCGACGGGGCTCAAATTGTATTCAGTCAGTAGAGCATTAGCTGGGACAATTTCTTGCCAGATATGTTCGGGGATAATACCGAAAGTAGTATTTTCCTTTAAAAAAGGGGAAAGTGACTCGCCCGTAAGAGTAAATTTGATGGTGAAATCGTCTACCTTCTCCACGGCAACGTCTTGAAAATTAGCTGACAAAACGCTTTGATAACTAGAGTTTTTGATAGTTTGGACGGTGAAAACTACATCATCGGCTGTTAATTGTTCGCCATCGTGCCAATAAGCATTCTGACGTAAATGGAAGGTGTAATTTTTTTCGTCTTCTGATACCTCGTAACTTTCTGCCAAATCAGGAACGAGTTCTTGATGGTTATTATATTTCATCAAACTAGAAAATATCAGACTGGTAATATTCATATCAACGTCACTGCCTTGAGCGAAAAGGGGATTAATGTATTGTGGTTCACCCACTATCCCCTCGATATAGTGACCACCGCCTTTCGGTTCAGACTTGATGTGTTGCCAGCTAAATTCCCAGCCGAGCCAACCGGTAGCTCCTAAGAGAGCGAGGATAGCTAAGTATATTATCAATCTTTCGGGTTTAGAAAAAACTCGAAACAAATATTTCCATTTAATTTTTCCTTTAGGTTTTCTGGGGTCAGAATTTTTTTTATTCAATAACCTAAAAGAACGGGAATTGTCCCTAATGAGTTTAATCATTTAATTTTACGCTGATAAATTTAGATGAAGAGATGAGCGAACGCTAGTCCCAAGAAAATAATAGATAAGATGATGGTAATGACAAAAATTATTTTTTCCGCCCCACGTTTAGTACTGTAAGTATTACCTTCCCCGCCACCCCCGCCACCCCCGAAGGTCTGGGAGAGTCCGACACCTTTATTTTGGATAATAACGGCTACTACCAGGAGAACAGAGACGATAATTTGAACTACAGCGAAAACCCTGCTCATTTATATGAGTTAGACTAATAAATTACTTTACCTTGAGGATATCATGAGTAAAAGCAGTTGTCAATTGTCTTTATTTGGGCTATAATAAAGGAAATTAACTAATTGTTATGGGAGAAAGAAAACCATTTCCAGAAATTGCTAGGTACCCAGAGGAGGTAGGGGACTTTAGTGCACCTCAGGAACCACCGTTAGAGGGAGCACCACAACCTTCTGTTGAAGATCCTACTAAGTCCGCAGACTCCATTTTTGCTGTTGTGCCTGGTTTGGCCGAGGTAGCTAATTGTGCTACTGGCTATGATGAACAAAACAAGCGGGGCAGAGAAGTCATTGCAGCTAATTTTGCCCAACAAATAACTCGCGATCCAGATAATTTAGAGAGATTATTTGACAACCTAGCTTTATTGCAGGAAGGCTCTGAGAATCTTGGAGATGTTACGGAGGGGGTAGAAAGGAAAAGAGCCTATCCAGCTATTGAGGCTTTGAAGTCAGATATTGAGGAAGCAATTGATAAAATTGACTGGAAGAAGGCTGGCTGGCCTCCTAGCCCTGAGAATTTAGGCAAATGGCTTAATCTATCCGCTGAGAGTGAAATATATGGTGGGACAGCAGACAAGATCATGACGAAGATGGTGGAGAGATGTAAGAATCCTAGAATGATCACAGAGTTTCTCTATAACTTATCTCTGGCTGGCCTCCGGAGCAGTAATGAGCAAATTGTGCAAAAAACCTTAGGAATATTATGCTTCCAATCTGACATAATGCCGGTGGATTCTGACCAAGCTCTTGATAGTGTTCTAGCTCTTTTTGATGAGAAAGACGATGTTTTGACAAAAGCGATTGAGATTGATGGCGCCATTAATTTTACTTCTACTCGTCGGTTTCCTTCATTCTGGAGTGATAAAGAGACAGCATTAAATAGAATTATGGCTGGGGATAAGGCTGTTCGAGCGATTCAGAGTAAAAATAAGGGTCCAGAAGAAGCTCAGAGACTAAGAGATTTGTTCGATTTTTATGACAATCCGGTTGATGATCTTGGAATAATGATAACGCCAGCTAGCAGGACGCGGCAAAGAAATTTTCCTTATAATCTGGTCACTCGGGACAATCCTCTGCGAGAATGGCTTAACGGCGAAATGGCTAGGGAATTAGATCCCTCCATCACTGGCGGGTTCATGGTTAATCTGAGTTTACCTGGCGAAAGTGTGATTACTTCTTTTTCTTCGCCAGCTGAATTACGCAATTATTTAACTGAGAAAATGCAGGATCAGGATCCTGACACCGTGGTAGAAAGTGCTAGATGTTTTTCTACTTTGGCTTATTTGGAGCCGGGAATGTCTGCTGAAGAGTTAATATCAACTAGTAGATTAAACAGACAGATAATTGAAGAAATGAAGTGGGAGTCTCAGTACCTACTGAGTCCGAGAGGGGATGAAGTGGAAATCACTGATCCTGAAGCAAGAGAGTTGGGTTTCAAAAGTATCTTATATAAAATGAATCCGGGTGGAAAATCTGAAACCATTGTTGAAATTAATGTAGGGAATTGCATTTATCGTTGTCTTCTGGATGAGCATTTGTCTATGCGAGAGGTGACCGGAATAAAAGGTCCGATCTTAATGCCCATGCAGGGAGCTTACTTGGATTATTTGGTATTATCACATTTACGGGAAATACGTTGTACCGACAGAACCGTTGTTTCCACTGGCAGTGGAAACAAATCTGGAGGGATTAGGCAGAAGTCTCCCCGTCGTCCTCATCGACGACGTTTACCAGCTGGACATAAGCCTCAACCCGAGCAGATTAGATTTGTTTTGGAAGATTATGGTATTGATTTGGTGCGGATGAATAGAGAAAGAGAGGCTGCAGGTAAAGGTAGGATAACTTTTGTCAGAGAAGTAGAAGATATACAAACAGCTGGGCCGCCCGTAAAATGTAAGGCACCATTGGCGATGGATAATTTACAAAGGATTTTACAAGATAGGTAGAAGGGGAGAGGTCGCATAGTGGCCTAGTGCGCGCGCTTGGAAAGCGCGTATCCCGTAAGGGATCGAGGGTTCAAATCCCTCCCTCTCCGCCAGCTTGATAGCGGTTTTTTAATTTATAAAAAGTAGTAAATACGACTTGGTAGTAATTGGTGGTGGATCAGCCGAAATGATGGTAGCCGGACACGACGGAGAACTTGGTACGTGAGTTATTTTGTTGAAAAAAACGAACAGCTTAGAACAAAGCTTTTAGTAACTAGTAAGGAAGCGCTCTAAATTATGGATCAGAAGAAGCTCTGGGAAACAAAATGGGATAAAAAATCTCTATTGCCGCGCAACGGTTTTGCCAGTCGAGCATATAAACTAATCAAGCAAGGTAAGTATAATAGTTTGCTGGATCTAGGTTGTGGTAACGGACGTGATTCGCTTTATTTTGCCCGTCAAGGCTTACAAGTAACGGCCGCTGATTGGTCAGAGAGTGGTCTCAGTCAACTTCGCCAGTTGGCCGCGCAAAAGAAAATTACTAACCTAAAGATAATTCAACAGAATATCTCACGGTTGAAATTTAAGCCAAATTCATTTGACGTGATTTATGCCCATCTTAGTTTGCATTATTTCAATGACAAAATCACCCAAAGAATATTCGATCAATTGTATAAGGTACTGAAAAAAGATGGCTTACTTTTTGTGAAATGTAAATCAACTGATGATATACTCTGTGGTCGAGGTCGTGAGCTTGAGGAAAATATATATGCCTTTCGTGATCACGTTCGTCACTTTTTTGATCGAGAGTATATGACTACTGTGCTGGCCAAGTTTAAAATTATTAAAATTCGTCGGTCGTCAGCTGTTTATCATAGTTATAAGAGCTCGTTTGTTGAAGCCGTTGCGAAAAAATAAAAATATAGATGAAAAAACAAAGAACAACTTTGTATGCTGATGATACTAGTGAATCAATAATTACGTTACTTAAATTAAGAGCGCCAACTTTAATTTTAGGTTTATTGCTTGGCTTTGGGATTTCCATAGTAACTTCGCGTTTTGAAGAAGTACTATCGCAAAATGTCGAAGTAGCTTTTTTCCTTCCCTTTGTGGTCTATATTTCAGATGCTATTGGAACACAAACGGAGGCGATCTACGCTCGAAATTTAAAAACCAGTAAGGCGAAATTTGGCGGTTATTTTCGCAAAGAATCAATCTTGGGGATATTTTTTGGCCTTATTTTTGGTGCTTTGGCTGGCTTAATTGCTTTTTTCTGGCTTGATAATAATCTTTTGGCTCTAAGTGTTTCAGTGGCAACTTTTTTGGCAGTAGCAGTTGCTCCTCTAGTAGCCTTAACAGTTACGCAAATATTTCAATCAATGCACAAAGATCCAGCAGCCGGCACGGGTCCGATTGCGACGGTAATTCAAGATATGACAAGTGTTGTTATCTACGGCGTTGTTTGTAGTATAATTATTCTGTAATTAATTTTCGGGTAATCAAAATTTATTGCCCAGATATCCCGCTTTCGTAACTTATCTGTTTGGCCGATAGGCATAGAGGGTTCTCACGAAATTAAATAAATTAAATAAAATGATAAAAAAAGTAAAAATTAGCTTTGTTTTATTGGTTGGGGTGTTGGTTTTCAGCGGTTGTAGTATTGGTAAGTATCTGCCAAAGGATGAAAATAATGTCTCTCAGGGAAAGCAGAATCAAGATAATAGTTATGTAACTGATCGTACAGATTATACAATTTATTATACAGCTTCCTCGCCAGCTGTTTTAGGGGGAGCGACAATTCAACAGAATGTGGTTGGTCACCCGATCCCCGAGGCAGAAACGATCAAATATAATGCTTATCTTGTGCCGTGGCGAATTGATTTTAGCCAGGTTCAGCGAACATCTCTGTCAAGTCTGGCGGGGGCGTGTGATAATTTGACTGAACAGGTGATATATATTGATGGCTGGATTGATCTTGATTTATCTGAGCTAGAGGTAGGGTCGGGTGATTTACCAAATTCTGGCCCAGTAAATCTTAAAGGGACAGTCCACGAAAAGGTTACTGGCACACCAGGCGTTTGGCAGTGTGGTGATAGTAATGTTGCTACTCTGTCAGCCAATGGTGGTTCTGCTCAATATGTGCAATCAGTGTCGGGTGATCATTCAGCTAGTTTTAGTGGCGCTTCCAACCTAACCGATCTAACTGTTGAGGGAGCAAATATCTATTTGGATCTTTCCTATGAAAGCAATATTCAATTTATCTGGCCAGCGGGCACTAAAATCGAATATGCTCCAGCGGGTACACCAATTCCAGTAGAACCGCTGCCTTCTAGTTCACTATAAAGTAACTGCTTAAGCTTTTGTAGAAGGTTTCCCCGGTCTACGGTTCCGAGCTTTTATTTTCAGCTTTCCTGTTGGTTTCCTAGTCGCTTTCATAATGACACCAATTGTAAAGAGAGTAGCGGAGAGTATTACCGAAAAGTCTTGATTTATTAGGGTTTAATATGTACACTGCCCCTGTAAGTTTCTCGATAAGTTTTCTTGCCTAAGGTAGTCGTTGATGTGCGCTGACTATCCATAGGTCACATAATAAGAGAAAACCGGGATGGGAAGAGGTCACCTTACATTATTATTTAAGTGTTAAAAGGATCAATATGGAAAAGAAACTATACGTTGGTGGAATTCCTTACAGCACCACTGAAGAGTCTCTCAAAGAGGCTTTTACCCAAGCTGGCGCCGTTGAGTCTGTGAAAATTATCATGGACAAAATGACTGGCCGTTCCCGAGGTTTTGGCTTTGTGGAAATGGTTAGCGAAGACGACGCTAAAAAAGCGATGGAAATGTGGGATGGTAAAGAATTCGAAGGTCGTACTCTAGTTGTTAACGAAGCGCGACCAATGGAATCACGCGATGGCGACGGCGGCAACGCAGTCTAATCGAGTTTAGATAAGCTTTATAAACAGGGCTCGCACAGCCCTGTTTTTGGTTGGCTTGAAGAGGATTTTAGGGAGAGGGTTGTTCTGGGTAGCAGCTTTTCGTTGACCGGCGCTGATTTATCTGGTATCATTTTTTCATCTGTATCCAAAGCTATTATGGTCCCATCGTCTAGTGGTTAGGACATCAGGTTTTCATCCTGAAAACAGGGGTTCAATTCCCCTTGGGACTATGGATTTAAATTTCCTTTCAAAGCGCGGCGCTAAGCCGTGTTTTTTGGTATAAAAAAACTGTTCACCGTGTGTGGGCAGTTGAAGGTTCATGTTGGGGGGATATCAGGAAAGTGCGTTTTAGGCCGCTGACCTAGTTGCCGTCGTCCTGCCCACCCATCACATCGCGAAACATCTCGGCGAAGTCGGGGCAGGTGCTGGAGACGACGCTGCCGCTAATAAACGCGTACAGCCGACTGATCCGAGGACAGCTTGGTGACCTGACGCCCGCAGACACAGTGGTGATCTCGGCGTCGGGGTGCTCGATTGCCATCTCAGTCATGGCTCCCAGGAGCCGCGACATGCCTCCCAGGAATTTGATGGCGAAGTCGGGGTGGTACAGACAGAAGGTGTGCAGCTCGCCAGCCATCTCCATCGGGATCTCACCTGCATCCGCCATGGCGTAGAACATGGAGGAAGCGGAGCCAGCCTTGGGTCTGGGTCCCTGCTGCTCCTCGGGCTTTTCGCCGAAAAGCACCCCGGGAAGTCCCCCGCGAGCCTCGGTTTTCACGCCCTGCTCCAGGATGACGCCCTCGATGACACCGCTGAAGTCCTTGTCAGTGATGCCGGTGGACTTGTTCTCGGCCGCCCAGTTGAGGAGTGCCGTCATCATCGGCCAGCCGTGTTCACAGTGAGGTCTGTGAATACCGTTGGGAAAGATGCGCGTGGCCTGGGCATCCTTAAGCACCAGGAAAAAGGCCAGCCTCTCGCCATCGTCAGTCCTGGCCTCGCACAACACTCTGTGCGTTTCTTGGACCGTTTCAGCGTCGATACCGAAGGGCATGTTCTCCGGGGTAAGGATCAGGTTGTTCGGTCCCACACCGATCTGCCTGAGTAGACCCATCAACAGCGTTGCTTGCGTTCTCTCATTTGGTTGCATTTGTCTCTCTTCCGTTCATTGAGGTACAACTAAAATCCCCAGAAGGGGGATATATAGACCACTGATGATGATCTCGATATCTCCACTCTGGGGTAAATGGTAAAGAGCGATATCCATAAACACCTAGTCTGAGGATTATAATGTTTATAAAATATTATGCAATATGTAATACGAAAGTTGTTATTATCGGTTTAATCAGGCTAAACGAAGTAATAAAGTTTCTCCCAACCCCTCCCACTCCCTCAATTCTGCCACAAAGCGGTTCCAACTGAGTCCCCTTAGTTCTATGGATCTAATTAAACCCCTTGAGCTAGGGGTTTTGTTGTAATGAAGGGCTTTGTAAATAAAAAACTGCTCACCGTGGGGGGGGGCTTAGACAAGTCCCTTTACTTATCAAAGTCTTTATTATATACTCTTGTGCTCACGTCTTAGGACTTCCAATTCGAACCTACAAATACTCCGTTCCGAAGATACATACTGCAAGCCAAGGAGAACTGCACCATGAGCAAGAAAAAGTTGATTTTCAAGGGGCCTGGCGAAGGGCATTTCGCTAAGGATTTCGGAGAAGGAACCAAATCCGACCGCGTGATTTTACCAGGGGCTGATGAATGTGGCGTCAAGGTTACGATCTTCCGTCCGAAGGAAGGTTTCTCCATCCCCGAGGGCATCGTCTATGAGTACGACGAGACGGTGTACATCGTGAGTGGGCAAGTCAAGCTTCATCTCACCGACGGGGGATCGGATATCGAGCTGTACACAGGGAGCAGCTATCACGTCCCTGCTGGTGTTTCGTATGGGCTCACTGCCATCACCGACTGCGTGGTGTTCTGTACATTCTCGCCAGTCCAAGACGGTCCGATGCCCGACGACGAGTAGCTGTCGAAGTCTGCATCCCATTCCCCGTACCTTCATCTTCGGTTACCAGGCCCTCAAACATTTACGAGGGCTTTTTTTATTTTATCTTCTTAGCTATTTTAAGCTTCTATGTTATATCACAACCCAACACATTCACCCAACCCCTCCCACTCCCTCAATTCTGCCACAAAACGGTTCCAACTGAGTCCCCTTGGCTCCATGGATATAATTTTCCTTTTAAAGCGCGGCACTGAGCCGTGTTTTTTGGTATAAAAAAACCACATCGCTTTGATATGGCTTAGAATGCTACTTCTTCCGCCTTCTTGGCTGGCGCTTCCTAGCTCTTCTTTGAGATCTCCTAGCTTCTGCCTGTCGCTCGACCATTTCCATCGCTTCGTCAACGAGGATGGGTTTGATCATCAGGCTGAATCCGATCATCCCCACCGTCACTGACAGGGGGACTGCGATCAGGACGCGGGCTCCTTCGGATACGCCAGGGACAAAAGCTCCCAGGAAGAAGAGGGTACCCATCATCACTGCACCCACGATGAAGCCGATGAGAGCTACTCGCGACCAGCGATCTCGCAGCCACTCAGTTGTAGGACGCAGCGGCTTGATGCTGTAGCGTTGGTTGATGATGAAGCGTACCAGGATCTCGTGCAGGAGCGCCAGTAGCCCGTAGACGATTCCTGTTGCGTTGATGATGACGAAGCGGTCAGCCCAGGGCATAATTTCCATCATCAAAAGCAGAACCGAGGGCATTACCAGCCAGCCGATAATACCCAGTAGCCCGTAGTAGAAGAGGTACCAGCCGAAGAAACCTCGGTTGAATACCATCCTGACTGCCCGTTCATCGCTGATGTGGATTACTATCTTTTTCACAATGTCATCTCCAGTCCGTGGTGGTGTGGGAAGAAGTTATATGTTCTAAAAAACTACCTATTTCCTTAGACATAGTAATGTATTACAAAAAGGCTGAGATGTCAAGGGAAGTTTGGGAGTAAGAATTGAGTAATAAAAAACTGCCATCTCAACACGAGTGGCAGTTTTTGTTTTGATAGCAAGTCAAGTTATGGATTTAGAACACTAAGAACTGAAAGTTACAATCAATATAAGTTTCAGTCTCAGCATTAAATGTGTTAACCATTATAAAATTATTATATGCGTCACCAAATAGCGTTCCAATTGGTGCACCAGAAACACCACAGTTTGCTAGGTTATTTGCGTAAAAATAACTTTCGCTAACATCAAACCCCATATCAATTAAGTACGCACCCACTGGTTGTCCTTCTTGTCTAGTAATCTCCATCTCCCCACCTAGCGGGTTAAAATAGTTATCATTCATAAATGTAAGATCATTCCCATTCACCCAACCTCCAGCCTTAACCAAACCATTTGAGCTAAAGTCTAATTTATCAGTCGTGATTGAATCAGTAGCAATCTTGGCCGTCGTCACCGCCCCATCAGCAATATCAGCTGTAGCTACTGAACTATCAGCAATTTTAGCACTAGTCACTGCATTATCAGCAATATCAGCTGTGGCTATGGTACCATCTAGTAAGTTAGCAGAACTGACAATACCTGTCCCTGAAAGTCCAGCTACTGTCAAAGTTCCTGTCACCTGAGCATTATCATTGATAATAAAAGGCATATCGTCACTTGTACCAGCAGTAGCTCCTCTATAGATCCTACCATCAACTCTCAAGTCATCGCCAACAGTAACAGGAACACTATTACCGTCATCGTCAGTAGTGTTGTTGATCACAGTACCATTAAAAGCAGTAACTCCACCTTCTCCTTGACTCCCTACATAGATAGAGTTAAATCTAGCTACATTGTTAACTACTAGCTCATCATCGATAGTTTGTACTGAAGCAGGCTGAAGAGTCTCAGCAGTTGAGGCTAGAGCCACACTAGACAGAGTCATTACCCCGACAAGCGTCAAGCTTCCGATTAATACCTTGTTTCTCATTTTGTTTCTTGTTAATTTAGCAACGTGCTTTATCAATATAGCATAATAGGCAATAGTTGGTATATCTACTGGGATTGGGGGAGAGGGTGGAGTAACCCTCGCTGTGGCGAATTTTAATGCTGATAATCATCAGGACTTAGTCACTGCCCCCGAGAGTCGTGGTAGTTCTAAGTTAAAACTTCTCAACGCTTTCTGGGCCTATGATGAAAACTATCGCGGGGGAGTCAATGTGGCCTTGGGAGAAAGATAGAGTTATTTCTATAAATTGAACATCTAAGACGTGGTTTCAAAACACGCTTTTTGTTTTACAGCCAGTCGATTGTGTATTAATATTAACCGTATTGAATTAACTAAAAAACATGGCTGACAAACAAACAAACAAAAGACCGGAAACTCTCTACGCAGACTCCGAAACGGGCTGTTGCCTACGGTTTGACCCCGAGCCGTGGCAGGAGAAAAAAATAACTTGGGAGAATAAGCTGTTTATTAAGGATCAAGTGAGAAATTTTATGCACATCCCGATAAATTTTGGCAAAGTGATGCTTAAAAACATTACTAAGATTAAAAACGCGGACGCTTTGCCAGCCAAACCCTTAATGCTTTCGGATGAATGTTCTCTTTGGCGCAGCGATCTTTATATCCATGTCAGTAAGGACGTTCCAGAGTCAGAGATGGTAAAAATATCGGGTACCTTTATTACTAAGGTTTTCGAAGGATCTTATAAGGATATAAAGAAATGGATAGCGGAAATGGAAGAGTTCGTCCAAAAGCAAGGGGAAAAGACAAAAAAACTTTATTTTTTCTATACAACCTGTCCGCGTTGTGCTAAACATTATGGGAAGAATTACACGGTGTTGTTAGCCCAAGTTTAACGCCAAGATAAATTATATGACGAGAAACGAAGGATATCACAGAGAACCCCAGGGAGAATCTATGCTACTTTCGCCGGGGTGGAAGCAAGCCTTAGTGAGGGCTTCCTTTTATACAATGATTGTGGGCATGGGGATGTCGGGGGTGAGAGGAGATTTGCCAGAACTGCGGCCTCGTTCGAAAGATGCCGCTGCCTCCTCCGCTGTCGATGGTCGAAGTGTTTTAACTCCAGCGGAGAAAATAGCTGCCTTGGAAGAAATAGTGCGAGGAGTATTGAAAGGTCAGCATGATGATGTTTTCCGACGAGTGCATAGAAAAGATAATAAAAATGAGCGGGGACAAGCTAAAGATGGTTTTGACACCGGCGTAGAAGACTTCGAAACCTTAGATGAGAATATTAATTCGGCCAAATTAAAAAAGCTGTTGTTTGCTATTCTCCCTCGTAACTGGGTGGGAGAAACTGAGCGTTTATTCTATATGGATGAACAACCAGATATGCCCGCTCAATATGGCATGAGCGGCGATAAAATGGGAGCGGCTACACGCACTGATTCAGAGGGAGTTTCCACCATAGATTATTATAGACCGAACACGCCTGCTGGTAAGCTTAATAAGCGAGTCGATAAGCTTGTTCAATATTTGTTACATGAATTTGGTCATGCTAACGATCCGGAGAATGATGATACCGCTTCTCCTGAAGATCGGCAGGAACTACTAAACCGGTTAATAGATAGATACCTGAATGGGGATAATAAATACCGGTCAGCTTATGTAGAAAAGATTCGTCAGAAAAATCAAGGGCAGAAGAAATATTTAGAAACCAAGGAATATTGGGCAGAAATTTGTTACGAATATTTCTGGCGACCCGATTGGCTCAAAAAAAACCACGCCGAAGATTTCGAATTAGTTAATTGGTGGGTCAAAAAACATAATAAAGATTTTCGGCCGATGAACCAGAGAGCCTATCAGCGTTTGCGCGACCAACTTTTCCCTGAGCCAGCCGCGCTACCTGCCTCTCAGGCACAGCCGCGCCCGGTTGATCCTGGCAGTGAAAATAGGGCAGCCCCACCGAAAGTACAAGTAGAGAAGAAAGGAGCTGATCTAGGTAGGTTTGTGATTCCACGTGGCCATCGTAAATCTGAGGCAGTCAAGAGAGTAGGTATACCACCAAGAATAGGTAAAAGAAAAATATGAACCAAGAAATAATAAAAATAGAAAGCGATGATTATCAGGCGCAGATAACTGTTTCCGCTACCGGCTATCAAGTGGAGAGTGATCAGGTGGAGCTGAAGCGGAAAATAGAGGAAGTACTAGCCGATGCCTTTACTGTTGGCATTGAGTGTTTTGATTCGCCTAGTGAGCAAGCTGAGAACGAGATTGCTGTCAGGCGCCGAGTGGTACAGAAAGGTGATCCCGATTTTATCCTTGCCTTGATCGATGAGTTGAAAATGAGTTTTCCGAAAGCAGCCGTCTATAGCAAAGTTGATAAAAAGGAGATAGCTGTCTTACGCAATCGGCTAGCTGAGAAATTAAAGCAACTGCCAGCCGACCAGTCATTACAGCCGGACGTTAAAAGAATAATTGACAATCTAGATAAGTTAAATCTTGCCCAGATAGAAAGTGTCTTGAACGATCTCGAGGGCGATCCAATCTAAACAAAAACGGGAACAAAGATAACAAAATAGTCAGGCTATGCTTTGGGCACACAC
>Ga0180009_10001751_pt1 | contig 26116 bp, 26 predicted proteins | sample OS_PC_MetaG_FD_123537 | JGI IMG/M metagenome (GOLD analysis project Ga0180009, IMG submission 123537) | Groundwater microbial communities from the Aspo Hard Rock Laboratory (HRL) deep subsurface site, Sweden - OS_PC_MetaG | ecosystem: Environmental > Aquatic > Deep subsurface > Groundwater... | reverse complement strand
ATTTTCCGTATTCTGCTTGTTGGGTGAAATCTGACCATACTTCATATTGGGGTACAATTTGTTGCCTCACACAACCGTAAATTTTCCCTGATTTTGTTCCTGAAAGGGAGTTCTTATCAACTGAAATAAGCGCAAAAACTTGATAATCAGACCCGGCCCCCGCTCCACCTCAACTTGTCCTTGAGGATATCAAAATAATTTTGATCCGGCATGGTGATCATGTTAACGGGATGGGGGCTTTTGCAGACAATAATGGCATGGTCTTCATTGATTTCGATGCCGGCCTGGCCGTCAAACGTCACCATGATATCGAATGACTTCTTGGCCAGCCTGATTTTGATTTGGGCTGAATCCGGAACGATCAGCGGACGATTGGTGAGGGTAAACGGGCATATGGGCGTCATGATGATACCCGGAACCTCCGGATGGACAATCGGGCCGCCGGCAGCCAGAGAGTAAGCGGTCGATCCCGTGGGGGTTGAAACAATCAGCCCGTCGGCGCTGTAAGTGGTCATATAGTGATCGTCGATATAAGTGTTGATGTGCGCCAGCCGGGCGAGAGCCCCCTTGTTAATGACAATATCGTTCAGCACGGTTTCCCTGGCAAGCTCGGTTGGTCCTTTCATGACCTTGACCAGCAGGCGCATTCGGGGCGATATTGTAAATTCATCGTTCAAAATATGCTTTGCTGCCGAAAAAAGATTTTCTTCCGCAGTTTCCGCCAGAAATCCGACCTCCCCGAACTTGACACCGATGATCGGAATGTTTTGATCTCCTATCCAGCGGGCCGCACTTAAAAAAGTTCCGTCTCCTCCCAGCACGAAAATGCAAGCCAGGTCAGACGGCGCCATGGATTTATCTTTGTTTTCAAAGTTGCTTCTGGGGGGTAAATTTTCTTTACGGACCACATCGATCGCTTTTGACCGCAGCCAGTTTTCAAGTTTATCGGCCGTCTTAACAGCCTCGGCATCCGATTTAACGACGATTCCTATCTTTTTCACAATAAAGGATCACTCCTTTAAAAGTGCCTGTTTATCCCGCAATTTAATACCGCTAACGGGGTAACCGGCAAACCGGGCAACCAGATATAGGCACTTTATGTATTGTAACATTAACCCTTTCCAAGTGTAAACCAAAGCCGGGGCTCAGGTCCGAAATTCTTTACTACAAATATCTCAATCAAACAGCAAGATGTTTTTAAAAATAATGACTCCAAATTCTTTTAATTGACTCGACATGGCCATACTATTATAAAAATTTGTATAAGCATTTGACGGTGTCAAAGATGATACCTTTATCAAGGTCGCCGGAAAATATGCTGAAGGCGTATATGCCACCGGCCCCAAGGACGTGTCCCAGAACCCGCTGGCGATTGCCGCCAATGAAGCCCACCGCAAAAAATACGGAGAAGATCCCGGCGCGGTGCGCCCCGCCTGTCGGCCCTGATCAGCGCCATCGGCATGTCTTTGTTCCTGCAAAACTATGTGCTTTTAGCCCAGACCTCCGATTTTATGCCTTTTCCGAGCCTTATTCCTGAATTTAAATGCATGAAGCCGTATGCGCATATCATCAGTTCGGCGGAGGTCGTTATCCTCGTTACAACGACCATTGCCATGATCCTGCTGACATTTCTGATCCGGTTTACCAAAATCGGAAAAGCCATGCGGGCCACGGCGCAGGACCGGAAGATGGCCATGCTGGTGGGCGTCGATGTGGACAGGGTTATCTCGGTTACGTTTATTATCGGTTCGGCCACAGCCGCGCTGGGCGGTGTTCTGATTGCATCTCACATCGGTCAGATTAATTTTTATATCGGTTTTATCGCCGGGATCAAGGCGTTTGTCGCCGCGGTCCTCGGCGGTATCGGCAGCATTCCGGGGGCGGTTGTGGGAAGCCTGGTGCTGGGATGGACCGAGAGCATTTTTACCGGATATGTTTCCAGCGACTACGAGGATGTGTTTGCCTTTTTATTTTTGGTTTTTATCCTTATTTTCAGGCCGTCGGGAATTATGGGGCGGGCCGAGGCGGAAAAAGTATAACCTCTTAAAGTTATTTGTTATTTGAAATAAAATGAACCTGATTCCAAAAAAGTTTTCATCACGAAATAGCGCAAGAACGAAAACACGAAAAATTAAAATTTCGTGCTTTCCATATTTCGTGTTTTCGTGCTGGCTATTTATTTTTTAAAGCACCAAATTTTGGTAGATTATGACGTTTCGGGAAATAAAACGATCATTTCTGGTTTCGGTCTGGTTCATGTTTCTGACCTTTCCGATCATGGTTATCCGGGTCAACACCATCGAAAAGGTTGTGGTGTGGCGCTGGAAAAACATGCTGTTTGTCGGAATCGGGAGCTTTTTGCGAACAGACAAAAACGCCATCAAGCAGGATCTGGAATATATTTTTGCGCTTTTTCCGATTCTGGCCGAAAGAAGGCATCAGGCCGGGGACCTTGAGCGGCGGGGAACAGCCGATGCTGGCCATCTCGCGGGCGCTGATGGCCAGACCCAAGCTCCTTTTGCTCGACGAGCCTTCCCTGGGGCTTGCTCCCCTGGTGGTCAAACAGATCTTCGAAATTATCAGAAAGATTAATAAGGAAAACAACACCACGATTTTTCTGGTGGAGCAGAACGCGAATCTGGCCCTTAAAGTGGCCCACAGGGGATATGTCATGGAAAACGGCCGGATCACGCTTTCAGATTTCGCTGCCAAGCTCCTTGTCAACAAAGAAGTCAAGCGGGCCTACCTGGGCATGTAGGTGCAGATTAACCCAAAAATTTCATGAAATTTTTGGGTTAGATGGTTTTCTGGAGCTGTTCAAGGCGGGGGCTGAGCTTGACCGGGTATGCTTTGTGATCCTGAATCGATTTGTAGCGATCATCCAGTAAGGCGAAGTTCTGTTTGAATCCATCCTGCAATGACACAAGGGCGGAGTGCGGGCGCAGTATTTTGCCGTCTGCCATCACTTTCTCCAGCAAGGGCCGCCCGTCATCGATGCTTTCGTCCCTCAGCCCGATGATATCCTCCAGGTAGCGACCCTTTGAATCCGAGCTTCTAAAGACCTGCTTTTCACCGGCCAGGGTGATTTTGCCGGGACTAAGCTTGCGGACATCACGCTTATCAAAACGGACCATTTTGTAAACAATATCGACAAAGGGGGCGTCTGCGGAAACCCCCACTTTAGTGCCGATTCCAAACGCATCGATTTGGGCGCCTTCCGACAAAACCTTGGCGATTTTAAATTCGTCAAAGCCGCTGCTGGCAAAGATTTTCACCTCAGAAAGGCCGGCATCATCCAGGATTTTACGGACCTTGCGGCTCAGGCCGGCCATATCCCCGCTGTCAAGGCGAACGCCGAGGAGGGCATGCCCCTTTTGTTGCATCTCTTTGGCAACGGCAGCGGCATTTCGAGCGCCTTCAAGGGTGTCGTAGGTGTCGATCAGAAATATGGAATGATTCGGAAATGTCTCGGCATAGGCCGCGAAGGCTTCACGTTCGCTGTCAAAGGCCGAAACGTAAGAATGGGCCATGGTTCCGGATATGGGAATGCCGTAAATCTTTCCGGCCTGTACATTGCTGGTTCCTGCAAACCCGGCCAGAAAGGTGTTGCGGGCGACTTTGTTGCCGGCATCCCGGCCCTGGGTCCTGCGCAGCGAAAAGTCGATCAGGGGCCGGCCGGCGGCGGCGTGGAAACATCTGGCTGCTTTGGAGGCGATCATGGTCTGGAAGCCGACGGTATTCAGCAGAAAGGTTTCCAAAAGCTGGGCTTCGATGATCGGTGCGGTCACTTCCAGAATCGGTTCATCGGCAAAAAAGATGCTGCCTTCGGGCATGGCATGCACCGTTCCACTAAAGCGCAGTTGGGTCAGATAGGCAAGAAAGTCGGACGCGAAGCGACCGGTGGTCTGCAAATAGTTAATATCCTGGGCCGAAAAGCGAAACGCTGACAGTTCGTCCAAAACCTGCTCGAGACCGGCAGCCACAAAATAATTCCTCAGCGTGCGGCCGCTTCGGATGTACAAAGAAAACGTTGCCGGAGCAAATACCCGGTGGGCATAATAGCTGGCCGCCATGGTCAGTTCATAAAGATCGGTAAACAAAGGTCCGGCCCGTTGGGTTTTCATATGACATCGGCTCCGTATATCTTTTGCATGCGTTTTAAACTGAACCGGTGCATTTCCGGGTCAAAATCGGCAACCCCTTGAACAGGCACCGTTACTTTATAATCCCGGTTGGCCAGGCCGCCGACGGTATCCATCACGCAGATGGACGTGCAGACACCGACCACTTCAACCGCTTCCACTCCAGCATTTTCAAGAATTTTTTCAAGATCGGTGCCATAAAAACCGCTGAAGCGTTTTTTGGGGATTACCGGCTCCCCGGGTTGCGGCGCCAGTTCAGGAATAACCTCGCTTCCCCAGGAACCGGCGACGGAATGTTTGGGGAAGCGTTCGAACTCTTTGTCGTCATCGTCGTGCGAATCCTTCAGGTACACCACCAGATCGCCGCGATCCCTGAACGCTCCGAGCCGTTGCTTAATAAACGGTATAATCGGCGGCACGCTGTCGCCGCAATAAAGCACCCCGTTTTTATCGACAAAGTCGTTTAACATGTCGACGATGATCAATGCTTTTTTGGCCATGGTGGCCTCCTTATGGTTCGTGGGGTTCTTGCGAAGCTAAGTTAGAATATGAATTACAATCTGAAATTTCAAGAAATTTTTGTATGTATCCCTAAAAACCTCTGGATGCTCCAGGCGAATCTCAAAGGGTATAAAATAGTTTGGTTGACTTTTGTGATCAAAAAGACTACAAAAGAATCAATAAATATTATGGAGGAACCGGAATGCAATTTACAATCAGAATGCCTGACGAATATTGTGAAAAGATCGAGGGGCTGGCCAAAAAGATGGGGCTGAAAAAGTCGGATATTGCCCGTATGGCCCTTAAACAGTTCATTGAGGAAAATCTCAATAAAGATCAAAGCGCTCCTTATCAAAAAATCAGGCACCTTTTAGGGGCCGCTGAAAGCGGTATCAAAGATCTAGGCCAGCGCCACCGCGAATATCTTATCAAGAAGGTTCGAAAGGAATCGTGATTCAGGTACTCATGGATACCGGACCGTGGGTAGCGCTGGTTGATCGCAGCGAAAGCAAACACTCCGAATGCGTTGAATGGTTGCAGGAATTCAAAGGCGAGATATATTCGACAGAAGCTGTTTTGACTGAAGTGCTCTATCTGTTGAATTTTTCATCAGCCGCCCAAACGGCAGCCCTGGACTTTATTCTGACCGGTGCAATCATCCTTGCGCCTTCCACTATCGATAGTCTCACAACCGTAAAAAACTTAATGGAAAAGTACAAAGATTTTCCCATGGACTTTGCTGATGCTACGCTGGTATCACTGGCTCATGATCTGTCGATTAACAATATCGTTACGTTTGATTGCAAACATTTTAGCATTTACCGCTTATTCAAGTCGCATTCGTTTATTATATGGCCGTAAATCAAAGGATGTTTGGTGTAGGGAAATATGGCTTGAATGTTGCGGGCATTTAAGTCAATTTACTATCCACGGCGTCACGTATTCAAGTTATGAGGAACAGGATGATTTCTGGGGAGATGCACCCGAATCGATGGATATACCCCTTATGAATGTGTTGAAGCGCACAAATGTGGTGAAGATTATGTAATGCCGCTGGTGAATTCACCCAGAACCGGCGTTTGTGGATATTTTGGTCCTTTTGAAGAATAATTCATTATAATATTAATATTTTTAAGTAGTTATTATGGACAAGTAAAATATGGACGAAAAAGAAAAAAACACCCTTCATATCAAGAATTGGCCTGAAGGGGATCGTCCCCGTGAAATGCTTTTGGAAAAAGGCCCGGAATCCTTGAGCGATGCCGCTTTGCTGGCGATCCTTTTGAGAACCGGCCGTAAAGGTCAGGATGCGGTTGCCCTGGGCCGGGAAATGCTTGCCAGGTTCGGTGGTTTTTCCGGTTTGATTTCGGCCAGATATAAAGATCTGATTGATGTTAAAGGGATCGGAAAAGCCAAAATTGCCCAGATACTGGCAGCCATGGAAATTGCCAAGCGCCAGTTGCGCCAACCGCTCGAAAAGGTCAATGTCATTAAAAATCCGCGCGCCCTTTTCGATTACCTGTCCGTATCCATGGGCGACCTTACCCGTGAGGAATTTCGACTCCTTCATCTGAATCGATCAAAACACCTGATTGGTGAAGACGTTCTGTTCAGGGGGACCGTGGATGCATCCGCCGTCTATACTCGCGAAGTGATCGAGTCGGCTTTGCGAAAAAAGGCTTCGGCTCTGATTTTCGCGCATAACCACCCCACCGCTCCTGCCGAAGCGAGCCCGGAAGACATCGAATTGACCGCCGCACTGGTAACTGCCTGCCGGACAGTGGATATCCCGGTGCTGGATCATGTTATTATCGGCCAGGGAGGGTTTTTTAGTCTAAGGCAGGAGCTTCCCGAAATGTTTACCGGAGACGATCGAAGCGCATGAGAAAATTGACGCTCAAACAGCTCGAACACCATCTTTTTTCCGCGGCCGACATCCTGCGGGGCAAGATGGATGCCTCCGAGTTTAAAGAATATATCTTCGGCATGCTGTTTTTGAAGCGCTGCTCGGATGTTTTTGACGAAGAATATGAAAAGATTTATAAAACCCACATAGCCAAAGGCCGCACCGAAGCCCAGGCGATCAAACGGGCCGGAGAACCTTCCAGGTATGCTGCTTCTTTTTACGTTCCTAATTTAGCGCGCTGGGAACATATTAAACACTTACACCGAAATATAGGCGATGGACTGAATATAGCACTGGCAGCGTTAGAACGCGTGAACCCCGGCCTGGAAGGGGTTCTGGGGCATATCGATTTTTTAAGAAAAGCCGGAAAAACAAAAATTCCGGACCATAAACTGCGCGAGCTGATCAACCATTTCAACAAATACCGCCTCAGAAACGATGATTTTGAATTCCCGGATCTGATCGGTGCGGCCTATGAGTACCTGATCGGTCAGTTTGCGGATTCGGCCGGCAAAAAGGGCGGAGAGTTTTATACCCCGCGGGACGTGGTGCGGCTGATGGTGCAAATCCTTAAACCCCGCGAGGGCATGCGAATTTACGACCCCTGTGTCGGTTCCGGCGGTATGCTGATTCTTTCCAAGCAGTACGTGGAAGAGCACGGCGGCAACCCCTTCAACCTGCGGTTGTATGGCCAGGACAATAACGGCGGGGTCTGGTCCATGTGCATGATGAACATGATCCTCCACGGCATCAAGGACGCCAATATTCACAATGATGATGTGCTCTGGAATCCAATGCATATGGAAGGCGGTGAACTGATGCGCTTTGATCGGGTCATCACCAATCCGCCCTTCAGCCAGAATTACACCAAAGACGGCATGAAGTTTTCCGAAAGGTTTCGGTACGGTTTCTGCCCAGAGACCGGCAAAAAGGGCGATCTCATGTTCTTGCAGCACATGCTGGTGGTGCTGAGAACCAACGGCATGCTGGCCACGGTCATGCCCCACGGTGTGTTGTTTCGCGGCGGGGCTGAAAAAGAGATCCGAAAAGGGATTATCGAGCATGATCTGCTTGAAGCGGTCATCGGTTTACCGCCCAATCTGTTTTACGGCACCGGGATTCCGGCCTGTATTCTGGTTTGCCGGGCCAAAGGTTCCAAGCCCGAGGAACGCCAAGACAAAATTCTGTTTATCAATGCGGACCGGGAGTTTCATGCCGGTCGCGCTCAGAATTATCTCAGACCCGAGCATATTGAAAAGATAACGTCCGCCTTTGATGCTTTTGAAAACATTCCCGGATATGCCGCCGTGGTCTCCAGAGATGTTTTGGAGGCCAACGACTGGAACCTGAACATCCGCCGTTATGCGGACAATGCCCCGTTGCCCGAACCTCACGATGTGCGCGCCCATTTGCTGGGCGGCGTGCCCAAAGCCGAAGTCGAAGCCAAAACAGACCTGCTCTTTGCCCATGGCTTCAAAATCGAGACGATTTTCGCGGAGCGCGATGCGGATTGTTATGACTTTGATCCTGCCATTAAAGAACGGGCGGAAATCAAGCCCAGGATCGAGGCCGGCAAGGGCATACGGCAGAAAGAAATTAAAATTAAAACTGCCTACGATCTATGGTGGAAAGAATATCATCAGGCTTTAATTGACCTGCCGGACACTAAAAACCTGATGGAAGTGCGGGCCGATCTGCTGGAGGCCTTTGTATCCCAAATTGCGCCGGTCGGTTTGCTGGACCGTTTCAAGACTGCGGGTGTGTTTGCCGCCTGGTGGTACGAGACGCAGTACGATCTGAAACCCCTGGTAGCCCAGGGGTTCGGCGGGCTAATCGACGGCTGGGTATATACTATCGAAGCTGCCATGGAAGATGCCAAAGGCAATCATTTTGATCTGGCCGAAGATCCTCTGGTGCTGCGACTGTTGCCAGATTATTTGAAGGAACTGGAACAGGTCCGTCTGGATATTGTAAGCGTGGAGCAGGAAAAGGAAGCCTTTGAAAGCGGTGATGCGGTTGAAGATGAAGCCGATGATATGGATGAAGAAGGGGAAAGGCCCAATTACGCCTTGGTGTTAAAGGAGCAGATCAAGGCACTGAAACACGACATCAATGAATATTTAAAGCAGGTAAAGATCCTGACCGGCAGTGCCCGTAAAAAAGGTTCCCTAAAATTCCATCAGGAAAAGGGCGACGACACGACGGCGATGGAAGCCCAACTAAAGGATCTGAATCAGAAAGTGCATCCCATTGAAGCCGAAATTCAGGCGCTGGAAGAAAAACTTAAGCCCTATGACGAAATCTTGAGCCGTTTAAAGGCAGCCAAAAAGCAGCTCAAGGAACTTCAGCGAAAATTTATCAAACGCCTGCATGCAGCCCGCGAGGCCCTGACCGATGATGACTGCCGGGAACTGGTATTGGATATTTTCAACGAGAAGCTTGCCGGACATCTAAACAGCTATGTTGCGGCCCATCGCCAGGAGGTGATCGCCGCCGCGGAGAACTGGTGGGATAAGTATCGGGTGACGTTGAGGGATATTGAAAAGGAAAGGGGGAACGCCAAGAAGAAACTTGATGGGTCTATGTATACTTTAGGATATGGAAGTTAGTAGAATGAAAGCAGGCCGTATAGAGCATATAAAAAACTCTCCATTAGGAATGATACCAGCTGATTGGGACATAATGAGTATAGGCAATTCTCTAAACGAGATATACCGGTATCCAACCTATTTCAATATTAAATATGTAGAAAGTGGAGTGCCGGAAATCCGCGGAGAACTCATAAAAGAAGATGGTACTATTGAGGAAAACGATAAGGCCTACCGTTACATAAGCAAGGAAACCGCTAATCGGTTCCCGCGGGTGCATTTAGAGCCGAATGATTTTGTTATGTCAGTGAGAGGGACTATGGGAAAAATTGCAATAGTTCCCGAAAGACTCCGAGGGGCTGTTATTACTGCAAACCTAATAAGGATGAAATTCGTAAAATCGTTTATAGAACCAAAATGGATACGCCATTATTTAATTTCCGAATTTTTTCAGGAGGCATTAGACTTAGCCACATCAGCAACAACAATAAAAACGATCCAGGTCCCACAACTTTGTGCCATTAATTTCATAAGACCACCTATTAACGAACAACGCCGCATCGCCGAAATCCTCGACGCTATCGACGAGGCCATTCAAAAAACCGAAGCGCTGATTTCAAAACTCAAGGCCATCAAGCAGGGGCTGCTGCATGACCTGCTGACCCGCGGGCTTGATGAAGCCGGTAAACTTCGTGACCCCAAAGATCACCCGGAGCAGTTTAAGGATTCACCGTTGGGAAAAATTCCCAAAGAGTGGCAGTTTGGATCAATCAACAACCTTGCTGTAAACCACGATAGCCGGCGAATTCCACTCAAACAAGCTGACCGCGACAAACGGCAAGGGGACTATCCATACTATGGAGCTTCAGGTATCATTGATTGGATTGATGAATATCTTTTTGACGGCGACTACGTATTGCTTGGTGAGGACGGCGAGAATATAGTTTCCCGTGAACTTCCGTTGGCGTTTCGTGTGTCGGGTAAATTTTGGGTTAATAATCATGCTCACATTTTCGATCCATTGCCTGGAGTGGATATTCAGTTTTTTACAGAGCTGTTGGAATATACTGATTATAACAAGATAGTCATTGGTTCTGCTCAGCCAAAGTTGACACAAGAAGGCCTGGGAAAATTGTTGTTCAAAATACCGACGCCAAGCGAACAAACGAGGATTGCTGATATGCTTGAGGCTCACGACACCCGCATCAGCGCCGAAGAACAATACCGCGACAAGCTCAAACTCCAGAAAAAGGGCCTGATGCACGACCTGTTAACCGGCAAGGTCAGGGTTAAGGTGTAGGCTGTCACGGTCTTATTATTGTATGCTTATCAGCTTTAAATATTTCATTGCTAACTCAAATCATTGACCTCAACCGACCGAAAGTATATATTGATTTGTAATTTCTTACTTTAATTGCGAAATAGAGGAATAAGCCTATATATTATCCTCAAAAGGAGATTTTGCCATGGCTACCCAAATTCTGAAAGAATTGATAGAAAAAACCGAAACTCTCAGCACTGAAGAAAATTTGGAGCTGATCGCTCATTTGGTTGGAAAAATTCGGAAGGATCATGCCGGATCCGGCCGGCATCGCAAATGGAGTGAAATATGCGGTGCTGCACCGTATCCGCTCGTAGGAGAAGATGCACAGGCCTGGGTAACGCGGGCACGGCATGAATCAAACGCCCAAAGAATGAATTAGGGGAGATCATATTGCGTATCTATATAGACACTTCGGTGATCGGCGGTTGCTGCGATGAAGAATTTGCAGAGTGGTCTTTGCGGTTGATGCAGGAGTTCCGGGATGGGCTAAAGATTGCTGTTATTTCGGATATTACGCTCCAGGAACTTGAAATCGCCCCGGAAATCGTGAGATCACAATTAAAGGAATTACCGCCTGCTTGCCGGGAGTATATTATCCTCGATGACGAGGCGATGCAGTTGGCACAAGCTTATCTTCGTGAAGGTGTGCTCACTGACAAATATCTGTTGGATGCGCAGCATATTGCGATGGCGACATTGAACAGGGTTGATGTTATGGTGAGCTGGAATTTCAAGCATATCGTCAACTTAAATCGAATCAGACTTTATAATTCCGTAAATCTGAAGCTTGGATACCCTATGATCGATATCCGTTCGCCAAGGGAGGTATTGTATGAAGAGCTTTGATGCTGTGAAAACGATGCGTGATATTCGCGCTCAGTTGTCGGAACGTTATCGGGAAGATGCAAAACGACAGACAGATGATTTGCGCCGAATTCGCGAAAAATATAATATGTACTCGTCACAACCGACCGTTGAGCAACCCAAAGTAGCCGAGAATGAAGCCAAATACGGGGACACTGATTCCCAACCCGGAAAAGCCGATTGAAGAAGCAAAGAGGACTTGTGCGACTCTGGCGTAAATCCTGATTTGTCCGGGAGCCGAAGGCATTGCCCATCCCTATCGTTTTACTGGAAGTTGTCGCCCCATGTGAAATATAGGTTTAAAAGGAACCTTATGTCACCGCTGCCCCATGAAAAAACCTACGTGGAAATCCCTTTTATCGAGCAATTAAAACAGATGGGCTGGGCTCACATCGAGGGGGATATCGACGTGCCGTATCTGACGGAACGGGAGAGTTTTCGCGATGTCCTGCTCACCGGAAGACTGCGGGCCGCGCTGAAAACGATCAACATTGATGCTGCGGGCAAACCGTGGTTGGATGACGACCGCATCGATCAGGTGGTCGGCCGGCTGGAACGCATCAGTGCGCCTAAATTGATGGAAGCCAACCGGGAGGTCTTTGATCTGATCGTAGGCGGTGTTGAAGTCGGCGGAGATGCAGGCGCCCTTCACGACAGGGACCGCACGGCCGCGGTTATCGATTTTGAGAATCCCGCAAGAAACGATTTCCTGGCCGTCAGCCAATTCCGGGTGGAGGTTCCCGGCGGCAAGCATTTTATCGTTCCGGATATCGTGCTTTTTGTCAACGGCATCCCCATGGTGGTGGTGGAATGCAAAAGTCCGAAACTGACCAATCCCATGGAAGAAGGGATCAACCAGCTTTTGCGATACTCCAACCTGCGGTCGGAAGTTGAAGAAGACGAGGGGTGCGAACGGCTCTTTTACCACAACCAGTTCATGATCAGCACATTCAAGCAGAAGGCTAGGGCAGCAACGGTCGGGGCCGGGTATGAACAATACATGGAGTGGAAAGATACCAGCCCGGTTCCCATGAGCAAAGTTGCCGGATCGCTGGACAAACATCTGCGGGAAGACAGCTCCAATGTGGTTTTCACCATGGTACAGAAATACCAGGAAAAAGCGCCGGATACCGACGACTATGAGATTCCCAAACCCCGCATGCTGAAGGCGGCCGCCCCTTCAGGCAAAAAGCCGGGCAAACACAAACTTCCTGCCAAGCCGATTCTGTTTCCGGTCTGGAACTCTTCCGAAAAAATACTGGTGCTGGTGGACGAAGCCCATCGATCGCACACCAGCATGCTGCATGCCAATATGATGCAGGCCCTGCCCAACTGCGCCAAGATCGGTTTTACCGGAACGCCGATTATTGCCGGAAGAAGCAAAAAAAGAACCCACGAGATTTTCGGCGATTATATCGATCAATATACCATCGAGCAGTCCCAAAAGGACGGGGCTACGGTCAAGATTCTGTATGAGGGGCGCAAGGCCGAGGCAGCCGTGGAAGACGGCCAGGCCCTGGAAATGGAGCATGCCGTCAAATATTATATCGAAAAGCACCATCAGGAAGATCCCGCGTTTTATAAAAAGCTCAGTGAACGCTTAAAGGCGATCTTGGATGCCTTTTGCGACAACTGGGACACGCTGGCCGAGGAATTGCGAAAATTTATCCGTGAAGCCAGGAAAGGCCGGGAAGAAGACCAGACCGGCTTAGATCCAAAGACCCAGGCACCGTTTCTGGGAATCCTGATCGAAGAATACGATAAAAAGCCGGATGAGCAGACAATGAAGAGTTTCTGCGAGGCCGTGGTTGATATGGTGGATCATATCCGGCAGGAAATCCGGGTCGTCGACTTCTGGCGCAGCCGCCATGCCCAGGACATGTTGCGATTGTGGATCATCAATGAAGTGGATGATCTTAATCTGATTCCTTTTGAAAACCAGGAAAAGCTGGCCGATCGGTTTATGGAACTGGCCAAAGCGCTGCGCCTTTGGCAGGGTTATTTTGAACTCTTGGAAAGTGAAAAGTCCAAGGGAAGAGAGCATTTTGTATTCTGGTACAGAAAACAGCTTCAAAGGCAACCCAAAGGCCGCATTCCTCGTTATGATAAAAGAATCGGGGTCGCCGTAAAAGGGTTCAGAATTTTAGATCTGGGCCACCGCTGGGCTTCCTGCGGCCGCAACGGCGTAATCAGTTTTAACTGGCGTTCAATAATGGCACCGATCTGGGTTTTTGATTATATCCTGGTTCATGAAATGGTTCACAAGATTGAACGCAGGCATTCAAAAAAGTTCTGGAGTCTGGTGTCCCGTGTGATACCCGACTATGAAGAACATGCCCGCTGGCTCAATGAAAACGGCGCAAACCTTGATTTATAATTATGCAATAGGAGATGCCGGTGAAATATTAACTTTTTATTTTGAATGGAATTGCAAAACTATAACAGGAATGAATAACAGTCCTATTGAAAGAGGTGCCCAAAAAACCGGATTGGTTCCGGATTCGGATCAGGCCCGCTGGGCCATAGGTGAAATCAAGGCTATCCTCTACTCCTATATGAAATGGGTTCACAGTCTGGTGATGTTCGGCAGCTACGCCCGGGGGCAAGCCGGACATTATTCCGACGTCGATTTTTTAGTCTTGCTGAAAAAGGGTGAACAGCTTAGAAAAATTAAGAGAATTTTATTTGACTTTACGCTGAAACTTAACAGGAAAAACACAGACCCGGTTAAAATTCAGATCGTATCTTTTGATGAGAAGCAGATTGAGTATCTGTTCGAGCTTGCGACGCCACTGGCACATGCAGCTCGCCATGGTGTGGTTATCTGGGATGACGGCTGGTTTAAAACGCTCCTTTCCCGGCCATATCCCAAATGGCCTACCAGAGAAGGGGCGGTGGAGGCGTTTACACGTTGGATCGTGTGGATGTATTTTCGCTGTGCCATCGATTTAAAACGTGAGATGCTGAGGGATCATGGGCCGGAGGGGCTATGCACGCAAGAGAAAAAGTGCATGGGCCACTTTAGCGGGGACATTTTAGCGAGGGTAATTTCAAGAATGCTTTATGTGACATTACCCGCAAGGGGCTTTCTGCCGCTTACTAAACCCGAAGCCATAAAAATGGCATTAGAGGCGTATGGCAGGAGTGCCTGCAGACCGGTTGCGTTGGCGATGAATGTTCTCAGAAAGGAGCGGGGCATCAGCTATCACGAGTTTCAGGTACTTTTTCCATTTGCGCGCAGGTTATTTCGTGAATGCGTCAGAGCTTGTGGCCCCAAAAACCCAAAGGTTATTGAAGCGTTATGGAGTAATGCTAATATTTATAAGTACCTTAGGAAAGGCGGTTAATGAACACGGCGGTTTCGGAACGTGGAAGTGGGAGGTGAAAAAAATGAAACTTTTTGGAGGGGTTGCGTTCGCACTGCTTTTTGGGGTCGTCCAGCTATATCCTTCGGCATGCCTGGGAGAAAAGATCCCGGTGGTGGCCAGCATTTTTCCGGTGGCGGATATGGTGCAGTCCGTCGGCGGGGAGCATGTGGATGTCAGCTTTATCCTGCCGGCCGGCGCCAGCCCGCATACCTTTGAACCCAAGCCCAGCCTGGTAAAAACAATTACAGCGGCACGGATCTTTTTCATGGTCGGCGCCGGGTTGGAATTCTGGGCTGAAAAATTTGTCAAGCTGGCAGGACCCGGACTGACAACGGTCGTATTGTCCGAAGGGGTTGCTCTGATCCATAGCGCCGGTCATCATCATGAAAATAATGCCGGAATCCCATATGGAAAACCGGGCGGTTCAGACCACGAATCGGGCATTGCCAATCCCCACATCTGGCTGGACCCGGTCACCGCCAAGTCGATGGTCGCCAAAATTGTTTTGGCCTTAAGTCAGATCGACCGGCAGCATGAAGCGTTTTATCAGGAACAGGGCCGAAAGTACCTGGTGGAGATTGATCGACTCGACAAGCGGATCAAAACGACCGTGGAAACTTTCAAAATCAGAAAATTTGTTGCCTTTCACGCTTCCTGGGATTACTTTGCCAGGAGCTACGGCCTTGAATCTGTCGGTGTCATCGAGGCCGCCCCGGGCAGAAACCCGACCCCGATTCAGATTAAACATATCGTGAATCAGATCAGACGGCATCGTATTCGGGCGGTGTTTGCCGAACCCCAGCTCAATCCCAGGGCCGCAGAGGTTATTGCCAAGGAAGCAGGGGTGAGCGTTCTGCTGCTGGATCCTTTGGGCGGTCCCAATCTGAAAGACCGCAGCACGTATATTGATCTGATGAAATACAACCTGAAGGTTATGCAGGAGGCCATGCAATGAAGGCTGCGGCGATAGATACTGAGAATGAAAAGGCCGTCTATGTGGATCTGCATGACGTTTGGGTGGCCTTTGACTCAAAATGGATATTAAAGTCGATATATTTCAAGTGCTATGCCGGTGAAATTTTCGGCATCGTCGGTCCCAACGGCGGCGGCAAAACAACCCTGTTAAATGTGATTTTAGGGCTTGTGCGGCCTGCCAAAGGGAGTGTGAAACTGTTCGGACAGCCCCCGGGCAAAAACAGCCGGCTCGACATCGGGTACCTGCCGCAGATTTCGCGTGCGGACCGCACCTTCCCGGTAACCGTGCTGGATGTCGTGCTGATGGGGCTATATAACCGGCTGGGATTTTTTACCCGGCCGGACCGCAAAAGCAAAGAAGTCGCCATGGAGCTGCTTGCTCAGGTACACATGGCCGAGCATGCTCACAGACCTTTCGGGGTACTGTCCGGCGGGCAGCAGCAGCGGGTGAATATCGCCCGGGCCCTGGCCGCGAAACCCAAGCTGTTGATCCTTGATGAGCCTTCGACCGGGGTCGACAGTGTGGCCCAGGAAGACTTTTATGAACTTTTAGCCAAACTCAGGGATGAGCAGGGCGTATCCGTCATCATGGTGTCCCATGATATCGGAATGGTTACGTCGCAGGCCGACCGCGTGGCCTGCCTGAACACGCAGCTTCACTACCATGGTGAACCCGATTCCTGTTTTGCAGCTCAAATACAGGAGAAAGTTTATGGAAAAGACATGAAGGTAATGGTCCACGACTCAAAATGTGCTACCTGCTACCACAGGCACGAAAACCATGATTGAAATGTTCAGTTTTGAATTTATGCAAAATGCCTTTATGGCCGGGGCTATGCTGAGTCTGGTGCTGGCGGTGGTCTCTTTTTTTGTTGTTTTGCGCCGGTTGTCATTTATCGGTGTGGGTGTCGCACACTCGGCTTTCGGCGGCGTGGCTCTGGGCGCACTGCTGGGCATTTCACCGACCCTGACGGCCATCGGCTTTGCCGTGGCGGTTTCCAATGCCATCGGCTATATCGGCAAACAGGGGAAAATGAGTACGGATACCGCCATCGGCATCTTTTTTTCGCTGGCCATGGCCCTTGGGGTTATCTTTGTCGGCATGTCGGATCACTACAACGTGGATCTTTTCGGTTACCTGTTCGGAAACATCCTGGCGATCACCCGCACGGATTTGATCATTATTGCCGTGTTGAGCGCGCTGGTGCTTTTATCGATAAGTATCTTTTTCAAGGAACTGCTGTTTGTGGCCTATGATCGGGAAGTCGCCTTTGTCAGCGGGATGCCGGTGACCTTTCTCGATCATTTCTTTTTGACGATCCTGGCCCTTGCGGTCGTCATCAGCATGAAGGTTATCGGCATCGTGCTGGTATCGGCGCTTCTGGTCATTCCCGGGGCGGCCGCATCCCAACTGACCCAGCGTTACGTTTCCATGATCGCCGTCGCCGTCGTTATTGCGTTGGTATCCACTATCGGCGGCCTTTTCATTTCTTATTATGCCGACCTTGCTTCCGGCGCCACCATTGTCACCCTGGCATCGGCCATTTTTTTCCTGACTTTTGCCGTCGGCCGATTCCGCAAATGAGACGCCGGGCTCAGCCCGGATAAGCTGTAAAAGAAAAAGATTTCTTATCACGAAAGCGCGAAAATACGAAAACACGAAAAAAAATAACATTTCGCGTTTTCGTGATTGATATAAATTTTTAGACAGAAAAAGCACAAACCTCGAAACTAAGGGACTAATTCAGACCTCGTTAAATGATCAATGTGGTGATTGGTTAACCGGTTGTTATAATTACCGAACTGTCAGCATGTAGGATTTGACGGTCGTGATCGGATGATAGGATTTTTTGGCCCTGGCAAGACCCGGAATGTTCATGTCGCTTTCTTTGTTGATGTAAGTATATCCTTTAAAAAGGCGTTTGGCACATTCACTGTCAAAATATTGGTATAGCCCTTTTATGCTTGCAAACGCCTTTTCAAAATGAAGAACCCCCATATTCGCGGTAAGACGAGAGACGATTCCAAAGGCGCTGACCTCACCGTCGATACGCAGCAGAATGCCGTTCACTTCAAAAAGGTCTATGTTCTCGATCGTGTTGATGGCGGCCTGTCTTTCACAGAAAAGAACTTCATCCTCGTCCATGTCGCAGTTGCGCTCTGCACACCATTTGTCCAAAAAATCGATACATTCAGATGCAAAAGAAGGTGTAATATCTTCTATCTTAACCCCGCCACGGTAAAGATACGCTCGTTTGAACTGGTGGATCAGGTTCCTTTTTTTGGAATATTTTTTGCCTTTAAGCCGTGCCAGATCATCAACGGCATAAATGTAATCTTCAAAATCTTTTTGTTCATTAACCTCAAAAAAGTCTTCGACCAGAGCTGTTCCGTATTGCTTGATATAATCCTCGGGAACAAACCAGTATTTTTCAAACCCGAGATCTACGGCAAGATTGCGCAGCTCTTCCGGCGGATATTCCTTTGTCGGTGATACAGGCAGTATCAAATGCCGGTTTTCTTTGCGGGTGGCAAATTCACCGCTTATTATCAGAGACTCCCCGTCAATAGCGGCATAAGGATGGAATTTGTCGTTTTGCCAGGCAATAATGGCAGGGAGTGAATAGACCGAAAGTCTGAATCGCTGTCGGAGAAAGAATTTCTTTAATTTTGGAAAATCTGATGGGACGATCTGTTTGAATTTCATGTTGTGATTTTCAGCATCGGCACGGAATCGGGCATCTTTTTAAATCCGAATTGCCTGTAAAAGTTATGGGAACCTCGCTCTGCAATCAGGCCGATCCACTCTATACCGTCTTCGGCAAGACGTGACACCAGCGCCTTGACGATGCCACTGCCGATTTTCTGCCCCCGATATCCTTTTTTTGCAGTAATATCCTGGAGGTAGGCGTCACTGGCCCCGTCGCTGATGGCCCGCCCCATGCCGACGATTTCGTCTGCAATCGTTGCAATGACAAAGCAGTGGCTGCCCGCAACGATCCTGATCACATGGTCAGGATCATAGGGTTCTATTGTCCACCACCCTTCCATTCGGTAGAGACCAATTATCTGTTCGATCTGATCGGGGGTCGGGTCTACCAAGTAAGTAAATTCTGGCATCGCGGTTCTGTTTATTACCTGCAGGATTTCAGGTACTAACCCGGATTTTTCACGCCCCTGAGGTGTTCATTTGCAAGGCATTTAAGGACGTAGCCGTAATGTTCTACTGCAAGTCCTTAATCCGCCTTCGCCGCGCTTCGGCGGGACACGTAACGCAGCTCGAAGATCCCGTTGAAAACGGGGAAATGGGCACCTCAGGGAGCGCCTGGATGGTGAAATCTTTTTAGCTTTTAAGTATTTCCGCCTGGGGTACAGTTTGTCACCTTCGATTTTTTACCATTTTGCATCCAAACCATATGGAATCATTTATTTATTAGTTATCGATGAAAAGATTTCATGAAATATTCGGGTTAAGCTTGTTCGGCAAACAAGGAGGAGACTTTGTTGCGGCCGGCCAGTTTTGAAAGATACATTGCTTTGTCAGCCCGTTGGATAAATGTTGTCAGCTCTTCTTTGTTGCAATATTCGGTAACACCGACACTTATGGTGACATGTTGGGGTTTATCCGGTTCCGGGAAAAAAATTGCAGCTTTTACTGCGTTTCTAATCCTGTGGGCAACCGTTTTGGCCTCTTCACCGCCGGTTTCAGGCAGGATAATCGTAAATTCCTCTCCGCCGTATCTATAGGCGGAGTCCATTGTGCGCAGACATGATCGAATGATTTGGCCAAGCCTGATCAGCACCTTGTCGCCTTCAAGGTGCCCAAAGCTATCATTGTAAACTTTGAAGTGATCAATGTCTAAAAGCAGAAGCCCGAGTGAATGGCCGTAACGGTTGGACCTGCCGACTTCAATTTCCAGTTGGTTATAAAAATGCCTTAAATTGTAGAGCGTTGTGAGGCCGTCGGTGATGGCGAGTTTTTCCAGCTTCCCTAATATCTGGACGCGCTCTTTGGTGAGTTGACGTTCTCTCAACACCCTTTTTAATCTCAGCAGCACTTCTTCGAAACGTACCGGTTTAAAGACAAAATCGCTTGCGCCTTTACTGATGGCCTCTTCATAGGAATAATTGCCGCTGTAGCCAGTCATGACGATGACATCAATATTATATTTTTTTTTAACCGCGTCGGTAAGCATCAGGCCGTCTTTGCCGGGCAGAATGATATCTGTGATAATGACTTCTACAGAATTTGTTTTTAATAGTTGGAGCGTTTCTTCCGCACTTGAAGCCGTGAAGGTGTTGAATCCGGATCTCTCCATAAACTGCTGCATCGAGTCTCTGATAGCGGCATCGTCATCAACGATTAATATATGATCTGCCATTGCTTTGTTGTCCGGCCAATTCCCTTGGGTAAAAACACACATGATGGCTCTGAAGCGCCGGGCTTGACACGCTCACAGGCGATCTGATACTAAATCAATTTTTTTATTTAATTAAATAATATAGCTGGAAAGGCTGATTGTGTCAACCGACTTTTAAACCTGTGCGGCCGGCTGTGACGGCGGGTACACAGCCACGATGATGCGTATCGGTGCGCAAAATAACCCGGGTTGGGGTTTGCGTATTTTTCCTCACAGCAACTTGCCCCTTGACAAGATCTAGAGTAAATATGAGTGTATTACTCTGATTGAGCGATAATGCTCAATTGGGAGTTGCTTGTTATCCGTCATTCGTTATTTTAGGCATCGTTAAATCGTCGATTGGTTGGGTGGATATTATAACACCGAATATTACCAAACAGAGCGACAATGGAACACATACGTAACTTCAGCATTATTGCGCATATTGATCACGGCAAATCGACGCTCGCTGATCGTCTTATTCAGGCGACCCATGTTGTCCTGGATCGAGATTTTAAGGATCAGATTCTCGATACCATGGATATTGAGCGGGAACGCGGCATTACCATTAAAAGCCAGACGATCTGCCTGCCGTATACCGCCAAGAATAATCAAACCTACATGTTGAACCTCATCGACACCCCGGGACATGTGGACTTTACCTACGAAGTTTCCCGGGCCCTGGCTTCATGTGAAGGTGCGCTGCTTCTGATAGATGCCAGCCAGGGCGTGGAGGCCCAGACCATCGCAAACCTCTATCTTGCGCTGGAACAAAATCTTGAGATCATTCCAGTGATCAACAAGATAGACCTGCCGTCGGCGGATATTGAACGGATAAAACAGCAGATAGAAGAGGATTTGGGACTCGATCCGGAGGCGGCGATATTAACATCGGCGAAAGAAGGTATAGGGATTGAAGAGGTCTTTGAGGGGATTGTAAACCATCTGCCGCCGCCGGCCGGCGACCCCGAAGCACCACTGAAAGCGTTGATTTTTGACTCCCACTATGATTCCTATCGCGGCGCCATTGTTCACATACGCATCTTTCAAGGGAAAGTAAAACCCAAAGATGTTATTACCTTTATGTCCAATGACGCCGTTCACAAGGTCGAGGAAGTCGGTATATTTCAAATTAATCAGATTCCGCAAAAACAGATTTCAGCAGGCCAGGTCGGCTATTTGATTGCCGGTGTAAAGACGGTCAGCGACATTCGCTGCGGGGATACCATCACGTTAAGAGACCGGCCGTGCGATAAGCCCATGCCCGGTTTTAAAGAGGCCAAACCGGTGGTTTTTTCTTCGATCTATCCGGTGGCCACGGATGAATATGAAGAACTGGTGGCCGGCCTTGAAAAACTCAAGCTCAACGACGCTTCCCTGATCTATGAAAAAGATTCTTCAGTGGCTTTGGGTTTTGGTTTCCGCTGCGGCTTTCTAGGGCTCCTTCATCTTGAAGTCGTGCAGGAAAGGCTTGAGCGGGAGTACAACCTGTCTTTGATCATGACGGCGCCCTCTGTGCGCTATCGGTGTATTATGAGTAACGGTTCATTGTTAAACGTCGACAATCCGGCTTTATATCCGGATCCGACAAAGATTGAGCGCACACTGGAACCGTTTATCCGAGCTTCGATCATAACTCCCAGTCGCTACATGGGGCCGATCATGAAACTCTGCCTGGATCGTCGGGGCACGAGTGTCAACTATCAATATCTTACCAGCGATCGCCTGGAAATGATTTTTAAACTTCCCCTGGCCGAAGTTATTTACGATTTTTACGATAAGCTTAAATCGATTACCAAAGGATATGGTTCATTTGACTATGAACTGGTAGATTATAAAGAGACAGACCTCGTAAAGCTGGATATTCTGGTAAATGGAGAACGGGTGGATGCCTTCTCACAACTGGTCCATAGAGACAGGGCGGTCGAGCGGGCAAGACGCGTATGTGAAAGACTTAGAGATGAAATTCCCAGACAGATGTTTAAAATTGCCATTCAGGGAGCTATCGGCGGCAACATTATTGCCCGTAAGACCATCTCGGCCTTTAGAAAGGATGTCACTGCAAAATGTTATGGCGGTGATATCACGCGGAAACGCAAGCTTTTGGAAAAGCAGAGAAAAGGAAAAAAGCGCATGAAAATGGTCGGCCAGGTCATGATTCCCCAGTCGGCATTTTTGTCGGTGCTGCAAACAGACACCGATTAGAAGTTAAAAGTGCGCTAAAGTTTGCCCGTGTGTCTGTTCGCCGGTTCGCCCGTTTGGGTCGGTTGAAGTCATTGCGGGTTCAACGGGCTAACGGGCCAACCGGCTCAAGGCGTTGATGTAAGGGATTTTGCCGTTGGTTTACAAAATCTTTTTAGGAACTTGTTTGGTTCCGGTTTATTCGAATTAGGAGGATTTATGGGTCGGACCATCGCTGAAAAGATTTTTGACGCTCACCATCTGGACAGCCCCTCGGAAGGTATTCATGTCCTGCGCCTGGATGCTGTCTTTTGCCATGAAATTACTACACCAGTCGCGATCAACGACCTGGTCGGCCGGAACAAGGACCGGGTGTTTGATCCGGCCAAAATCAAAGCCGTGATCGACCATGTTTCGCCGGCAAAGGATTCAAAGACCGCCCTGCAGGGTAAAATCCTCAGAGACTGGGCCCGGCGCCACAACATTCGGGATTTTTTTGATATCGGCCGCAACGGCATCTGCCATGCCCTGTTTCCGGAAAAAGGTTTCGTACGTCCGGGCTATACGGTCATCATGGGAGACTCTCATACCTGTACCCATGGTGCCTTCGGTGCCTTTGCCGCCGGTGTCGGGACGACCGACCTTGAGGTGGGAATTCTCAAAGGTATTTGTGCGTTTCGCTATCCCGCAACCATCAAGATCAACATCTTCGGCCGCTTGGCTGAAGGCGTTTATGCCAAGGATGTGATCCTTTCTATCATCGGTCGTTTGGGCGTCAACGGCGCCACCAACAAAGTCATAGAGTTTAGCGGACCGGTTGTGGATGCCATGAGCATGGAGTCCCGCATGACGCTCTGCAATATGGCGGTTGAAGCCGGGGGAACCTCCGGGATTTGCCGGCCGGACATGACAACCGTTGAATATCTCTGGGAATTTATTAAGGACGACTATTCCACGCAACAGGATGCGCTTCAAGCCTTTCAGACCTTTTCTTCCGACCCGGATGCCCGCTACGACCAGGTGATCGATCATGATATCAGCAGCCTGGAACCCCTGGCGAGTTTCGGGTACAAACCCGACCAGGTCAAACCCGTTAGAGAGATGGAGGGTCTTAAGGTTGATCAGATATATATCGGGTCATGTACCAACGGCAGGATCGAAGATCTCAGGGTTGCCGCCCGGGTGCTTGCAGGCAAAAAAATCAGCGATCAGGTCCGGGGTGTTGTTTCGCCGGCCACAACAGAGGTCTTTCGCCGGGCCATGGCAGAAGGTATTTTGAAAACGTTTATGGATGCAGGCTTCTGCGTCACCAATGCGACCTGCGGTGCCTGTCTGGGCATGAGCAACGGTGTGCTGGCTGAAGGTGAAGTCTGCGCGGCAACTACCAACCGGAATTTCAACGGCCGGATGGGCAAAGGCGGGATGGTGCACCTCATGAGTCCGGCCACCGCCGCCGCCGCCGCCATTGCCGGTTATATTACGAATTCCGAATTGTACAAGAAATCCGGTTAATTAATGGAACACAGATGACACGGATTTTACAGATATTAAAAGCAAACATGTTAGGTGAGGAATAATCGTGAAAAATTTCAATGGAAACGTACTTTTTCTGGATCGATCGGATATCAATACCGATGAAATCATTCCGGCCAAATACCTTTCAGAAGTATCCAAGGAGGCGCTCAAGCCCCATCTGTTGGAAGATATCAGACTCGATGGGTTTACGCCCGCAGGGGATTTTGAAGGGAAAAGCGTTGTCATTACCAGGGCCAATTTCGGATGCGGGTCTTCCCGAGAGCATGCCCCCTGGGTTCTGGAGGTCAACGGCATCAACCTGGTCATTGCTGAAAGCTTTGCCAGAATTTTCAGGCAAAATATGTTCAATTGCGGCATGATGGCCGTGGAGCTGCCTGGACCCGTTATCGATCGTTTGTTTAAAGACTTTGCCGGCCGGGATACCCACGTAGAAACGGACCTTGAAAAAAACGTTTTTACATTTTCAGCCGATGGCCGCAAAGAGGATATTTCTTTTGCAATCTCCGACTTTGACCGTGCCCTGGTGGCGGCGGGCGGATGGGTGGATTATGCCGATGCAAACTACTAATGGTTTCAGATTTCCAGTTTCGTTACAACTTCGTTGATAATCGAGCCGATCTTTTCGATAATGGTGGGGATATCAAAAATCATATCCTTTCATAAGGTCCGTTTAAGGCATTCGGCGTTTTACAGAAAATCAGCGGTGTATCAGGTTTTTCGAATCCGCCCTCTTTGGCATGTTCGGCGTAATTTTTACCAAGGCAGATGATTTTGGATGGCCGAACGACCGGGCACCCCGGGCGTTCTTGACGTTTTTGCCCCGGATCTTTGACTTGGGAAACCTTTGCGAGCCAGCCTTCTTGAAAAAAAGCCTCACCGATATCGGGAATCCGGGGAAAGATTTTTGTCAAATCCACGATGTTGCCGGCCTTCCACAGCCCCGGCTTTTCCTTTCCTTTTTGACCGAAACGAATCAATTTCACAATTTAACGCCTCGTAAATTCTACAACTAATGAAATAATCACTGCTGTCCGGTTTAAATTTTTGATAATCTTATAACATATAGGAATCATACAAAATATAGTTATTTTCGAGAGGGATCGACTTGAAATCGCCTCCGTTTTAATACGATAACTTACCGCCCATTCGCTACGCTCATTAGAGCCGCAAAGAACGCAGAGGTTATTTATTTTATTGTTTTTCGTTGACCCCGCTTTTAGCGGGACAAGGACGCTGAAAAACAATAAGAAGCATGCCCTGCGGGCCTTTAGAGCCCAAAACTATCGCGTAGCGATTGATTTTTTTCTTTTGCCGTCCTCTCAACGGCAAAAGAAAAGTATCTTTTCTTTGCGCTCTCTGCGTCTTTGCGGTGAAAATGGAAAACTTTGATTTTGTTCTGCCCGGCACTCCCCTTTTCCATTAGTCCAACCAATTGTGAGCGGAGCCAACTCACTTGTTATTGTTCGTTTCTTGGCGATGAGGAATCCTGTCCCGTTTTGAGTCCCTTTTCATAGCAGTTGCGACCGTACCAGTTAATCTGCCGGCAAATGCCCCGGATAATACTGACTTCTTTGGCCTGGAGCTTCAGGCGGGTAAAAAAATGGCGTATTCTGTTCATCCAGAAATCAGGATTCTCAAGGCTGATGAAGCTGATTTTGACGAGAACATCTTTGAGCTGTTCATACATTCCGTCAAGTTCATGCCGGTCGGCAAGACGGGGGACGAACTCTTCGGCTTCTTGAAGGCCGGCCTTGAAAATTTCGTAACACATGATCATTACGGCCTGGGCCAGGTTCAGGGAGGAAAAGTCGGAAGCCGGGATGGTCGCTAGTTCGTGACAAAAGCGAATATCTTCATTGGAAAGGCCTTTGTCTTCCGGTCCGAAAAGGATGGCGATGCGATTTTCAGCGGAAAGTTTGACAAGCTTTTCGGCGATTTTTGACGGCGAAATTGTCAGCTGCCGCTGTCCCCCCAGGCGGGCCGTAGTCCCGACAACATAATGGTACGGGGAAAGCGCTTCTTTGAGCGTTGTATGAAAATGGATGTTTTTAACAATATCAATGGCGACATGGGTCGCCAGTTTCAAAACCTTTTCAAGATCGTAGTTTTGCGGGTCAACCACGACCAAGTGTTCGATTCCCATGTTGAGCATGGCCCGGGCGGCCGCGCCGATGTTCTCCGGATATCGCGGCTGATGCAGCACAATGGCGATGTTGTCAAGACGGACTTTTGAGGGCATCAGCCGGCGATCTCAAACCTGTTGAAAAAATATCCGATTTCAAAGGCGGCCGTTTCCGGTGCGTCGGAACCGTGGACGATATTCTTTTCGAT
>Ga0180009_10001750_pt1 | contig 26153 bp, 21 predicted proteins | sample OS_PC_MetaG_FD_123537 | JGI IMG/M metagenome (GOLD analysis project Ga0180009, IMG submission 123537) | Groundwater microbial communities from the Aspo Hard Rock Laboratory (HRL) deep subsurface site, Sweden - OS_PC_MetaG | ecosystem: Environmental > Aquatic > Deep subsurface > Groundwater... | reverse complement strand
GCCGGCTGACGGGCGGCACGCGCTTTCGGCTTCGGCGCGGCGGGCAGCGGCTCCGCCGCCTGCGTGTCGGCGACGCCGACAGGTGCCTTCGGCTTCGCGGCAGCCTTGGCGGCGCGCTTCGGTGTCGCGGTGGCGCTCGCTGTTGCGGCAGAAGCGGCCACTTTCGGCTTGGCCGCAGCTTTCGTCTCGTCCGATTCGATCGCCGCGGGCGCTTCGGGCTTGTCCTCGGCAACCGGTTTGCCGCGCGGCTTGCGCTTCGGCTTGGCGACGGTCTCGGCGCCGTTCTCGGACGGCACCTTGGGCGGGGTCCATTTGGCGCGCGACTGTTCGATCGTCGCCGCCATTTCCGGATCGGGCTTGAACGCGGGCAGGCCGGCCTGGGTCCTGATCGCCTCGACGACGCTGTCGGGATTGGTCGCATCGGGCTTGAGCACGCCGCTCGGCTTGACGCCGGTCGAAGTCGTTTTGTTGAATTCGCGCTGGATTTCCGCCTGGGCGTTGCGTAGCGGATCGGTCAGCGACTTCCTGACGCCCTTGATCTCGTCGATAGCCGCCATCTTGTTGAATTCCGTGCGGAATTCATTGCCCATCCGGCGCATGATGCCGAAAGCGCGCCCGAGCTGGCGCAGCATCACCGGCAGATCGCGCGGACCGACCACGATCAGCGCCAACGCCGCGATGACGAGCATCTCGGTCCAGCCTACGCCCAGCATGAAAATCCTTCCCCCGGCCGCAAAGCAGAATTATCGGCCCGTAGCGGCGCCGTTTCAGGCGTCCGTGCTCTTGTCTTTTTCCTTGGCGGTCGCGTCGATCTGCGCCATCGGCTTGTCGTCGTCGCGCATGCCCTTCTGGAAGGCTTTGATGCCCGAGGCGACTTCACCCATCATCCCGGAAATCTTGCCGCGGCCGAACAAGAGCAGCACGGCGACTGCGACAACGAGTATACCCCAGAACCCCGGATTCATGACAATAGCTCCACTTTCCTCGCGCGGCGCTGGGCCGCTTGTGTCGAGCGCTACATCTATGGTCAATCTTGGGCGAAAACAAGAACGTCCGCAACATTGAGCGAAACGGACACGTCCCGTCCCGGCGTCAGCTCGGCATCGGCCGCCCGCCGGACGAGGAGCGGCCTGTCCAGACCGCCGACGCCGATTTCGTAGATGTCGACGCCGAGCGCCGTGCGCTTGGCGAGGATGCGTCCGGGCACGCCGTTGCCGGTGCGCGAGATGCGCACCGCGCCGACCGGCCTGAGGCCGATGGTCACGGCCGTGCCTTCGGCCAGACCCGGCGCCGGCACCGTCCCGAGCGGGGTCTCGACCCGGCCGTCAACAACCGTTCCGGCGATTTCGCTGAGCGGCGACAGGAAGCGCGCCGCCGACAGGTCGACCGGCGCCGCATAGACCTTTTCGGCCGCGTCGGCCTGCACCAGCCGCCCGTCGCGCAACAGCGCCACGCGGTCGCCGAGCAGCATGGCCTCTTCCGGATCGTGGGTGACGATGAGGCTCGTTGCCCGCGTCTCGCGCAACACCGCCAGCGTTTCCGCCCGCACGGTTTCGCGCATGCGGGCGTCGAGCCCGGAAAACGGTTCGTCGAGCATCAGGATGCCGGGGCGCGGGGCGATGGCCCGCGCCAGCGCCAGGCGCTGCTGCTGGCCGCCGGAGAGGCGATGCGGATAGTCCGCTTCCCGATCGCCGAGCCCGACGCGCGCCAGCGTCGCCCGCGCCCGGTCCCGCGCCGCCTTGCGGTCGAGCCGGTCGAGGCCGAACAGGACGTTCTGCAAGAGCGTCTTGTGCGGGAAAAGCGCGAAATCCTGGAACATCAACCCGACGCCGCGCTTGTCGGGCGGCACATGCCTGCCGGGGCCCGAAACCACTTCGTCGTTGATGCGGATCGTGCCGGAAGAAATCGGCACCAGCCCCGCCGCCGCCCGCAGCAGCGTCGATTTTCCCGAACCGCTGTCGCCGAGCAGGCAGACGATTTCGCCCGGCCTGATGACAAGGCTGAAGCCGTCGAGCACCCGGCGCGTGCCGAGCCGCACCTCGACATTCTCGAAACCGAGCCCAGCGGCAAAGCTCACTCCAACTGTTCCGCGCGGCCCCCAGTCGCGACCCGACCGGGACGGTTCCGGCGCCGTTTCGGTCGTCACGCCCGATCCTCGGGATCCGTGTCGTCGTCAAGCTCGACATCCGTGTCGTCCTCGCCGGGGTCGCCGTCCTCGAGCGGATCCTCGTCCGGATGCAGCTCGCCGTCGAACGGTATCGGGATCTGCAGGTCGGCCGGCACCTGGCCCGAGAGCAGGCCCGCCCCCTTGAACTCGTCGAGCCCGGGCAGATCGCGCAGTTGTTCGAGGCCGAAATGATCGAGGAACGACAGCGTCGTGCCATAGGTGATCGGCCGGCCCGGCGTTCGCCTGCGCCCGCGCATGCGGATGAAGCCGGCTTCGAGCAGCACGTCGAGCACGCCTTTGTTCATGGCAACGCCGCGAATGTCTTCGATCTCGGCCCGCGTCACCGGCTGGTGATAGGCGACGACGGCGAGGGTTTCGAGCACCGCGCGGCCGAGCGGCTTGCGCTCGGTCTGTTCGCGCCGGAGCACATGGGCGAGGTCCTCGGCGGTCCTCAGGGCCCAGAGCCCGCCGCGGACGACCAGATTGACCCCCCGCCCGGCATAGTCCTGAGCGAGCTCGGCGAGCAGGTCATCGATCCTGGCGTCTTCGCCGACGAATTCGCCGATGGTTCCAGGCGAAAGCGGCTCGGCCGAAGCGAACAGCAACGCCTCGATCACCCGTTTCTGCCGCTGCCGGACTTCATGAAGCTCGGGTTCGGCCTCGGTGCCGGTGTCCGGTCCGAAATCGTCGCGGTCGGGCTCGGCCATGGCCTACTCCGCCGCCTGCGTCTGGGCGTAAACACGCCGGCGCACATAGAGCGGGGCGAAAATGGCCGTCTGGCGCATCTCGACCTCGCCCTGGCGCACCAGTTCGAGCGAAGCCGAAAAGCTCGAGGCCAGTACGCTCGCCCGCGCGTCCGGCGCCGTCAGGTATTCGGCGAGACAGGCGTCGAGCGTCACCCACTCGGCGCTGTCGCCGATGAGCGCCTGCAACCGGTCGCGCGCGTCCTGCAGCGACAGCACGGTGCGCCGATAGGGCGAATAGTCGCGCGGGAAGGTGCGCTCGCGCTGAACGGCATAGGCCTTGAGCAGTTCGTAAAGCCCCACGTCCCAGGCGCTTTGCGTGACGATGTCGAGCGGCTCGGGCATGCCGCGCGCGAACACCGCGACGCCGAGGCGCGGCCGCGCCATCAGCGCGCCCGCCGCGGCGCGGATCGCTTCGAGCCGGAGCAGGCGGAACTGCAGGGCCGCGGCGAGCGATTCCCCGCTCGGTTCCTCGTCGACATCAACCTGCGGCACCATCAGCCGGCTCTTGAGATAGGCGAGCCAGGCAGCCATGACGAGATAATCCGCCGCCACCTCGATCCGGCGTCGCCGGATGGTTTCGATGAAGGCGAGATATTGTTCGGCCAGGGCGAGAATGGAAATCGCGGCGAGATCGACCTTCTGCCGCCGAGCCATGTCGAGAAGCAGGTCGAGAGGACCTTCGTAGCCGTCGACGTCGACATACATGATGTCGTCCGTCTCGGCCACGCCGGGTCGCGGCTCCATCCCGCCTGTCCAATCCTCGTTCATCGACACGAGATCCCTCGTTTGCCGCGCCCGTTGCCGGTGCGCCGGCCCCGATTCCAGGCGCCAGGGATGCGGGGCCACTGCGCCCAGCCCGCGCGCCCGGCGGAATCGGGCGCGGCCGCAGCCGCGCCTTTCGCCCGAGCTTTGCTAATTATTGCGCACGAAGCAATCGCCGCCGGCCAGCTTCACACTGGTACAAAGGCCATTGGCATCGGCCTGCGAGTTCGCCGGCACCAGCACGCGATAGTAAATGCCGCGCTCGCCCAGATCGACGCTGCGCACGAACGCCTCGGCGCCGCCGAACAGGCTGCCGAAGCGCTGGTTGATCCCCGCGAGCGACTGTTGTGCGGCGACTTCGCTGCGCTGCGAGGAAAGCTGAACATAGGCCGGCGCCGTTGGTCCGGCGGTCGTGGCAACGGCGGCGATGGCCGTTGTGGCCGGCGCCGCGCCGCTTGCGGCCGTGGTCGCCGGTGCCGTGCCGGTCGCGGTGGGCAATTGCGCCGCCACCTGGTTGGCGCGCTCGGCGATCAGATCGATCGTATCGTTCGATCCGCCGCTGCTCGGTGCGGTGGCCGGAACCGTGGTGGTGCCATTGCCGGCCGAGACGGCGCCTGTCGCCGGGAACGTCACCGTGACGCCCGGCGCGGCGGTGGCGGCGGCGGTGAATTGCGCGTCGACGGGCCGTGGCGTCGGGAACGGCGCATTGGCGACGACTTCGCCGGTCGTGCCGGCATCTGTCGCCGTGGCATCGGCAAGAAGCGAAGCGAGCGGATCGCCTGCCGCGCCTTCAGGCGTCGCCGAGGCGTCGGATACCGCCGGGTCGGCCGCTATGGGTGCCGTCGAAACCTGGAAATCGCCGGGTGCGCCGGCATCGCTCGACAGCGCCGGCACGTCCGGGCGCTCGACCGGCAGCACGTCGCTGGCCGCGACCGCGTCGTCACTGGAAACGATGGAACCGTCCGGCCGGACCGTGACCGTGCGCACCTTGCGATTGGCCAGACCCTGCTCGGCGGTGTCGGCCGTCGCCACCTGGCGCACGTCCTCGGCAACCGCGTCGCTCTGGTCGCGCGAGACGATCTGCTCGTTGGCGCCGGCCTCGGCTTCTGCCGTCGTGGCATCCTCGAAAATCACCGGCTGAGTCGTTCCAGCGCTCTCGGTGTTCTGCGTCACGCTTTCCTTGGCGTCGACGGTGTTCGAGGTCAAAACCGGCACATTGCCGTCTGGAGCGGGACTGGAACCGAACATCCAGAACAGGCCGAGCGCCACGGCAACCACGACGGTGGTGGCCGCCGCCGCGGCGACGACCAGCCTGTTGTTGCCTTGGCCGGTTCTTGGTGTTTCGGGCTCGCCGTCCATCGGCGCGGCAAAGGCGCTGTCGAGACGCGGCGGCAAGTCGGCGGCAACCGGATCGGGACGGGACCGCTGGCGCTCGGGGCGCGCCGTTTCGGCCGTCGCGGCAGCGATCGCGGCTTCGGCCGCGAAGGCGGCGTCATCGAAATCGGGTTCGACATCGACCGCGACCTTCGTACCCGTCCGCGCGTGCGTCAAATTGACGGCGTCCCCGATCAGGCTCTCGATGTCGTCGAGCGGATCGGCGCTGCGCGGCGCGGACGCCTTGGCATTGCCCGGCCCGAAGATGGGCGAGGCAGAAAAATGATCGTCGTCCGGCGCGGGCCTGGTGAATGCTGCCGAGGCGGAAGCGGCATGTGATGCGTCCATGGCGCGCAACAGCGACAGCACATTGCTGTCGAGCTCGCCCGGATCGGTGCTTCTCGACGTCGGACGGACCGTGGCGGGCCTGGGCGGCGGCGGCTCGTTCTGCGGCTGGCGGCGACCGCCAAAGATCGAGGCGAACGCCGAACTCGCCGATGCCTCGCGCGATGGCTGTTCCGCAGCCGGCGTCGGTTCGGGCGCGGCGGCACGGGCAGCTTCGGCTTCCTCGCGCGCCTGCTCGGCTATGAGCTCGGCGATCGGATCGTGGCGCACCGGCGTTTCGAAATCGAGCATTTCGTCCACGAAGGCAGACGGGCCCTTGGCGCGCGGCTCGGGCTGGACAGCGAAGGTGTCCAGTTCCGCCTCGGTCGCGACACGTCCGTCCGTCGCATCCGGCTCGGACTCTTCGGCAAAACGCGGCGCCGCGCCTCGCGGCCGTGCAGGCCCGATGCCCAGCGACAACAGGAAATCATCGGCGCCGTCGGCCGCCGAAGGTGCCGGAGTCACCGGCGCGGGCGCGATTTCCGGTTCGGGCCTGGCGGTTGCGACCGGTGACGGCGTCACCGGTTCGAACGCCGCGACGACATCCTTGTTCGCGGCCGGCGTCGCATCGAGCGTCCGACCCCAGACCGATCCGACGGGCTCGGCGCCCGGTCGGCTTCCGGGAATGCGCACGACGTTGCCGCTGCCGGGCAACCGGTGAACCGGTTCGGCGGGCTTTTCCGCGGCAGGCCGCGGTTCCGGCGCCGGCCGGGCGGAAGACGGATTGTTCCTGGCCAAGGCGGCATCGCGCTCGCCTTGCGCCTCCTCGGCCATCAGGCGGGCCAGTTCGGCTATAAGGTCGTCGGACGAACTGTGTTGCTCGGTACTGTTCGGCATCTGTCGCGATCGGTCCATATGACGGGCTCCCGGGACGCTGCCAGGACCGCTACGCTGGCCCTGCAACCGGCGCTTGCTGACATGTCAATGCGCCTGAACTATGACAGCTCCTCGGGCGCCGAAACCCCCAATATTGCCAGACCATTTCTTATAACCTGACGTAGAGCATCGACAAGGCAAAGTCGTGCCAATGTCAACCTCTCGTCGCCCGGAACGACGAAGCGCAAATCGGATTCTTCGCGCCCGCGCGTCCAGTAGGCGTGAAAGGCCGAGGCCAGATCGTACAGGTAGAAGGCCACACGGTGCGGCTCGTGCGCCCGTGCCGCCGTGGCGACGAGACGTGGCCATTGCGCCACAACGCGGATCAGTTCGTAATCGGCCTCGGTGGTCAGCGCCGCGAGTTCGGCCGTCGCAAGGCCGGCGGGCGTGAGGTCGAGCCCGGCCATCTCGCGTGCCGCGGTGCGGAACACCGAGCAGGAGCGGGCATGGGCGTACTGGACGTAAAAAACCGGATTGTCGCGCGTCTGCTCCTTGACGACGGCGAAGTCGAAATCGAGCGAGGCGTCGTTGCGCCGGAACAGCATCATGAAGCGCGTCGCGTCGGTCCCGACTTCATCCACGACATCAGATAACAGAACCAAGTCGCCGGATCGCTTGGACATTTTGAACGGCTCGCCATTCTTCAACAGCCGCACGAGCTGGCAGATTCTGACATCGACTTCCGCCGTTCCTTCCGAAACAGCACGGGTCGCGGCCTGGATGCGCTTGATGTATCCGGAATGATCGGCACCGAGGACGTCGATCATGTGGGTGAAGCCGCGCAGCACCTTGTTGCGATGATAGGCGATGTCGGCGGCGAAATAGGTATAGGAACCATCCGACTTGACCAGCGGCCTGTCGGTGTCGTCGCCGTAGTCGGTGGCGCGGAACAGGGTCTGCTCGCGATCCTCCCAATCCTCGGGAGTCTTTCCCTTGGGTGGATCGAGCCGGCCCTCATAGACCATGTCGTTTTGTCGCAACCAGGCGAGGGTCAGATCGATCTCCCCGCCCTGCCCGTGCAGCGTCCGCTCCGAAAAGAATACGTCGTGATGTATGTTAAGTTTCCCCAGATCTTTGCGGATCAGGTCCATCATCGCGTCAAGAATAAGCGGTTTGACCCGTTCAAGCGCATCTGATTCGTTTTCGGTCGCGAGCGTGTCGCCGAACACCTGCCTGAGATGCGCGCCGACCGGCACGAGATAGTCCCCCGGATAGAGACCCTTGGGGATTTCGACGGTCTCGCCGAGCGCCTCGCGATAGCGCATGAGCGCCGAGCGGGCGAGGACATCGATCTGCCCGCCGGCATCGTTGATGTAGTATTCCCGCGTCACGTCATAGCCGCAAAAGGCCATGAGCGCGGCGAGGGCATCGCCGAACACAGCCCCGCGCGTGTGACCCACATGCATCGGCCCGGTCGGGTTGGCCGAAACGAATTCGACATTGACCTTCTGGCCGGCACCGAGATCGGAGCGACCGTAGTCGGCCCCTTCCGTGCCGACCGCTCTCAGCGCCGCCAGCCACAGCTCCGGCACGAGCCGGAGATTGACGAAGCCCGGTCCGGCGACTTCGGCCTCGGCCACGTCGGGATCGGCGAGCAGTCTTTCCGCGATCTCGGCGGCAATCTGGCGCGGGTTGCGCCCGAGCGGCTTGGCAAGGATCATCGCCGCATTGGTCGACAATTCGCCGTGCCCGGCATCGCGCGGCGGCTCGACCACGATCCTGTCGATGAGCGCGTCGAGCCCCTCGGCGCCGTCGAAAAGCGCGGCCACCGCCGCAGCAATCCGCGCCGAGAATTCGGCAAAAATGTCCATCTTTCCGCCCTTTATATCGGATGCCGGCGCTCTATCGGAATTCGGGCTGGCCGTCAAACAGGCTCTGGTAGAGCTCGACCGCGTAGGGGTCGGTCATGCCGGCGATGAAATCGCACACCACCCGCGCCCGCTCGGCGTCGTTCACAGCGGCGTCGCTGCGTTCCTGCCAATGCTCCGGCAGCGTGCCGGTCAGGAAGAGCCGGTCGAACAGATGCGCGACGATGGCCTCGCCCTCGCGCACCGGCTGCATCACTTCCTCGGCGCGGTAGACATTGGCGAAAAGGAACGCCTTGAGCCCGCTCAGCTCGTTGGCGACACGGGTCGAAAAGGCCGCGATGGCCCGATGCGCCGCCCGCACGGCGTCGGGCGTCGGCGGCGCGTGCTCGACAAGGTTCGCCTCGGTTGCCTCGACCACGTCCTCGACCAGTCGCGTGATCACTCGTCGCTGGATTTCGTGGGCCTGCCGCGCCCCATCGAGGCCGGGCCATCGTCGCGTGACCTCGCGCTGGATCGGCCCGACGAAGGGCACGTCGGCCAGTTGCTCGATCGAGAGCAGCCCCGCCCTGAGCGCGTCGTCGATGTCATGGGCGTTATAGGCGATGTCGTCGGCGAGGGCCGCAACCTGCGCCTCGAGCGCGGCGAAACTCATGAGGTCGAGCCCGAAGGTCTCATGTGCTTCCTGCCAGCCGAAGGGCAGGCCCGTTTCGCGATACTTGCCGTAGGGCTGGCCGTTGCGCTCGAGCAAGGGGCCGTTGTGCTTCAGAATGCCTTCGAGCGTTTCCCAGCTCAGGTTGAGCCCGTCATGCTCGGCATAGCGGCTTTCGAGCCGGGTGACGACGCGGATGGCCTGCATATTGTGGTCGAACCCGCCATACTCGGCCATGCGTTCATCCAGCACGCGCTCGCCGGCATGGCCGAAGGGCGGATGCCCGAGATCGTGGGCGAGCGCCACCGCTTCGGCCAGGTCCTCGTCGAGCGACAGCGCCCGGGCCAGCGACCGGGCGATCTGGGAAACCTCGAGCGTGTGGGTCAGGCGCGTGCGGTAATGCCGGCCTTCGTGATGCAGGAACACCTGCGTCTTGTATTGCAGGCGGCGGAAGGCGCTCGAATGAATGATGCGATCGCGGTCGCGCTGGAACGGCGAGCGCGTCCGGCTGAGGTCGGCGGTGAACAGCCGTCCCCTGGTCTTTAACGGATCGGATGCGTATGGAGCGGTAGGGCGCAGCACGTCGCGACTCGGCCTCTTTTCATTTGTATGACCGATCCTTATCTTCAAGACAAATCTCACAGTGAGATGAACCCGAGAAAAAGGGCCGGCAAGCGATATGAATGACACCCTCGTCGAAAACGCCCCCGTGATCCTGACCGACCGCGCCGCAAGGCGCATCGCCCGCATCCTGTCCAAGGAAGCGGCAGGCACGGTGCTGCGCATTTCCGTGGCCGGCGGCGGATGTTCCGGTTTCCAGTACACATACGACCTCGTGCCCGACCAGCCGGAAAAGGACGATCTCGTCTTGAGGAAGGGCGAGGCCACGGTGCTGATCGATTCGATGAGCCTTGAATTCATGGGCGGATCGGAGATCGATTTCGCCGACGACCTGATCGGCCAGGCCTTCAAGATCAACAATCCCAACGCCGTGGCCTCCTGCGGCTGCGGCACGAGTTTTTCCGTCTAGTTGTCCGGCGGCACGGCGATCCGTGCCTTGCACCCCCCGGAGGTCACCATGAGCATTGCCGAGCGCCTGGACGGGGTTATCGGCCGCGCCATTGCCGAAAAGCGCGTGGTCGGCTGCCTCGTGATCGCCATTCGGGACGGCAGGGAAATCTACAACCGAGCTGCCGGTTTCGCCGACCGCGAGGCCGGCGTGCCCGTCCGGCAGGACACCATCTTCCGGCTCGCGTCGGTGACCAAGCCGATCGTCGCGGCAACGGTGCTTGCGCTGGTCGACCGGGGCGCCCTGGCGCTCGATGCACCGGTGACCGACTATTTGCCCTGGTTTGCGCCTAAAACCGAAAACGGCGCCACGCCGGTCATCACCGTAAGGCAGTTGCTGTCCCATTCCGCCGGGCTTGCCTATGGCGGCCAAGCGTTTGAGCGTGCCGGAATTACCACTGGTATTGAACACAGCCGCCTGACGCTCGAGGACAACATCCGGCGCGTCGCCACGGCACCCCTGCTCTATCCGCCCGGCACCGGTTGGGCCTATTCCATCGCCATCGACGTGCTCGGCGCCGTCATCGCCGAAATCGAAGGCACAACGCTCGGCGCCGCCGTCGCCAGATATGTTACTGGTCCGCTCGGCATGGCCGATACGGCCTTCATTGCCGTCGACCCCGAGCGGCTGGCCACCGCCTATGGCAATGCGCCCGGTGGCGCCGAACGAATGCGCGTGGTTCACACCATGCCCAACCCCTGGGGCACCGAGACGACCTTCCTGCCGGGCCGCATTCTCGATCCGACGGCCTTTCACTCCGGCGGCGGCGGCATGGCCGGCACCGCGCCCGATTTCGCAAAGCTCCTACTCGCCTTTCTCGACGGCGGCGCGCCGATCCTGTCGCCCGAGATGGCCCGAACCGCCTTTGTCGATCAGATTCCCGGTATCGTCCGGCCGGATGCGCCCGGTTCCGGCTTCTCCACCATCGGCGCCATCCTGCGCGACCCCGTTGTGGCGGGCATTCCCGGTTCGGTCGGCACGGTGCAATGGGGCGGCATCTACGGCAATCACTGGTTCGTCGATCCTAGGGCGAAATTCGCCCTTGTCGCCTTCACAAACACGGCCTTCGAGGGCAGCGACGGACCGTTCCGCTTCGAAATCCGAGACGCGGCCTATCCCATCGGCTAACCTGCCGACCGACAAGGAGATCCGATGCGCATCGCCACATGGAACATCAACGGCATCAAGGCCAGGCTGGGCGTGGTCGAGCATTGGCTGAAGGAGGCCAGTCCGGACGTCGTCTGCCTGCAGGAGATCAAGTCGCTCGACGACGGATTCCCGCGCGAGGCGTTCGAAGCGCTCGGCTACAATGTCGAAACCCACGGCCAGAAGAGCTGGAACGGCGTCGCAATCCTGTCGAAACGGCCTTTCGATGAGGTCAATCGCGGGCTGCCCGGCGACGATGCCGACGAACAGGCGCGGCTCATCGAGGCCGTGTTCGCGACCGAAAACGGCATTGTGCGCGTCTGCAACATCTATCTGCCCAACGGCAATCCGGTCGCGGAGGACAGCGGGAAATTCCCCTACAAGCTCGATTGGATGGAGCGGCTGATCGGTTTCGTCGAGACCCGCCTCGCCCTTGAGGAACCCTTTGTCCTGCTTGGCGATTTCAACCTCATCCCGACCGGCGCCGATTGCCACGACCCGAAGCTGTGGTGGGGCGACGCCCTTTTTCGCCCGGAATCGCGTGAAAAATTCCGCGCCCTCGCAAATCTCGGCCTGACCGATGCCGTCCGCGCCGTCACCGACGCGCCGGCCTACACCTTCTGGGACTTCCAGGACGGTGCCTGGCGCAAGGACAACGGCATCCGCATCGACCATCTGATGCTGTCGCCCCGCGCCGCCGACCGTCTCGACGGAGTCACCATCCACCGTGCCGTCAGAGGCTGGGACAAGCCCTCCGATCATGTGCCGGTCGAGGGGAGCTTTGCGTTCTGAATCCGGTTGTTGGCGCCGGTTCTTTGCTCAAGCCGTGAACTTTGGAAGCAGCCGCCCCGTTCGCGCGCAATAGGTCTGGTATTCGCTGCCGAACGTGTCGCGCATCATCTTTTCCTCGAGCGGCACCCGCACGAACCATAGTGCCGCCGCGGCCGGGATCGCCAGAACGCCGGCAAGCCAGTTCTGAACCAGCAGCGGCTGGGCCAGCGCCGACAGAAACAAGGCCGCGTACATCGGGTGACGGATACGGGCATAGACGCCCGAAGTGACGAGGCCATGGCCCTCGCGCAGTTCGAGGCCGGGGCTCCAGTTGATCCCGAGATCGGCATGGCTGCGCCAGAACAGCCACAGGAACGGCAGTTGCACGACCGCGCCAACAATGCCGGCCCAGACCGGCAACCGGTAGTCGGCAAAGGCGAAAGCGCCCGACGACAGATGCAGGAGCGGCAGGAACATCATCGCCAGGAACATGAAGCCGAGCACGAGCTGCTCGGACGCGTCCTTGCGCCTGTCGGCGATCGCGATGCCTCTTGCCCGCCTTGTATGCGGGACACGGATGACGAGCTGGAGAACAAAGCACAACAGCCAGACCATGGCTTCCCAGCCGTTGGCCTGCCACCTCAGGGCGGCGAGGACGACAAGAACGAAGCCAACAAGCATGATGGCGGAACCGATGACGCTCGCCGTCATCGATCTGGTGGGCGCAGACGCTGTCATGTGATGTCTCCCGTCCGCGGCGGCACTTGCCGCCACATTCAAGATGCTATCTAGGCCGATGGCATACGGCGCCAATCCGCCACGATGCCGCACCCAAGCGGCACGCCACTCCCGACGACCTGGAACCGTGGCCGCTTCAGGCCGGCGATCAGCTGTCGCTGACGCTCGGGCCGAGGGCGGCGGCGGCGGCAAGGGCGGCGGAGCGCTCGTTCGGCGTCGCAACCGACATGGCTTCGTTCAGCAATTCCTCGACCCAGGCCGAGTCGGCGCTCGCCGCATTGTGGTCACGAGCGATGGTCAGCCACATCAGTCCCTCGATCGGCTGAGCCGGCAGGCGCTCGCCATCGCCGTTGAACAACAGATCGCCGAGCGTCGCCTGGGCGGCGACATGACCCTTGCGGGCGGCCAGCGACAGCCAGCGCGCGCCTTGCAGCGCCGAGCGGCCTATGCCGTCACCGGAAAGATAAAGCCGGCCGATTTCGTATTGTGCCTCGGCGTCGCCGAAATAGGTCGCCGCATGCATCAGAAGGTTCACCGAGCGGGACGAATCCGCCGGAATGCCGGCATCCGGCAGGCCTTCGCGATAATACTCGCCGACCTTGACGAAGGACCGGGCGACGATGCCCGCCTCGAGCGAACTCGGCGGCGTGCTGGCGTTCTCGTCGGCAAGACGCGAGTAATAGCCGAAGGCGCGGACCTCGTCCTTTTCGACCCCCTCACCCGTCTCGTACATGGTGCCGAGCCGCCACATCGCAATCGGCTGGCCATCCTCGGCCGCCGCCTGCAAGGCACTCAGCGTGTCGGACGCGCGCGCATCCGCTCTCGGGTCGGACGGACTGGCAAGAGCCAGCGCTGCGTCGGCCGCCGTTGCCGGCACCGTTTCGAGGGTGATCGGCAGTGCCGGATCGGGCATGGGCACCGTTCCGGCATCGACCTTGCTCGCCACCCCCGGCAGCGGCTCGGGCGGCACGGGCCGCAGGGCGGCCGCGCCGGAACCGTCGGCACGACCGCCATCCGCCGAAGGATCGGGGATGTCGGCCGGCGGCACCGGCTTGGCGAAGAAGCTGAACTCGAACAGGAATCCGCCCTGTTGCTGCGCCTGAGCGGCAGCATTGCCGGCAACGACCAGCAGCGACGCCAACGCCAACGACTTTACACCCATGAGGACATCAGATGTCCGCATAGCACTCCTTTTCGCCCCTCGCACCGGGATTGGTCAAAGCGCCGTAACGCGCCGGCCCGACCATTTGGGCATACTTCCATATCGCGCCGGACCCATAGGCCGTTTCACGCGGCTTCCAGTCCTTGCGGCGCTTGTCGAACTCTTCTTCCGATACATCGACCGAAATAAGGCCCTCGACCGCATCGAGGGCGATCATGTCGCCATCCTTGAGCAGTGCAATGGGCCCGCCCACCGCCGCTTCCGGGCCGACATGGCCGACGCAGAAGCCACGCGTCGCCCCCGAGAAACGCCCGTCGGTGATGAGCGCCACCTTGTCGCCCATGCCCTGGCCGTAAAGCGCGGCGGTGGTCGACAGCATTTCGCGCATGCCAGGGCCGCCCCTCGGACCCTCGTAGCGGATGACGAGAACCTCGCCTTCCTTGTACAGACGCTTGTCGACGCAGGCGAAGCAGTCTTCCTCGTTGTCGAAGACGCGGGCCGGGCCGGTGAATTTCAGGTTCTTGAGGCCGGCCACCTTCACGATGGCGCCGTCGGGGGCGAGATTGCCCTTGAGCGAAACGACGCCGCCGGTTTTCGAGATCGCCTTGGAGACCGGATAGATGACGTCCTGCTCGGTATTGAACTTCACATTGGCGAGGTTCTCGGCAATGGTCCTGCCGGTTACGGTCATGCAGTCGCCGTGCAGGAGGCCGCCGTCGAGCAACGCCTTCATGACCTGCGGAATGCCGCCGGCTTCAAACACATCCTTGGCAACGTATTTTCCGCCTGGCTTGAGGTCGGCGATATAGGGCGTTTCGTGGAAAATCCTGCCGACATCGAACAGGTCGAACTCGATGCCCGCCTCGTTGGCCATGGCTGGCAGGTGCAGCGCCGCATTGGTCGAGCCGCCCGTCGCGGCCACCACCATGGCGGCGTTCTCGAACGCCGCGCGGGTGACGATCTGGCGTGGGCGCAAGTTCTGCTTCAACAGCTGCATGACCTGCTCGCCGGCGGCAGCGCACAGGGCATCGCGGATTTCGTAGGGCGCCGGCGCGCCGCAGGAATAGGGCAGCGCCAGCCCGATCGCCTCGGCGACCATGGCCATGGTATTGGCGGTGTATTGCCCGCCGCAGGAACCGGCCGACGGACAGGCGACGCGCTCGAGTTCGTCAAGGGTCGCATTGTCCATCTTGCCGACCGAATGCAGGCCCACGGCCTCGAACAGGTCCTGGACGACAACGTCGCGGCCGCGGAAGCGGCCCGGCAGGATCGAGCCGCCATAAATGAAGATCGACGGCACGTTCAAACGGATCATCGCCATCATCATGCCCGGCAGCGACTTGTCGCAGCCGGCCAAGGCGACGAGGCCGTCATAGCAGTGGCCGCGCATGGTCAGCTCGACCGAGTCGGCGATAACGTCGCGCGAAGCCAGCGAGGACTTCATGCCGTCGTGCCCCATGGCGATGCCGTCGGTCACGGTGATGGTGGTGAATTCGCGCGGCGTGCCCTTGGCCGAGGCGACGCCCTTCTTGACCGCCTGCGCCTGGCGGGCCAGCGAGATGTTGCACGGCGCGGCCTCGTTCCAGGCGGTGGCGACGCCGATCAGCGGCTGGTGGATCTGCTCCGTGCTCAGGCCCATCGCATAAAGGTACGAACGATGCGGCGCCCGCTCCGGCCCTTCGGTCACATGCCGGCTGGGCAGGTGCGACTTGTCCACGTAATTGTTGTCCATCGTTCCAACTTCCTCCTGCTGGGGGGTAAACCCGGTTCCTTTGGGTTTTACCGGCCTCAGCACGCGGCGCAAGTACGGACGGAGCTTGCCTGGTTCGGCACAAGAAGCAAAAGACCGGCCGACATCATGTCCGCCGCCCAAACGCTCAGGTCGTCCCGCCCGGACGATGCTTCTTCCGCCCGTTTGGGGTGAGATTGTGGCGCAAGGTGTGAGCATCGGATTGATGCGGGTCGCAACGCGACAGATTCAAGACGACTGTTGCGCGAAAGCCACGACTGTCCGTTGCCGACGCGGATCGCGCAGGCGCGGGCGCCGGCAGGACCCGTCAACAAGCGTCAGTTTGGCTCGACGGGCTGCAGCGAGGCCAAGTATCGATCTAATTGAGGCAATAGATAAACTATTTAAGCTAACACATTGCATTTTCGTATAATTAGAACCATTTTTGGCGGCGGAACCACGCCACTTCCGCGACTGCCACGACCACCATGAACCCGGCGATGACCCAGAACCCGGCGCCGTTCTCGGCGAAGGGAATGCCGTGAAGATTCATGCCGAACATGCCGGTGATCAGGGTCAGCGGCATGAAGACGGTTGTCACCACGGCAAGGATAAGCATGGCGCGGTTCATCTGCTCGGACCGCTGGTCGAGGATGTGCTCATGCACCAGCACGGCCCGTTCGCTCAGGGCCTGCAATTCGTCGCCGAGCCTTGCGGTACGCTGCGAGGCCTCGCGCAAGCGGGCGCGGTCCTTGCGCGAAAAATAGCTCATCTCCTCGAGTTCGAGCGTGTTGAGCGCATCGCGCTGCGGCCACAACAGCCGCCTGAGACCGATCATGGTCCGCCTGAGCGCCGCCAGCCGCAGGCGGAAATCGCGGGCCCGGCCGATGATCGTAGCTTCCTCGATGCGGTCGAGATCGTCGCCGATCTGCTCGAGCAGGGGTTCGAGCCGATCGGCGGCCCTGAGGCCGAGGCGGGCCACGAGATCGCCGGGCGAGGACGGGCCGTGGCTGAGGCGGGCATGCGTCGTCCAGCCCATAAGTTCGGCCACGTTCACATCGGTGACGAGGATGACGCGGCTCTTCTCGATCCAGATGCCCATGAGCTGGCGCCCGACATCGTCCGGCTGTGCCGAGGGGCGCGCCATCCTCAAGATGAGCACCGCCTTGTCGTCGAGAATCTGGCAGCGCGTCTGGGTGCTGGGCACGGTCAAAACGGTTGCCTCGACCGCGCCGATCTCATGCTTGAGCCAGAGGCGGAATTCGGGCGAGGCGGGCGAACCGACCACGACATGAAAGGTCTTGCCGGTGGGCGCGGCCAGCGGGACGGCCTCGGGCATGTACTGGGCGCTGCCCCTGCCGTCGAGCAGATAGACGGCAGCGGCGGCCGGATGGACGAACAAATTCGTCGCCCCGACACCCTCGCCTGGCACTTCCGGGCCGATCCCGCCGTCATGTGCCATCGCCTACCCCATCAGATTGCGCAAGGCCTCGTTGAGACGCGAACGCCGGGCAGCGGCATCGTCCTTGCGCTGCCTTTGCTCCTCGATCACCTCTTCGGGCGCCTTGGCGACAAACTGCTCGTTGCCGAGTTTCTTGTCGATCTTCATGATCTCGTCATCGAGCTTGCCGACATCCTTCCTGAGACGCGCCATTTCCGCCTCAAGGTCGATGACATCGCCGAGCGGCAGGGCATAGATGGCTTCGCCGACAACGATCTGGGCCGAATTGGCCGGCACGGTGTCGACAAAGGAAATGCCCTCGATGCGCGCCAGCCGCTCGATGGCGGGTGCGTGCGTGGCGGTGCGGTTCCTAGTGTCGGCGCCGGCACCGACGATGGCCAGCGCGATCTTGGCGCCCGCCGGCACGTTCATCTCGACCCTGACCGAGCGGATGCCGGATATGACGGCGATCAGCCATTCGAGCTCGGCATCGGCCGCCGGCACCGCGAGCCCGCCGAGCTCGGGCCAGTCGGCATGGATCAGAAGCGTTGCGCGCGCCGGTCCGGTCTTGCCGGTCTCGGCCCAGAGTTCCTCGGTGACGAAGGGCATGAACGGATGCATGAGCTTGAGGATCTGGTCGAGCACGAAGGCGGCGGTTGCCCGCGTCTCGGCTTTGAGCGCCGCGTCCTCGCCGGTCATCACCGGCTTGGCCAGTTCGAGATACCAGTCGCAGAACGTACCCCAGACGAAATCGTAGGCGGCGCCTGCCGCCTCATTGAACTTCATGTCGTTGATGGCCTGGGTCGTCGCGGCGACGGCGCGGGCCAGCGCTCCCACGATCCACTGGTTGACCGGCTGGGTCACCGCCTTGGGATCGAAGCCCGGGGCGCGGAAGCACTCGTTGATCTCGAGGAAGCGGGCGGCGTTCCAGATCTTGGTGACGAAGTTGCGATAGCCCTCGACCCGGCCCATGGCGAGCTTGATGTCGCGGCCCTGCGCCGCCATGGCGGCGAGGGTGAAGCGCGTCGCGTCGGCGCCATAGGTGTCGACGAGCTTCAGCGGATCGACGACATTGCCCTTGGACTTGCTCATCTTCTGGCCCTTCTCGTCGCGGACCAGGGCGTGGACATAGACGGTATCGAACGGTTCCCGACCCGTGAATTCGAGGCCCATCATCATCATGCGGGCCACCCAGAAGAAGATGATGTCGAAGCCGGTGACCAGCGTCGAGGTCGGGTAGTAGGTCGCCAGTTCCGGCGTCCTTTCCGGCCAGCCCAGGGTCGAAAACGGCCACAGCGCCGAGGAGAACCAGGTGTCGAGCACGTCCTCGTCGCGGGTGAGCGCGACGGCTTGTCCATAGTGTTTGCCGGCGGCGGCCTGCGCCTCGACCTCGTCATGAGCAACGAAGACCTGACCGTCCGGCCCATACCAGGCCGGAATCTGGTGACCCCACCACAATTGCCGCGAAATGCACCAGGGCTGGATGTTCTCCATCCAGTGGAAATAGGTGTTCTGCCAGCCTTCGGGCACGAATTTCGTGCGGCCCTCGCGCACCGAGGCGATGGCCGGCTTGGCCAGAACGTCGGCCCTGACGAACCACTGGTCGGTCAGGAACGGCTCGATGACGACCTTGGAACGGTCCCCGAACGGCTGCATGATCTTCTTGTTCTCGACCAGCGGGACTTCATTGCCGTCCGCATCGGTCACCGTCACGGCGAGGCCTTCCTCGGTGATCGCCTCGATGACGCGCTTGCGCGCCACGAACCGGTCGAGCCCGCGCAACTCGTCCGGCACGATGTTGAGGGCGCCGATCTTGGCGTCGTCGAAGCTTTCCTTGCCCTCGGCAATGCGCTGCGCCACCGCCGCCGCCTCTGCATAGGGCGCGCCGTCGGCCCGCATCGAGCCCCTGGTATCCATCAGCGAATAGAGCGGAATACCGTTGCGGCGGGCGACTTCATAGTCGTTGAAATCGTGGGCGCCGGTGATCTTGACCGCGCCGGAACCGAAATTGGGGTCCGGGTAGTCGTCGGTGATGATCGGGATGTAGCGCCGGTGTTGCTTCGGCCCGACCGGGATCTGGCAGAGCTTGCCGACGATCGGCCTGTAGCGCTCGTCGGACGGATGCACCGCCACCGCGCCGTCGCCGAGCATGGTCTCAGGGCGGGTCGTGGCGATCGAGATGTAGTCGCGTGTCTCGGAAAAGGTGACGTTCCCGTCCGCGTCCTTTTCCTCATAGGTGTAGGTCTCGCCATCGGCCAGCGGATACTTGAAGTGCCACATATGGCCGTCGACCTCGATATTCTCGACTTCGAGGTCCGAGATCGCCGTCTCGAAATGCGGATCCCAGTTGACCAGGCGCTTGGCGCGGTAGATCAGCTCCTTGTTGTAAAGCTCGACAAAGACTTTCAGAACCGCCTTGGACAGACCCTCGTCCATGGTGAAGCGCTCGCGGCTCCAGTCGCAGGAGGCGCCGAGGCGGCGGAGCTGGTTGAGAATGGTGCCGCCGCTTTCTTCCTTCCAGGCCCAGACCTTTTGAAGGAATTTCTCGCGCCCGATGTCGCGCCGATTCTTTTCCTGACGTTCCATCATCTGGCGCTCGACCACCATCTGGGTGGCGATACCGGCATGGTCGGTGCCCGGCTGCCACAAGACATTCTTGCCGAGCATGCGGTTGTAGCGCACCAGCACGTCCTGCAGCGTATTGTTGAGCGCGTGCCCGATATGCAGCGACCCGGTGACGTTCGGCGGCGGGATGACGATGGAATAGGCATCGGCGCCCGGCCTGGCGCCGGCACCTGCGGCAAAGGCATTCGCGTTCATCCAGGCCGCATGGATGCGGGCCTCCACCGAAGCGGGATCGTAGGTCTTTTCAAGCATGCGGAACACGCGCCTTCAATAACGTGCGCCCGCCGGGAGGCGGCGGGCAATGATCATCGGAGAAGGTGTAAAGCCTTGCGGGCGCGGGAAGTCAACCGTCGACTCGCCGCACCGGCGCCCGTCCGGGCGCGCAGGCGCTAACGGCCGCCGCGCGAGACGCGTTCGATCTCGCGCTCGACCAGCCGTTCGACGATCGACGGCAGGTTTTCGTCGAGCCAGGATTTGAGCATCGGCCTCAGCATTTCCCGAACGACGCCCTCCACCGTCTGGCCGCCGCCGCCGATCGCCATGCCTCCGAGCCGCGAGAAGGCCTCGCGGGCCGCTACCTGCGTGGTGCTGTCGAGCAGGTGATCGGCAAGGTCGGCGCTGAGCGCCATATCGGGCATGGCGCCGAATTGCGACCGATCATCGTTTCGTCGCAGCGAGGGCGGCGCGACGTCGAGATCGATATGGTCCGAGGCGACGAAGGCGACGTCGTCGGGCAATGCGTAGTCCCTGTCGGCCGATGTCTCGTCGTCCGCCTCGGCCGAATCGTCGACCACCTGGTCGAGCGACAGTGCCAGCGCGTCTTCGGCGTCGGCATCCGCGCGCCCGGCGGACGCGAAGTCCATTTCCAGCGGCGCGACCGCTTCGCTAGGGAAATCGGGCTCGATCGCGCCGTCGGTTTCCTCTTCGGCCAGGAAAGCATCGAAGGAGGGCAAACCGCCACCCAGACCTGCCGGCTCTTCCGTCTGCGCAGGAGGCTCAGGCGCCAATGCCGCATCATCGTCCGCAATGATCTGCCGGATGGAAGAAAGGATTTCGTCCATCGAGGGCTCTTTCGCCGCGGGCTTGTTCATTCCTGCCTCACTGATACTTGCCGCATCCCGGTTCCCGACCCGGCCGCTACGCCCGCGCCGCCGGCGATCGCCCTCCACATGGAGCGCGTTCCGCCCCTCTGCGACACCGCCGCCGCCCGGTCCGAACCCGTCACGGCCAGCCTGGGCGGACCACGAGCTGATTCGGTCTCTTGCAGAGTAGCGCAAGATTGTCGCAAACCTAGCGTGCTTGCATAGGCTTTGCACGGGTTTGGCGGTCACGCTTGAGGTGACCACGTCGCCAGGGACCGCGGGGGGTAGACGCCCGGTTTAGTTCGGCACGGCCCGCAATTCCTGCCAGATGTCCTCGACCTTGGCCCGATAGGCATCGGGCGTGCGAACCTCGACGGGCAGGCCGAGTTCGGTCGCCGACATGCGCCCGACGGCGGACAGCAGCGACAGCGCCGCCATGAACCTGCCCGATTCCGCCGAGATCTTGGTGATCTGCACCGTGGTCAGGCTCGACTTGGCATCCAGAACGTCGAGTTGGGTCTTCTGGCCGACGCCGAATTCTTCGGTGACAGCGTCGAGCACCTTCTGCGTCGCAGTTTCCGCCGCCGTGACGGCCGCGATGGTCGCCGCGCTGGTTCGCAGGCTCGACCAGGCCTGGGCGAGTGTGGCCTTGATCAGATCATGCGTCGATTGCGCCGTCATCTCGGCCTGGATGAGCTGCAGGTTGGTCTTGCGCGCATTCGCACCCATGCCGCCGCCCGCATAGAGCGGGACGCTGAGCGACACCCCAACCGAGGTCTGGATCGCGTTGCCGCTGCTCGCGCCCGTTCCAAATCCATAAGTGTCCGTCACCCGGCCGCTGACCGCGACCGAAGGACCGAATGCGGCTTGCGCATTCTCGGCAAGTGCCCTGGCGCTACGCACCTGGGCAAGCGCGGACTGCAGGTCGGGATGGTTAGCCTCGGCCAAAACCAGCGCATTCTGCAAGGATGTCGGAAGCTTCGATTCGAAAGGGAAGTCGAAGGTGAGGTTGCTCGGGGCGTGCCCGACGAAGCGCACGTAATTGGCTTCCGAAACGGCGAGGTCGGCAGCCGCGCCCTGCTGGTCGGCCAGGGCCTGGGCGAGCTGCGCCTGGGCCTGCGCCACCTCGGTGGAGGTCCCCTCTCCCACGCTCAGCCTGTCCTTGGCCGCCTGCACCTGCGCCTCGAGAAAATCGACCGTGTCCTGACGCAGCGCCACGATGCGCGAATTGACCGCCACGTCGACATAGGCCTGCGCGGCGCCCAGAAGCACGCCGGCCTCGGCGCCGCGTGCCGATTCGATCGCCGCTTCCGCGCCGGCGCGCGCCGCTTCGATGCTCGCGGACGTGCGGCCGTTGTCGAACAGGGTCTGGCTGTAGGACAGGCCAATATTGGCGCTCGATGAGCCGGTATAGGCGCCGCCAGCCAAAGTCGAGGTATTGCTCACGCCAGCCGAGAGACCGACATTCGGCATGATGGCCGACTTGGCAAGGACAATGTTCTCCGCGGAGGCCTGCGCCGCCAGGTTGGCGGCCAGAATGGAGGGATTGTTGACATAGGCGCTTGCCAAAGCCGACGTCAGGGTTTCCGCCGAGGCGCTCGACACCGCCATGGCGGTGAACAGGGCCAGGGTGGTGACCCGCGCAATGCATACTAATTTCATGATCTCTGCCTCCGCGATCACTAACTGACCGGAGAGTTAGTTTCCTCCGGCCGCAGGTTCAAGCCGCGTCAATCGTTAACAGAATATTAATGCATTGTCGTGATGTACCTGCAACACATCGGCCGTCGCGACGCGTTGCCAGCATGAAATTTTGGTAAGGTTACCGGGTTGGGCTAGAAGCTGAATCCCGAGGGCGCTGCAAAAGCCGAAAGCGCCGGCAGGCCGATATTGAACATGGCGTGCTGTGCCACGATTCCTCCGGCCTTGACGAATAGCGAGGCTACCACCGTGCGGCCATGAGCCATGCCGGTGACCAGCCGTCCGCCCTCCTTGAGCTGGTCAAACAAAGCATCGGGCATGATCGCGACGGCGCCTTCGATGACGATTACGTCGAACGGCGCCTCGGAGGCTACTCCGGCGGCAAGGGGGCCGGTGAGCACAACGGCATTGCCGACCTCGAGGCCGGTCAACGCGGCGTCGGCCATGGCGGCGAGTTCGGAATCCTCTTCGAGCGCCACGACGGCGCCGGCAATGCGCGCCAGCACGGCGCTCGAATAGCCGGTGCCGCAAGCGACATCGAGGACCACGTCGCTGCGGGTGATCTCGCCGAGTTGAACCAGCCGGGCAAAGGCCTCGGGCGCCGGCAACACCCTGTCGCCAGCACCGGGAAGGACGTGGCGCATGTCCGAATAGGCGAGGCCGGCACGGGTCTCCGGCACGAAGCGCTCGCGCGGCACGTCCAGCATGGCGGCAAGCAGCGCCTTGTCCGTCACTTCGCGCGGGCGCAATTGCGATTCAACCATATGCCGGCGCGCTTCGGCAAAATCATTCATCACCGGACTCCCCGCCTCGACCCGTTCCCGCAACTCCCGGCTCAATAATCGCATGGGTGAACAATCGCAAGCCATGCCGCACGCGGCGGGTGGATTTGCCCGGACTTCGGCTCGCCTGCGGCCGTTTCTATACGGCCCGCTGCCTCGCAAAGCCGGCGAGGCCGCTCGCCGAACCTTTGCCGCCCGAAGCGGCGTTGACCGGCCGCCCAGTGTCCGCCGGGTCGGGCGCTGGCGACAAGACACACTGCAAGCTATTGAAAGGATTGGAGGCCACGTCCGGATTTGAACCGGAGTACACGGATTTGCAGTCCGCTGCGTAACCACTCCGCCACGTGGCCTTAGGGGCGAGGTGCTATACTAAAGCCCTTGTGCATGCAAGCGCGGCAGGCAGGGTTTCGCATTGGCAAGCGCCCCTCGGCGGGCCGCGCGGCTGCAACTGGCGAAGCGTCAGGAATTTGGCTTGGCTCCCCGGGCCGGACTCGAACCAGCGACAAGTCGGTTAACAGCCGACTGCTCTACCAACTGAGCTACCGGGGATCACCCTTGGCGTCCTTGAGCGGACGGGACCGTTTAGCGGGTTTGCCGGGCTTTGCCAAGACCCGTTTGGCCGAATCAGGCCGGTTTGCTTCCCCGTCGTCGTCGCGCCAGCGCCACTAGATCGGCCCGCGTGTTCAGCCCCTCGAACGGATTGGCGGACAGCCGCCCGACGAAATCGAGGTCGCGCCGCCTTTCGGGCGGCACCAGGTGACACGGTCCCCTGCCCTGCGGGTCGCCGCCGAGCCCATCCATTCGCGCCAGGAGCGTCGCAAAGCGCCAGATGGCATTGGGCGGATAGGCCTCGCCGGCAAAACCGGCAAAGACCACGTCGATCCCGTCCGTCGTCGCCGATACCAGGGCGGACACCAGGTCGTCCGGCAGGTCCGGACAATCCCCGGCAAGGCTTACCAGCCAGTCGGGCGCGGCACCGGCCTGCCGCAGGTGCGTCGCCGCGGCGAAAAGCCCGGCCAGCGGTCCGCCGGACGCATCGGGGCGGTCGGATACCAGCGCGTCGGCGCCGCACGAGGCAAAGCGCGCCGCCTCGATCGGTCCGATCGACACCAGTACCGGCGACGCGTAGCCACGAAGCCTGGCAATATTTGCGGCGAGAATGGTGCGGCCGCCGGCGCGCAGCAGCGGCTTGACGACGCCGCCGAGCCGCGCGCCGGCGCCGCCGCCGATCACCACGGCCGCAATCGTATTTCGGTTCATTGTGTCGCTCGCCACCTGAAAGCTTAACGAGTCGTTAACCGGGCACGATCATGCTGCCAAGCGGCAAATATCGGCTCTTTTGAAGGCGCACGGCGCAACGGACTGGCAAATTGGCCATCGGCAACAGCAAGAGTGTGACGGGCTACACGATCGGCGGCAAGTCGCTTGGTGTCCAGCTCGGGCAGAAATCGGGCACGGCCCTGTTCGGCGACAACGTCAGTGCGACGTCGCTTTTTTCCGCCAGCCTCAACGCCTCCTCGGCGATCACCATCGACGCCACCCAGATCGCCGTCAAAGGCATCCAGGACCAGATCGACCGCATCCAGGGTTTCCGCACCAACCTGACGCCGGCGGAAAAGCAACAGCTCACCGACTATCAGGAGACGATCGTCAACATCAACCAGACGGCGACGACGCGCATTTTGACCGATGACGAAATCTCCGAGCGCGCCGAGGCCTATGTCGAATCCTACAGGATCCTCGGCAAGGAATATGTCGACTTTTCCAACGACGATTTCGTAGTTGAAAAGTCCAACGCGCTCACCGAATTGCTGGCGACCAAGCCGCAGGGTGCGGAGGCCAAGCGCCTCGAACGGCTCGAGAACGTGCTCACCAATCTCAAGGCCTCGGCTACCGATCGCGAGGGCGACCCCCCGGCCACGCTGATCGCCCGCATTACCTCGGTGAGCCGGCAGATCGACCAACTGACCGCGGCTCGGCCGCTCTCCACGCTGTCGCGCGCCGAATTGCGCGAGCACGACACCCTGGTCGACGAGATCAACACCCATGTCGGGTTCGATCTCGAACTGACGAGTTCCAAGAAGCTGCAGATCGAACGGCTGCAAAAAACCATCGAAGTCATCCAACAGGGCGGCGCGCTTTACGCTTGAACTCGCCCCGTTCCGTCCGCCCTTCTATGGCGGCGCGCGTTCAATTTGAACCGCTTCGCCGCTCTATCTTTTTGTGGTCGCATCATTTGATGCGCAAAACCGGTTCCCACTTTTGCGCATGATGCTCTATGTCGGCGCAATCTCCTCCAGTTCGATCAGGGTGCCGTCGAAATCCTTGGGGTGCAGGAACAGGACCGGCAGCCCGTGCGCGCCGATGCGCGGCTTGCCGTCGCCGAGCACCCGCGCCCCTTGCCCCGTCAACACCTCGGCCGCCGCCGCGATGTCGCCGACCTCGAAGCACATGTGATGCATGCCCCCGTCGGGATGGCGCGCGAGATAGGCGGCGATGGGCGAATTCTCCCCGAGAGGGTGCAGCAATTCGACCTTGGTGTTGTCGAGGGTGACGAACACCACCCTCACCCCGTGCTCCGGCAGGTCCTGCGGCGCCGACACCGCGGCGCCGAGGGCATCACGATAGCGGGCCACGGCCCTGTTGAGATCGGGCACGGCGATGGCGACATGATTGAGACGGCCGATCATGTGTTCGTTGTCCTTTTCTCGATACGGTCCAGGACCTTGTTGGCCGCTTCGAGCACGTTCGTCCCGGGCCCGAAGATTTCCGACACGCCGGCTTCGAACAGGAATTCATAGTCGGCCTCGGGAATGACGCCGCCGACCACCACCGGCACGTCGCCCAAATTAGCGTCGCGCAAAAGGCCGATCAGCTCCGGCACCAGCGTCTTGTGCCCGGCTGCGAGCGAGGAAACACCGACCGCGTCGACCTCCATGTCCTTCACATGCGCCGCCACTTCCGCCGCCGTCGCGAAAAGCGCCCCGAAATGCACGGCGTAGCCCATGTCGGCAAAGGCGGTGGCGATGACCTTGGCGCCGCGATCGTGGCCGTCCTGGCCCATCTTGGCGATGAAGATCGCCGGCGCCCGCCCCACGCGCGCCCTGAAGCCGGCGATGCGGTCCCTGAGGGCCCGGTATT
>Ga0180009_10001749_pt1 | contig 26156 bp, 11 predicted proteins | sample OS_PC_MetaG_FD_123537 | JGI IMG/M metagenome (GOLD analysis project Ga0180009, IMG submission 123537) | Groundwater microbial communities from the Aspo Hard Rock Laboratory (HRL) deep subsurface site, Sweden - OS_PC_MetaG | ecosystem: Environmental > Aquatic > Deep subsurface > Groundwater... | reverse complement strand
CCACCATCCCCTTGAAGAGGACGACCCACGGGTAGAGGAACACCGCTTCCAGGTCGAACAGGAGGAAGAACAGGGCGACCAGGAAGAACCGGACGAAGAACCGGATCTGGACCGATCCCCGCGGGGGGATGCCGCATTCGTAGGTCGACGACTTCAGGCGGTTCGGGCGGCTGGGGCCGAGCCAGAAACTGATCCCGAGAAAGAGGGCCGAAAACGCCGCGGCGACGCCCAGGACCAGGATGACGGGGATGAACTGCTCGAACATCAGATCTCCCATGGAAATGCAACCCGGTCAGGCGGCCCGGATCTCTTCCGGTGGATCCGGATGCCGCGCCGGGTTGGCTTTTGTTGCAAAAATAACAGAGAGATTGACAGTGTCAACACCAACTCCCGGGTGGTCGAAACAAAGTCGCCGGAGGTCTGGAACTGGCCGGTTTCCGGCTATCCGGCGGATCCGGATACGGCGCCGGGCCGGCGGGAACCCGCCCGGATCGCCTGTTTCCCCCTGCTGACAGCCTGGAGAAGTCGGAGGCGGTCTTCCTGATCCGGCACGAGGATTGCCTTCCCTGCCCGATGCCACCATCGACGGGCCAGCCGCCCATTCGCCTCCGGGAGCACGATCATGCAGACCTGCCAGCAGAAACTGAACGACGAAGCGACGGTTGTTTCCCGTTCCGAGGACCTCGCAAGGATGGTCCAGGCGGGGGCCCTGGCTCTCCGGGAAGGCGACATCCCCGGAGCCCTGGGCCTGTTCGAAAAGGTGATCGAAGCCTTCCCCGACCGTCCCGAAGGTCACAACAACCTCGGCGCCCTCTACACCTCCCTGGGCGAATTCGCCCGGGCCGAGGCCTGCTTCGACCGCGTCCTCCAGCTGATCCCCGACAACGGGAACATCCTGTACAACCGGGGTCTGGTCCGGGCGCGGCAGGAGAAATTCGAAACCGCCCGGCTCGACTTCGAGGCGGTGCTCGCCCTCAATCCACTGGACCCGGACGCCCACAACAACCTGGGCGTGGCCGCTTACGTCCGGGGCGACGTCGAGGAGGCCCGTACGCACTTCACCGCCGCGCTGGCGACCCACCGCACGCACCCCAACGCCGCGATCAACCTTTGCGACCTGGAAGCAGCCGCCGGGGACATTCCCCGGGCGGTGGCCACCTGCCGGACCTTCCTCGAACGGAGCGGGAATCCGGAGATCCGGCGCAAGCTGGTGGACGTGGCCACGGCCGGAGCCGTGGAATACCTGGATCTGGCCATCGGCGTATTGGAATCCCTGGTCCAGGAGGACGAAGACCGGAAGCTCAGGCAGACGCTCGGGCGCCTGATCACGGCCAGGTCGGCCCTCCAGGGGAACACCCCTCTCTGACCCGGTCTCCGGCCCGGTACCCGCTTGCCCCCGCACCCGTCGTGTGGGAAGATCCGCGGGAAATCCGATCTCCGCCCCGGCGCACCGCCGGGGCGTTCCCCCATCGTCGCGGCGGGACACGATGCACGTCTTCCTCAACGGCCGGATCATACCGGCGGACCAGGCCATGGTTTCGGTGTTCGACGGGGGATTCCTCCACGGTGAGGGGGTCTACACGACGCTCCGGCTCTACGGAGGCCGCCCCGCCGACCTCGCCGCCCACTGGGACCGGCTGGTGAGACACGCCCAGGCCCTCGAACTGGATCCTGGCCTCGACCAGGACCGGCTGGGGGCCATCATCGCGGACCTGGCGCGAGCCAACGGACTGACCGGAACCGACGGCAGGCTGCGGATCACCGTCAGCCGCGGCGGCGATGCCGCCCACCCGGTTCCCCTGACCGACCCGGCCGCGGTCCCTCCCTCCGTGGTGATCACCCTGGTCGCGGTGGCTCCTGAAATCGAACTCTGGCAGCGGGACGGCATCGCGGCGGTGGTGCTCGGGCCCGCGTACGCCCGATCCCACTTTCCCGAGCTGAAGACCCTCAACGGCCTGACCACCATCCTGGCCCAGCGCCAGGCGGCCCGACTGGGATGCCAGGAGGCCATCCTCACCGCCCGGGGCGGACGCCTGCTCGAGGGCGCGGTCAGCAACCTGTTCCTGGTCCGGCAGGGAAACGTCCTCACCCCCGGCGCCGAGGGGCATTTCCTGCCCGGTCGGACGCGCGAGCACATCATGGCCATCGCCGCCGGCCTCGGCCTGCCGTTGCGCGAAACGACCCTGCGGGTGACGGATCTGGCGGACGCCGAGGAAGTCTTCGTGGCCAGCAGCGTGCGGGAGGTCCTGCCCGTGGTCGCCGTCGACCGGAATCCGGTGGGGACGGGCCGGCCCGGCCGGGTGACGCGCAGCATCCAGGCAGCCTACCGTCCGGCCTTCCTGGCCGGCCTTTCCTGAGGATAGGGAGCCGCCCGGGAACGCCGAAGGCCCTGCACCGGGCAGGGCCTTCGGGTCAGAACGGCGGAACCCGCTCAGAAATCGAAGCTGGTGTCCTGGATCTTGTAGGAGTCGATCTCGTCGTTGCCCGGAGGCGGCAGGTCGTTGCGGATGTCCCGCGGCGCCGGGGCCGACAGGGCGATCTCGTCCTTGAGCGTGGCCAGGTCGGTGTACTCGTCGGAGGCGGCGATCAGGTCCGTGCTGGTCATCTCGCGCAGGGCGCAGACCTCCACGTGGACCCCGCGGCGACCGACAGCTTCCACCAGGGCCCGGAAATCCCCGTCGCCGGTGCACAGGATCACCGTGTCCAGGTAAGGGAGGAGTTCCAGGACGCCGATGGCCATGTCCATGTCCAGGCTGCTGCGGATGTTGCGGGCGTTGGAGTCCATGTCATTGAACGATTTGATCTCCCTGGTCACGACGGTGAACCCGTTGAGCTTCAAGAAGTTGATGAAATCGATCTTGCCCTCGGACTGGTTGCTCACCGCCGTGAAGAAGTAGGACCTGACCAGGCGCCTTCCGGCAGCCAGCTTCTTGCACAGCTTGAGGTAATCGAGCCGCATGTTCAGGTGTTTGGCACTGTAATGGATGTTTTCGCCGTCGATGAAGATCGCTATGCGGTCATTGGGGTTGGGAGAATACATGGGATATCCACCTCATTGCATGGAATTCAGGTCTCATTACGGACCCGGTTGGGCGAGTGAAAACAGGCCGGGCGTCTTCCAACCGGACGCCTTGCCTGCCTGCTCCCGCCAATATAGAAACCATCGGCCCCTAATGCAATGGAGATTCGATTTCAGCGGGGACCCGTTCGAGGGGACTCCGGTCCGCCGCGCCACCCCCCGCCCAGTTCCTGCGGGCGGTCGCGAACCGTCCGGCCCAGACGGTGATCAGCCGGTAATAGGTCGGCATGACCAGCAGGGTCAGCAAGGTGCTGGAAGCCAATCCACCGCTGATGGCCCTGGCCATGGGGTAGTATTCGGCATCCCCCACGTGGGCCCCGTGGAAGACCGCCAGGGGCAGCAGACCCAGGATGGTCGTGCCGGCGGTCATGAGGATGGGCCGCAGGCGGTCCCCGCATCCTTCCCTGATCGCTGAATCCAGGTCCAGCCCCGCCTTGCGCCGCCCGTTGATGTGATCCACGAGGACGATGCCGTTGTTCACCACGATCCCGATGAGGATCACCATCCCGATCATCGCCATGAGGTTGAAGGGCGTGCCCGTGGCCATCATCAGCCAGAACACACCGAGGGAGGCGAACGGGACGGTGCCCATGACCACCAGGGGATAGACCAGGGATTCGAAGAGGCTGGCCATCACGAAGAACACGCAGGCGAGCGCCAGCAGCATGTTCATGCCCATCTCGGACTGCTGCTGACGGGACCGGATGATCTCGCTCCCGAAGTTCCAGTCGTACCCCAGGGGCAGATCGAGGCTGTCCATCACCGGGCGGATCTGCTTGAGCGCGTCGTCCAGCTTCTCGCCGTCCCAGGTCCCGGTGACGGTGACCCCGGTGCGCTGGTCCCGGCGCATGATCCGCTCGGGGCTGCGGCCGAAGGTGAAGTCCGCCACCTGGGCCAGCTGCACCGCCTGCCCCTCCACCGACCCCACCGTCAACAGGGACAGGTTCTCGAGGGATTCCCGGTCCTCCGGCAGCAGGCTCACCACCAGGTCGATCTCCTTCTCCCCGGTCTGCAGGCGGGGCAGCATGACCCCCCGGTAGGTCAAACCCATGATCCGGGAGATGCTCGCCGGGGCGATGCCGAACCGCCCGGCCAGCTCGGGATCGACCCGGATCTGGACCTCGGCCTTGCCGCGATCGCTGTCGCTGCGGAGATCGCCGACCCCTTCGATCCTCGCCAGCCGGGCCTTGGCCGTCTCGGCGAACTCGGCCAGGAACTCGGTCTCCTCCCCCGAGATCGTCACCGAGAAGGTCTTGGCCCCCGAGTCCTCGCCCTCGTCCCCGCCGAAGCGGTACTTCAGGCCCGCCTGCACGGGCAGGTTCCCCCGCAGGTCCTCGCGCACCTCGGTGAAGAACCGGTCCGACACCACGCCCTTCTCGAAGAAGACGGTCACCGCGGCCTGGTCCGCCCCGTACCAGGCGTAGATGTCCCGCAGGTCGAGCTCCTCGCGCCGGCCTTCCAGGTAGTCCGCCACGGTCTGCACGTATTCCTTGCTGGAATCGATGTCCACGGGGCCGGTGTAGTCGAAGCCGACGTAGAGGCTCTCCCGCCGCATGCCCCGGTCCCCGCTCGCATCGGGCTTGAAACCGGCGAACTTCATCCCGGCGACGGTGACGGCCAGGACCATGGGCACGATGACCAGGGCTGTGACCAGGGGGTGTCGGACCGCCGTCCAGTCGAGGATGCGCAGGTAGCGCCCCTTGAGCCAGACGAGCCAGCGGGATTCGGGGGTTTCGCCCTCGTCGCGGGACATCCGCACCGAGAGCGCGGGGATGACCGTCAGGCTGATCAGGAGGGAGATCACCAGCGTGATGCTGATGGTCACCCCCACCTCGCCCAGCCAGACGCCCATCTCATCGGACTTGGCGATGACGATGGGCGCGAAGACGATGACGGTGGTCAGGGTCGAGGCCACGATGGCCCGCCCCACCTCCCGGGTCCCCCGCACGGCGGCGGCCAGCGGGCCGGCCCCGGCATGATGCCTGCGGTGGATGGATTCCAGGACCACCACGGCGTTGTCGACCAGCATCCCCACACCCAGCATCAGCCCCATCATGGTCAGCACGTTCAGCGAACGCCCGCTCAGGAAGATGAAGATGCAGGTGCCGAGGATGGACAGGGGGATGGCGACGCTCACCACCAGGGTCATCCCGACCCGGCGCAGGAAGAGGTACAGGATCGCCACGGCCAGCACCGAGCCGAAGACGCCGCCCTGCAGGAGGCTCCGCAGGGAGTCGGTGATCTGGTCGGCCTGGTTGAAGAACGCGAAGCTGCTGATGCCCGCCAGCGTGGGATCGCGGTTGATGCGCTCGAGTTCGGCCTCGACGGCCCGGCACACCTCGACCGTGTTGTAGCCCGACGCCTTCTGGATCCAGAAGGCGATGGCGGGTTCCTGGTTGAGGATGCGCCCGTAGCTCAAGGCCGGCGCGCCGTACACGACCTCGGCCACGTCCTTCAGCCTCAGGCCGCGGGCGTCGATGGGCAGGTCGGCGAGGTCCTCCACCCCCGCGATGCCGCTGACCGTGCGGACGTCGTAACGCAGGCCCCGGTCGGTGATGCGGCCCACCGTCAGCTCCACGTTCGCCGATTCCAGTTCGGCGAACAGGGCGGTCACGTCCACCCCGTACTCCATGATCTTGTCGAACCTCAGGTAGACCGAGGCCTGGGTCGGCAGCACGCCGTCGATGTTGACCCGGCCCACGCCGGGGATCCGCTGCAGGGGGGCGATGATCTTCTGGTCCAGGAGATCCCAGCTCTCGGACAGGTCCCGTCCCCGGGCGGCGATGCGCCCCTCGATGATGGGGATGTCGTTGGTGTTGAAGGTCAGCAGGTAGATCTGCTGGATGTCCCGGGGCAGTTCGCCCCGGATCTGGTCGATCTTCTCCTTGACCTCCATCCGCAGCAGGTTCACGTCCCGGCCCCAGTCGAAGGTCACCCCGATCTGGACCTCGCCCGCGTCGCTGTAGCTGAACACCTCCCGCACGCCGCCCAGGGTGGCGAGGATCTCCTCCACCGGGCGCACGATCTCCCGCTCGTTCTCGGCCGGGATGCCCCCCTGATAGGGGATGTAGACCGCGATGAACGGGAACTCGACCCTGGGCAGGAAGTCCAGGGGGATGCGCGTGAGGGAGATCCCCCCCAGCAGGACGATCGTCACCAGGGCCATGGCCAGGGTGACCGGACGCCTCAGGCTCAGCGTGGTCAGCCACATGTCAGGCGTCCTTTCCCGCGGCGACGGGAGCTGCGCCCGGCGCCGGGGAGCCGGAGGGAGCGGTTTGGAGTGCGCCGAGAGCGGCCTCCCGGCCGGACATCAGGGTGTAGACGACCGGAACCACCACCAGCGTCAGGAGCGTGGCCAGAAGCAGTCCGCTGATCACGGCCACGGCCAGGGGCGCCCGCAACTCGGCCCCCTCTCCCAGCCCCAGGGACATGGGCAGCAGGCCGAGAACCGTGGTCACGGTGGTCATGAGGATGGGGCGCAGGCGCTCGCGTCCGGCCCTCTGGACGGCCTCGGCCAGGGGCAGGCGCAGCTGACGCAACTGGTTGATGCGGTCCACCAGGACGATCCCGTTGTTGACGACGATCCCGGCGAGCATGATGGCCCCGATGATGGCGATGACGCTCACGGACAGGCCCCTCAGATACAGGCCGTAGACCGCCCCGGACATGGCCAGGGGCACGGTGAGCATGATGATCAGCGGGTAGAGGAAGGACTCGAACTGCGCGGCCATCACCAGGTAGACCAGGAAGACCGCGAGCAGGATCGCCAGCTGCAGGGACCGGAAGGAGGCGTCCATCTCCTCGTTCTGCCCTCCCAGCTCGACGGTCACCCCGGCCGGCAGGGCGAGCCCGGCGATCCTGGCCCTGATGTCCCGGGTCACCGAACCCAGATCGCGCCCCGTGAGGTTGGCCGAGACGATGGCCACGCGCTTGCCGGACAGGCGGTGGATCTCCGCCGGCCCGGTGACGACGTCCATGCCCGCCAGGGCCGCGAGGGTGATGGGCACGCCGTCGCGCTCGGCGACGATGAGCTCACGCACCGCCGTCAGGGTGTTGCGCTGCTGGTCGGTGTTCAGCACCCGGATGTCGACGTGCCGCTCCCGATCGCGGAAGCGGCTGGCGACCGTGCCCCGCACCTTGCCCCGGACGGTCTCGGCCACCTCGCCCAGGCGCAGGCCGTACTGGTTCAGCTTTTCCCGGTCGAAGCTCACCTGGACCTCGGGCGAGCCCGGCTCCATGCTCAGGCGGACGTCCCGCAGCCCCTCGATGCCGGCGATCCTGGCCGCCACCTCGTCCGCGGTGCGCTGCAGGTCCTCCAGGTCGTAGCCGTAGATGTCCACCTCGACCGGGGCGCCGAAGCTGAGCAGGGTCTGGCGGCGCAGCTTCAGGTCCAGGTCGGGAAACTCGTTCAGCACGGTGCGGATGCGCTCGAGGGCCGCGGCTTCCGCGGCGGCCGAGGCCTCGGTCAGGCGGACCTGCACCTCGGCGCAGTTCTCCTTCTGCCGCTGGGCCGAGGTCTCCCCGTCACGGGATATCCCGGTCTCTCCCGCCACCATCGCGATTCCGGGCAATGCCGCCAGCTTCATCGACACCGCCCTCACCACGGAGTCGGTGCGGCTCAGGGGCGTGCCTTCGGGCAGCTCCAGGCCCAGGGTGAACTCGCCCCGGGCCAGGGGCGGCACCAGTTCGCTGCCCAGGCGCGGCCAGACCACCAGGGCGCCGGAAGCCAGGGCGGCGACCAGGCAGACCACCAGGAAGCGGTGCCGCAGGGCGCTCAGGAGGACCCGATCGTACAGGTCCTGGATCAGGGGGAAGACCTTGCCGAAGGTCCAGGTGCCCGGCCAGAGGATCAGGTCGGTCAGGCGGCGCAGCCTTCCGCCGGTCCAGCGCCCGGCCCGGTAGACGAGCAGGGGCAGGCCCAGGACCAGGAACAGGCCCGCCAGCTGCGGCCAGCGGCGCCAGAAACGGCCCGGTCCGGCGTAGGTGGTCCAGGATCCGCGCCAGGTCCGCGGCGCCGGGTCCGGCCCGCCGGGTCGGAAGGAGTCCTGCCGCCTGCGGCCGAAGGCCACCGCCATGGGCGTGAAGGTCAGCGCAACCACCAGGGAGACCAGCAGGGCGAAGGTCACGGTCAAGGCCTGGTCGCGGAAGATCTGGCCGGCCACCCCGACCACGACGAAGACTATGGGCACGAAGACGGCCAGGGTGGTCAGCGTCGAGGCGGTGACCGCGCCGGCCACCTCGGCCGCGCCCTGGACCGAGGATTCGACCGGGTCGTCCGCATCGCCGTTCTCCTCGCGGCGGCGGTGGATGGCCTCCAGGACCACGATGCTGTTGTCCACCAGCATCCCCACGCCCAGGGCCAGGCCGCCCAGGGACATGATGTTGAGGGACACCCCGCGGGTGAGCATGAGGATGAAGGTGGCCACGATGGACACCGGGATGGCCAGGCCGATGATGGTCGTGCTGCGGTAGTCCCTGAGGAACACGAAGAGCACCAGGATGGCGAGCGCGCCGCCCAGCAGGGCGTTGTCGCGGACCTCGGTCACGGCCTCGGCGATGAAGGTGGACTGGTCGAACAGCACCTCCAGCTTCATGGGTTCGGGCAGGCGGTCCTGGAGCCGGTCGAGCTGGGCCCGCACCGAGCGCGCCATCTCCACGATGTTCGCGTCGCCTTCCTTGTAGATGGCGATCTCCACGCTCTCGACGCCGTCGATGTGGGTGATGCTGGTGCGTTCCTTGTGGGTGCGGCGGATCTCGGCCACCTCGGACAGGCGGATGGGCCGTCCCTGGATGTTGGCCACGGTCACCTTGCCGATGTCCTCGAGGTTCTCGAACCGGCTCAGGGTCCGCACGATGTACTCGGCGTTGCGGTCGCGCAGGCGGCCGCCCGAGGCGTTGATGTTCTCCTCGGCCAGCACCCGGGTCACCGCCCCGATGGGTACGCCCAGGGCCGAAAGCCGGGTCTCGTCGATCTCGACCCTGATCTCCTCCTCCAGGCCGCCGGCCACCCTCGCGGCCGCGACGCCCTGCAGCGCCTCGATCTCCTTCTTGAGGATCTCGTCGGCCACGTTCCGCAGGCGCATCAGCTGGGGATCCCCCGTCAGGCCGACCCGCAGGACCGGATCCTGGCCCGGATCGTACTTCAGCAGGACCGGCACCCGGGCCTCCGCGGGCAGGCGCACCAGGTCGATCTTCTCCCTGACGTCAAGGGCGGCGTAATCCATGGCCGTGCCCCAGTTGAACTCCAGGGTGATCTGGGACACGCCCGACTGGCTGATGGAGTGGACCCGCCGCAGACCCGGCACGACGCCCACGCTCTCCTCGAGGGGCCGGGTGACCAGGTTCTCCACGTCGACGGGCGCGGTGCCGGGGAACTCCGTCTGGACGGTGAGGCTGGGGTAGCGGATCTCCGGCAGCAGCCGCATGTCCAGGCGCCCCAGGGCGGTCAGACCGAAGACCACGGCGGCCAGGGTCACCATCCAGACCGTGACCGGATGCGTGACCGCGTAACGGATGATCTTCATGGGTCAGTCCGCCTTCGCCACGAGGGATCCGTCGCCGTCGCGTGCAGGGTCGTTCCCGCTGGAATCCCCGGTCTGGTAGCCGACCTCGGCCGGGTTGAGGACCTTGATGACCGTGCCGCTGCGGAGCCCGCCCTGGCCCATGGTCACCACGAAGTCCCCCGCTGCGACGCCCTCGAGGACCTCGACGTGGGTCTCGTCGTAGAGGCCGGTCTCGACCTCGACCTTCCGGACGGTGTCGGCCGCGGCGACGAACACGCTCCGCAGGGCGCCCTCCTCCACCAGCGCCAGCTTGGGGATGGCCAGGGCGTCGTTGCGCCGGTCGGTGGTGATCCGCACCTTGACGAAGGCGCCGACCCGCATGGCCGCGCCGTCCTCGTCCAGCAGCAGGGTGAGGCGGACGGTGCTCGTGGCGGGATCGACGACCGGGGAGATCCTCTCCACGACGGCCTCGAGATCGGTCTCCACCGCCTCGGGCGCCACCAGGACCCTCTGCCCCTCCTCGATCTTGCGGGCGACGGCCTCGGGCAGGTGGACCCGGACGCGCAGGGGCGAGAAATCACCCAGGGTGAATGCGGCGGCGGCGGCGGGCACCTGCTGGCCGGCCACCACCTTGCGGTCGGTCACCCGGCCGGAGAAGGGGGCCCGGATGCGCGTGTCCTCCAGGTTGATGGCCGCCAGGTCGCGCTCCGCCTCGGCCAGGCGGCAAGTCGATTCCACCTCGTCGAATTCCTGCCGACTGATCAACTCCTCGGCGAGCATGCGCTCGGTCCGCTCGAGCAGGCGCTGCTTGTCCGCCAGGGTCAGTTCCGCCTTGCGCAGTTGGATCCGCTCCCGCTCGTTCTCGAACTCGGCAAGGACGGAACCCTTTTCGACCCAGTCCCCTTCCTCCACCTGGATCGTCTGGATCCGGCCGGGGACCTTGGCCACCAGGTCCACCAGGCGGTCGGCCTCGACCACCGAGGCGGCCCGGTAGTAGGCCGCGATGCCGCGGGCCTCGGCCCGGGCGAGTTCGACCGGGATGGGCATGACCTCGGGCCCGTCCTTGTCCTTCCTGACGGACGCGACATCCGCGGTGGCCGTGGAATCGGCGGCGGCGACGGTCGCACCGGGCAGGAACGGCAGCTTCCCGGTGCGGAACAGGACGGTCCCGCCCCCGGCCGCGACGACGATGACGACGACCAGCAGGACACCCAGCGATTTCTTCCCGATATTCATGATTCTCCCCCCGGCCGGCGGGCTGGTATGGGCCTGGAGCCCAGGATTCTCGAATGAAGGACGTATCCAGTAGACGCACGCGCGCCGCCAAGGTTGCATGGCTGCCGCGGTTCCCACCCCCCAGGAGCGGCCGGCCCCTTCCTTGGTCCTGGAAATCACCTCCGCCAGGCACTATTTTTCGAGGCGCATCACGCGGGAGATCCCTTCGGCACGTTCTCCTGCGCGTTCCCAGACGGCCCCAATCGTCGAGGTCCGGATCATGAAGAAGCTCGTGGAGTGCGTTCCCAACATCAGCGAAGGCCGGGATCCCAAGATCATCGACGCGGTGACCGCCGTGATCGGGGAGGTCGAAGGCGTCCACCTCCTCGATGTCGATCCGGGCGCCGAGACCAACCGCACGGTGATCACCTTCATCGGTTCGCCCGAGGGCGTCGCCGAGGCCGCCTTCCGCGTCGTCAAGCGGGCCGCCGAACTGATCGACATGTCCAGGCATCACGGCGCCCACCCCCGGCACGGGGCCACGGACGTGTGTCCCTTCGTCCCCGTGCGGGGCGTCACCATGGAGGAGTGCGTCGGGATCGCCCGGTCCGTGGCCCGCCGTATCGGCGAGGAACTCGACATCCCCGTCTATCTCTACGAGGATGCCGCCACCCGACCCGAGCGGCGCAACCTGGCCGCCGTCCGCAAGGGCGAATACGAGGCCCTGGCCGGCAAGCTGGGCACCGAGCAGTGGGCGCCGGACTTCGGTCCCAACGTCTGGAACGACCGCAGCAAGCGGACCGGCGCGACCAACGTCTCGGCCCGGGGGTTCCTGGTCGCCTACAACGTCAATCTGAACACGCGCGACAAGTCGGTGGCCTCCCAGATCGCCCTGGACATCAAGGAGGCAGGACGGGCCGACCGGGACGCCGACGGGAACATCGTCCGCGACGACAAGGGCCAACCCGTCCTGGTTCCCGGCCCCTACCGCCTCGAGGCCTGCAAGGCCGTGGGCTGGGTCATCCCCGAGTACGACCGCGCCCAGGTGTCCATCAACCTCGTCAACACGGCCGTGACCAAGCCCCACCAGGCCTTCGAGGCCTGCCGGGCGAGCGCCCGCGACCGCGGCGCCCGCGTCACCGGCAGCGAGCTGGTCGGCCTCATCCCCGAGGGCGACCTTCTGGCTGCGGGGAAGTTCTACCAGCGCCGGGCCGGGCAGTCGGCAGGCCAGCCCCGCCGGCTGCTGCTGGAGACGGCGATCCAGAGCCTGGGCCTGCGGGATCTGGCGGGGTTCGACGCGGCCGACAAGGTGATCGAGTACCGGGCTGGCCTGGTCGACGGCCCCCTGGTCGGCATGACCAACCGGGAGTTCGTGGACGAGCTCTCCACCGACTCCCCCGCTCCCGGCGGCGGCTCGGTGGCCGCGCTGTGCGCCGCCCAGGCGGCCGGCCTGACGGCCATGGTGGGCAACCTGACGGTGGGCAAGAAGAAGTACGACGACGTCCAGGACCGGGTGAAGGAGATCGCCGAGCTCGGCCAGGATCTCAAGGATTTCTTCCTGGCCGCCATGGACGACGACACCGCCGCCTTCAACGCCGTCATGGATACCTTCCGCCTGCCCAAGGGCACCCCGGAGGAATCCCGGGCCCGGGATCTCGCCATCGCCGCGGCCACCCGGCAGGCCACGCGGGTTCCCCTGTCGGTCCTCGAGAAGGTTCCGGGATTGCTCGCCCTGGCCGAGGAGGTCGGCCGGATCGGCAACGCCAACAGCCTCAGCGACGCCGGCGTCGCCGTCCTGACCGCTCTGGCCGGCGCCGAAGGCGCCTACTACAACGTCCTGATCAACCTGGACGCCCTGAAGTCCCTCGACCAGGGCGAGGAACCCGGTTTCGCGGCCGACACCCGCGCGCGGGCCGCGGCCGCCATGGCCGCCTGCGAAAAGGCCGCCGGGGCCGCCCGGGCCAGGATCAGGGCCCAGCTCGAGGGCAACCTCGGCAAGTGAACCCTGCGGGAGGGCGCGGTCCCCGGCACGGACGGCCGTCCCCACGAAACCATGGACAAGCAGGGAGGCCCGTGTGCTATTTTCCTGCGATCCCAGTCACGCGAACGGCCGGGCCCACCCCCGACCACGAAAGGTGCATGATGGCCACGGTCAATCCTGATAACGAGCAGCAAAGCCCCTGGCGGGAAATCACCCAGCCCTTCGTCGACCTCGTGCATGCGCCGCGGGCCCTCTGGGGGATCAATCTGGCCTACTTCCTCGAGGGGTGGGTCTACTTCGGGATGCTCGGCTACCTCGCCATGCACTTTTCCGATTTCGTGTTCGTCAACGAGCCGCATCCGGATGAACTGTCCCACCCCATGGTGGGAGTCCTGACCGCCGGGATCACCATCTCGATGTTCTTCCTGGGCTCGGTCGCCGACAAGAAGGGCGTCCGCAAGACCCTGCTCGCAGCATTCAGCTTCCTGCTCCTGGGTCGTGTCATCTGGTCTCTTGCTCCGTCGGTCTTCCCCGAACCCGGCCTGTGGAGCAACATGCACCTGATGACCATGATGGGGATCTTCTTCGTCATCGTCGGTTACGGGATGTATCAGCCTGCGGCATACGCAGGCGTTCGCAAGTTCACCAGCCCCAAGACCGCCGCCATGGGCTACGCCATGCTCTACGCTCTGATGAACCTTGGCGGCTGGCTGCCCACCTTCTTCACCTTCGTGCGCGAAAAGGTTGGAATCACGGGGGCCTTCTGGGTCTACACGGGGATCACCGTCGTCGGCCTCCTGGTCACCTTCCTGATCCTGACCCCGCGCGTCGAGCGCGACGCCATCGCCAGGGCCGAACGGGAAAGGGACGAGGCCAAGGCGCAGGAGAAGGCCGATCACGAGAAGGCCGGCACCACCGCCGCGCCCGAGGTCACCGTTCCCCTGCGCGAGAGCATCCCGCCGCACATGTGGGGCACCCTGGCCGTCATCGCGGCTGCGATCTACTTCCTGCCCCCGACGATTCGGCTCTGGGTCTGGGGCCTGCTCCTGTGCACCATCGTGGCCCTGGCCGCCGTGCCCGCCTGGGGAAAACCCGCCTACCGCTGGCTGGCCAACCACCCCCTGGCCGATCCCAAGTTCTTCTTCTTCATCTTCGCCCTGATTCCGGTCCAGACCCTGTTCACGTACAACTGGCTGGTCCTGCCCCAGTACCTGGAGCGTGCCTTCGAGGGCGGGTTCGTCAGCGATCGGTTCGAGTTCTTCTCCAATCTCAACCCGATCCTGATCTTCATCGCGGTGCCCATGGTCACCGCCCTGACCCAGAAGAAGAACGTCTACAACATGATGATCATCGGCACCTTCGTGATGGCTGCCCCCGCCTTCCTGCTGTCCTTGGGGACGAGTCTGCCCCTGCTTCTGGGCTACCTGTTCATCATGACCATCGGCGAGGCCATGTGGCAGCCCCGGTTCCTCCAGTATGCGGCCGAGATCGCCCCCGAGGGCCGGACCGGGGCCTACATGGGCGTCGCCCAGTTCCCCTGGTTCCTGACCAAGATGCTGGTTCCCCTGTACTCCGGGCTGCTGATGCAGAAGTTCGTGCCGGCCGTCGGAGACAGGAATCCCGAGGCCATGTGGCTCGTCTCCGCGATCGTGGCCATGGCCTCGCCCTTCCTGCTCATCCTGGCCAAGGGCTGGATCGGAAAGGACTTCAAGACCAAGGCGGATTGACGGCCTGGCTGGGGATGCAACGAGGCTCACCGGAGTCGGAAAACCGTACTCCTCCGGTGAGCCTCGTTGCGTGCCCAGCCAGGACCCGTCTCCCTTTCTTCCCCTGCCCCTCCGGACCGTCCCCGCCTGTTGTCGCCTGATCGGGTGAACGGGCGTTCCTGCCGGGACTTTTGGCCGGGCCTGGAAATTGCCATCCGGGCTCGCCTCCCCCGGCCCCCTCCCCGTGACCACCATGCAATTGCTCCGGTTCCGGTTCCGGCCCGTCCTCTGGCCTGTCCTGCTGCTGCCCCTGGTCCTGATCCCTGCCTGCCGGACCGATCCGCCGCCCACCCGGCCGGAGAGCCGGGACGCACCGCACGGTTCCCCGCCCGGGACGATCCTCCCGGTCCAGGTCCTTTACTGGGACGAAGCGGAAGACCTCTTCGGAGGACCGCACCGCTGGACCTGGGTCCAGGCGGGCTCCGCCGGCGGGGAAGACGGCCCGGCAGCCGGGACCGTGGAACTGCAGTGGGACGCCGGACCCAAGCGGTTCGCCCGCACCCGGCCGGCCCGCTGGATGTTCCCCATCGGTCTGAAGTATCCCCTGGAGATCCGGCTGACTCCCGAAGACACCCTCCGGTGGCATCCCTTCCGCTGGGTCATCAGGGATCCCAAGACCCCTCCGGTGCCCCTGGTGCGGATCCCGGTCGAGTCGCCGGACTACCCCGATCTCCTCGGTTTCACGCGGGCCCTGACCGCAGGCCTGTTCGACGAGGTCGTGCGCCGCTGGCCCGGTGAACCAGTCCCGGTGCGGGCCGGCGATCACGTCAGCGGCGATGTGGACCTGTCGGAATGCCTGAGGGTCGCGGTGGGAATCTGGAACGACGACCCCCACGACCCCTGGTTCGTCCTGGACGAGGAGGCGACCTGGGGCGTGCGGCTGGTGCACTACCGGGACGCCCTGCTGTCGCCGCCCCTCCGGGTCCAGCTCACGCGCCGGGACGGGCGCGGCAATCCCATCCGTATGAACATCCTGGCGGGACGCAACTACGACGACGCCACGGACAGCGTCTACGTCGTCCGGGCGATGGTCCACGAACTCGTCCACACCCGATTGCTCTGGGGGCACTCGACGGACCGCCGGCACAGCGTCTGGGGGGCGGCGCCGCCGCTGGTCGGCGCGCCGTCGGCAGATGAGAGGAAGGCCGCGCAGCTGCTGCGCGGCCTTCCCGAGGGGCTGGACCTGAAGCTCTACAGGCCCGTCAGCGCAGGCGGATGACCATGGGCATCATGGCCACCGGCCGGCCGTCCAGGAGGTCCAGGGCGGCCAGGGTGCCGTCCTGGCGCAGGTCGTCCAGGAGGGCGGGCGGCAGGGGTCCGGTCACCGACTCGAGGATTCCCGGGCCCGGTTCGAGGATCGACCGCAGGGAAGCCAGCCCCCCGCCTTCGCGCAGGGAGTCCAGGAGCATGCGCTCCAGCCAGGTCAACTCGACCCCGTAGGTGATGAGCGAGACCTTGTCCGCAGGGCTCAGACCCAGCCTGGACTTCACGGCCAGGATCGCCCTGTCCACCCCGCCCAGATCGTCGACCAGGCCGCATTCCAGGCCCTGGCGCCCGGTCCAGACCCGGCCCTGGGCCACGGCGTGGACCTGGTCGCGGGTCATGCCGCGGCCGGCGGCGACCTTGCCCAGGAAACGCTCGTAGAATCCATCCATCTGGGCCTGGAACAATTCACGCTGGTCGTCGGTGAACCGGCCCTCGTCGCTGAACAGCAGGGCGTTGCGGCCGCGGGTGATGAACTCCCGGTTGACGCCGATCTTCTCGTACATCCCGGTCCGGCTGAGTTTCCCGGCGTAGACGCCGATGGACCCGGTGAGGGTTCCGGGGTCGGCGAAGATGCTGTCGGCCCCACAGGAAACGTAGTAGCCGCCGCTGGCCGCCAGGCCGCTCATGGAGACGAAAACCGGCTTCTCCAGCTTCACCTGTTCGATCTGCTCCCAGATGAGGTCGCTGGCCATGGCGCTGCCGCCGGGGCTGTCCACCCGCAGGATCACGGCCCGGATCTCCTCATCGTCCAGGGCGCTCTGGAGGTCCTCGATGATGGTCTCGCTGCCGGCGATCTTGCCCTGGAAGTTGTCGAACCTGCTCGTGCCGGGCATGATCACTCCGCTGATGTCGACCAGGGCCACCTTGGGCAGGCCGCCCCGGGACCGGGAGCGGTCCAGGGTGTAGTCCGAAAGGTAGGTCACCGGGTCGTCGCGGAACCGGGCGTCCAGCAGTTCGTCCCAGTACATCATGGTATCGGCCAGGCCGGCGGACACCGCCGTCGGGGCGTCGTACATCCCCTGATCGATCCAGGCAGCCGCCACCTCCGGGTCCACCCCGCGGGCGGAGGCGATCATGTCGACCAGCGCCTGGTAGCGGTCCTCCACGATGGCGTTGATCATCTCGCGATTGGCGTCCGACGCCTCGGACCGGGTCATCCGTTCCGGAGCGCTCTTGTAGCGTCCCACGTGGACGAAGTCCGCCTCCATCCCGAGCTTGCCGAGGGTGTCCTTCATGAAGTCCAGCTGGGCCACGACGCCCAGGACCATGAGGCTCGCCTCGGGGGACATCACGACCAGATCCGCCCCGCAGGCCAGGGCGTAGTCCCTGGTCATCCCGGCGTCGAGATAGGCGCAGACCGGCTTGCCCGCGGCCCGGAAGTCCGCAACGGCCCCCTGCATCTCCTCGATCTTCGCCCAGTCGGTCTCCAGGCCCTGGAGGTCGAGGACCAGGCCGGTGATGCGGTCGTCCTCGGCCGCGCGCCGCAGGGCGAAGAGCACCTCACGGCAGGTGGGTTCGGCTCCGCTGCGCACCTGGCCCCAGAAGGAATCGTCCCGCTCCTCGGGATAGTCCCCGGCCACCTGCCACACCAGGACCCCGCCGTCGATGGCCACGGTCTGCTCGAACCCGCTGACGGCCCGCCACATCATGAACATGCCGCCGCCGATGACCACGGCCACCACGGCGAAGACGATCCAGAACTTCTTCATGCTCTTGTCATTCCTTCCCAGCAGAATGCCCCCAGGGCCCGGGCGGCCCGGTCGATCTTCCGGAAGACCGGAATGCCCGCCTCCAGGAAGCTCCGGCACATGGGGTCGTAGATCTCTCCAGAATCGACCACGACGACGGCGGGTTTAGCGGAACCCCTGATGACGGGGATCATCAGGGAAACCTGGGACCCTGGTCCAGCGAGATCCTCGCGGTGACGGCCCTCCTCGTCCCGGGGCAGATTGTCGAGCGCCGGGGTGACGGGCACCGACGAGAGCACGGCCGCGTCCACGGCCCCGCATTCCAGGATCGCCCGGCAACTGGCGGCAAAGGCCTCGGTTCCGGTCATGGGCGTGCAGTCGATGGGATTGGTCCGGTGGGCGAAGGCCGGCAGGACCTCGTCCAGGACGGCCTGGGTCTCCCGGTCGAATTCCGCCAGCTTCAGGCTGCCCAGCCGGTCCATGATGGTGGAGCATTCGAAGCCGGCGTTGCTGATGATCCCCACGCGGTCGCCCCGGACGACCTTCCCGGCCAGCAGGGTGAAGGCCATGATCAGGTCCTCGAACTCGTCCAGGCTCTCGGCCACGGTGACACCGGCGTTCAGGAGGCAGGAGCGCGCCACGGCGTAATCGCCGGCCAGGGAGGCCGTGTGGCTGGCGGCCGCCCGGGCCCCGAGGGCCGTCTTGCCCGCCTTGAAGATGATCACCCGCTTGCCCCGGTCCCTCGCCGCGCGCGCCAGGGAGAGGAACCGCTCTCCGTCCCCCGGCCGGAAACCCTCCACGTAACAGGCGATCACGTCCACTTCCCCGACCTCGTTGAAGTATTCCAGGAAGTCGGACACCGTCAGGTCCATCTGGTTGCCGAAGCTGATGCTCGCCCGGGGCTGGATGACCCCGTCGTAGTTGCTGGCGAAGGTGACGACGTAGGCTCCCGACTGGCTGACGATCGCCAGGTTCTCCCCCAGCCCCGGGCTGAAGGGCAGCTTGTACGGGGGCAGGAAGAAGGTGTTGTAGTTGTCGCGGCTGACGATCCCCAGGCAGTTGGCGCCGACCATGACCGGCCCGCCGCCGACCAGCTTGCGGCTGGCCGCCAGACGGTCCTCGATGGCCCGGGCCAGATCGCCCTGCCCGGCCTCGGCGAAGCCGCCGGGGATGAGGATGATGGACTCGGTGCGGTCCTCCCGGATCAGGTCCTCGATGGCCGTCAGGGCGCCCTCGGCGGGGACCGAGACCACGGCCAGGTCGCACTTTTCCGGCAAGGCGGCCACCGATGGAAAGCAGGGCACTCCCGCGATCTCCTGTTCCCTGGCGTGGACCACGTACAACCGATCCGCGTCGATGCCTTCGGAGCGGCGAAGGTTGTCCAGGATGATCCGCCCCGGATTGCCCCCCTTGGCGCTGACCCCCATCACCACCGCGCTGCGCGGCTGCAGTAGCGGCCCGATCTTGCGGACGGGGCGCCCGCAATCCGCCCACTTCCGCGTGGACACCAGGGCGACGCCGTCCAGGGCGACCAGATGTCCGCCGGAGGCCACGGCGGGATTGACCTCGAGTTCCTCGATGGTCCAGGGCTCCTCCGAACGGGGGCCATACCTGCGCCCAAGGTCCGCCAGGCCCATGACGACTTGGACCACTTCCTTGACGTCCACCGGAGGCTCAGGGAACAGCCGGGACGCCTGGACCACGAGTTTCAGGGCGGGATGGGCCGCCAGGGCGGCTGCGACCTGCCCGGCCTCCAGCCCCGCGGCGGGGAACACGAGGGTGCTGCCGCCTCCGCTGAGGGCGCCGAACCATTCGGTCAAGGTTCCGCCGATGCCGACCACGACGCAGGGTCCGAAGGCCGGATCCTGCTTCAGCGCCAGGATGAGCTCCTGGCCCGGGGTATTGGGGCGATGGGGAACGAATGCGGCCGCCAGGAATCCCTCGACCTGGTCCCCCGCACCCCTTTCCCTGACGCGCGCGAGCATCGCATCCTTCGCGGCCAGGAGACCGGCGGGCGCGTCCGCTCCTGCCAGGTCGACCACCTCGACGCCTCCCGCCTCGGTCTTGTGCAGGATGTCCCGGCCCACGACCTTCAGCAACACCCGACCCTGGTCCCCACCGAGCGCGGTGGCCCGGGCGGCCCAGGCGGCGACTTCGGCCGCATCGGCCTGTCCGGAAAGGAAGACCACCGGCGCCGCCGCCAGCCCGACCTCCTGGAGCAGGCGGAAGACCTCGGGTTCGTTGAGGCGGATGGGGTCGATCCGGGAAGGATCGTGGCCGGCGGTTCCGAGAATCGTCCCCAGGCATGAGGTGTCCATGGTCACTCCTTGTCCGTGCGGTCAAACCGTCCGCTCCTGAATGGCGGCTGCCAGGAAACCAAAATAGGCTGCGGCGGTTCGGGGCACAAAAAAAAGCCCCCGACTTTCGTCGGGGGCTTCTGATAATCCGGCGGTGACCTACTCTCCCACAGGGGCGACCCTGCAGTACCATCGGCGCAACGTAGTTTCACTTCTGTGTTCGGAATGGGAACAGGTGGTGCCCACGTGCTATCGCCGCCGAAAATGCGCTGTCCTGAGACAACTGAATATGGAGAGTAGCGAGATTCACCGACATGCCTGGCTCCTTTTCAAGGAAAAGGAGATGATTAAGCCTCACGGCTTATTAGTACTGCTCGGCTGAACGTGTCACCACGCTTACACCTGCAGCCTATCAACGAGGTCGTCTTCCTCGAGCCTTCAGGGGCTTGCGCCCGGGAGTTCTTATCTTGGGAGGGGCTTCACGCTTATATGCTTTCAGCGTTTATCCCTGCCATACATAGCTACCCAGCAATGCCTCTGGCGAGACAACTGGTACACTAGAGGTATGTCCATCCCGGTCCTCTCGTACTAGGGACAGGTTCCCTCAAAACTCCTCCGCCCACGACAGATAGGGACCGAACTGTCTCACGACGTTCTAAACCCAGCTCGCGTACCACTTTAATTGGCGAACAGCCAAACCCTTGGGACCTTCTCCAGCCCCAGGATGTGATGAGCCGACATCGAGGTGCCAAACCTCCCCGTCGATGTGGACTCTTGGGGGAGATAAGCCTGTTATCCCCGGCGTACCTTTTATCCGTTGAGCAACGGCCCTTCCATGCGGGACCGCCGGATCACTATGACCAACTTTCGTTCCTGCTCGACTTGTAGGTCTCGCAGTCAAGTCACCTTATGCCATTGCACTCGACGCGTGATTGCCAAACACGCTGAGGTGACCTTTGCGCGCCTCCGTTACTTTTTTGGAGGCGACCGCCCCAGTCAAACTACCCACCACACACTGTCCCCCGCCCGGATAACGGTACGGGGTTAGAATCCAAACATTACCAGGCTGGTATTTCAAGGTTGGCTCCACGAACACTAGCGTGCCCGTTTCACAGCCTCCCAGCTATCCTACACAAGCAATGCCTAGACCCAATGTGAAGCTGCAGTAAAGGTGCACGGGGTCTTTCCGTCTAGTCGCGGGTAGGCGGCATTTTCACCGCCAATTCAATTTCGCCGAGTCCCTGGTGGAGACAGTGCGTCGATCGTTACACCATTCGTGCAGGTCGGAACTTACCCGACAAGGAATTTCGCTACCTTAGGACCGTTATAGTTACGGCCGCCGTTTACCGAGGCTTCGATTCAGAGCTTCGCCGAAGCTAACCCCTCCTCTTAACAGATCGGCACCGGGCAGGTGTCAGTCCCTATACGTCATCTTACGATTTCGCAGAGACCTGTGTTTTTAGTAAACAGTCGCCAACGCCTTTTCACTGCGGCCACTTTCACCTCCACGAGCGAATCGCTTCAACTACTTGTGGCGCCCCTTCTCCCGAAGTTACGGGGCGATTTTGCCGAGTTCCTTCACCAGGGTTCTCTCGAGCACCTTAGGATACTCTCCTCACCTACCTGTGTCGGTTTACGGTACGGTCTGATCCGACTCTCCTTAGAGGTTTTTCTTGGCAGCCTGATTAGGCAGAATTGGCTCCCCCGAAGGGTCGTTCCTCCATCACGTCTCGGCGTATAAGGAGCCCGGATTTGCCAAAGCTCCACGCCTACCTGCTTGGACCAGCATCCATCAGCTGGCTCTGCTTTCACTTCTGCGTCACCCCATCGTACAAACGAGTCGATCCAGGTTCCGGAATTTTGACCGGATTCCCATCGTCTACGCCTTTCGGCCTCGACTTAGGGGCCGACTTACCCTGAGCGGATTAGCCTTCCTCAGGAAACCTTAGGTTTACGGTGTGCAGGTTTCTCACCTGCATTATCGCTACTCATGCCGGCATAAGCCCTTCCGATATGTCCACCATCCCTTACGGAACAGCTTCAACCACCTACGGAATGCTCCCCTACCAGATGCGTCGCTAGGACGCAAATCCAAAGCTTCGGTACTAGGCTTAAGTCCCGATTATTTTCGGCGCCAAACCACTTAACTAGTGAGCTATTACGCTTTCTTTAAAGGATGGCTGCTTCTAAGCCAACCTCCTAGCTGTCTGGGCAGTTCGACATCCTTTCACCACTTAGCCTAGATTTGGGGACCTTAGCTGTTGGTCTGGGCTCTTTCCCTCTCGGCCCTGGATCTTATCACCCAAAGCCTGACTCCCGTGATACATTTGAACGGCATTCGGAGTTTGATTGGGGTCGGTAAACCTTGTGGGGCCCCTAACCCATTCAGTGCTCTACCTCCGTTAAACATCACACGAGGCTAGTCCAAAAACTATTTCGGGGAGAACCAGCTATCACTGAGTTTGATTGGCCTTTCACCCCTTGCCACAGCTCATCCAAGCCGTTTTCAACCGACCCTGGTTCGGACTTCCACGCAATGTTACTTGCGCTTCCTCCTGGCCATGGCAAGATCACTCAGCTTCGGGTCTACCGCATGCAACTATACGCCCTATTCAGACTCGCTTTCGCTGCGGCTCCGTGCCTACGACACTTAACCTTGCTGCATACGATAACTCACCGGCTCATTATGCAAAAGGCACGCCGTCAGATCCGAAGATCCTCCGACTGCTTGTAGGCGCATGGTTTCAGGTACTATTTCACTCCCCGCCAGGGGTGCTTTTCACCTTTCCCTCACGGTACTGGTTCACTATCGGTAGTCGCCGGATATTTAGCCTTAGCAGATGGTCCTGCTGGATTCCCACAGGATTTCACGTGTCCCGCGGTACTTGGGAACATCATCGGGAGGCTGTTGCATTTCGTCTACGGGGCTATCACCCTTTGTAGCCGGACTTTCCAGACCGCTCGACTATGCAGCAACTTTGTAACTCCCTGGAAGGATGACGGTCCTTCCTGACGAGTCCCGCAACCCCGACTACGCAACGTCCGTCAACTTGACACGCAATCGGTTTAGGCTGTTTCCCGTTCGCTCGCCGCTACTGAGGAAATCATTGTTATTTTCTTTTCCTGAGGGTACTAAGATGTTTCAATTCCCCTCGTGCACTTCCTTGGTCCTATGTATTCAGACCAGGATACTGCAGGTTTACCCGCAGTGGGTTTCCCCATTCGGAAATCCCCGGATCAACACTTGTTTGCAGTTCCCCGAGGCTTATCGCAGCTTACCACGTCCTTCATCGCTCGACGACTCCAAGGCATCCACCATACGCCCTTTGTAGCTTAACCAAAGGCGATGTGAGTGTATCTCACTGTGCTACTCTCCATATTCAGTTGTCAAAGAACAGATCATGCCAAACGTCGGGCCACGAGTTGGTGGAGATAGCCGGGTTCGAACCGGCGGCCTCCGGCTTGCAAAGCCGGCGCTCTCCCAACTGAGCTATATCCCCAGCGTGCCTGATGACTGGTGGGCCTAGGAAGACTTGAACTTCCGACCTCACGCTTATCAGGCGTGCGCTCTAACCAACTGAGCTATAGGCCCAACAAACCACGACCGGAAAGCGCAGTCCGGTCCTTGGCAAGAGAATAGCGTGCGAGGCCTAGAGCAATTCCGTCTACCGTAGACACTCCGGACAGGCCGGAATGCCTTACTCCTTAGAAAGGAGGTGATCCAGCCGCACCTTCCGATACGGCTACCTTGTTACGACTTAGTCCCCCTCGCTAATCACACCTTGGGCACCTGCCTCCCTTTCGGGTTAGCTCAGCGACTTGGGGTGCAACCAACTCGGTTGACTTGACGGGCGGTGTGTACAAGGCCCGGGAACGTATTCACCGCGTCGTTCTGATACGCGATTACTAGCGATTCCAACTTCATGAAGTCGAGTTGCAGACTTCAATCCGAACTGAGGCCGGCTTTTTGGGATTCGCTCCACCTCGCGGCATTGCTGCCCTTTGTACCGACCATTGTAGCACGTGTGTAGCCCTAGGCGTAAGGGCCATGCTGACTTGACGTCATCCCCACCTTCCTCCGGTTTGTCACCGGCAGTCTCTCTAGAGTCCCCAGCATTACCTGATGGCAACTAAAGACAGGGGTTGCGCTCGTTGCGGGACTTAACCCAACATTTCACGACACGAGCTGACGACAGCCATGCAGCACCTGTACAGGAGTCCGAAGAAGGATGTATTTCTACACCTGTCCCCTGCATGTCAAGCCTAGGTAAGGTTCTTCGCGTTGCATCGAATTAAACCACATGCTCCACCGCTTGTGCGGGCCCCCGTCAATTCCTTTGAGTTTCAACCTTGCGATCGTACTCCCCAGGTGGGGTACTTAATGCGTTAGCTGCGGCACTGAAGGGGTAGACTCCTCCAACACCTAGTACCCATCGTTTACGGCCAGGACTACCGGGGTATCTAATCCCGTTCGCTCCCCTGGCTTTCGTGCATGAGCGTCAGTTCCGGGCCAGAAGGCCGCCTTCGCCACCGGTGTTCCTCCAGATATTTACGCATTTCACCGCTACACCTGGAATTCCACCTTCCTCTCCCGGACTCAAGCCAGGCAGTTTCAGAGGCAGTTTGACGGTTGAGCCGTCATATTTCACCTCTGACTTACCAGGCCGCCTGCGCACCCTTTATACCCAGTGAATCCGAACAACGCTTGCACCCTCCGTATTACCGCGGCTGCTGGCACGGAGTTAGCCGGTGCTTCCTCTGATGGTACCGTCAAGTTCCGCGGGTGTTAACCGCGGAATTTTCTTCCCGATCTGACAGAGTTTTACAACCCATAGGGCCTTCTTCACTCACGCGGCGTCGCTCCGTCAGGCTTTCGCCCATTGCGGAAGCTTCTCGACTGCTGCCTCCCGTAGGAGTCTGGGCCGTATCTCAGTCCCAGTGTGGCCGGACACCCTCTCAGGCCGGCTACCCATCGTCGCCTTGGTAGGCCATTACCCCACCAACTAGCTAATGGGACGCGGGACCATCCTTCAACGGCAGCTTCAAAGAGAGGCCACCTTTCATCGCCAGACCATGCGGTCCGGAGGTCGTATGCGGTATTAGCAGCTCGTTAGAACTGTTATCCCCCATTGAAGGGCAGGTTTCCCACGCGTTACTCACCCGTTCGCCACTCTACTCATTCCCCGAAGGGAACTTTCTCGTTCGACTTGCATGCCTAATCCACGCCGCCAGTGTTCGTTCTGAGCCAGGATCAAACTCTCCGTTGTTAATTATCAACAACAGGAAATGTTCCTGTTTATCGCAAAGAAACAAGTCGTCGTCTCCAGGCACCCCGGAGGCCTAAACCCCTGGCGTTCCTGCAGACTGACTCGAAATTGCATTCGGGCCATCGCACGCTATTCTGTTGTCAAAGATCCGTAACCGAGCAGTCTTAGCCGCTGGTCCCCTCTGTGCAGGGGCGAGCAATGTACTCAAGGTCCGGGCGGATGTCAACTAGAATCTGACAATTTTTTCCCGACCCTCGAGGCCCCGTGAAACCCTCCGAGGAGAGGCCCAACCGGGCTTGCCGCAATCCCGTCGCCCGTGGTTCCTCTGGGACGCCACTCCGGCAACGGCGACGGAATGTATGCCCTCATCGGTCGGGAGTCAAAAAGAAAAAGCGGTTTTTTCCAGTTAAATTAACATGGAGACAACTTCTTCAAATCAAATCAGTTATGTTTTCCGGGTACGCGTTCCCACCCCGGTTTCTTCCCCGATACCCGCAAATGTGGCCTCTCGGACACATTCCCGCCCCCCCCGCGGGACACGTTTCCGGCTGCCGGAACCTTCCCCATCCGCCAATCCGCACTCCCCCAGCGGGTTCGGCTGCCTTCCGGGAGGGCAGGCCCGGCGCCCCGTTTGCTCTGCTTTTCCCGGGTTGGAAAAACCTCCGGCCCCGGTTACCTTCTGGGAGGGTCCGGCCCACCGGACCGCGGAAACCGGCACGGAGGCTCCATGCGCAAGATCCTGAACTTCACCATCCCCCTGCCCTGGGTCCGGGGCCTGCTGGTCGCGCTGGCCCTGGCGTTCGTCGTGGTTCTGGCCGGAACCCTCGTCGGCGTCCGCCACCTGAGCGGGGATCTGCCGTCCCTGGGCGCCCTGCAGTCCATCGAGCCCTCGGTCAAGACCGTCATCTTCGCCGCCGACGGGGACACCCTGCGCGAGTTCTACACGGAGAACCGCACCCTCGTGCCCCTCAGCCGGATTCCCCGCACCCTCCAGGAAGCCGTCATCTCGGTGGAGGACCGGCGCTTCCGGGAGCACTACGGCCTCGACATGCAACGCCTCCTGAAGGTCATCTGGACGAACCTGACGACCCGGT
>Ga0180009_10001748_pt1 | contig 26159 bp, 23 predicted proteins | sample OS_PC_MetaG_FD_123537 | JGI IMG/M metagenome (GOLD analysis project Ga0180009, IMG submission 123537) | Groundwater microbial communities from the Aspo Hard Rock Laboratory (HRL) deep subsurface site, Sweden - OS_PC_MetaG | ecosystem: Environmental > Aquatic > Deep subsurface > Groundwater... | reverse complement strand
CTTATTTTTTTAGTAGCGTTTTTTTTAGCAACAACCGGCCTTGTTTTGGCGGAAGAGGGGGACGTGGTGATATTAGAGGGCGAAGATGTCATTGCATCTGATTTGGGGGTTGAAGAGCCGAACATTTTACCTGATAGCCGTTTTTATTTTCTAAAGGAATGGAGTAGGGGTATTGGCAATTTTTTTACCTTCAATCCTATTAAAAAAGCGGAAAGAAAGTTAACACAGGCTAATGAAAAATTGATTGAAGCTAAAAAAATTGCGGAAAAAACAGGCAATGAAAATATTGCTGTTAAAGCAATGGAAAAATATCAAATAGCTATTGAAAAGGCGGGCGCGAAGATAGAAGAGATAAAAGAGGGTAATCAAGACAATCCTCGTTTTCAAGAGTTAGTTGATAAGTTTGTTGGTGATAACTTAACACAATCTCGTTTGCTTAATAATTTACGCATTAGATATGAAAATGTATCTGATGAGGCCAGAGAAAAAGCTGAGATGCTTAGAGAAAGGGCTGAAGAAAGAGTGGGAGATGTTTTAGAAGATATAGACAATATAGACAAAGAAAAAGTGAATGAGCGTTTAGAACGTATTCTGGAGAATAGCGGGGAAAAAATAAATGAAGTTAATACAAACCAAGTAGAAGCATTGAAAAGAGTCCAAATTAAACTCAGAGAAAAATTGCCGGAAGCTTCTAATGCCGATGATGTTTTAAACAAAGTAATAGAGAGGAAAGAAGAACAAATAAGACAAAGAGAAGAAATAATGCAAAACACAAAACCAATGAGTGGTTCTGTGAAAGCAGGGCTTGCAAATCCTGCTTCTGTTTATTGTTTAGAAAATGGAGGGGAATTAGAGCGTAAAACAAACGAAAAAGGAGAATATGCCATTTGTAATTTACCTAATGGCGCAAGATGTGAAGAGTGGTCATTTTTCAATGGAGGGTGTGGAAAATGAAAAATATCCAAAGAAATGTTCTACTCGCGCCCTATACAACTTTCAAGATAGGAGGGTTGGCTAAATTTTTTGCTGTTGTCAAAAACGAGGAGGAGCTAAAAGAAGTTTGCTTGTGGGCCAAAGGCGAGAATGTTCCGATTTTTATTTTGGGGGGTGGTTCTAATGTTTTGTTTTCTGATAATGGCTTTAATGGTCTTGTCGTAAAAATTCTTAATTCTGAATTCTTAGTTCATAATTCTGAAATTTATGCTGACGCGGGTCTGCTTTTGGCTAATTTACTGGTCGAAGCGGTGAAACTTGGTCTGACAGGTTTTGAGTGGGCGATAGGCATCCCGGGCACCGTTGGGGGCGCGGTATGTGGAAACACCGGAGCTTTTGGAGAAGATGTTTCCGGTTGTGTTCATGGCGTAAGAGTTTTTAATTGCGCGGATTCTTCTATTTCAGATTTTAACAAAGATCAGTGCGATTTTTATTATCGCGGTTCTATTTTCCATAATAATTCGAATTTGATTATACTTGGAGCGGAATTTATTTTTAAAGAAGGAGATGGCGAGATTATTCGTAAAAAAATAAAAGAGAATGCCAAACAAAGAATGGAATCATTCAAACCCAATTATAATTGCGCCGGATGTTTTTTCAAAAATATTGAATGGAAGAAAAAAGGAATAAACAAAGATTATCTTCTAAAAAATTTTCCAGAACTTAAACAGTTTGCCGATAAGCCGAAAATTTCAGTGGGTTTTTTGATTGACCATATGGGGTTAAAGAATAAAAGAATTGGCGATGCTATTGTTTCCAACGACCACGCTGGTTTTATTTTAAATCTGGGAAACGCCAAAGCCGAACATGTTATGATGCTTGTAAGCATGATCAAGCAGAGGGTTTATAACAAGTATGGTTTTAGTTTAGAAGAAGAAACGCGACTAATAGGATTTTAAAAATTTTTGTAAATAAAAATTTTATGGAGAGAGTTATCCACAGTTTTTTATTTTTTTTTTATTCTTTTTTTTAAAAAAATAATATAAAATATAAGTAGAGTTGTTAACAAATATTTTGCGGTCGACATATTTGTTTTAATAAGAACTAAAGTTTAAAAATAAGAAATGGTTAAACGTAAAAAAGCAGCAAAAAAAGTAGCTAAGAGAAAACCCGCAAAGAGAAAAGCGGCAAAAAAGACAGCAAAGAAGAAGGTAGTGAAAAAGACCACGAAGAGAAAAGTAGCGAAGAGAAAACCCGCGAAGAGAAAAGCGGTAAAGAAGGCAACCAAGAAACCTGCGAAGAGAAAGACTGTTCGCCGAAAGAAAAAATAGTTTTCTTTTTGTTTAAAAATCAGCCCCTTATAAGAGGCTGATTTTTTTGTTATACTGAGCGGGATGGGAATATTAAGCAAAATCATGGGAGATTCAAATGACCGTCTTTTGAAGAAGTTTAAATTAGAAGTGGTTAAAATAAATAACATTGAAAAGGATTTTGAATCTTTATCCGAAGACAATTTAAGAAACAAAACAAAAGAATTCAAAAAACGTCTCCAGGGAGGGGTTTCTTTGGATGATATTTTACCGGAAGCTTTTGCCGTTGTTCGAGAATCTGCCAAACGGACGCTTGGACAGCGTCATTTTGATTCGCAGATTTTGGGTGGCATAGCCCTCCATCAAGGAAGAATTACCGAAATGAAAACAGGAGAGGGTAAAACACTTGCCGCGACACTCCCCATCTATTTGAATGCTTTAGTTGGAAAAGGAGTTCATGTTGTTACGGTCAATGATTATCTTTCAAGGCGTGATACTGTCTGGATGGGGCAGATATATGATGCTTTGGGATTGTCTGTGGGGTGTATCAATCATGATTCAAGTTTTCTTTACGACTCTAGTTTTGAAAATAATATTGATGAAGAGCGTGATGCGCTTGGATCTTTTAAGGTTGTGCATGAATTTTTGAGGCCATGTGAAAGAAAGGAAGCATACGAGGCGGATATTACATATGGGACAAACAATGAATTCGGTTTTGATTATTTACGCGACAGTATGGCTTACCCCGCCGTTGGCGGGGCGGACCAAAATCCGCAAATTGCTCAAAAAAATCATTACTTTGCGATTGTTGACGAGATTGACTCAATTTTGATTGATGAGGCCAGGACTCCCTTGATTATTTCCGCACCCGATGAAGAGTCTGCCGAACTTTACAAAACTTTTGCGAAAATTGCTCCCCAACTTAAAGAAAATAAACATTTTACTGTTGATGAAAAACAAAGAGCGGTTTCCGTCAATGAAGACGGTATTGAAAAAGTGGAAAAAATATTGGGCGTGGGGGATATTTATACGGAAAAGGGAATTAAATATGTCCACCATTTAAATCAAGCCTTACGAGCATCCGCTCTTTTCAAGAAAGACAAAGACTATGTTGTGAAAAATGGAGAAATTATTATCGTTGATGAGTTTACCGGAAGATTAATGCCGGGGCGAAGGTGGTCCGAGGGTTTACATCAGGCTATTGAAGCGAAGGAGGGTGTTTTTGTGCAAAAAGAATCGCGGACACTTGCCAGTATTACTTTTCAAAATTATTTTAGAATGTATGAAAAGCTGTCCGGGATGACGGGAACGGCTTTAACTTCTGCGGAAGAGTTTGACAAGGTTTATAAACTTGAGGTTGTCAATGTCCCCCCCAATAAACCTCTTGTAAGAAAAGACAAACCAGATTTAGTTTATTCAACAGAACAAGGAAAGTTCAAGGCAGTAGTAGAAGAAATAAAAGAAAGACATAAAAAAGGACAACCCGTTCTTATTGGAACAGTTTCTATTGATAAAAACGAATATCTTTCCGCCTTGCTGAAAAAAGAAGGGGTGCCTCATCGTTTGCTGAATGCGAAACATCATGAGGAAGAGGGCGAGATTATTGCTCAGGCAGGCAAGAAAGGATTGGTTACCGTGGCAACCAATATGGCAGGTCGTGGTGTTGACATTGTCTTGGGGGGTAATCCTTTTAACGAAAAGGAGGCGGAGGATGTTAGGAATCTTGGGGGGCTTTTTGTTTTGGGCACAGAGAGGCATGAAGCGCGTCGCATAGACAATCAACTGCGCGGTCGTTCTGGCAGGCAGGGTGATCCCGGGGAAAGCAGATTTTTTGTGTCTTTGGAAGATAGTTTGATGAGAATTTTTGGCTCCGAAAAAATTAAAAACATGATGAAAAGTTTAGGCGTTCCTGAGGATGTTCCACTTGAAAACAGAATGGTCTCAAGGGCGATAGAGTCCGCGCAATCAAAAATAGAAGGATTAAATTTTGACGCAAGAAAACACATTCTTGAATATGATGACGTGATGAATAAACAGCGCACCAAGATTTATAATATGAGACGAGAAATTCTTTTTGCCGATAAAGATTTTTTGGAAAACAAAACAAGGGAATTGTTGGAGGAGGCCGGAGAAGATGTGAGCATTCTGGAAAAGAAGAAAGGGGAGTTTACTGAGGGACCTGCCTCGCCAGCAGGCGGGCAGTTTTTTCAGGCGCAAAAAAATTTATTTTTAAGAGTAATTGACACGCACTGGATAGACCATCTAGAGGTTATGGACTATATGCGTTCTTCTGTCGGATTGCGAGCTTATGGCAATCGTGATCCTTTAGTAGAGTACAAAAATGAAGGGATAAGATTGTTTAGGGATTTGGAATTGTCTATAAAAAATACTTTTGTTAAATTGATTTTGAATATTAGGCCGGCCGTTCAGGGCAATGTTCCACAGAATGTTATATTCAAGAGAGAGGCGGGGAGAAACGACCCCTGTCCGTGCGGAAGCGGAAAGAAATATAAGAAATGTTGCGGGAATAAATAAAAATATAAATATACTTGGGGCCATTGGCGTAATCTTAATGTTTTTGTTAAAATAGTTTAGTATGGCGAATGACACAAGCATAAATTATTACAAAAAAATAGCTCGTATTTTAAGGGCGGATAAAGATACGGTTGCCACCGTGAGAGAAGATGTTGTAAGAAAAATTGTTGAAGAAAATGAAAGAATAATAGAGGCAAAATTATCTGTTTTATCTCCCAAAACGCGTGGCGCTTCTGACATTTACAGGTTTTTGTTAAACAAGGTTGAGGAGGACGACAAAAAATTATCGGAAGCGTTAAACCGGCCTGTTTGCGATACGGAAAAGGGCTGTCGCGGTTTGCTTGATGCTGTTGAAAGAGCGGCCGGTGTCGGCAAAGGTTTTTTTATTAAAGAAGAGAAAGCCAAGGAACTTCTTTTTGACGTTCCTCCGAAAAATATTTTAAGGGGACTGGGCTATGGGAATATGGGCGATTTGCTGGAAAATGAAAATGTTTTTGAAATTTTCAGCGCTTTACGTTTTATGGAAGACGGAGAATGGCTTAATAATATTTTTTTCAAGCAATATGAGAAACTGATTCCTGAAGATTTTGAGGAGAGGGAAATTAAAATGATTGTTCTGGGCGATAGGTGGAAAGATGTGGCTGAAAAATTTCTCAAGAAAAAGTACCATAACATAAGCCACTTGAAGGAACTGGGAGTGATCTTTGTTTTACCGGCAGTCCTTGGAATAAAAGGAGAGACTTTACGGACGGCCGCCTTGGTCTTGCACTACAGGTATGAAATAGATTTTTACTCAAAATTGTTCAGAAAACATTCCGACAAAGACAATTTTGCGGAACGTTTGGTGGGTTTTTTGAGAGGAGATGTTCCTGATGAAAAAGTTCCAGAGGCGGATTTGGGCAAAAAATGGATGATAGTTCAAAGATACTTGGCCAAAGATGACGAGAACGATTGGCGTCTTTTCGAGCCACATGTAAATCCAGAAGCGGTCCATTGGAAAAAAACGGAGGATGGCATAAGTAAAATAGGTGGTATTGTTGACAGTGTTGATTTGAGTTTTTGGAGGGATGTTGGTTTTGTGGGCGATTTTTATCCAACCGGCGCGGGGGCGGATGTTTTGGTGAGTTTTAATTTGGTTGACACCGTTATGTCTTTGGTTAGAAGAAAGGAGATGATTAAATATCTTTATCATCACCAGGAAGCGCTTTGGAATGAGATATTCTCTGAGATTGTCGGTAGCGAGGAAAAAATGGAGGAAATGATTATAGATAATTTTGAGAAAGGATATATTGAATTATGAATTTGGAGTTATGAATTATTAATGTTTGGAGATCCGATCTCCTCCAGAGATCGGATCTCGCTAGTTGATTTAAACTAAAATAATATGAATTTAAATACCATTCTTCAAGACGCTACACAAAATTATTGGTCTACGGGGCATTTTAATGTCTCAAACATGGAACAATTGAGAGCCATTGTTTCTGCCGCAGAAGAATTAAAGACACCTATTATGATTGGCCTTTCCGAGGGAGAAAGAAATTTTTTCGGTCTGAAGCAGGCGGTGGAAATGGTGAAAGTTTTTGAGGAGGAATATAGCACCCCTATTTTTTTGAACCCCGATCATTCCTATTCGGTTGAATCGGCAAAAGAAGCTTTTGATGCCGGTTTTAATTCTGTTCACATAGACCTTTCTAAACTATCCCTGGAGGAAAACATAAAAGGAACAAAAGAAGTTGTTGATTATGTTAAGTCAAAAAATTCCGATGTTTCCGTGGAAGGAGAGCTGGGCTATCTTCGCGGAAAGTCCGAGGTGCAAAAAGAAGTCATTGAAATTAAGGAGGAGGATTTAACAAAGCCGGAAGAGGCGGCTGAATTTGTTGAAAAAACAGGAATAGATAGATTCTCTGGCGCTTATGGCAATATACACGGGATTGCTGTAAACGAGCCCAAGATAGATATTGAAAGAATTAAAGAGATAAGAAAAATTTTGCCGGGGAATGTGTCGCTTGTTTTGCACGGTGGTTCTGGCATTTCCGAAGAGGACATGAAAAAAGCCATAGGGGCGGGTATTGCCAATATTCATGTGAATACGGATATAAGAGTCGCTTACACCGATGCTCTTCGCAGGTCGCTTGAAGATAATCCGGAACAAAAAACGCCTTATAAAATTTTTCCGCCAGTCATTGAGGCGGTACAAAAGGTTGTTTTAGAGAAACTAAGACTATTTGGAAGTGTTAATAAAATATAAAATTATATGTCAAAGATATATATTACGAGAAATATTCCCGATGCAGGAATCAATAAATTAAAAGAAAAAGGGTATGAAGTTGACATAAACCCTGACGATAAAGTTTTAACAAAAGAAGAATTAATTTCTGCTCTTAGCGCAAAACCCTACGATGCTGTTTTGTGTCTTTTAACAGACCAAATTGACAAAGAAGTTTTTGAAGCGGCGCCACAAGCAAAAATTTTTGCCAATTATGCTGTTGGTTATAATAATATTGACGTGGACACAGCTAAGGAGAAAGGAATAATGATTACCAACACACCGGGCGTTTTGACCGAAACTGTGGCAGAATATGCGTTTGCTTTGATTTTAGCCATAGCCCACAGAATTGCGGAGGCGGATAAGTTTACAAGAGAAGGAAAATATAAAGGGTGGGCTCCCAAACTTTTGTTAGGTTCCAACATTTCCGGAAAAACATTGGGAATTATCGGATTGGGTAGGATTGGTTCGCAAGTGGCGCATCACGCAAAAAACGGATTTAATATGAATGTGTTGTATTACGATGTAAAAAGGAATGAGGATTTTGAGAAAGAAATAGGCGCTACCTACAAAGAAAATATGGAAGATGTTTTAAAAGAGTCCGACATAGTTTCTCTGCATGTTCCCCTTATTGATTCAACCAAGCATTTGATGAATGCGGACAGATTAAAAATGATGAAAAAATCTGCTTATTTGGTGAACACTTCAAGGGGTCCTGTTGTCGACGAAAAGTTCCTGGTTTCCGCCCTGAGGGATGGTGTTATAAAAGGGGCGGCCTTGGATGTCTTTGAAGAAGAACCTGAACTTGCCGAAGGTTTGGTTGGTTTAGATAATGTGATCTTAACTCCGCATATTGCTTCCGCCACAGAAGAAACAAGATCTAAGATGTCGGAAATGACTGCCGACAATATAATAGTTGCTTTGGAGGGGGGCACACCGCCGAATTTGGTTTAAATTTAAAACAGCGGTATGACGAGGTACCCTACCATACTGATGACCGCCACGATACTAATAGTAATCCAAATAAATCGGTTAAGTTTCTTTCCTTTTTTAGACAAAAGCATAATTATATTATAGTCCATGAAAGAGTTTGAGCAAAGGCGTCTTTTTAGAAAAATATTTTTTTCTCGTTCCGTTTTTGTTTTGTTTTTATGCGCGCTTGTATTTGTCAGTTTTTCTGTTTTTGATATTTATAAAAAAAGCAGGGAAGCTCTTTTGAAAAATGAAGCGACAGAAAACGAATTGCAAGATTTACAAAAAAGAGGAGACATAATGGGGGCGAATATAAACAGATTAAAGACAGATGTCGGAATTGAGGCGGAGCTGAAAAAAAAATTTCAGATAAAAAAACCCGGGGAAAAATTTATTATTTTTGTTGACAAAGAAGAAGAAATTTCAGAAGAGGAAAGCAAAAAACAAGAAGAAGGTTTTTTCCAAAAAATCTGGGATTTAATAAAGTTTTAAATAAGCGAGTATAGTTTAGTGGCAGAACAGTTGCTTCCCAAGCAACAGACGGGGTTTCGATTACCCCTACTCGCACATTACGGAATTTTGCCCTTTTTTGTCTATTGCTCGTTAAGCCATTTTTTGCCCCACTCCATCAAAACCCCCTTGATTTTGGTGGAGTGGGCGGTATAAAAAACGCATTGCTGTGACGAAACAACGATGCGTTTTTATTTTTTTTTATTCCCTCAACTTTTATTTAGCCCCCCCGCCAGAAAACAATAATTAAAGCGAAAATGCCCAACAGAATACCAACAAATGATTCTGCTGGAAATTTTAAATAATTTTTACTTAACCAGGAGTCCCAGTTTTCTGATACTCTTTTTTCTATTTCTCTTGGAGTCCATTCAAGTATAACAGAAAATTTCCTTCTTTTTTTACCAAAAAATTGATAATAATTATCAGAAAAAGGCCAAAGCCATTTTATTCCCCATCTATTTTCTTCATTTCCTCCACTGTCATGAATAAAATGCGTTATTAGGCATAAACATACGAGGTATGCCCAAAAAAGAGAAAAAAAAGACAAGAAAAAAAATAGAGGAAAAATAAAGAGAGGATAATGGAGATATTTTCTATGATTTCCATCACATCTTTTTTCAAATATTTTTTGTATGAATAAATCTATATCTGGAATTAGCGCAAGAATTATTCCTGCCAAATAAATCCAAAACGAAACAGGGTGGTGAAATATTTTGGAAAAAGCAAAAACGAGCAACACTCCCAAAGAGCCATCAATAGCGCCGGCCAGAAAGAGCGCCGCGCCTCTTTTTAGTGTTTTTTTTATCATTGTGGCGCCCCCTTTTTTGTTTTTAATGTGCGTTTCCGTCCTTGTTTAGATGTTATCATTTTGTCTTTTTTTGTCAAAAATCCACTTGTTTTCTGCAGTGTTTTGAGCTATAATTTGTGTATTATGAAGGGGCATTTACATCCCTTAACTCGGGTTACCAAACAGATGACTGACATCTTCCAGTCAATGGGTTTTGAGGTTGTTTTGGGGCTCGATGTCGAAACGGAATATTATAATTTTGATGCCTTAAATATTCCCAAAAACCATCCGGCAAGAGATATGTGGGACACATTCTGGCTTAAAAATGGAAATCTTCTTCGGACACACACAAGCCCGATGCAGATTAGGTATATGGAGAAAAACAATCCGCCCTTTCAAATTGTTGTCCCGGGAAGATGCTATCGCTATGAAGCAACGGACAGCACGCATGAAATTCAGTTTAATCAGATGGAGTGCTTGATGATTGGCAAGGACATTAATATGTCCAACTTAAAGGGTGTTTTAGAAATGTTTTTAAAAAAACTTTTCTCCGATGACAAAATTGAAATCAGATTTCGTCCAAGTTACTTTCCTTTTGTTGAACCGGGGATTGAGGTTGATATGAAATTGAAAGGCAAATGGCTGGAGATAGCGGGGGCGGGCATGGTTCATCCTCAAGTTCTGAAAAATGTAAAAATTGACCCAAATGAATGGCAGGGGTTTGCTTTTGGTGTGGGGATAGACAGGGTGGCGATGCTTAAGTACAAAATTGACGACATAAGATTATTTTATGGAAGTGATATGAGGTTTTTAAGGCAATTTTAAGATGAAGTTTTCATATAATTGGTTACAATCCTATTTTAAAGAACCCCTTCCCAAGCCAGATGAACTGGCTGATCTTTTGACGACGCGCAGTTTTGAAACAGACAAGCCTGAAAAAGTTGGGGATGACTATCTTTTAAGTATTGATGTTCTTCCCAATAGAGTTTCCGACTGCTCGTCTCATTTTGGTATGGCAAAAGAATGCGCTGTTTTCTTCGGAGAAAATTTAAGTTTTGAAATTCCAAAATTTGAAAAAAACCCAAAATTGCGCACGGAAGATTATGTGAGTGTTGAGGTGGAAAATCCGGATAGTTGTTTTCGTTACATCGCCTTGCTTGTAAAAAATCCGAAAATAGGTCCCTCTCCCGACTGGCTTAAAGAAAGGCTGGTCTCTGTCGGACAAAAATCAATAAACAATGTTGTGGATATAACCAATTACGTTATGCTTGAAACCGGACAGCCTCTGCATGCTTTTGACCTGAAAAAAATAAGCGGAGGAAAAATTGTTGTGAGAAAAGCCGAAAGCGGAGAAAAGATGGAGACATTGAGCGGGCAGCATGTTGCTCTGTCTCCAAACATGCTTGTCATCGCCGACGAGAAAGAACCCATGGCGGTTGCCGGAATAAAAGGAGGCAAAAAATCCGGAATAAACGAGGGGACCGAAGCTCTTGTCATTGAGGCTGCCATATTTAATCCTGCCGATATACGCCAAACTTCGCGCGAAATCGGTATTCAGACGGATGCTTCTTTCCGGTTTGAACACGGAATTTCTCTTATCCTGCCGGAAATTGCGATTGAGAGAACGGCGCAACTGTTGAGCGAGATTGCGAAAGGGGATGTGGCGGCGACGAATGTTGATTTTTGCCCTAACAAACCTATCTTCTCTCGGATTTTTTTTACGGAAGATGATGTTTTAAAATTGCTGGGAGAAAAAATAAAAAGCTCTGACATAAAAAAGATTTTGATAAATCTTGGCTTTAAGGTTGACCGGGAAAAAGAAAGATTCTCCGTGTTTGCGCCAAGGGAGAGAACGGATATCAAAATAAAAGAGGATGTTATAGAGGAAGTGGCCAGAATTTACGGATATGAAAATATAAAATCCAAGATGCCGGAAGAATCGCTAACCACTTCCGAGAGAAATGAGGAATATTTCTTTTCGAATTTTATGAAGGGTATTTTAGTAGACATGGGTTTTTCGGAGGTTTACAATTATTCTTTTTCAAAAATAGGGAAGGTTGAATTGGAAAATCCGATATCTAGAGACAAAGAATTTTTGAGAATGAATTTAAAAACTGGGTTAGTAGATAAAGTTGCGGAGAATTTATTAAAAAATCCCAAGCTTGATGAAATAAAGTTTTTTGAGATAGGAAAAGTTTTTGATAACAATTTGGGCGAGAAAACTCATGTCGCAATTATTATTGCTAATAGAAAAAGAACAGGAGAAGAAATTTTGCAAGAAATAAAAGGCGCAATCGAAGAATTTTTGAATAAATTGGGCATAGCGGAAATAGGGGAGTTTGATGGGTGCGTACGCAGGAATGTTTTTGAAGTTGATTTGGAAAGAATCGTAGAACTTACAAAGGAAAACATTGAGATGCCGGAAGTGGTGGGTTTTGGCGAGGGGGATATTGAATATAAACCGTTTTCCAAGTATCCTGCCATAATAAGAGATGTTTCTCTTTTTGTTCCGGAGGGTACGCAAATTGTTGATGTGGTGGATATAATAGAAAATACAGGAGGGGAACTTCTTGTTGACACTGATTTATTTGATGAGTACGCGCCACCGGACGGGGGCAGAAAAAGCTTGGCCTTTCGCTTGATATTCCAAAGTTTTGATAAAACTTTAACAGACAAAGAGGTCGGAGATATTATGGATAAAATTATTAAGGCGTTAGACGAAAATATACAATGGGAAGTGAGAAAAAAATAAATAAAACAAGCAAGCAGAGCAGCAATTACGACGCTAAGGATATTTATGTCCTAGAAGGGCTTGAACCTGTTAGAAAAAGGCCGGGTATGTATGTTGGGTCAACCGGAGTAGATGGTCTTCATCATTTGGTTTGGGAAGTTGTTGACAATTCCATTGACGAGGCAATGGCGGGTTATGCCGACAAGATAGATATCGTTTTTTTGCCGAATCATAATGTAAAAGTTACCGACAACGGGAGAGGCATACCCGTTGATATCCACAAGCAAACGAAAAAGTCTGCTCTTGAAACGGTTATGACGACACTTCACGCTGGCGGGAAGTTTGGGGGTGATTCATATAAAATTTCGGGAGGACTCCATGGTGTTGGCGTTTCTGTGGTGAACGCTTTGTCAAAGAATCTTAAGGTTGAAGTTTGTAGGGACGGAGCGCTGTGGGCGCAGGAATATAAGAGGGGTAAGCCCGTTTATAAAACAAAAAAAGTTGGCAAATGTGAAAAAACCGGAACTTCTGTTATGTTTGAGCCGGACGACGAAATATTTGGATCTGTTTCCGACGAAGGTGTCAAATCTAAAATTCTTCCATCTTTTGATTGGAATCATATTTTGAAACACCTTAGACAGCAAGCGTATTTGGTTAGGGGGATAAGAATTAGTATTCGCGACGAGAGGGGAGAGGATGTCGTTTTGCACAAATCATATTCTTTTTACTTTGAAGGAGGTGTTCATTCATATGTTTCTTATTTGAATAGGGATATGAATGTTGTGCATTCAAAGATTTTTTATATTGCAAAAGAGGTGGAAGGACACAATATGCTTGTTGAGGTTGGTCTTCAATATGTTGACGACCTTCAGGCAAGAGAAATGAGTTTTGCCAACAATATTTACACACCTGAAGGCGGGATGCATGTGACCGGTTTTAGAACAGCTCTCACCAGAACTCTTAATGAATATGCCAAAAAAGGGGGAATTATAAAAGATGCCAATGATAATTTTACGGGAGATGATGTCCGCGAGGGTTTGACAGCAATCATTTCTATCAAGTTAAAAGAACCTCAGTTTGAGGGACAAACAAAGGCAAAACTGGGAAATCCCGAGGCCCGTACTGTTACGGAAAGCGTATTTTCAGAAGCTTTTTCATACTTTCTTGAAGAAAACCCTCGTGATGCTAAGGATATTATTGAAAAGGTTTTCTTGGCTCTTAGGGCAAGGAAGGCGGCTAAGGCGGCTAAAGAGAGCGTTTTACGAAAGGGCGTTTTGGATGGCTTAACATTGCCGGGTAAATTGGCCGATTGCCAGACAAAAAATGCTGAAGAATCGGAGCTGTTTATTGTCGAGGGAGATAGCGCTGGCGGTAGTTGTAAACAAGGAAGGGACAGAAGGTTTCAGGCTATACTTCCATTAAAAGGCAAGATTATGAATGTTGAGAGGGCTCGTTTTGACAAAATGCTTTCTTCAAAAGAAGTAAAAGCGCTTATTATTGCTATGGGGACTGCCATTGCCGATGATTTTGATATTTCTAAATTAAGATATCATCGCATTATTATAGCGACAGACGCGGATGTTGATGGTTCACATATCCGCACGCTCCTGCTCACTTTGTTTTATAGGTATTTCAAACAAATTATTGAGGGCGGGTATCTCTATATAGCTCAACCTCCTCTTTACAAAGTTCAATCTGGGAAAACGATTCTTTATGCATATGATGAAGAGGCAAAAGATAAAATTGTTGCGCAATTTGCGGGGAGCGGGGTTAGGATACAAAGGTACAAAGGTCTTGGCGAAATGAACCCAATGCAATTGTGGGAAACAACCATGGATCCGGCTAAACGTGTTTTGAAAAAGGTAGCCATTGAAGATGCCGAAGACGCCGATCGGACATTTGATATTTTGATGGGCAAAGAAGTCGCTCCTCGGAAACAATTCATCCAGACCCATGCTAAGTCGGTGCAAAATTTGGATGTGTAAAAATGGTTGACCGTTTTTGTTTTATTGATATAATAGAGCACAATATGTTAAAGATAAGATTAACCCGCATCGGCAGGAAACATGACCCAAGTTTTAGGGTTGTAGTAACTGATTCGAGGAGAGCTCCCAGAAGCGGGGTTTATTTGGAAAATCTTGGTTTTTATAACCCGCGCATCAAAACAAGTTTGGCGCTGAAGGATGATCGTATAAAGTTTTGGATTTCAAAAGGCGCGCAAGTTTCTGATGTTGTTCACAACTTGTTTGTTAGCGAGGGTATAACAAAAGGAAAGAAGATAAATGTTTCTAGCGTCAAGAAAAAAGAAGAACGACCCGAAGAGAAGAAGCCTTGACTTTTTCTTTAATCTAGGCATAGTGTACGTATAGTAGAAGGTCGAATAAAGTGGGAATTACCAGTTTAACAGATAATACAACATGGCAGGAAAGTTTAAAGACGAGGAATTTCTTGAATATGTCGTTAAGGCATTAGTTGATGTTCCCGAAGCTGTTAAGGTAGAACGCAAGGTTGATGAAATGGGTGTCTTGCTAAGTTTAAAGCTTGACCAAGTGGACATGGGTAAAATCATCGGCCGAAATGGCAACACGGCTAAAGCTATCCGAAACCTTCTTAGAGTTGTTGGTTTGAAGAATCAAGCTCGTGTTAATTTGAAGATTGAGGAGCCAGCTGGGAGTAGTAGGGTATCTGCGCCTAGAGTTAGCACAGGTAGTGTGAGTGAAAGTGTAGATGATGTTGTCGAAGACCTTAAACTCTAATTTCATTTAAGAATTTATGACAAAAAGTCGTCCCGACGTACAACGGGGCGATTTTTTGTGTTATAATTAGGGACATGATGGTTTTTCATATTTTTACAATTTTTCCAGAGGTGCTTGAGAGTTATTTTGGCGTGTCTGTTTTGAAGCGTGCCCAAAAAGAGAATTTAATTAGAATAAAAATTCATAACATACGCGATTTTTCAAAAAACAAACACAAGACAGTGGATGACCGTCCTTTTGGTGGTGGGGCGGGTATGGTGATGAAAGCGGAGCCGATTATAAGGGCAGTGCAATTGGCCCTGAAAAGAATTAAGAATAATGAATTAAGAATTAAGAAGACAAAAATAATTTTACTCTCTGCAAGCGGGAAACAGTTCACACAAGCCACAGCTCGCAATTTGGCAAAAAATTGCAATGATATTTTATTAATATGCGGACGATACGAAGGCATAGATGAACGTTTAAAATCCATAATTCGTAATTTAGGATTCATGGTTCAAGAGTTATCGATCGGCCCGTATATTTTAACTGGCGGAGAGTTGCCCGCAATGACGATTGCGGACGCTGTGGCTAGACACATTCCTGGCGTTTTGGGCAGTAAGGATTCTCTTGAAGAAATAAAAGGGTCTTATTCTGTGTATACAAGACCAGAAGTTATCAAATATAAAGATAAAAAATATCGAGTTCCGAGGGTCCTTCTTTCTGGGGATCACAAAAAAATAAAAGAGTGGCGCAAAATAATATGATGTGGGTATTTTTAGCAGTCTTTTCTTATTTTTTGAATTCAGTAGTCGCGATTGCGGACAAGTTTCTTTTAACCAGAAGAGTGAAAAATCCCTTGGTCTACGCTTTTTATGTTGGGGTGATGAGTTCAATTGTTTTTGTTTTGTGGCCCTTTTGTTTTTCTTTTTTGTCGTTTGGGACGACCTTGACTGCTTTTGCCGGTGGCGCAAGTTTTTTTCTTGCGATATTTTTCTTTTACTCGGCGTTGGATAGGGGCGGGGTTGTTAGGGCTACTTCAATTATTGGCGGTCTTTCTCCCGTTCTACTTTTATCTTTATCTTATTTTTTTCTGAAAGAAGAAATGCCGGTTTTTTGGGTACTTAGTTTTTTGTTTTTGATAGCGGGTGGAGTATTACTTGCTTTTACTCAAACAAAAGAAAATAAATCAAAATTTCCTGTGTACTCAATTTGCGCCGCTGTTTTTTTCGCCATCACTTTTTTTACCAGAAAAGTTGTGTTTTTGGACAGCTCTTTTTTGAATGGTTTTATATGGGTTCAGGCAGGCGTTTTGTTTACTATTTTAATAGTGTTTTTGTCTCCTTCTTTCAGGATTTTGTTAAACAAGAGTCCTCTCAAACTTCCAAATAGTCTGTTTTTGTTGGTTGCTTCCAACAAAACTTTGAGCGCCGTAGCTTTTTTGGTTTTGAATTATGCTATTCTGCTGGGACCCGTTGCTATGATTAATGCGTTACAAGGGGTTCAGTATGTTTTTCTTTTTATTTTGACCTTTATTATTTATCTTTGGCATCCGTATTTTATTAAAGAATCTTTTTCCCGTAAATCGGTCTTTCAAAAAATTATTGGCATAGTTTTAATCTCTTTGGGGGTTGTTTTTCTTGTTTTATGAAACTTAGAAAAAAAATTTTAATTTTTTTAATAATTGCCGTTGCGTTTCTTGTTTGCGTTATTTGTTTTTTTGTTTGTAGGATACCGCAAACCGAAGTAAAAATTTTTGGGGTGACATATTCAAAAATTCAAGCAGAAGATTTGGGGTTGGATTGGCAAAAAGCCTATGAAGCTATTTTTGAAGATTTGGGCTTTGATTTAATCAGAATACCTATTTATTGGAGCGAGGTTGAAAGGGAAGAGGGCGTGTTTGATTTTTCGTCCACCGACTGGATGATGGAAGTTGCCGAAGCGCATAATGCAAACGTTGTCTTGGTTGTGGGAAGAAAAGTTCCGAGGTGGCCGGAATGCCATGAACCCACTTGGGTTCAATCTCAAATCTCAAAAATCAAATCTCAAAAATTGCTGGATTATATTAAAACGACGGTTAAACGATACGATGATAGTTTTGCGGTTTGGGCGTGGCAGGTGGAGAACGAGCCGTTTTTGAATTTTGGAGAATGTCCGGAATTAGACAAAGAATTTTTGGACGGGGAGATTAAACTTGTGAAATCTTTGTCGTCTAAACCAATTATTATCACGGATGGCGGGGAGTTTGGCGATTGGGCAAGAGCATATAAGCGGGCGGATATTTTTGGAACAACAATGTATAGAACCATCTGGAATGATACGATTGGTTATTTTAAATATCCCATTCCCCCTTCTTTTTTTCGTCTGAAACTCGGAATAATTGATTTTATATATGGCAAAAAACCTTCCGTTGTAATTGAGCTACAAGCAGAACCGTGGGGGCCGATGCTTATTCAAGATTTGGATATAAACGAACAGTTTGTATCTATGAATCCTGAAAAATTTAAGGAATTGATGGAATATATTGAAGGCACTGGTTTTGATACTTTCTATTTATGGGGCGTTGAATGGTGGTATTGGCTGAAAGAAAATGGCCATCCAGAAATGTGGGAGTTAGTTAAATCAACAATTAACAAATAAATCAACTATGGAAGTTGAACTTCCATAGTTGTATAATTATAGTGCATGAAGAAGCCAATATTTGTAAACAACAAAATATACCATATATACAATCGTGGTGTGGAGAAAAGAAAGATATTTATGAACGATAAGGATTATTTTCGTTTTATCCATGATTTATTTGAATTTAATGATGAGGCGTTGTCATCAAATATGAATTTTTATTTTAATCCCGAAACCATGAAAGTTGAAAGCCAATACCTAGACCAGTTGAAAGAAAAAAAGAAACCAAGAAAATTGCTCGTGGAAATATTAATTTTTACATTAATGCCGAATCATTTTCATTTGCTTTTGATGCAGAAAAAAGAGGGAGGGATCGTGAAATTTATGCAAAAGCTAGGAACCGGATATACAAATTATTTTAATAAGAAATATGAGAGAGTCGGGAGTTTGTTTCAGGGTAGATTTAAAGCAGTTAAAATAGAGGAGCATGCTCATATTTTGCATTTGCCGTATTATATTCACTTAAACCCACTGAAATTAATCAACTATGGAAGTTCAACTTCCATAGTTAGGCAAATGAAGTTTTTGGAGAATTATAGATGGAGTAGTTTTCCTGATTATGTTAAAAAAAAGAATTTTCCGTCTGTAACACAGCGAGAATTTCTTTTGGATTTTTTTGGTGGAGAGGAAAAATATAAAAAGGAAACTAAGGATTGGCTAAAAGATTCTCAAAGAAATTTAGAGAATATGAAAGACATCATTTTAGAATGATTCTATCAACTATGGGAGTTGAACTTCCATAGTTAAAAAATAAAATTATATGATAAAATTAGAATTTCCAAAAGGGTTTTTGTGGGGAAGCGCGACTTCCGCTCATCAAGTTGAGGGGGGTAATTTTAATGATTGGACAGAGTGGGAAAGGAAAAACGCCGAAAGGTTGGCGAAAGAATCTAAAAATAAATTTACGAGTCCCGATTTCATAAGATTTCCCGAGATGTCAAAGACAGAAAATTATATTTCGGGGAAAGCGTGTGACCATTATAATAGGTTTCGCGAAGATTTTGATATTGCAAAACAACTTGGGCACAATGCGCATAGGTTTTCAATTGAATGGTCAAGGATTGAACCGGAAGAAGGGAAGTTTGATGAAAAAGAAATTGAGCATTACAGAAAAGTTATAAGCGCCTTGAGAGAGAGGGAGATTGAGCCATTTGTTACGCTTTGGCATTGGACGGTTCCGACTTGGTTTCGCGACAAAGGTGGGTGGCTTTGCAAAGACGCGCCAAAGTATTTTGAAAGATATGTAAAAAAAATAACAACGTCTTGCAGTAATGTTGATTTTTGGATAACGCTAAATGAGCCGGATGATATTTATGCGTTTGATGCATATTTTGCGCATAGATTTCCGCCTCAGCATAAAAGTGCTTTGGAAACATGGAAAGTCTTAAAAAACTTAGTTAAGGCGCACAAAAATGCGTACAAAATAATTCATAAAAATAATCCTCAGGCAAAAGTCGGATTTGCGAATAACACTATCTGTTTTGAGTCAAAAGGATCAATAGCCAAAATTATAAAAATTTTTGCGAATCGTTTTTGGAATTTTTGGTTTTTAAAAAGGACATTAATGTTCAATGACTTTATTGGTTGTAATTATTATTACCGCAATATTCTCAAGGGTTTCAAATATAATCAAAATGAAAATAAAGCAGTAACAGATACTGATACGGAAATTCATGCGAAAGGAATTTATTATGTTTTGAGAGGTTTAAAGAAATATAACAAGCCGATTTATATAATGGAAAATGGATTGGCTGATGCGAAGGACGAAAAAAGAGAGAAATTTATAAAAGAGCACTTGTTCTATGTTCATAAGGCAATTCAGGAAGGGGTAGATGTCTGCGGGTATTTTTATTGGTCATTGTTGGATAATTTTGAATGGGATAAGGGTTTTTGGCCCAGGTTTGGCTTGGTGGAAGTTGATTATGGGGATATGGAAAGAAAAATTCGCTCGAGCGCTTTTGAATATGCCAAGATTTGTAAAACAAATATTCTAGAAATTTGAAGGTTGACTAATCTTTCTTTATATTTTCTAATTTTTTCTAAATTGACTACTTAGGGGTTTATGTTATTTTGAACTTAGGAACCGTAGAAAGGAAAGGGCAGAGAAATGATATACCGTGGCCCCGACTCTATCCCTGGCGATAGTTTTTGGGTTGCGGTTTTTTTATTTCTGTTTTTTCTGCTCTTTGACAAAAAAAACGAAAGGACAAGGAGGTGTTCTGATGGCAAAAAAAATTGTATTCACTTTATTGTCTTTTGCGCTACTACTGGTCGTTTTTGCTAACGGGGCAATGGCCGAGGAATTTTATTCGCCCTTTGCACCTGTTATTGTAACCGATGTTACAAAAGAGCTTGATCAGTTAAGCAAAGAAGAACTTCCGCAAATATTAAAAATGTGGGAAGTTATGCCAAGGGCAACATTTGCCAAACAATTTATTCAGCAATTGGACATTTTTGGGTGGGCGACAACTAAATACAGAGGGGAAAGTTCTTTTCTTAACAACGCGATTTCCTGCGTTGTAAAAATTCCTTCTAAAAATTACGAGTTTACCCTCGTCTTCAGTGAGTATAGATGGCAGAATTCTAAGGTTGGTTATTATTGTGGCGGTGAAGTCACGGAAGTGGCGCCAGAAGAGTTTGAAAAGATAAAATATGTTTACGCGCAAAAAATTTGCGAAAGCGCCAATTATCTCGTTGGTTTTGTTGGGAACAAAAGAGGAGAGATAATTGACCTGCTCAAGGAAAGATTAGTAGAGTATGGTGTTATTTCAAAAAGTGACGACTTGGAACAGAAATTGACCGAACTTGGGACTTTTGATTTTAATTCAGAATTTAAAATTTCTGCTGATGAGTTGATGTTTATCCCTCCAAAGTTTACTTTTCGCGATTTTTGCCCCGTAAAAGCTGTTATCGTTCCAATGCCGGTGGACAAAGGGGGGATGATTCTAGGGCTCTCGTATCCCGATTCGGGAACGGTTGCGTACAGTCCCGTAGCTCTTGTTCTAGACTATTTGAAATTCGAAGATGTTTTTACTCATGAGTTACTTCACCGTAGCGCGTATCAAGGTATATTAGTTGGCCAAGAAACAGATGTTGAAACGTGGGCATCGTTTGTTGAAAGAAATAACGGATCCTTTACTTATTTATTTCACTCGTATCAGGAAACAGCTAGGAATATCGGTAAAGTTATAACTTCTTTCGATGCTGAGCGCGCTCGCAGAGAAATGATTAAGTTTAGACTGGGACCGTCTTTAGATTTAGAAGAGTCCGTATTTGAGGACTACAGCGCTAAGGCGGAAAAAATCTTCTCCAGTTTTCGGAAAACAATGTTCGAAAAATTTATGCCGAAGTTTTACATGGACCCACTCTATTGGGCATGTGTGAACGATGCTTTGTATGACCAGAATGGTTCATTCAAGACCTTTTTTTATACCAGGTATGCCTTTACTTTGTTGAACGGTCCCCAAAAAACGCAGAAATGGCTTGCCGACCATGAAGAAATTATTCGGTTAGCTTATGAAGAAGCTAAAAAAATTGTTGACAAGCACAAAGCTGAACAGAAAGCAAAGGAGAAAAATTCTGAAATAATTCCAGAGATGATTAAAAAATACTTTCTGGAAAACAGACAATTGGTGCAAGTATATTCCAATATGTTGGGTCTGCCGGAATCTATGCCTAACAGCGTAAAAATTGAGAAGATTTATTTATTGATAAAGACGGGGGTAATAACCATGCCACAGATGATGTATCGCGAAACAGGGAGGATCGGCGATGAATTATTGTAAACATCTTTTCTCTTTCTTTTTTCTTGTTTTTGTTTCTTTTGTTCTTTACTCATGTGGCCCTACCATTGAAGGGGAAATGAAACGGATTTTAAAAGAGAAGAATAATCTGACTGAGGAAGCAGCCAGTACGGGGGCCGCTCATGGGCTTAGGCTTTATCGAGCCAAAAAAGACTCAGAAGGCAAACTTCTAATTGAAACGGATAGGGACGGAAACAAATATTACCCGATAGATTTTACCAGTGTATCGACTGAAGAAAAAATAGAGAAACTGAAAGAAATTACAGAAATAATTAGAAGTTTGAAAGATGAAAGAAAATTGGATGCGAGCGATAGACAGTTCTTAGAATATTTTCCTCAAGCGATGAAGAGACTTGAGAGGCAGAGATTTGGTTTGGAATGGCAGCTGAAACGATACGCTCGAGTTAAGGCGCGTCGCGAGTTTCTCTCCATTCTTGGCTTGCCGGGTGAAAAAATAGACAAAGACAAAAAATTGAGGGATAGCGCCTATGTCACTTGTCCTTTGGTTGATTTGGAGAAAGACATTGTTTTTAAGCCGGAATATGTGATTTTGGCTGAAAAAGAAAATAGGATGAATACAATGGAGAAATTCGCCGTTGATTGGGATTATCTTGTAGAGGAAGATAATCCGGATTATCCAGAAAAAGATCCCACGAAAACAAAAATTTGGAAAAATAAAACTGCTAAGTTGTTTTTTCAGACTGTGGATATAGATAATCCTCCCGATAGAAAAGCGGATTATATTATGGTGTTTCGCTTTGACAAACAAGGTAATCAGGAAAAGTATCCGGCCATATCGGTTTTTCATTCCATAAACGGTAACGACATGACGGTGGTTGTTGTTGATGTTGACGATAGCAATGGTACTTCTTTTGGTGTACCCGATCACTTTACAAATGTTAACGATGTTAAAAAAGGAAGTGACTTGATGTCCAAGCACCCGGAATTAATAGAAATGATTTTGGTTTCTAATTTAAAGGAAAATGGCCAGGGTTTCAAATTTGCCAAAAAGAAAATGGATGTGTTTTTGTCTCAACCGGGGCAGATTGAAGTTGCTGGTGCAGAAATTAACAAAGAGGGATGGAGTGTATCCGGCAAATATAAAGTTGTTGACAAAACAGGGAAAGTCAATAATTTCAAGGTCTTCATTAAATACAAGAATGACAAAGACACAAAAAAGAACGAGTCAAATTTTGCTCGTGACATAGAATGGGTCGCTTTTAAATACCACTCGCCAATCAGTGAATATATGGAAATTGAAGGTAGGGTGGTTGAGTTTTATCGAGTTAAGAAGGATTTTGACGGTGTTCGAATGACAAAGATTAATATAAAAGGGAAAGAGGTGACTTTATTTCCAGAAAACAAGGTGGCGATTCAAATGCTAGTAAGCACCTTGGTGAAGGACGGTCCCTATAGGATTGATTATGACTCTGGCGACCAAAGGTCAAGTATTGTAGACACCAATGGCGATGGGGTTTACACAGATAAAAAAACACAGGCTAAGCCTGTTGATGTAAGTTTGAGGCACGACGTAGAGTCTCAAATTAGTAGAAATGGATCTTTTGAAGGTCCGTAACAGGTAAAAAAAATAAAATGCGGAGTGTATTAAGCCCCGCATTTTTTAATTGGATTTATTTTTGTTTATGGTGTAATATAACAGTAAAATGGTGGCTGAAAAAAATAAAAAAAGAAAAAAAATCATATCAGAGGAGAATGGCAAGTGGTACTGTGGGCTGAGGGATGAAACTAAATATTCTGTGTGGGCTGTTATTTGCCTTGGCGTTTCTCTTTTTTTGGTTTTGGCCGTTTTTGGAAAAGCCGGCTTGGTTGGAGAGTACGTTCACATGGGCCTTGGATTTCTTTTCGGAGAAGCGTTCTTTCTCGCGCCCGTTCTTTTCTTTTTCGTCGCTATATCGTTGTTTTCTTCTTTTAGGCCCAATTTGCTGGTTACCAATTTAATAGGCGGTTTGTTAACGCTTTTCAGCGGTTTGGCGCTTACGGACATTGTTTTTGATGACAAGAGTGGGGGTTATGTGGGTTTTTTGGCGGCTCTTCCGTTTTTAAAGTTCGTTGATTTTTGGGCCAGCTTAATATTATTCGCAGTGGCTTTTTTGATTGGTTTTTTAATAATGTTTAATGTTCCTATTTCGTTTGTTGCGCTTAAAAAAGTTTTGGGCAAAGAAATAGTTTTAAACAGGAAAAAAGATAAACTTTCGGATTTTGATGATGTTGACAAGAATGTTGTTGAGGAGACAGAAGGAAAAGACAGCGATGAAAACCAAAGCGCTGTATCTGTCGTGGCTGATGAGGAGTCCGTCGAACAAATAAAAGATAAAAAAGCAAAAAAATATATGAATAATGTGTTTCAAAATGGCAAGAAGTTTCAGCCACCTCCCTTTGATTTACTGGAGGCGGACAAGGGTAAGCCGTCGGCAGGTGACATAAAAGCTAATGCTAATGTTATAAAAAGGACATTTCAAAATTTCGGAATAAATATTGAGATGAATGAAGTGTGCATCGGTCCTTCGGTAACTCAGTATTCTTTCAAGCCGGCGGAGGGTGTAAAACTTTCACGAATAACAGCATTGAACAATGATTTGGCGCTGGCTTTGGCGAGTCACCCTATTAGAATTGAGGCTCCTATTCCCGGAAAGTCTCTTGTTGGAGTTGAGGTTCCCAATAGAACTTCTTCCATGGTGGGGCTAAGACATCTTTTGGGTGAATCTGCGTTTCGAGATACTGATAATCCTTTGCTTATTGCTTTGGGACGCAATGTTGCTGGCAGACCTGTTTATTCTTCTATGGCGAAGATGCCACATCTTTTGATTGCCGGCGCTACGGGCTCCGGCAAATCGGTTGCCATTCATTCTTTGATGATGAGTTTGCTTTATCGTCATTCACCCTTGGATTTACAGCTTTTATTGATTGACCCCAAGAGAGTTGAATTGAATATTTATAATAATCTCCCATATCTTTTGTCGCCCGTTATCACGGAAGCCAAAAAAGCAATAATGGCGCTGAAATGGGCAACCAAAGAGATGGAAAGGCGTTATGAGATTCTTTTGCAGGCCGGGGCGCGCGACATAACCTCCTACCACAAAAAGAACAAAAACTGCGATATGCCATTTATTGTTATTATTATTGATGAGCTTGCGGATATTATGGCAACTTATCCGCGTGAATTTGAAGCCGCTATAGTTAGATTGGCGCAGATGTCTCGCGCTGTTGGTATTCACCTGGTTGTTTCCACACAGCGTCCTTCGGTGGAAGTTATTACGGGATTAATAAAGGCGAATATTACGGCTCGTATCGCTTTTCAAGTTGCATCTCAGGTGGATTCTAGAACAATATTGGATATGGCTGGGGCGGAAAAACTTTTGGGCAATGGAGACATGCTTTATTTGTCCGGCGATACGACAAAACCAAGGCGTATCCAGGGGTCCTTTGTGTCAGAAAATGAGGTTAAAAAAGTTGTTGACTATTTAGTTAATCAATGTGAAGATTTTAGCTTGGACGAAATAGATTTGGGAGTGGGAGAGCAAAAACAGTCGTCCATTTTTGATAGCGAGTCGAGTTCTTTTGAGGACGACGAAGAAGATGATGAGCTTTATGAAAAGGCGCGTAGTTTAGTTATTGAAGCGCAAAAAGCGTCTTCCTCCTATTTACAGAGACGTCTTCGCGTGGGGTATGCGCGCGCTGCGCGCTTATTGGACATGTTGGAGGAAAGAAATATCGTGGGTCCTCAAGACGGTTCACGTCCCAGAGATGTTTTGGTTAGACCAATGAGTGAAGAAAATTATGATGGGCAGAAATAGTTTTTTTATTAAGTTATTTATTGGCCTGTGCGTTTCTGTTTGTCTGTTTTTTTATTTTTTTCACCAGTCAAGGGCTTTTTTATTAGGTCCACAGATTGCCGTAAGATCTCCTGAAAATGGGGAAACACTAAGTAAGTCGATTGTTTTTGTAAACGGAAGCGCTGTGAATACGGACAGCTTGTTGTTAAATGATAGGCCCATTATTACTGATAGTTTTGGTAATTTTGAAGAGCAGTTGATTTTGACGAAAGGATATAATATCATTGAATTGACGGCCAAAGATAAATTTGGAAGGAAAGTAAATAAAAAGATAGAAATTGTTAATAAATAACAAGGTATGATAAAATCTAAAAAAACAAACAAAGCAAAAATTGATGGGGAAGAGATAAATGTTGTACTGGAGGGGATTAAGTCTAAATATGGAGAGGGAGCGATAATGAAACTTGGCGATGCGCGCAGGGTGGATGTTGATGCTATCCCGACGGGCTCAATATCTCTTGATGCCGCGCTTGGCGTGGGGGGGGTGCCCAGGGGAAGAATAATAGAGATTTATGGCCCGGAGTCTTCCGGAAAAACAACATTGGCATTGCATGTCGTTGCCGAAGCTCAGAAGAAGGGCGGTTTGTGCGCATTTATAGATGCTGAACACGCGCTTGATCCCGAGTATGCCAAGAAATTAGGTGTTGAAATTGAAAATCTTTTAATTTCTCAGCCAGACAATGGAGAACAAGCGCTTGAGATTACAGAAAGCTTGGTGCGTTCAAACAAAATAGATGTTATTGTGATTGATTCGGTTGCCGCTCTTACTCCTCGGGCCGAAATTGAAGGGGAGATGGGGGATAAACATATCGGATTGCAGGCAAGGTTGATGTCGCAAGCACTTAGAAAGCTTACTGCCATAATCGCAAAATCCAAAACAGTTGTTATATTTATAAACCAACTTAGGATGAAGATAGGTATTATGTTTGGCAATCCCGAAACAACACCGGGTGGCAGAGCTTTGAAATTCTACTCTTCTGTTAGAATAGATGTGAGAAGGATAGCTCAAATAAAAAAGGGAGATGAAGTGATTGGCAGCAG
>Ga0180009_10001747_pt1 | contig 26161 bp, 22 predicted proteins | sample OS_PC_MetaG_FD_123537 | JGI IMG/M metagenome (GOLD analysis project Ga0180009, IMG submission 123537) | Groundwater microbial communities from the Aspo Hard Rock Laboratory (HRL) deep subsurface site, Sweden - OS_PC_MetaG | ecosystem: Environmental > Aquatic > Deep subsurface > Groundwater... | reverse complement strand
AAGATGACCTATGAGATAGGAGACATACTGTAGGTACAAGTGAAATATCCAACGGAGTTTGAAACCGTAGACATACCCGTATCCGCAATGGCAGTAAATCTTTGTGAGAAAGGCGGGTTAACTACTGAAAATATTTCCTTAAAATATTTAACAAAAGGCATGACCAACAGGAGTTAAAGGGCGGCGATATCAGCAACATCCTGGGCGGTACCAAGCTGGACCTGCTGGAAGCCAAGTTGGCTCCCGGCGATTGGCTGCTCACCATTTCCACCGTCCTGGGCGGCGTCGATATCCTGGTGCCCCGCGACTGGCAAATCGAAGTGCATCCGACCAACCTGCTGGGCGGCATCGACGACCACACCCGGCAGAACCCGCAGGCGGGCGGCGGCAAACTGGTCATCAAGGCCTCGGCCCTGCTGGGCGGCATCGAGATCAAGAATTAATTTTTATTACAGGGGTTCAATACGAAATCAATTGAAATTATATTGAACCCCTACATGCGGAATTTCACAATACCATCTTGAATTTATACTGGCCTCAATTAAAATTTTATCAAACAAATATTCGCCAAATTACCAATTTAATGCTAAATTGACTAGGTGAAATTCAATCCTAAGATCCACCGCCGCCGATCTATGCGCTTGCATGAACGCGACTATTCAGCGGTTGGAAAATATTTTGTGACCATCTGCACCAAAAACAGAGAATTGATCTTCGGAGTCGTGGAAAACAAAAACATAATATGTTCCCCGATCGGAAACATTGCCGAAAGATATTGGAGAAATATTCCCCGCCATTTCCTAAATATCAAATTGGATGAATATTGCATCATGCCCAATCATATCCACGGAATTTTGATAATCGAAGGAAAACATGATATTAAAACACCATTGCCTGTAGGGGTTCAATACAAGATCAACCAAGATCATATTGAACCCCTACGTTCCATTGAACCCGTACGTTCAGAACCCCAGTTCCATTCATTTCAACACATGGTCCCAAAATCGATTGGTTCGATTATCCGCACATATAAAACAGCCGTTACTAAACGCTGCAAAGAAAACGGTTTCGATCAATTTGTCTGGCAAAGAAATTTCCATGATCGCGTGATCCGGAATGACAACGAATTAAGAAGGATTCAAGAATATATCAAAAACAATCCTGCGAATTGGGAAATTGATGAAGAAAACCCCGGTAGGAAATAAATTCAAAACGAAGATGGATTAGGATCGGATGAAGGGGTTCAAAGCGAGATCAAGTGTAAGGGTTCAATATGATCTCAATGATATTCGTATTGAACCCCTACTTTTTTGCCGGCAACAACCATTGATTTATTTTCAAGATAATATCAATGGAATTCTCATATTCTTTCTCAAACGTATCTTCAACCAATGTTCCATTCCTTTTTATGAATTCATTGACCTTTTCTGGTGCCACCGGGTATCCGGCAATCGCCATTCTATCTAAAATTATTTTATCATAGCCAGCGGCGAATAAATTTGGTATGCCACAAAGAATTTTATGCTCCTTTAAAGGTTTATAAAAAATAAAACCGGTAAATACTTCTTGATATGTCAAATTGTGTTTCTCATATGGGAAGCGATCAAAATAGTCGGCGCCAAAAGTGTTGCCTTTAAAATCAAATCCTAAACTCGGATTGCCAACAACTTCAAATGCCGCATCCCATTTCCCATTACTGATAGGAGCACGAACATCTGTTTTATCTGTTGAATTGTATAAAGAGGCAACAGAATTGAGCATCACATTTGCCACTTTACCGGGGAGGGCTTCAAAAATATATCTGCCGGTATTATCGGCTTTTGTTCCATCTGCATATTTAAAATCATTGAAAGCATGGCGATAATTCATGATCACCAGGGCCTTTTTCCGCGGTTGTGTAGACTTGGCAATGTCAGCAAATATTTTTATGATCTGGTCGGCCATGACCCAATCCCGTTTCCCGAGCCCAGCCCTAAATTGCTGATATTTTTCTTGTGTCATGCCCTGCCAGGAAAACGGCATATCCGAGAAATAGAGATTGATCTTTAAATTCACTGCCAGTGATTTATTCAGAGTATATAAGCGCTTTAAAAAATCATAAAAATTATATTTCTCCCAAAGCGGACTAAAAGAAAAGTTTCGATATATGTGTAAAACTTTATTTTCCACTTCATTATCACTTAGCCCGCTAGCAAACATGAAGTCGTGGAGATAATCATTCATTGTGCTTGTACCCAACTCAGTGAACATATTGCCGACTTTTTCAATAAATCGCTTATCACTGACCAGGTCATAGATAAAATCGTATTGCGTTATTTCACGATGGTCTCTCTCACACAAGATCACCATGTCGTACTTATCGAAAAGCCCCATGACGTAATCGACCGGATTCTGGTTTTGATTTTTCAGGAAAGCTACATAAGGGGCGATTTCCTCTTTATATTGGATTTGTCCCGTATTAGAGAGGTTCTCTCCATAAACTCCCGCGCCCGCCAAAAGTAAACACACTACCCATAAATATAGTTTCTTTAACATGGTATTTACCTCCTTTGATATACTGATAGGAAAATTAATAGCAGTATAGAGAAAAACTATTGAAATTGCAATGTGACGTATTTGATTACTATTGTAGGTCAAGGCCATGCCTTTTTTTGCGCAGGATACAATTTGGGAACTGTATGTTTCTCGAATCAAATATTTCCGTAGGGGCACAGCGTGCTGTGCCCAGGATTCCGGAACAAAAAAGAAAAAAGGGCTAGGCGTGGATATCAAGAACTGACATTACTTTTTGTTTTTTGCATAATCGATCACCTGCTGCATGACGCGCATGGCGTTTCCGCCCCAGATCTTGGCAATGTCTGCTTTGCTATAGCCGCGGCGCACCAGCTCGATAGTGATGTTCTTCAATTCGGTGACGTCCCGGCAGTCAGCCAAACCGCCGCCGCCGTCGAAATCAGTGCCTATGCCCACGTGGTCGATGCCGACCAGGCGCACGATGTGGTCGATGTGGTCCACCGCATCCTTGACAAAAACCGGCGGCGAGGGATAGCGCTCATCAAGGTCTTCATATTCCTTTTCCAGCTGATCGCGCACGGCCTTGTCCTGGATGTCGCCCCAGCTGCCGTAGTTGTCATTGATCTTTTTGCGGAAGGCGGCAAAGGCCTGGTCGCGTTCCGGGTCGGGCGGGGGCTGCTTGATGTAATCGTTGAGGATGCAGAGCTGGATGACGCCGCCGTTCTTTTTCAGGGCCAGCAGCATCTCGTCGCTCAGGTTGCGCGGGCTGTCGGATAGGGCCCGGGCGCAGGAGTGCGAGGCCATGACCGGGGTCCGGCTGAGCGCCAGCACGTCGAAAAAGGAGCGATCGGAGATATGGGAGACGTCGATTATGACGCCCAGTTCGTTCAAGCGCCGCACAACCCGGCGCCCCCAGTCACTCAGGCCCCGGTCTTCGGGATCTTTGCGGTCGGTCGAGGAGTCGCAAATATCGTTGTCGGCGCTATGGGCCAGGGTGACATAGCGCACGCCGCGGCCGTAGAAATAATCGATTGCGGCCGCATCGCGACCCAGGGGATAGCCGTTCTCCATGCCGATAAAAATGGCACGCTTGCCCTCTTTTTCCAGGCGCCGGGCGTCCTGCGGCGTCAAGGCCAAGCCGCAAAGGTCGGGGTATTTGGCGAACATCGCGTCCATGGCGTCCAGGACGGCGATGGCCTTGTCCCGGGCCCGGGCGTGCCCTTCGTCGCTCCGCGCCCCCTGGGAGACGAACACGGCGAAAAAGGAGGCATCGAGGCCACCGGCCTTCATGCGCGGCAGGTCCTGGCGCCCGCTGCCGGTCTGGCCGCTGGGATGATATTTGCCAATGTCCCAGTCCTTTTCCAATAGCATGAAGGGCGTATCGCAGTGCGTGTCCACGGTGAGCACCTGGTCGTGCCAGAGCAATGCTTTTTTGACCAAGCGGGCAGCGGACGCGCCGGACAGCAGCGCCGCGGCAAGAACGGAGAGGAAGAGGTATTTGGCTTTCATGGTAACCCCCAGCCTGCTTATACTGAAAAAGCAGCGGCTTTGTTTGAGCTTTTCCCGCTAAAAGTGTTTTGCGCAAAAAAAAGCGTTGTGCTATAATTTTTTTAATGCTGGATACCAATTATATTCGCAACAACCTGGAGCTGGTCAAGAAAAAAGTCGAAGCCAGGGGGGTGCCGTTCGCCGAAGAGCGCTTCAGCGTCCTCGACCAGCGCCGCCGCCAGCTCCTGTCTGAAAATGAGGAGTTGAAAAGCAAAAAAAACCGGCTGGCCAAGGTAACCGGTGTTTTGAAACAAAGCGGCACCTCCAGCAGCGAACTCGAACTACAGTCCATCGAACTTTCCAAAATGATCGCCGCCCAGGGACACGAATTGGGCGCAGTGGAAAAGGAATTTCATGATTTTATTTTGAACATACCCAACTTGTTCCACGATTCGGTCCCGGTAGGCCGCGACAGCGCCGCTAACGAACTCGTACGCCAATGGGGGGAAAAGCCGGTTTTCGCCTTCACCCCGCTGCCGCACTGGGAATTGGGAGAAGGGGGAGAAACACTCGATTTTGCCAAGGCCGCAAAAATATCGGGCTCGCGCTTCACTCTGTATTTTGACGCCTTGGCCAAACTGGAAAGGGTCCTGATCCAGTTCATGCTGGATGTGCACACCGGAGAAAACGGCTACCGGGAAGTGCTGCCGCCTTTCCTGGTCAACGACGCCAGCTTGATCGGCACCGGCAACCTGCCGAAATTCAAGGACGACTTGTTTAAGATCGAAGGCTACAACCTCTACCTCATCCCCACCGCCGAAGTGCCGCTGACCAACATCCACCGTGACGAAACCCTGGAAGAATGCCGGCTGCCGATCAATTACGCTGCCTACACACCCTGCTTCCGCAGCGAAGCCGGATCGCACGGCAAGGACATCCGCGGCCTGGTGCGCCAACACCAGTTCAACAAGGTCGAGCTGCTGAAATTTACCGCCCCGGAGCATTCCTACGCCGAGCTGGAAAAATTGACCGCCGCCGCCGAATCCATCCTGCGCAAGCTGAACCTGCCCTACCGCACCATGGCCCTGTGCAGCGGCGACCTGCCGTTTTCCGCAGCCAAGACCTACGACATCGAGGTCTGGATGCCGGCCCGCGCCGGCTACCTGGAGATATCATCCTGCTCCAATTTCGAAAATTTCCAGGCCCGGCGGGCACGCATCAAGTTCAAGGGCAGGGACGGGAAGAAAGAGTTTGTCCACACCCTGAACGGCTCGGGCCTGGCCGTGGGCCGCACCGTGGCCGCCATCATGGAAAATTACCAGACGGCGGACGGAAAAATCCGCATCCCCGAAGTCCTGCGCCACTACTTCCCGGGGCGCGAAACACTGTAATGCCCTATTTTAAGTGCACACTGGTCAACGAAAAGGGCCATTACCGGGACTGTGAATACTACGCCGAGAACAAAAAGGAGATCGAGGCATCGCTGGACAACCTGGAAGAGAAGCTCATGCGCGTCCAGCGTTTGTGGTTCAGGGATTTTTCCCTGAAAAAGATATTCAAAAGAAAGATCGGCTACACCGAATTCCTGCTGTTCAACCAGGAGATGATCGCCTTGCTTAAAGCCGGGATCCCCGTGATCCGGGCCCTGGAGATCATCACCCAAAACACCCGCAGCGGCATCTTGCGCGAGATCATCGCCAAGGCGGCCGGCAACATCCGCAACGGCATGCAGATCTCCGAAGCCTTCAGCTCGGCCCAGATCCCCTTCCATAAGATCTACAAGGCCTCGCTGATGGCGGGCGAGAAGAGCGGCCACCTGGAACAGGTCCTGGAAAAATTCAACATCTATCTGGGCAAGATCAGCAACCTGCGCCGCAAAACGGTCAGTAGCCTAACCTACCCGATCATCCTGCTGCTGTTCATGATCAGCATGGTGCTGGTGATCTCGATATTCGTCATCCCCAAGTTCTCGGCTTTTTTTGATAACATGGACGCCCAACTGCCGGCCATGACCCTGTTTTTTATCACCAGCACCCAGTACCTGAAGGAAAATATCGTGATGTTCCTGGTGGCGACCGTCCTGACCTACACCGCCATCCGCGCCATCGAGCATTTCAACCCGCGTGTGATCATCATCGACCAGGCCAAGATCAAGATCCCCTTTCTCGGCCGGATCATCCACGAAAACGCCATCGCCGTTTTCGCCCGCACCCTGGCCATCCTGATCTCGGGCGGCATCCCGGTCCCCGAATCGGCCGAGATCGCGGTCGAAACCTTTGCCAACAAATTTTATTACAGCCAGGTGCGCGACATCCCGGAAAAGATCCGCCAAGGCAACCTGCTGTCGGGAGTGCTGGAGGAGATCGCCATCATACCGCGCATCCTGGTTGAAATGATCCGCGTGGGCGAGACCTCGGGCAACCTGACGGCCGTGCTCGATGAAAGCGCCGAGTATTACGAGCGCTCCATCGACAGCAAGATCAACGCCTTGATTTCGCTGATCGAACCTGTTATAATCATTCTCTTAGGGATGGTGATCGCCGTGATGCTTATTTCCGTTTATTTGCCGATATTCACTTCCATAAGGGTTATCCAGTGAGAAAAAGCGTCAAGATCTCCGAAGTAAAGATAAATTATCAGCTGCTGGCTAAATTTCCGGCCGAATTCCTGATCAAGAACCTGTTCTTCCCCCTGGACGAGAATGACGGCGGCATATCCGTGGCCATGCCTGATCCGGAAAACCTCGACAAGATCGGCATGATCGAAAATTTCACCCAGAAAAAAGTCATGCCTTTTTTCGCCCACCGCGATGAACTGGAAAAATTTCTTAAAAAAAGCGACACCTACACCAAGGTCCTGCGGGACAAAACCGAAACCTTCACCCTTAAAAAAACAGCCGAAGTCGTTGATGAGGAAATGGTGACCATCGAGAGCATTACCGATGAGGACGATTCGGTCATCAAGCTGCTCAACAACATCATCTTGACCGCCGTCAACAAAAAGGCGTCCGACATCCACATCGAGATCAGCAGCGACGCCCTGCTCATCAAATACCGCATCGACGGCATCCTGCACCAGATCATGGAACCGTTGGACAACGCTTTCCATTCGTTCCTGCTGACCCGGCTCAAGGTCATTTCCGAACTGGACATTGCCGAGAAGCGCGTCCCCCAGGACGGGCGCTTCCGCATGAAGTTCAAGCAGAAGACCATCGACTTCCGCGTTTCGATCATGCCCGGCATCTACGGTGAGAACGCCGTCATCCGCATCCTGGACCGCGAGATGATCACCGAAAACATCGGCGAACTGGAATTGAAGCAATTGGGTTTCGCCCCCTATATCCTGGAAAAAATCAATTACTATATCCGCCAGCCCTACGGCATGTTCCTGGTCACCGGCCCGACCGGCAGCGGCAAGACCACCACCCTTTACGCAGCCCTGAACGAGATCAAGGACCCGGCCGACAAGATCATCACCATCGAAGACCCGGTTGAGTACCAGGTCGAAGGCATTATGCAGATCCCGGTCAACGAAAAAAAAGGCCTGACCTTCGCGCGCGGGTTGCGCTCCATCCTGCGCCACGATCCGGACAAGATCATGGTCGGCGAGATCCGCGATCCGGAAACCGCCCAGATCGCCATCCAATCCGCCCTGACCGGGCACCTGGTATTCACTACCGTGCACGCCAACAATGTTTTTGACGTTCTGGGGCGCTTCATCCACATGGGCATCGACACCTATAGCTTAATCTCGGCACTGAACTGCATCGCCGCCCAGCGCCTGGTCCGTGTCCTCTGTCCTCTTTGCAAGAAATCCGTCACCTTAAGCAAGGCCGAGCTGGATTACAACCGTACCGACAAGAGCCTGTTCAACCAGCCGGTTTTTCAGGCCCATGGCTGCGAGGAATGCGGCGGGCTGGGCTTTTCCGGACGCACGGCCATCGGTGAAATTTTGGAGCTGACCGACGAGATCAGGGAGATGATCCTGGCCAAGAAACCGACTTCGGAGATCAAAAAAATCGCCATGGAGCAGGGCATGATTCCCATCAGAAAAAACGGCCTGAACTGCGTCAAAGCAGGCGTCACCTCCATGGAAGAACTGAACCGGGTGACCGTCAAAGAATGGGTATAAGCGATTTTTTCCTGCCAGAGCGCCTGCCTCGTCAGGTTATCTACATCGGCGACCGCCATGCCGAAGTGTTTGCCCTGCAGAACAAAAAAATCATCAGCCGCAGGCGCGTGGATGGCACCACCCTGGCCGAAATCGCCGCCGGACGCCTGACGGAAATCGCCGGGCATCTGCAAGCTGAAAACACCGGGATCATATTCAATGCCGCCCCATTCATATACAATTTTTTTGAGTTCGACAAACTGCCCTGGCAGAAAAAAGCACTGCGGGAATTGGTGGCCTGGCGGCTGCAAAAAGTATTCCCCGAGAGCATCGAAGCCTACGACCACCGTTTTTTCCAATTGGATAAAAAAAGGGTGTTTTCCGTCCTGGTCAAAAAATCTCTGCCGGAAAAAATGGGACAGTTCTTTGAGGACAAACAGCTCCCCCTGATCTATGTCGGCAACTCCACCATGGAGATATTGAGCCGTCTGCTGCGGGCAAAAGCTCCGCCGGATTTTTTCATCGAAAGCGATGTCACCGGCTGCACGCTGGTTTTTCAAAAAAAACGCTCGCCCATTTACATTCGCAAATTCAAGAGCGGTTCCATTGCCGACACGGTCGAAGAAATAAGCAAGACCGTGCTTTTCGTCAGCAATAACTACGGCATCGAGCCCAGCCGCTACTGGCTCATAGAACATCGCGACGAAGTGGCGGACGCGGCCATGCAGGAAAAACTGGCCGCCGGAAATTTTTCCCGCCTGAGCACCAATTTGCAGGGAGTGCCTTTCATCCCCGGCTGCCAATGATAAAGATCACCTACAACCTGGCCGCGACCCGCAAAATCAAAGGCTGGTCTTTCGCTTTCAGGGCAGCGCTCCTTGTCCTGGCGATCGCAGCGCTCAGCGCCCTGACCATTGCCAACCTGGGCCGGCAACTGCAAAGGAACCACGCCGAGAAAAATGAAAGCGGGTTGCTTGGACGGCAGATCAGCGAAATGCAAAACCGCGGCCTGCTGCAAACCAGAGAGATCGCCGCCTGGAAAAAAAGCCGCAGCAAGGAACTGGCGGCGGCCAATGCCCTGATCGGGCGCAAGGTTTTTTCTTTTGTCGCCCGCCTGGATTTCCTGGAAAAAATATCAAACCCGGGCATCCGCATCCGCCATATCACCCTGGTCAACGAAAGCGCCGGCCGCATCAGCATGAGCGTCAGCGCCAGGTCGCTGAAGGAACTGTTCGCCCTGTATAAAGAATTGGCTCCCTACGAACTGGTCATCACCAACGAAAACCAAACCAATGATGATGAATACCAGGCCAATCTGAATTTCAAGATGAGCAATGAAAAAATATAAGATCGCGGTCACAACCATGCTGGCTTTGTTCGCCATGAGCGCCAGCGGCTGTCTACTATCTTTTGCCTACATGTCCATTCGGGACCTGTCGCGACAGAGCCGCCTGGACAGGCAGGCTTCCTTCCAGCTTCAGGAAAAAGAATTTCAAAAACTGAGCGCGGAACACGAAGAATGGAAAAAACTCCCGGAAAAATTGCAGGCATTCCACCACGACCATATCATCGGCATGGAAGATTTCGCCGTTTTCCGCCGCGACTTGAATTTCTGCCTGGCCGCCAACCGGCTCAAGGCCACAAACATCAGTTCCCAATTCAGCCGCCGCCAGGGAAAAATCCGCAAAGTGCTCCTCAGCTTCGCCCTGGAAGGGACATACAGCGATGTGAAAAAATTCATCTTCGCCATGGAAAAAAAGCCCAAAATGAATTTTTTTGAACGTATGCAGCTGAACGGCAGTGCCGAAATGGTCAAAGGCAATTGCAAAATGGAGGCCTACATTGGCGAATAGGATACTAACCTTGCTGCTGATCTGGATGCTATGCCTGCCGCTCCGGGCCGAACTGCTCAAATTGAGCCTGCTGCAAAAACCAGCTGCCAGCTTCACGTTGAAATTGGATATCTTCAACGGCAGCAGCGAAGCCAACCGCGGTCAAACCACCCAGGGCCTGATGCCGGCGGCCCAAGCCGACGCCCTGCAAAAAACCATTGCCGAAGAAATTTCCCAATCGATCACTTACGAAGGATTCATTGTAAAAAACTCAAAAAGATCCGCGCTGCTCAACGTCAGCGGAGAATTTTTCATGGTCAACGAGCACGATCAAGTCCTCGACAAGATCAAGATCCTAAAGATAAGCAAAGACATGGTGACCATTGAGTATGACAACCAGCCTTACGACATCAGGATCAAAGGAGACCAGAATGGCTAAGCCAAAAAATCGGGGTAACCTGTTTTTTTTGCCGGTTGCCCTGCTCGTTTTGCAGGGCTGCCTGACCACCATTTCCAGCGTGCGCCAGGCGCGGGAACTGTTCAAGGTCGGCGATTACGACCAGGCCCGGGAAGTCCTGAGTCGGGCCGCGGCGGAAAACCCTAAAAACGCGGAGATCAAGACCCTGCTTTTCCGCGCCCAACTGAACAGTTACCAAACCCATCTGTTCCTGGCCCGCGCCAAGCGCAAAACCGGCGACCGCCAGGCTGCCGTTCTGGAATACCGGAAGGCCCTGGCCATTTTCCCCGGCAACAACCAGCTGCAGGAAGAGTTTGCTGACTACGTCACCCCCGCCAAAGCCGCCAAAGAGGAGAAATTCAAACCGACAGTGATCCCGCCCACGCAATTGAACGTCAAAAAAGACGAGAAAGTCAGCCTGAGCCTGAGAAACACCCCGATCACAAATATTTTTAAAAGCCTGGGCAAAAGTTACAATGTCAATTTTATTTTCGACAAGGATTTCCGTGATTTTCTGCACAGTATTGAAATTGAGAACACGACTTTTTTTGAAATCCTGAAAGTCCTGTGCATGATCTCCGGTTCCAAATACCGGGTGCTGGACCCCGCAACCGTGATCGTCTTTCCCGATATTTTCGCCAAGAAAAAAGCCTTTGACCTGCGCGGCATCAAAGCATTTTACCTTTCCAATATCAAGGCCGAGGACGCCCGCAAAATGATCCAGACCGTGTTTCGCGACGAACAGCTGCTGATCCAGGAAGATCCGAACCTCAACATTCTGGTCATACGCGCCGATTACAATTCGCTGGTCGACGTCGAACGTTTCCTGGCCAAGATCGACAAGGAAAAAAGCGAAGTAGAGCTCAACATTGAAATTCTTGAGATTAACCGCAGCCTGATCAAAAAGCTCGGCGCCGATTTCGGCACCGGTGTTTTCGGCGTCGCCGCCGGCGGCCTGGACAGCGACGGCAAGATCTCCTCGACCATTAATTTCACGGACCTGGGCAGCGCCAATTTCTTCCTGACCATCCCCACCGTGGCCATGAATTTCCTGGAAGGAGACAGCAACAACAAGATCCTCGCCAAGCCCAACCTGCGCGGCATTGACGGCGAGGAAATTACATTCATGGTCGGCGACGAAGTGCCTGTCCCCGAAACCCAGTTCCAGGCCATTGCCGCCGGGGGCATCAATTCCTCCCCGGTGACCACCTACCGCTACCGAAATGTCGGCGTCGAGATCAAGATCACCCCCTTTATCCATCAAAACAATGAAGTCACCCTGAAAACCAAGCTGACCATCAATTTCATTTCATCGGGTGCCTCATCATCTTTCCCTACCTTCGGCAAACGCGAGATCGAAAACAAGATCCGACTGAAGGAAGGCGAAACCAACATCATCGGCGGCCTGCTCCGCGATGACGTCCGCGGTTCCCTGAACGGGATCCCGGCCCTGGCCAGGATCCCTCTGCTGGGAAAATTGTTCGGCAATTCGGAAAAAAACATCAGTCAGACCGACTTGATCTTTTCCATCACGCCCAAGATCATCCGCCGCACCCCCATCAGCAGCCAGGACAACGAAGTCATTTGGGGTGGGGACGAGCAGCCGTCGTCAACAGAGGGCATGCAGCCGTTGCCAGCAGACGGTGCGATCGTTCCGGAAGAAGAAGGGACCGATGCAGAGGAAACGGCCCCCGAAAACCAACAGCCGGCCAAAGACATGGTGAGCATTTCCCCCTCCCAGGCCAGAATCCCGGTCAATTCCGACACCTTTTTTTCCCTGCGCATCCACTCGGAAACACAGCTGGCCAGCCTTTCCCTCAACGGGGTTCTGAGCGGCGGCAACTGCGAGATCGTTGAAGTAAAAACCGATTCCTTGAATGAAAAAGAGGTGAAGGTTTTAAAGAATATCTCGGGAAACAGTTTTGACATGGGGTTGTCTTTCGGAACAGACAGCGTCCAAACACTGGCGGCCGCGTTTGTTCAACTGAAAATCAAATTCATGAGCAAAGGCAAATATATCCTGAACATCGACAATATCAACGCCTACGATAGCAAACGAAACAAAGTGGAAATCGCCGGGGCATCCTGCCCGATAGACGTCTATTGATTATTTGGGACAAACCTATCCCCGCTTGACCGTTCTATTGAATTTAAATCAGCAACTTGGAATTCAGTTTTTCCGGATATTGCGATTCCGGATATGAACTTCCGCCCCCCTCCCGATCAAAACCAGTAACGATGTGACTATTTAACTCTTTCTTTCAAGGCCTTGCCGGCTCTGAAGACAGGGACGTTCTTGGCTTTGATGGAAATTTTCTGACCGGTCTTGGGATTGATGCCGATCTTGGCCTTTCTGTGGGCCACGGCAAAGGTGCCAAAACCAACCAGGGTCACTTTGCTTTTCTTTTTTAGACAAGTGGAAACGGAATCAAGGAAAGCATTGACCATTTTTTCAGTTTCAGACACTTTCAAGTTTGCATTTTCTGCAATGGCTTTCACCAATTCGGTTTTGTTCATCATTACCTCCTGCAACGGATTTTAGAGTAACAAAACTAAAAAGTCAAGGCATATCCTACATTTAATTAATTTTTTATTTTGAAACCGTTTACAGGACAGGCTATTCGGGGATTCGTGCCTGAGGGTCCGAAGCGAGCCGCTAAAATATCGTTTGTTATCGGTGTTTTCGGCAAAATACTTGTAGGGCGCGACCGCTTGCTGTATAATCATTTTCTGAAAAGGAGGTGCATCCATGGAACCCTTTATTCATGCTTCCGCTGAGATCGACGTGGAAGAGATCATGGCCGCGATCCGTAAAAAGATCCAGGACAAAAAGGACTCCGGCCTGTTGAAACAGAGCGAGATCGACGAGATCGCCGAAATGGAATTGCAACCCTTGCCCGATTTTCTGGAAATCCCGAATATCTACGACCCTATTTTGTATCCAGGCTTTAGCGAACACATGGCCCCGCCCGTACCGCTGGAAGAGAGCTTGAAGGAAACCGGCCTGGCCAAGGGGGTTTTGAAAAAAATCAGAAGCCTACTTTCCCCCTGGATCCGCTTCATGACCCGTCCCATGTATATTGAATTGAAAACCGGCATCCTGGACCTGCAGAAAAAAGTCCCGATCGTTCTGCAGAGCAGCGAATACATCCGCCTGCTGCACAACGCCATGCACAATATGATCGTCGAAGCATCGAAGCTGAAAACCGAGGAAGAACTTCTGAAAACCAAGATCAGGATATTGGAAGACAAGATCGAATTCCTGGAAAACCGGGAACGGGCCCTGGAAAAGAAACTGCCGTCCTGAATGAAAGTCCATCAATTTTTAACCTCCTATTCCTACGGCGATGCCATCGGCAACGAAGCCCTGGAGATCAGGGATTTTTTGCGGGCTAACGGCATTGAATCCGAGATCTTCACCCTGCACTTTCATCCACGTTACGCCCATCAGGTTCGCAATTATCTCGAATACGACCGTTTTTCGGCTCCCGAAAACATGGTCATCTTTCACTTTTCCATCGGCTCGCCGGTGATCAAAAAATTCCTGCGCCTCGTGGATAAAAAAATTATCATCTATCACAACATTACGCCGCACCATTTTTTCCTTGATTTTCACCGCATTCTGGCCAAGGACTGCTTCAAAGGCCGGGTGGAGCTGAAAAGTCTGGCCGACAAGGTCGACCTAGCCCTGGGTGATTCCGAATACAACCGCAGCGAACTGGTCGCGGCCGGGTTCAAGCAGACCGGCGTCCTGCCCCTGGTCATGGATTTTTCCAAATTCGACCTGCCGGTACTGCCGGTCCTGAGTGAAATTTTCGCCGACGGCAAAAGCAACTTTCTCTTTATCGGACGCATCATCCCCAACAAGAAAGTCGAAGACGTGATCACGGCATTTCACCTGTATCAAAAACATTTCAACCCCGATTCCCGCCTGTTCATCGTCGGCGAATACCGCGGCTTCGAGCGCTATTTTTCGGCCCTGCAAAACCTGATCGCCCGGCTGCAGGTGAAAAATATCCATTTCAGCGGCCATGTCCCCCTGGACGAAGTGGTTTCCTACGCGAAACTGTCGCACCTGTATCTGCACCTGAGCGAGCACGAGGGCTTCTGCGCTCCGGTCGTGGAATGCTTCCACCTGGATATTCCGGTCGTGGCCTACGACGCCGGCGCCGTCGCCGAGACCATGAACGGCGGGGGCGTGCTGGTGCGCGAAAAAAACTTTTTCAAGATCGCGGCCCTGTGCCACGAGATCCTGACCCGCCAGGAACTGAAAGCAGCGCTTTTGGCCGGACAGCGGCGGGCCCTTGAAAAATACCTCCGGCCGCGCACCGGCAAGATCCTGCTCGCTTACCTGCGCGGCCTGCAGCCATGAACGGCCTGGCCGTCATCGTCCGCTATGGCGAGATCAGCCTCAAGGGCCGGAACCGCGGCCAGTTCGAACAGAAACTCAAAAATGACCTGGCCTGGTTCCTGAAAAAACAGGGGCACACTTTTGCCAAGATCAGCGCCGAGCGGGGCCGGATCTATATCCGCGGCATCAATGATCTCCCCGACCTGAAAAAGGTCCTGGGCGTTTATTCCTATAGCCCGGCTTTTGAATTGGACAAGGACTACGACGCATTGAAAAAAGAGGTCGCCCGTTTTTTCCCGGAGATCAGAAGCAGCAGCAATTTCCGCGTCAGCTGCCAGCGCATCGCCAAGGACTTCTCTCCCAACTCCATGGGGGTGGAGAGAGAGATCGGCACCATCATCAGTGAACAAACCGGCACGCCGGTCAGGCTGAAAGATCCGGACTTCGAACTGCACATCGAGATCGGCCACCGCCACCTCTACCTGTTCAGCGAAAAGATCCGGGGTTTCGGCGGCTTCCCTGTGGGCAGCGCCGGCAAGTTGGTCTCGCTGATCTCCGGGGGCATCGATTCACCGGTGGCCACTTTCCTGATGATGAAGCGTGGCGTCATGCCCGTCCTGCTCCATTTCGGGATTTCCGAAAACGAAACGGCCAAGGTGCTCCGCCTGCGCGACCGGCTCGAGGAATTCGCCGCCGGCCAGCCCATTAAACTGATCATTATCCCCAGGGAGGAACTGTTCCAGGGGAAATTCTCCGGCTTGTTCGGCACCCGCCACGAACCATACGTCTGCGTGATCTGCAAGTACCTGATGCACAAAAAAGCCGGCGCCATCGCCCAAAGCGAGAAGGCCCTGGGCGTCATCAGCGGCGATAACCTGGCCCAGGTGGCGTCGCAGACGCTGAAAAACCTTTACGCCTCGCGTGCCGCCGCAACCATGCCCATCTACAGCCCGCTGATCGCCTACGAAAAAAGCGAGACCGTAGCCCTGGCCAGACAGATCGGAACCTATGAACTCTCCATTGCCGAAAGCGAAGGCTGCACGCCGCCACGCGCTCCCAAGACCGGTGTCGATTATGAACGCCTGCGCAAGGTTTTGCGCGAGACAGGATTCAGCGATTGAGCCGATGCCGACTGCTCCGCAACAAAAACATCACTTCGGTTTGATATCGAACCGTTCGGTCTTGGCCCAGGTCCGTTTCTTTTTTTGCACCAGGTCATGATACAGGCTTTTCAGCACGACAAACACCCATAGCTTGGTGTAGGTGAAATAAGCGAGCACGGTCAGCAAAAGGTTGAGCGGCGTATCCTCGCGTTCGTAACTCAGGGCGATCATCACTTCCAGGATGTAGAGCAGGAAGGCCAGCAGCCAAAGCTCCAAGTAGGGACCGAAGAGGTTGACGCGGACCAAGCCAAAAAGCGACAGGACAAAGATCAGGTCGGAAAACAAAATGGCGAAAACAAAAAAGTAATACAGAAAAAAGAGATTCAGCAGCTCGAAGGTCGTAGCTTTCGGCCGTTCACGCCACAGCCGGCGCCCGAACTTGCCGATCAGGTAGTTGTTGCCGCGCGCCCAGCGCGTGCGCTGTCTGACCCACACCGCCAGGTTCTCCGGTTCCTGCTCCCAGGTGACGGCGCCGGGCAGGAATCCGATCAGAAGGCCTTTCTGGTAGATGCGGAAGGTCAGTTCGGTATCCTCGGTCAAGGCCTCTTCGTCCCAGCCGCCCAGCGCTTCGAGCACCGACTTCCAGATGATGTAATTGGTGCCGGGCAAGGTGGAAATACGTAAAAAGAACCAGCGCCCCGCTTGGATGAGCCACTGGAAGGCGATTGATTCCAGGTTAATGAAGCGGGTCAGAAGATTGCGTCCGGCGTTGTAGGCCCGGAACTTTCCGGTCACAGCGGCCAGGCGGCGATCGGATACCAGGTCCCAAGCCAGCAGGCGCAGGGCGTCTGCTTCCGGCAGGTTGTCAGCATCGTAAATGGCGATGGCCTCGCCGCGGGCTTCCCGAAAAGCCCGGTTGAGTGTTAGGCTTTTTCCGCGCCCTCCTGCGGCGGTCGGGATGTCGAGGAAGCGGAAACGCCGGTCGGTCCCGGCCTGGCGCCGGGCCGCTTCATGCGTTCCATCGCTGCTGCCGTCGTTGATGATCATGATCTCCAGTTTGCCCTCAGGGTACTGCAATCGCTGCAAATGAGCCATGGTGGCCGCGATGACCTTTTCTTCGTTGTGGGCCGGGACCAGCACCGTGACCGAAGGCAGTTTGTCATCGTCGATGGCCGCCGGGACCTGCCGCCGCAGGCGCTGGCGCAGGCAGAATCCGCCCAGGCAGAGGACGAACTGGTAGAGCAGCATCAGCCAGATAAAGATCACCGAAAAGACGAAAATGCCGTTGAGCAGGACATTCAGGAAGAGGCTCATCGTCTGCTCCTGGAATAAAAGTAGAGGAACAGTAGCAGCAGCAGCGAGGAGAGCCCGAGGATGAGAAAAATATTGGAAGAAAAAAAGCCCACCACTTCAATGGCGTGCCGCGACTGGCTTTGGGTGTAGATCTCTAGCCGGTGGCGGCCGCGGGCCAGGACCAGGCTGTTCTTGTTCTGGGGCACGGCCAGAATCTCGCCATCGAGGAGGATCCGCTCCAGGGGCCGGTTGAAGGTCAGGGTCACGGGCGTCGGCGAATCATAGCGCAGACTGTAGACGTTGCCGGAGACAGACAGGTCATAGATGTCGCCCCCGAAGGTCAGGCGGGTGGTCAACCCCTGCTCGTCGAGCAGGCCGGCCTTGGCAAAAGTGAGCAGCCGCGGCCCCGAGGGAAGGAAAACGTGGTTTTTTTCGTAAAAAGGCCATGCCTGGCCGTCCAGCAGCGGCACCGTCCCGGAGCTGTTCAGCACCAGGGTGAAGGGCTGGCGGGAATCGATGCGGAAACCGTCTCCCTGCGGCCGCAGGGAGACGTCGCTGCCCATGACAAAGGGCAGGAGGTCCATGTCGAAGGGGTTGACCGTCGACTCGGCGTAGATGCCGACCCGGCCCGAAGCCCTGGCAGCATAATAAAAGGTCGTCGCCAGCTCGCTGCCGATCGGCTGCGGCGCGGGCAAATGCCGTTCGCCGCTGCCGGGGCGGGGCATAACATTAATGTCGAACATCAGCCGCCCCGGGTCGGCGACAAGGGGCTGGTAAGCGCGTAAATAAGCCAAGTAGCGGTCCGGCGGGCCGAGCCAGCTGGCGGCCGGGTCCTCGACCTGCAGGGTGAAACGGTGCTTGGCCATCAAGGCGATGATGTCCCGGCTGTCGATGCCGCACTCTTCCATGATCCGCGGATTGAGCAAGGAATCGAGGGCGGTGACGATCACCTCCATGTCCCGGTTGCGGGCTTTCACGATCTTGGCGGTTTCAACCAGAAAAAAGTCGTGAAGGTCCTTGACCATTTCGCAGCGGAAGCGCAGGAAACGGTCGAAGTTCTTGCGGTCGCGCTTCCAGTAATGCGCTGAAGCGGCCTCGAAAAATTCCAATGGGTCGATGCCGCTGCGGCGGCGGAATTCCAGCCGGACATCGCTGTTGAGCGGGACGAAGCGATCGGGATTCTCCATGCCGCTGTCGGTGTCGTAACTTAGCTCGGCCAGGTTGACGCCGTCCCAGTCATGGCTGGTCAGGATGCGCCAGAAAAAATCATTTGCCAGCCGGCGGGCATCAGGGTTGAAGAGATTCATGGCGTACCGCCAGCCGACCCGCGCGTCCAACCCTGCGGCCGTCTTCTCGCGCCATTGCGGATGGGCATCCCAAAAAAGCGGCGTGACCTGGGGCAATTCGAACCAGGCGTAGACGGCGATGCCGTGATCGTGGCAGAGACCGATGAAGTAATCATAATCGAACTGGTATTGGGCGTAGAAATGCCAGGCAGCCAGGTAGACGATCTTCACGCCGCTGGCCCGCCAACGCCGCACCAGCCTTTCCCAGGAAACGTTTTGGCGCAAGCCGGGGTCAAAATAGAATTCAAGGTTGGCGCGGCGGATGGGAAAGGGCAGCTTGAGAACGTTCTTCAGGTAATAGGGAAAATACGGATAACGGCTGATGCCGAAGGGCGTATAGGGATCGAGCAAAGTACCGAAATAGAGCACCCGTCCGCGCCCCAGGTTTTTTACCACAGCCAGCGGCTGGCCGGAAGCGTTGTCCCGGCACAGGACCTGTCCTGCGTCGACGCGGAACGGGTTGATGACCGCCGGCGGATTCCAGTTATAGACCGGGAGGGGCAGGGAAAGATCGCGCACCTGGGAGACATAGATCGCCTGGGCAAGGAAACGGATATTCAATTTTTCCGCCAGCTCGCTGCGACCGTCGGTGATCAGGATGCCGCCGGCTTCGACGAAATCCAGCACGGTATTCTGTTCCACCGCCATGAGCTCGTTAGCTGCCGCCTGCGGCAACACCAGCAGGTCAAAACCCGCCAGGGAAAACTCTCTCTGGCTGCCCAGTTCCCGGATCTGCGGATCGAAGCCAAAGACCTGGAATAGCGAGGCGAAGCTTTTCTGGTCGTTCTTCTCGGCTTCAGTCTTCGAGCGGCTGGAAAGCAGCAAGGTCCGCGTCAATGTCAACGGCCGGCTTTTCCGGCTTTTGAATATCCCGCCCAGCCAGGAGCGGAATCTGCGCCACCATTTGCCCTGTTTCGGGGCGGGCTGCAGGTCGAGCGCTTCCATTACGTACAGTTCACCCGGAGCGAGTTCGATGTGGCGGGGAATGGTACCGGACAAACGTTCCGGCGAGTATTTTTCCCATTTGACCTTGCCCCGGGCGTCCAGGGTGATCTCATGAAGGTACTGGTTGAGCAGCACCACGCTGCCGTCGCCCCCCGCCGTGGTGATCCAGCGGCCGTCGCCATACACATTGCAGCGGAACTCCCGCAGCGACGCGAAGGTCCAGTACCTGGCCTTTACCGCCCGCACCAGCCGCTGCAGGTCTTCCAGGGGCAGGAAGGGGTGGAAAAAAAACCCAGCCAGCCCATCGCGCACCACGCCCATGTTGTCCAGGTTGTGCAGCATGGCGTTGGTGTCGCGCGTCCGGTTGTTCAGAGAGATGTAGCCGAGGTTTTCAGGCACGACCTGCACGCCTAAGTCGGTCATGGTGTATGGATATGGTGCCAGCATCTGCGAGTCGGAAATGTCAGCCACCATGGGCCGGTCGTAGAACGTGTCAAAAAAACCGCCAATGACGCGATAATCATGCTGGCTGGCGGCGTAGTGCGGCGTTTCCCAAGCAATGGGGAACAGCCCGTTGCGGCAGCACTCCGCGATGCCCTGGTTGATCTTCCGCTCCAGCCATTCTTTGGTGGAAGCCGCGATGGGGGCCCCGGCGATCACGTCCCAGAATTCGTAGTCGTCGGCGCTGGTGCCGCGATACTGGTGGCTGACGCCATGCATAACGATGGCCGCCCCCTTGCCGACGGCGTAACGCAGAGCCGCAACCAGTTCGGGATTTTCCGAAAGAAACACCTCTTCCTGGGCGGCCGGATCCCGGTAAATGGGTATCAGCGCGATCTGGAACGGTACTTCCTCGTCGGCCAGAAAATCGGAGATATTCTTGATGGCCGCGGGATCGCTCTGGGGATTGACGTCTTCGATGCGCAGCAGGACCCGGTGCGAGACCTCGTGGTCCTGGCCGAGGATCTCATGGAGCAGATCGGAAAAGATCAGCCAGCGGCCGCCTTCGCGGGCGTAGGCGAAGGGCGAGTCGGCAAAGGCCCACAGGTTGGCGCCGTGAACAACGTAAGGCAGATTCTGTCCGCCGTCATCCTTAGCCCAGGCCACGATGCGGCAGCCGCTCCCCCCGCTCCCGGGCACCAGGGTCTGCAATTCCTCATCTTCCTTGCTGAACTGGCGGTTGGCATAGGATACCCGCCAGTTGCGGCCGCTGACCTCCTTACCGGCCAGCACGGGGAAACGGCCGGGCGCTTCATGGAGCAGTTCATCCAGCTGCAGGTTGATCCAAACGATCGGGCCTTGGCGCCTGGCGATCGCCTGCAGCAGGGCTGGCGGCAGGGGTGTGCGGCCGTCCTCGGAAATGGCAAACAGAAAATCGGCCGTCAAGGCCTGTTGCGGCGGACAATCGTGAAAAGATTCCAGGCGCACCTCGTCGAGGCTGAAATGACCGAGTAGGCATTGCGTGAAGCGGGCGGAAAGGAAGGCGTCGGATTTCTCCCGTTCGCCGTCGTACAGGATCAGGGCGCTACGCGCCAGCACCGGGCCGGCGCCTAGAAGGAGCCAACCGGCCGCCAACAGCCAGGCGCGCTTCATGATCCCCCCAAGCCGCTGGCCAGGACGGCGGCGATCCGCTGCGCAGCCTTGCCGTCGCCATAGGGATTGGCCACGTGGGCCATGCGCCGGTACGCTTCCCCGTCCTGCAGAAGCTCCAGCACCTGACGGACGATGGCCAGGCGGTTCGTGCCGACCAGCTTGACCCCGCCTGACAAAATTCCTTCCGGCCTCTCCGTTTCCCGGCGCATGACCAGCACCGGTTTGCCCAGCGCCGGGGCCTCTTCCTGGATGCCGCCGGAATCAGTCAGGATGAGATGGGCCCGGCCCATCAGAAACACGAACGGTTCATAGGCCAGCGGTTCGATGAGGCGGACACGGGGCAATCCCCGCAGAATAGCCTGCACCGGCTTTTGCACATTCGGGTTTAGATGCACCGGGTAGATAACCCGCAGCCGCGGATCCCGCCGGGCGATCTCCCGCAGCGCCAGGCAGACCTGCCGCAGGCCGCGGCCGAAATTTTCGCGGCGGTGCCCGGTGACCAGGATGATCCGCTGCTTCTCATCATCCAGTTCCAAGTCAAAAGATTGCCGGAAATATTCCAGCCAGCGTTTTTGCGCCTGGGGAGCCCGCAGCCGGCGCCGGATCATGCGCAGGGCGTCGATCACGGTGTTGCCGGTCACCCAGATCTTTTCAGCGGCCACCCCGGAGGCGAGCAGATTCCGACGCGCCGTTTCAGTGGGTGCGAAATGAAAATCGGCTAGAACCGACAGCAGGCGGCGGTTGCCTTCTTCCGGAAAAGGAGAATATTTGTCATGGGTGCGCAATCCGGCTTCAACATGGGCCACCGGGATGCGCAAATAAAAAGCGGCCAGCGCCGCGGCAAAGGCCGTGGTGGTATCGCCCTGCACGACAATCGCGTCCGGTCGTTCCGCCAGCAGGATCCGGCGCATGCCGCCAATGACCCCAGTACTGACATCAAAAAGGTCCTGGCCGGCCCGCATCAGGTCCATATCGATGTCAGGGGCGATGCGGAAGATCCCCAAGACCTGGTCGAGCATCTGCCGGTGCTGGGCGGTCACGCAAACCCGGACCCGGAACGATGAGCGATCACGGCGCAGGCGAGAAATGACCGGGGCCAGTTTGATGGCTTCCGGCCGGGTTCCCAAAACCACCAGGATATTGAGCAAGCGGCCCGGCATCTTTGTCTCCTCCTGTGACCCTAAAAATAGAAATTAATGCCACCCGAAAAATAATTGCCGCTGAAGCGATACTCGTCGTTCTCGCTGTAACGGGTATAGGTTAGCGTTATGTACATGGGGTCCCGCGGTGAATAGGTCAGGCTGGCCGAATAGGCGAAAGTGCCCACAGCCTCGGAGTTGTTCCCGAAATGGACCTGGGGATTGAATCCCAGTTTCGGGGCGAGTGCCAGCTTCATGCCGGCATGCCAGACAAAAAGCGATATGCGGCGCGCCGCTTCGTCCGGATACCAGAGGGTCGATTTTTCGTTCAACAGGTACAGGCCTGTTTCCACAGCGACACCCCGGAACAGCTTGTAGGCTAAACCGGCATCGACGCCGATGGCGCTGTAGCGGCCGGAGCCGAACATCTGGAACAGGGCCACGTAAGCATCGATCTTGCCTTGCTGATAATAATAGACCCCGGTGACCATGCTCAGCGACGACTTCTGCCTTTTTTCGATTTCTTCTTCGCTCAGGGAATCGAAGGCGATGGTCTGCTGGCGGAACTTGAGAATCAGCGAGGAGGTATTCCCCAGGGAGAAGCGCAGGCCTCCCCAGGGGGCCAGGGAAAAAAGGTGGTACTTGCCTCCGAGGAACGATTCGACGCCGAACTGGAAATAGGTGCCGCCGCACAGGGGGATGGCCACCAGTAACAGCAAAACCGCCATCTTGCGCTTCATGTGCTCACCTCCGCAAACTAGTCACCATATTTGAAAAAATCGAGGCTTTCGCGGCCGATGCGCTGGCTGCGCTTCAGCGTGAAATAGGGAGTACTGAAGTGGATATGGGTGGGCCTTTCCAGCACGATCAGCCCGTCTGCTTTCAGCACATTGCGCTTGTGGATGACTTTCAGGGGGTTGGCGTATTCGAGCATGGCATAGGGCGGATCAAGGTAGATCAGGTCGAATTGAAAGCCGTCCTTGCCCAAGGCGATGATCGAACGATTGAAATCACCGCGAATCACCCGGAAGAAATCGGAAGCGATGCCGATTTTTTCGGCATTGTGCTGGATGGCGCGCGTGGCTTCCGGCAGGTCGTCGATGAACACCGCGTATTCGGCACCGCGCGAAAGGGCTTCAATACCGATGTTGCCGCTACCGGCGAAGCCGTCGAGAAATATTTTTTCCTTGATGTCATTCTGCAGGATATCAAAATAAGTGAGCTTGATCTTGGACATGGTCGGACGGATGAGCGGATTTTTGCCGCCGCGCAGCACCCTTCCCTTATAAAGCCCACTGTTGATCCGGATCATGGAGTGAGGATACATGGTTTTGGCGGGCCGGTCAAGAGCATTTTTGTCAAGCGGTTGCTATCGGCGCAAATTGATATATAATATATGAAAATGATCAAGCGCTTTCACGAACTGCGGGAAAAAATAGTAAGCTATTACCCGGAAGCCAACATCGAACTGCTGAAAAAAGCCTACATGGTTTCCACCAACGCCCATCTGAACCAGAAACGGGCCTCCAACGAGCCATATATCACCCACCCTTTGACCGTGGCCGGGATCCTGGCCGACATGAAGCTGGACGAAATATCCATTGCCGCCGGCCTACTGCACGACGTGATCGAGGACACGCAATACTCCCGGGAAGACCTGGCCAAACTTTTCGGCCAGGAGATCAGCGATATCGTCTGGGGGGTGACAAAAATTTCCAAGATATCCGAAGTGGATGTCGAGGACGCCCATGCTGAAACCCTAAAAAAAATGATCATCGCCATGACCGCCGACGTGCGGGTCATCCTGATCAAGCTGGCCGACCGCTTGCACAACATCCGCACCCTGGCGCCCTTGAGCGATGAAAAGCGGGTCAAGATCGCCCGCGAAACCCTGGAAATTTACGCCCCCATCGCCTATCGCCTGGGCATGGGCAAGATCCGCGATGAACTGGAAGACATTGCCTTCACCTATATGCATCCCGAAGAATACCAGCGCATCAAAGCCGAAGTCAGCGACAAATACGGCTGGGCCATGAAGCAGGTGGAATCCTTAAAAAAACAGATCCAGGGGCTGCTGCATGGACTGAAGATCAAAGCGGAGATCCAATACCGCATCAAGCGCGAAATCTCCATCTATCGCAAACTGCAGAAGCAGAACATTGAACTCGAGAACGTCTACGATCTGCTGGCCCTGCGCATCATCACCAACACCGTGGCCAACTGCTACGTCATCATGGGCGCCATCCACCAGCAGTGGATCCACATCCCCTCCCGCTGGCGCGATTTCATCACCAATCCCAAGATCAATTTCTACCAGTCGATCCACACCACCATCATTACCCGCGAAGGGGTCAAATTCGAGGTCCAGATCCGCACCCGCGAAATGCACCGCAACGCCGAGGAGGGCATCGCCGCCCACTGGAAATACAAGGAAGGCCTGGCTTTCCTCGAAAATGACCACCGCCTGGAGTGGTTCCGGGAAATGATCGACTATCACAAAACCAATCCCGATCCCAAGGAATTCCTCAGCCTGGTCAAGCGCGATCTGACCCCCAATGAAATCTTTGTCTTCACTCCCAAGGGCAAAGTCATCAACCTCAAGGCCGGATCCGGACCGATCGATTTCGCCTATGCCATCCATTCGGAGGTCGGCGATCACTGCAAGAACGCTATCGTTAACGAGAAGCTGGTGCCGCTGCGCACCAAGCTGAACTCGGGCGACGTGGTCGAGATCATCACCCAGAAAAACAGCTCGCCCAGCGCCGACTGGCTCAAATTCGTGGTCACTACCCGCGCCAAGAAAAAGATCATGGCCTTCATGCAGAAGGAAGAATTCGCCTTTGCCAAGGAAAAAGGCCGCCGTATCTGGCAAAAGGTCCTGCGCGAATACGCCAAAAAATCCCGCCTCAAGTTCAACGAACAGGACATAGAAAAAAGGCTGCAAGCGCTCCATTACACAGACCTGGAGACATTTCTCCAGGACGTGGGCAGCGGCAAAAAAACGCTGGACAGGCAGGCGCTGAAAAGCCTGTTCCCCGAAATGAACACCGTGGAGATCAAGCCGGTCAAAAAGCCCGCTGCCTCCCGCAGAGCGGGACTGCACAAATTGATCAGCGTCGAAGGCCAGGCGGACATCGACTTCATTTTTGCCAAATGCTGCCACCCGATCAAGGGCGAAGAGATCATCGCCTATATCACCAAGAACCGCGGCCTGGTCGTTCACAAAAAAAAATGCCCCAACGTTAATTTGGAGATTCCCTCGCGGCTGAAACGGGTCAGCTGGAATGAAGTATCCGAACACTCCTACCAGATCAAGCTGCAGCTGCTGGCAGCCGACAAGCCGGGAATGCTCAGCTCCATCACCGGCATCACCGCGGCCAGCAACTCCAGCATCAAAAAAATCGAACAGGTGCAGTCCGGCCAGTCCATGGTCAAGATCACCCTGGTTTTCGAGGTCAGGGACATGTTCCAGTTGAACGAAATCATCGGCAATTTCAAGGCCCTGCCCGGGATCTATTCACTCAACCGCAAGAAAATAACCGAAAAATAATCCTGGCCCTCACTTTTTACCGGCGAAGTAATTCACAATGCGCTTGAACAGGTTTGCGGAGTTTGCCTACTTGACACTTACCTTCTAATGGGCGTCCCCGTTGCCCCACTGTATATTTAATTGTAAAAGAAATATAAGATTCATCCATTATATTTTATTAAAAACATTGTACCCCTGTACTCCTTTTATTATTATTTTCATTGAATTCTCTTACCGAATTTTCCCCATCGGCCTCGGCCAAGACTCTATAGGTATTCTTAAAACGGAATTGAAAGATCACTTCGATTGTGCATTTACTCATTGATCCGATCTCAGGGATTGGTATCGATTTCAAGCTTAAGCGAAAGAATTTCATTCTGATGGCTGGATAAACCCAGTTCATATAACAAGCCTGGAAATCGCAGCCAGGCACTTTTGACTGCTGTTTTTCCGGAGGTCTT
>Ga0180009_10001746_pt1 | contig 26167 bp, 24 predicted proteins | sample OS_PC_MetaG_FD_123537 | JGI IMG/M metagenome (GOLD analysis project Ga0180009, IMG submission 123537) | Groundwater microbial communities from the Aspo Hard Rock Laboratory (HRL) deep subsurface site, Sweden - OS_PC_MetaG | ecosystem: Environmental > Aquatic > Deep subsurface > Groundwater... | reverse complement strand
TTTGAGTATCTGTTCCCCGAAGGCGTCCAGACGGGTTTTGACCTGGCCCTCGCTGTAGCTCCGTTCGTCGACGAGGTCGCATTCGATGAGCACCGACGGGATGCCGAGGCGCTCTTCCAGGGCCCGGCGGATTTCCAGGCCCGGCAGATAGATGGGCCGGCAGGTGAGCAGGTAGGCCAGCACGCCGCCTGCGATCCGGTACTCCCGGCACTGCTCGACAATGGATTCGACCATGGAGTGCATGGACGAGCCGACCGAGAGGGTGCGCGTGGCGATTTCGGTCAACGGGTCGTCCGGCCGGCGGGCCGGCCAGGGCGAGGGGTTGTAGGCCGGTTCGTAGGCGAAGACGCCGCCGATGTCCTCGAAGTAGTTGAAGATGCTCATGTTGAACCACAAGGGGATGCCGTACCACAACAGGCGGAACTTCTCGTTTTCGATCTGGCCCCGGCCGGCCTGGACCCGGGCCTTGACCTCGTCGCGCAAGGTCTTGTAGAACTCGAAGGCCTTTTCGGTGCCCGAACAGTACATGCCCGGATAGATGGTGGCGAACCCGTCGGGGCAGCCCATGGGCGAAGGCACGGCCTTGCGCAGTTCCAAAAGCTCCAGCCGCAGTTCGTTGGCCTTGTATGCCCAGTCCAAGGCGCTGTCGAGGCGGTCCCGGTCGTAGGCGATGCCGGTGTGTTCGGTGACAAAGGACAGGAAGTCCTCCAACTGGGAGCGGTAGTACCGGACTTCGTGGGGCAGCGGGTGCTGCTGGATGCGGGCGTAGACCCGCTCCGGGCGGTCCAGGGTGAACAAGGGCACGTTGAGCCGCTGGGCCATGTCCTCGAACCACTTCAGCCGCACGTCGCAGATGGCCGATGTGGTGACCATCAGGTCCGGAGGGGCCATGCCGCCCAGCGGGGCGTCGGCGAGGTCTCCGTTGATGACGTACCCGGAGACGACCCGTTCGTAACCGCACAGGTCGGCTGAATACCCGGCCTGTTCGGCCAGCCGGGCGAAACGCACGGCCTCCTTTTCACCGCCCTTTTCCTTGCGCCGGACCGCGCACAAGGCCGCGAACTGCTCCGGATAATAGGGGAACAGACCCATGGCGTAAAAAAGCTCTTTTTCGACCGCGGCGCAGGACCAGATCACCGGCCGGCCGGCCTGTTTGTGCGCGTGGCCTTCCTGGTAGTCCTCCAGGATGAACTTCCAGGTGTTGCGGGCCGTTTCCAGGGACTTGCGCGATCCCTTGGTCTCGACCGGTTTCGGTGTGTTCATTAACTGCCTCCCCTCAGCGGTTGGGTTGCGAATCGCCCGTCGGGCCGGACGTCCGGTCGTTTTCCAGAACCTTCTTCATTTGCTCAATCGCGTGGTGGAGGTGCCGGGCCATGGCCTGTCCGGCCTCCGACTCCGACCGGTTTCCAGTAGCCCGCGGGATGCCCGAATACTCCACCCGGACCACGTCCCAAAAGCCGGGCAGGTCCGGCCCGGTCGGCAATTTCCGGGCGGTTTGTCTTCAACAAGCTCGATGTAAAACGAGCGGGCGACCTTCTTGAAGAAGCCGCCTTGACCGGCGTGGATGGCGATAAGAGCGGGTATCAACTCTTAGAAAGGCCTTACGGATTGAAGGGCGTCCGGACCGGAGCGGAAGGAACGGTTCCCCTTCCGGGAGCAGTGCACGCCCGAATTGTTATTGTGTTCGACGATCATGGCGTGGGACATGCGGGGCGGGCATATTCCTCGCGGCCTGCCGCGGGGTTGGTCCGCCAACGAAACAAATGGATTTCTTCCTTGCATGTCGAAGGGTTCCGCGGCCGGCCGCGGGGAGCTTCAACTGTTCGACCACGTCGTCGGAAGCACGTCATTAGTCGATGTCTTGATCGGTTTCGGGTTTTCGTATGCCTTGAGCGCAAGATTAAGGTAGAACCCAAAGACCTGTCAAGGAAAAACAGGCCGGAGGGTCTGAAACCCGTTAAAAGCCAACTATATGAATTTAATTATAAATATAGATTTTATGCGCTTCCGGGCCGGTCCGGGAGCCTTGGGCGCAAGCCTGCGGACCCGGCTATTCCCGTTCCTCGTTGAGCCCTAGGGATTTCATCTTTTTGTGCAGGCTGGTCCGGTCCATGTCGATGGCTTCGGCGGTCTGGGTCACGTTCCAGCCATGTTCTTCCAGGCGGGCTTTGATGAAGGCGCGCTCGAAATCGGCCTTGGCTTCCCGGAAAGGCCGGGGGGCCATGATATCGCCGGGGACTTCGGGGGCCAGACTCCCGAAGGCCGCGCCCATGACCGGGTCAAGGGACTCGATGACCGGGCCCGGACTGAGGATGAGCAGGCGTTCGACCGTGTTTTTCAGTTCTCGAACATTGCCGGGCCAGTTCCAGGCCTCGAGCCGTTCAATGACCCTGGGGGTGACGGCTTTTCGTTCGGTTCCGTTTTCCCGAGCGTAGTCCTCGATGAAGTCCCTGATCAGCAGGGAGATGTCTTCCTTGCGTTCCCGGAGGGGGGGGACGTGGAGGGGGATGACGTTGAGTCGGTAAAAGAGGTCTTGGCGGAAGTTCCCTTTTTCGATCTCCTGTTCCAGGTTTTTGTTGGTCGCGGCGATGACCCGCACCTCGACGTGAATCGTCTTGATACCGCCGATCCGCTCGAACTTCTGTTCTTCGAGAATGCGGAGTATCTTGGCCTGGGTCTTGAGGCTCATGTCGCCGATCTCGTCGAGGAAGAGCGTGCCGTGGTTGGCCAGGTCGAACTTGCCTCGCTTGCGGCTGCTGGCCCCGGTGAAGGCCCCTTTTTCGTGGCCGAACAGTTCGCTTTCGATCAGTTCTTCCGGGATGGCCGCGCAGTTGACTTCCACGAGGGGCCGTTCGGCCAGCCGGCTGAGGCGATGGATGGTCCGGGCCACGACCTCCTTGCCCGTGCCGTTTTCCCCGTTGATCAGGACCCAGGCGTTGGTCGGGGACACCAGTTCGATCTGCTGCTTGAGCTTCTGGACGGGCTGGCTTTGACCGGTCAGGTTGTAACGCTTGGTCGCTTTTTTTTTCAGGGCCAGGTTTTCTTCGGCCAGGCGGAGATAGTTGAAGGCGTTGTTGATGGTCAGCAGGATTTTGTCATAGGACAGCGGTTTGTCGATAAAGTCGTACGCGCCGATCTTGGTGGCTTTGACCGCGGTTTCGATATTGCCGTGGCCCGAGATCATGACCACGGGCAGGTATGGGTATTCCTCTCGCAGGCGGACGAGCACATCGAGGCCCTGTTCGAACCCTTCCATCCAGATGTCCAGCAGAACCAGGTCGGGCATGGCTTCCTCGATCAGGGCAAAGGCCCCGTCGCCGTTGACCGCCTCCTGGACTTCGAAGCCCTCGTCTCGCAGGATGCCGCCCAGGGAGCGTCGGATATCCGTCTCGTCGTCCACGATTAGAATCGTTTTAACGGCCATGGTTTCCATTCAACTCCTTACCGGAAGCTCGATGATGAAGCGCGCTCCCCGGGGCTGATTGTCCAGGAAACGAACGAAGCCGTTGTGGTCGGCCACGATGGTGCTGACAATGGCCAGCCCCAGGCCGGTGCCCGATTTTTTGGTCGAAAAATAAGGTTCGAACAAACGGCTTTTATCGGTCGGACTGATGCCGGTCCCATTGTCGGCCACTTCGAGCCTGGCGGTTTTGAGGGCCTTGTCGTAGGCCAGGGTGATTCCGATGAGCCCTCCGTCTTCGACCGCGGCCACGGCGTTGTCCAGGAGGTTGATCAGGACCCGCTGCATCTGTTCCCGGTCCAGGTTGAAAACCGGCAGGTCCGGGTCGCGATGAATCCGGAATTCGACGTGCTTGTGACCCTCCCGGTAGAGGCTCAGCGTCTCTTCCACGATTTCTCCCAGGTCGTTGGGTGCCAGTTCGACTTCGGGCATGCGGGCAAAGTTCGAAAACTCGTTGACCAGACGCTTGAGTTCGTCGACCTGGCGGATGATGGTCTGGGTGCATTCGTCGAATACCTGACCGTCTTCGACGAAGCGTTCTCCATACCGCTTGCGCAGCCGCTGGGTGGAAAGCTGAATCGGGGTAAGCGGATTCTTGATTTCATGGGCTATCCGCCGGGCCACTTCACGCCAGGCCGCCATGCGCTGGGCTTTTTCCAGTCCGGTGATGTCGTCGAAAACGATGACCCAGCCTACGTCCTGCTCGTTTTCGTCCCGGAGCAGGTTGAGATGAACGTGAAGGGAAAAAGACTGGTCTCCCAACTTGAAGCGGGTCTGTTTTTCCGACGAGCCCCTTGGTGACTGGCGGGCCATGCGGGTCAGTTCATCGAGAAGCGTGCTGGGTTCGGGGCCCCTTAGGTCCCGCAGGGGCCGCCCCAGGACCTGGTCGGGCTCGATCTGCAGGATTTCCGAGGCCGAGCGGTTGATCGTGGCCACGGTTCCGTTGGCATCCGCGGAAATGACCCCGGCGGCCACGTTCTGAAGGACGATCTCCATGTAACGCCGGCGCTGATCCAGTTCGGTAATGGTCTGGGACAACGTGATGTTCTTGCGGGTCAGTTCCGTCTTGCTCGCCTTCAGGTCCCGGGTCATGCGGTTGAAGGAGGCGACCAGGCTCCCGATCTCGTCGCTGGACTGGACCGCAATGGTGAAGTCGTAATCCCCGCCCGCGATGCGTTCGGTGCCTTCGAGCAGATCGGTGATCGGTCCGGTGATGCTGCGGGCCAGGTGAAAGCCGATCCAGGTCGAAACGAAAAAGATGAGCAGGGCCACGATGGTCAGCGAAATGAGATGGCTGATCTTGATGGGGTCCCGGAGCCGTTTGAGCTGCCGGTAGCCTTCCAGCCCGCTGTTCACGGCCCGAAGCGTCTTGTCATAGCGGTCCGGCAGGCGATACCCGGCCGTGAGATAACCGACCAGTTCGCCCGAGGGGGAGTTCAAAGGCCAGAGCACGCGGACCATGAGCGTTCCGTCCGGGGAGTCGTGCCATATCTGTGGTTGTCCGGTCAGGGCCGCCTGGTTGAAGGCCCGGGCCGGCGGGAGGGCGGGGCTGAAACCGTCCGGCCCCGGTTCGTAGGCTGAGGCATGGGGGTGACGTCGGATGGAATAGATTTCCAGCCAGGTCAGTTTGTACCGGTTCCGCTGGCGTAGGAGAAAGCGCTCCGCCTCCGCGGCCTGGTCCGGCCTGTAGATTTTTCGGGCCACGATTTCGGCGGCCACCGTGCCGCCCAGGTCGCTGGTCAGCCGCTCGGCCAGTTCGGACACGGTCCGGCTCAGGGCCTGGGCGTCGACCAGGGGCTGTTCGACGTTGGTGGAAAACCAATGATCGTGACTGGTGGTGATGAACTGGATGGCCACGAAAAACAAGAGGGTCGTCGGCACCAGGGACAAGCTGACGAAGGCCACGATCAGCTTGGTCCAAAGCCGGGCGCCCAGGGCTCGACCCCGGCTTTCGAAAAACAGGCGGTGCAGGTTTCTCAGAACGAGAAATAGTAGTAGAAACAAAAGGATGATATTGATATTGATGACGGCGAAGACCAGGATGCTGTTGAAGACCGGCACGCCGGCGCCCACCCGGACCAGGTTGGTCTGAAGCACGGTCAGACCCACGATGGCCAGGACCGTCAATCCAATGAGGATGCGTTCCAGCCGCCTTTTCCTGACCTCGACCCCGGCCCGGGTCTCTTGGTCGAAATCCATATCGATTCAAACCCCTTTTATCAGAAAATAGAATAAGTTCGAGGTGAAATGCAAGGGCATTCTGGATGGGGGGCCGAGCTGAACCCCGGCACTCGGAAAATAAAAGGGCAGGCTCGAAAGCCTGCCCTTTGTTCCGGACGGTAGGGAAACGTCTCAGGCCGCGGCCCGGGGCGCATCCAAAAAACTGAAGGCGGGGACCCGGATGTCGCGGGCTTCGCATTCGACCGGGTGGGTGAACTCGACCAGCTCCCAGGCCTCGGGCCGGGCAATCAGTTGGTTGAGCAGGGCGTTGTTCAACCCGTGCCCCGACTTGACGGCCTGGAAGCGGCCAATGATCGGGGCGCCGATCAAGGAAATATCCCCCAGGAAATCCAGGACCTTGTGGCGGATGAATTCGTCCTCGTAGCGCAGGCCGTCCTGGTTGAGGACCCGGAAGCGGTCGATGATGATGGCGTTGGCCAGGGAACCGCCCCGGGCGAAGCCGTTCCGCTTCAACTCCTCGGCGTCTTCCTGGAACCCAAAGGTCCGGGCCCGGCTGATTTCCCGTTCAAAGGCCGCATCGGAAAACTGGAAATCGAAATGCTGGCTTCTGAGCAGGGGATGGTCGAAACTGATGGTGTAGTGGACGCCCAGCTCGCGGGCCGGAGCGACCGAGATCGACTTGTCGCCGTCCGTGATGGATACGGGTTTCCGGATGACCAAAAACTTCTTGAAAGCGGAGAGGGTTTTGACGCCGACGCTGTTCAAGAGATAGACAAAGGGGCCGGAGGAGCCGTCCATGATGGGGATTTCAGGTCCGTCGGTCTCGACCCGCACGTTGTCCACGCCCAATCCGACCAGGGTGGCCAGAATGTGCTCGACCGTGCCGACCACGGCGCCGTTCCGGCCCAGGGTCGTGGCCAGCCGCGTGTGAATCACGTTCTCCAAACAGGCTTTGATCTCCGGGGTCCCCGGCAGATCGGTCCGGACGAATGTCACGCCCGAATCGGGCGGGGCCGGACGGAGCGTGAGTTTGACCATTTCACCCGTGTGAAGTCCAATGCCCGTGCAGGAAACGCTGTCTCTGATCGTGCGCTGAAACAAGTTGTGCATGTTTATGGATCGATTCCTTAAAGCGTTATCGTACTGGCCCTTAGATAAGGCAATATACGTACCAGCCTGGAGGATATCTGGTATTTACAGTAATGATAACCAGTTAATTAAAGGTAATGCCGGGGAGGCCGATTTCGGCCGGTAAAATTGTGGCAAAATGGCAACACTTTGAAGCCCTGGCGCGGTATTTCGGCCACACTCGATTCTCAGCCCGGAGGCCGGGTCCTGGCCTGAAGCAGGTCTTCCGGCGTATTGACGTTCATGAACGAGGTCAACCCCGGGTCGATGGACCGCAGCTCGGCCTCGGAAACCTCCTCCCACCTCACGCCTCCGGAGCGGAGTTCGTAAAGTTTATGGCGGTCCCGGGCCAGTAGTTCTTGGGCTCGAGGCAGGCAGTTCCGGGCATAGACCGCGATCAGGGGCTCCCAGCCCGCTTGGGTGCGGGGCACCACGGCCCGGGGCCCGGCCGGGGTGGCCAGGGCTTTGCGGATCAGATGGGCCAGGAGGTCCCTACTGAGGAAGGGCAGGTCGCAGGCCAGGGTCAGGGCCCAGGGATAGTGGGCGAAAAGCAGGCCCGTGGCCAGGCCGCCCAGGGGGCCCTGGCCCGGTTTCAAGTCCCGGACGATGGTCAGGTCATAGTCCAGGAACTCGGACGGCCGGCGGGTGACGATGATGATTTCCCGGCAGAGAGGGGTGAGGGTGTCGATGACGCGATCCAGCAAGGAACGGCCGCCCAGGTCGAGGCCGGCCTTGGGGCGGCCCATGCGTCTGGAGTCCCCGCCGGCCAGAATCAGGCCGGTTACCGGGTAGGGCGGGTGGTCTTGAGGGCACACGGATTTGGATCGAGTCGGCCGCGATCTAATGGGTCGCGTACTCTTTGTCCAGGATTTTTTCGGCCTGGAAGTCCCGGTTGTTGTAGATGGCGCATTTCTGACATGGTCCGGGGCACTTGGTTTCCCGATCTTCGCGGATGAGCCAGCATGGTTCGTCGGGACGGTCGTGGGCCGCGCACTCGTGTTTGAGCCGGCAGTCGAAAACGTTCCAGCATGGGGCCAGAACCATGAGATTGCGCAGGCAGGCCAGGGTGAAACCGCGTTCGTGTATCAATTGATTGATGCGTTTGATCTGCAAGACGTCGAAAGGGGTGTAAAGGCGGTTGTTGGTCCTGGGTTCGCGTTCCGGCCGGATGAACCCTTCCTTTTCGTATTCCCGGATGCGTTTCTGGGACAGGTTCACCTGGCGGGAAACATCGTTGATCATATAGTAGCCATTGGATTTCCTTTCACTCATTGCGATGCCCCCCCCTGGATCGTTCCCGGCCCGTTCTATAAGACAACCCCGGTACACAAAATTTCGTTCCGGCCCGTCGAGAAATATCATAAAGTCGGAATCCGGGCAACTTTTTTCAGGAATTCCGTGTAACTCCTCGATCGTTGATGGCATCGCAGGACCGCCCTGTCGCGGCCTTTGGTCTCGGGACTCCGGCTGTCGCCTTTTCCATATATACTCAGGGACTCGGCGCCGGAGTCGCCCTTCGGCCAAAGGCCGCGACAGGGCGGCGAAAATATGGTCTGCCCCGATTCACTGGTAAGGGTTACAACTCCGCCGGCTGACGAGGGGGCGGGGCCCGGCCTGGGGACTCCGCCCGCCGACTAGACCATCATTTGACCCGGATACCGCGGCAGGCTTCCAATGCTCCGCCAAACTGCCTGCCGCAAGGCTCGTTTCCCGCTTTCCGATCAGGACTCATGCAATACGCCCCCGGGAAAGACCGGTCCAAAATTTCGTTTCTCCAAGTATTTCGATGTCTTGCCCCGAAGCCGGCCGCAATATCCGGCTTGACGATAGGGACTCGGCCAAGGGTCGTCCCGCGGCCGGGGGCCATGCGGGAGACCGGGTTCCTCTATACCCCGGTTCGCGGAATCATTTCCGCGGGAACGCGGCCGGGCTTGACATGACTCCGGCAATCTGATATCGCACTTAATTTAGACAATTAACGGGGCCTTTGTGAACAGGGACCTGGAATACATGATGGCCGCTTTGGAGGAAGCCCGCCGGGCGGAGGAAAGGGACGAAGTTCCCGCCGGGGCCGTCGTTGTCGGGCCGGACGGTTCGATCGTGGGGCGGGGCGGTAACTGTTGCGTCAGCCTGAACGATCCGACGGCCCACGCCGAGATCATGGCCCTTCGCCGGGCCGGGGGCATTCTGGGCAACTACCGGCTGGTGGGATGCCAGGTTTACACGACCCTGGAACCCTGCCCCATGTGCCTGATGGCCATGATCCACGCCCGGATCGAGCGGGTGGTCTTCGGGGCGCCCGAACCCCGTTGGGGGGCGGCCGGATCGTTGATGGATCTGGCCGGGCTGCCGGGAATGAACCACCGGATTCGGGTGGAGCCGGGGCCGCTGACCGAGGATTGTCAGACCCTGATCCAGGGTTTTTTTAGACGGAGGAGAGGTACCGAAGTGGCCGTAACGGGGGCGACTCGAAATCGTCTTGTCGGGTGAAGAGCCCGGCACGTGGGTTCGAATCCCACCCTCTCCGCCAGACGAGCAAGGAGGCCAAACGTCCTCTGAACCATATAAGGTCCGCTGAGAGCCGAAAAAGAAGCGGATGCCATTGGAGAGATGTCCGAGCTGGCTGAAGGAGCACGACTGGAAATCGTGTGTACGCCCAAAAGGTGTACCGTGGGTTCGAATCCCACTCTCTCCGCCATGTTTTAAGAAAGGCGCGTTGTCCGGGAACCGGCCCGCCTGAGAGAACCCGAGCGGCAGCGACCGACGGAGGCCATGACCCCGCCGGTCGTTCCGATTTTGAAGGCTGTTAAGCTAAAGCAAACATTATTCATTTAGGCGGAACGATGTCCTATCTGGTCCTGGCCCGAAAATATCGACCACGCATCTTTTCAGATCTGGTCGGACAGGATCATGTGGTCCGCCCGCTGGTCAACGCCCTGAAAACCGGCCGTCTGGCCCAGGCCTACCTTTTTTCCGGGGCCCGGGGGGTGGGCAAGACCACGGCGGCCCGGATTCTGGCCATGGCCCTGAACTGCCGGAGCGAGGGTCCGGAACTCCCCTGCGGCGAATGCGACGCCTGCCGGGACATCAGCGAAGGGCACGCCGTGGATGTCTTTGAGATAGACGGGGCGTCGAACCGGGGCATCAACGAGATTCGGGACCTCCGGGAGACCGTGAAGTACATGCCCAGCCAGGGGCAGTACAAGGTCTACATCATCGACGAAGTCCACATGCTGACCAAGGAGGCCTTCAACGCCCTGCTCAAGACCCTCGAGGAACCGCCGGCCCACGTGGTCTTCATTTTCGCCACGACCGAAGCGCACAAGGTCCTGCCCACGATTCTGTCCCGCTGCCAGCGGTACGACTTCAAACGGATCGGCTTGGACGACATCGTAGGGCGCCTGAGGGATATCTCCCGGACCGAATCCATCGAGGTCAGTGACGAGGCCCTTCGTTTCATTGCCCGGGAGGCGGACGGCGGGCTGCGGGACGCCTTGAGTCTGCTCGACCAGGTGGTGGCCTATGCCGGAACCACGGTTTCGGACGAGGACGTCGGCCAGGCTTTGGGCCTCATCGACCGGGCGCTGGTCGCCGGACTGGCCGAAGCGGTCCTGACCGGTCAGGCCGGGGACGCCTTGGACCTGCTGGACCGGGCTTACGGTTTCGGTTACGATACCAAGGATTTATCCTCGCAGGTCCGGGACTGGTTCCGGGCCCTGCTCCTGGTCAGAATCTCGGCCCATCCGGAAAAGCTGCTCGAACTGCTCGACGAGGAACTGACCGAAATCAGGCGGATTGCCGCCGGGCATTCGGTGGAAACATTGAATTTCCATTTCAATGCCTGGCTGGAGGTTCAGGATCGTCTCCAGCGCTCCGGTCAGCCTCGCCTGGTCCTCGAGGCCCTGATCATCCGCCTGGCCCAGGTCGAGCCGCTTCAGCCCCTGGCCGAGCTGGTCGCCCGGCTCGAACGGCTGCTGGGGGACGGACCGCCCCCGCCGGCCGCGCCCCGCGCGCCCGGCCGCTCCCGGAGCGAGGCAACTTCCGGTCGAGGCGGGGCCGACCCCGTTGCGTCTCCGGTCCGGGAGGCTCCGGCCCCGGCCCCGGAGGCGCCGGCCCGGACCCCGGGAGACTGGAAAGGGTTTTTGAAACTCGTTCAGGCCGAGGCGCCCCTGAGGCTGGCCGCGTTGGGGGAGGCCCATGTCCGGGTCTTTGAACCGGCCGAGGTCCACCTCGCTTTCAGAGACAAGAACAAGGTCGAGTTGCTGGACCGTTCGATGCTGTCCGAACTGCTGTCCCGGTTTTTGGGGCGGCGGCCCAAGCTGACCGTCGAACACGACCCCGGGCTGGCGGCGGCCGGTCCCAATCGGGGCTTGAACCAGGAGGAACGGGAACTGGCCCGGGCCGGCGTACTCGAACATCCACTGGTCAAGGAGGCCAGACAGATTTTTTCCGGGGAGATCGTGGACGTGATCCCGGAGGAATCCTGAACGTCCAGGCCTTGGAGGTAAACATGGCTAAAGGCATAGGCGGCATGGGCAACCTGGTCAAACAGGCCCAGAAGATGCAAAGCAAGATCATGAAGATGCAGGAGGAGTTGGGCGAGCGCACCGTCGAGGCCACCTCCGGGGGCGGCATGGTCTCCGTGGTGGCCAACGGCCGCCAGGAGATCGTCTCGATCCGCATCGAAAAAGAGGTCGTGGACCCCGACGACGTGGAAATGCTTCAAGACCTGATCCTGGCCGCGATCAACGAGGCCTTGAAGAGTTCCCAGGAGATGGTTTCCGCCGAGATGCAGAAGGTGACCGGCGGAATGAATATTCCCGGTCTGTTTTAAGCGGTGTTCCGCCAGTCCGGCCGCGCGGGTCCGGACCGGTCCGCGCAGGGGACGTTTTGCGCCCGTGGGGAGTGTGAATGGGATATTATCCGCCGGCCTTGATCAAACTGATCGACAACCTGGCCCGGCTGCCGGGCATCGGCCGCAAGACGGCCACCCGGCTGGCCTTGTTTCTCATGCGCCAGCCCGAGGAACGGGTCCGGGAGCTGGCGGATAGTCTGATCGAGGTCAAGTTACGGATATCGTTCTGTTCCTTGTGCCACAACTTTACCGAGCAGGACCCCTGTCCCCTGTGTCGGGACGAGGCCCGGGCCAACGGGACCATCTGCGTGGTCGAGGGGCCGGGGGACCTGATGGCCCTCGAGGCCACGGGCGTCTTCAAGGGCCGGTATCACGTCCTGGGAGGGGCCTTGTCTCCCTTGAGCGGCGTGGGACCGGGCGAACTGCGCATCGGCGAGCTGGCGGCTCGAATCGGGCCGGAGTCCGTCCGGGAAGTGTTGCTGGCCACCAGTTCGGGGGCGGAAGGCGAAGCCACCGCGAACTTCATTTGCGAGATGCTGAGAGGCAAAGGGGTCATGGTGACCCGAATCGCCCGGGGGGTGCCCATGGGCGCGGAACTGGAATATGTTGACGAGGCGACCCTAAAAAAGGCGATCGAAGCGAGACGGGAGGCCTGAGTAGATGACAGGGACCAAGACGGGAGCTGAAATAATCGTCCAGAGTCTGATCGACGCCGGGGTGGAAGTGGTCTTCGGATTCCCCGGCGGACAGGTCATTCCTTTGTACAACGAGTTGTACCAGCGTGCAGATGACATCCGGCACATTCTGACACGGCACGAGCAGGGGGCGGCCCATGCCGCCGATGGGTATGCTCGGGCCACAGGCCGCGTAGGCGTCTGTATCGCCACGTCCGGCCCTGGTGCAACCAATCTGGTTACCGGCCTGGCCACGGCCCACATGGACTCCGTGCCCGTGGTGGCCCTGACCGGACAGGTCTGGACCAACAAGATCGGTAACGACAGCTTCCAGGAGGCCGACATTTACGGGATCAGCATTCCCATCACCAAGTACAACTATCTGGTCAAGCAAGCCGACCAACTGGCCCAGGTCATCAAGGAGGCCTTCCACATCGCCGCCACCGGTCGTCCCGGACCGGTTCTGATCGACATACCCAGCGATCTCCAGACGGCCGATATCAAACCCCGGAAGGTCGGGCCGGTCAAGCTGCCCGGGTATGCACCGGTCTCCAAGGGGCATCCCCGCCAGATCGAGGCCATTCTCCGGGCCCTCAAGGATGCCCGCCGACCGGTCATTTACGCGGGCGGCGGGGTGATCGCCTCGAGTGCGAGCAAGGAGCTCCGCCGGTTCGTGGAAAAGACCGGCATTCCCATCACGACCACCCTGATGGGCAAGGGCATCTTCCCCGAAGACCATCCCCTGCACCTGGGCATGTTGGGCATGCACGGCACCAAGTACGCCAATTGCGCCATTTTCGAGTCCGACCTGGTCATCGCCATGGGCGTCCGCTTCGATGATCGCGTGGCCGGGGACGTGCACCGCTTCGCCCCGCAGGCCCGGTTCATCCATATCGACATCGACGCGGCCGAGATCGGCAAGCGGCTGGCCGTGGCCATCCCCATCGTGGGCGACCTGAAGGCGATTCTGGCCATGCTCAACGAGAAGAGCGAACCGGTCGGCCGGGAACGCTGGACCCGGAAGATCGCCGCTCTCAAGGAGGAGCACCCCCTGACCTGGGAGGACGACGGCACGATCAAGCCCCAGTACGTGATCAAGACTCTGAGCGACATGACCCGGGGCGAGATCGTCGTGACCACGGACGTGGGGCAGCACCAGATGTGGGCCGCCCAGTACATGTGCACCACCGAGCCCCGGCGATTCATGACCTCCGGCGGCCTGGGCACCATGGGCTACGGCTTCCCCGCCGCCATCGGGGCCCAGATCGGATGCCCGGACCGAACCGTGGTCTGTCTGACCGGGGACGGCAGCTTCCAGATGTGCATTCAGGAACTGGCCACCGTGCGGATGTACAATCTGCCGGTCAAAATGTTCATTTTCAACAACGGCTGTCTGGGCATGGTCCGGCAGTGGCAGCAGTTTTTCTGGGACAAGCGGTACTCCCATACGGTTTTCGATTATAATCCGGACTTCTGCAAGGTAGCCGCGGGATATGACATCGAGGCCCTCCGGGTGACCGAGCCGGCCAAGGTGGGCGAGGCCATTGACCGGGCCCTGCACACGGACGGTCCGGTCGTTGTGGATTTCGTCGTGGCGCCCGAGGAAAACGTGATGCCCTTTATCCCCTCCGGCAGGGGGCAGACGGACTTTTTCGGTGAGGGGGACGAGTGATGCGGAAAATGATCTCGATTCTGGTGCGGAACCATCCCGGCGTCCTGTCCCATGTGGCCGGGCTTTTCACCCGGCGGGCTTACAACATCGAGAGCATCGCGGCCGGCGTGACCGAAAACCCGGACGTGACCCGGATCACCATCGTGGTTTCCGGCGATGAGATCATCCTCGAGCAGGTGACCAAGCAGCTCCGCAAGCTGATCGACATCATCAAGGTCCAGGACCTCAAGTATTCCGAGTCCATCACCCGGGAACTGGTCCTGATGACCATTTACGCGCCCAAGGAAAAACGGCACGAAATCATTCGGATTGCCAACACCTTCGGGGCCACGGTCGTGGACGTGGGCGCCAAGACGATGACTCTCGAGTTCGTGGGCAACGATCGCAAGATCAATACGGTCATCCTGTCCCTGGAAGCCTTCAAGATCAAGGAGTTGGCCCGGACGGGGCTGGTGGCCCTGCCGTTGGAGAGCGAGATGGAATCGGACCGGACCCTGCTTTGACACGGGGGCCGCCCCGACCGGCTCGAGGCCGGCCATCAAAACCGAGTTAGTATATGGCGTCAACCATTTACGCGAGGAGTGGAAGATGATTGAAGTGAGAATTCACGGCCGAGGAGGCCAGGGAGCGGTTACATCCGCCGAGTTGGTGGCCTTGTCGGCCATTGAAGAGGGAAAATTCGCCCAGGCCTTCCCCAGCTTCGGACCGGAACGTCGCGGCGCGCCGGTCGTGGCGTTCCTGCGGGTGGACAGCCAGCAGATTCGCACCCGGGAAAAAGTCTACGAGCCCGATATGGTCGTGGTCCTGGACCCGACGGTCATGTCCATCACCCAGGTGGACGATGGCCTCAAGCCGCAGGGCGTCCTGATCCTCAACTCCAACCGGACCCCGGAGGAAATCCGCCGGGAATACGGCTTCAAACATAAACTGGCCGTGGTGGACGCCTCGCGGATCGCCCAGGAGACCCTGGGGCTGCCCATCACCAACACGGTCATGCTGGGCGCCCTGGTCAAGGCCAGCGGCATCATCAAGCCCGAAGCCATTAATGGACCGCTGGCCAAACGTTTCGGACGGATCGCGGAAAAAAACCAGAAGGCCTACGACCGCGCCTTTACCGAAACCGTCATGGAGGGCTGAACCATCATGAAGATCGACGCGATGATGAGTTGGAAGGAGATGCCCCTCGGGGCCCATGTGGACCGGCCCGGAAGCACGATCGATTTCAAGACCGGCGACTGGCGTTCCGAGCGCCCGATCCTGGACCGTGAAAAATGCATCTACTGCGGCTTCTGCTGGATTTACTGTCCGGAGGGCTGCTACCAGGACATGGGCAAGGATGAAAAATACTTTCAGGCCGACCTGGACTACTGCAAGGGCTGCGGTATATGCGCCTATGAATGTCCGAAAAAGGCCATCACCATGGTCCACGAGGAGGTCTGATCCATGTCCAAGAGAATAGGTATCGAGGTCTCCCTGGCCGTAAGCGAGGCGGTCAAGCTGGCCAACGCCGACGTGGTGGCCGCCTATCCCATCACCCCTCAGACCCATATCGTGGAACATTTGTCTGAGCTGGTGGCCAATGGCGAACTGGACGCCGAGTTCGTTCCGGTCGAGTCCGAGCATTCGGCCATGAGCTGCTGCATCGGCTCCTCGGCCGCGGGCGCGCGCACCTTCACCGCCACTTCATCCCAGGGCCTGGCCCTGATGCACGAACTGCTTTACCTGCCGCCGGCCCTGCGGCTGCCCATCGTTCTGTCCGTGGCCAACCGGGCCCTGTCCGCGCCGATTTCCATCTGGAACGACCATTCCGACATCATGGCCGAACGGGACACCGGCTGGATTCAGATTTTCGCCGAAAACGGCCAGGAAGTCCTGGACATGACCCTGCAGGCCTTCCGGATCGGGGAGGACCCCGCGGTCATGCTGCCCGTGGCGGTCAACCTGGACGGCTTCAACTTGAGCCACGTCATCGAACCCATGTTCATGCCCGACCAGAAGGAGGTGGACGACTTCCTGCCGCCTTACCGGCCGGCCGTCCGCCTCGACCCGGCCAAACCGGTCAGCATGGGCATGTTCGGCATCCCCGAGGTCTATTACGAGACCAAAAAGGCCGTGGACGAGGCCCTGCTCGACTCGAAAAACACCATCTACGCGGTCTGGAAGGATTTCGAACAGCGTTTCGGGCGCAAGTACGAGCCGATCGAGGCGTATCATTGCCAGGACGCGGACACGATCCTGGTGACCATGGGCTCGATCAGCGAAACGGCCAAGACCGCCGTGGACGAGATGCGGGCGGCGGGCAAGTCCGTCGGACTGGCCCGCATCATCTTGTGGCGGCCGTTCCCGGACGTGGAGTTCAAGGCGGCCGTGGCCGGCGCGAAAAAGCTCGCGATCATCGACCGCTGCATCACCCTGGGTTCCGCGTCCAACCCGGTCTGCCAGGAAGTCCGGTCCCTCCTCTACCTGATGGACGACCGGCCCAAGGTCTTCGGATTCACGATCGGCATCGGGGGCCGGGACTCGACCCGGGAAATGTTCAAACATATCTACGATCAATGCCAGGTCCTGCCGGCCAAGGGCCAGGACCGCTACGAGATGGTGGGGGTGATGGAATGATAGCCGACGATCTCAAGGACTTTCAGAAGATAACCGCCAAGACCATCCCCGCCGAGGAGCCGCTCGCCCCGGGCCACCGGGCCTGCCAGGGCTGCGGCGAGGTGGCCGCCCTGAGAATGGTCATGAAGGCCGTGGGCCACAATGCCATCGTCGCCTCGGCCACCGGCTGCATGGAGGTCTGCACCTCGACCTTTCCCACCTCGTCCTGGCGGGTGCCGTGGGTTCACGCCGCGTTTGAAAACGCCGCGGCCGTGGCCTCCGGCGTCGAGGCCGGGTACAAGGCCATGCGCCGCAAGGGCATCGTCCAGGACGGACGTTTCCCCATCCTGGCCATCGCCGGCGACGGCGGCACGGCCGACATCGGCATGCAGGCCCTGTCCGGCGCCCTGGAACGCTGGCACGACTTCCTCTACGTCTGCCTGGACAACGAAGCCTACATGAACACGGGCATCCAGCGCTCGTCGGCCACGCCCTTCGGCGCCATGACCACGACCTCGCCTCCGGGCAAGCTGAGCAAGGGCCAGTACACCTGGAAGAAAAACATGCCGGCCATCGCCGCCGCCCACGGCATACCCTACGTGGCCACCGCGTCGCCGGCCTTCCACCTGGACCTGATGAACAAGGTCCGCAAGGCCGTCACCATAAAGGGGCCGGCCTATCTGCATATCTACGCCCCCTGTCCCACGGGCTGGCGCATGAGACCGGACCTGTCCATCGAAAGCGCCAGACTGGCCGTTCAGACCCGGGTCTTCCCCCTGTACGAGATCATCGACGGGGAGTACATCCTGTCCCGCAAGGTCAAGAACCCCAAGCCGATCACCGAATACTTCCAGGCCCAGGGACGGTTCCGCCACCTCGACGAGACAACCGTCGCCTATATCCAGGACCGGGTCAACAAGGAGTACGAAAAGATCGAACGCATGGCCGGGGCCTCGGACGAGGGCAAGGGGGATAAAGCCGCCGAATAGGCGCCAGAGCTAAAAAAACTGTTGACGAAAGGCACTCAAAGGTATATTAATCCTTTTTTGCCGATCCCCGGTAGCTCAGTCGGTAGAGCGGTTGGCTGTTAACCAATTTGTCGGCGGTTCGAATCCGTCCCGGGGAGCCAGAAAATCAAGGGGTTACAGGTTCAGGCCTGTAACCCCTTTTTGCGTCGGGAAGCATGGGGTAAGCATCAGGCGCGATTTCGAGGTAAAAATAGGCGGGGGGGGGGCGTCGGGAATGGTTTCCGGATCGGGCGGGGTGGGGACATCTCATCTCGCTCATATCGTTTTGACATGCCGGACGGGATAGGATAAATTTCGAGATATCACTGGAAAGGATCGAGTTGTAGCGTCCGAATTACCTCATCGTGTCACTGAACGAGGGAGCCATGCATGTGGATTCATTTCCCGTGGCGCCGAGAGTGTAAGGAGGCTTGACAACGATACAGGGCATTTCCTTTCGATCCGGTTCAGGGATAAATGGACTGGCGTATTGAAGCCAAAGACGGGGAGGCGCGGATCGAGTTTTCCCGGGTGGGACAAAAAAGTTGAACCCCGCGAACGGACGGGGATCGGCCTTTGTTGAACATGGCAAAGAAGACCGCAAAAACGAGCATTCCCAACAAGGGCGAAATCGTGATCTACCATTCGCAGGGCGGCAAGGCGGTGATGGATGTGCGCCTGGATGGTGGAACTCTGGCCCAATCTCAAATGGATGGCCGGGCTGTTCGAACGGGTCAAGTCCTTTGTTTCCAGGCATTTGGGAGACATTTATAAAACGGGTGAATTGGATCGGGAGGCAATTGTTGTAATTTTTGCATCAACTGAAACGGTCTGAATTAGAATATTCGGGTGCCGTGACATGCATGTTATGAGACTGCCTATGACAAATTGTGATATCGGGTGTCTGCCCAAAGGTGAACGAAGATGAGCGAATATCAGTATTACGAGTTTCTGGCCGTCGACCGGCCGCTGACATCCGAGGAGATGGCGGGACTGCGAAGGATTTCGACCCGGGCCGACATTGACCGGTTTGTTGTTCCCTTGCTTGAGTCACCGAAACAAACCGCCATCGGTGATTTGTTACGACACAGTCTTCAGAAGCATCAGGAATCTAAACGGTTGCTCGACCAAGCAAAAAACCCGGGTCGAACGACTCATTGAGGAGGCGGCGGCGCGATGAGCCGCAAAAAGAACCCAGGCAAAGATCAGATGCTGCCCGTTCAGAGCCAGTTACTGCTCTACCGGACGGATGACGGCCGGACGCACATCGAGGTTCACCTGCAGGACGAAACCGTCTGGTTGAATCAGGCCGCCATGGCCGAGCTGTTCCAGTCCACCAAGCAAAACATCAGTCTGCACTTGAGAAATATTTTAAATGAAGGGGAGTTGGAGGAAAGCCGAGTTGTCAAGGAATACTTGACAACTGCCTCTGACGGCAAGAACTACCGAACCAAGTTTTACAACCTGGAAGCCATCATCGCCGTGGGCTATCGCGTGCGATCCCCCCGGGGCACGCAGTTCCGCCGCTGGGCCACCGAGCGCCTGAAAGAATACCTGGTCAAGGGCTTCGCCATGGACGATGACCGGCTCAAGGCGATGCGGAACATCGGCTCCGATTATTTCGACGAACTGCTGGAGCGGATTCGGGACATCCGGTCCAGCGAAAAACGCTTTTACCAAAAAATCCGCGACATCTATAAACTGGCTGTTGACTACGATCCCAGGGCCACGGAGACCCAGGAGTTTTTTAGCATCGTCCAGAACAAGCTGCATTTCGCCATTTCGGGTAGAACCGCCGCCGAACTGATCGCCGAAAGGGCCGATGCCGCCAAGCCTAACATGGGCCTGACCTCCTGGAAAGGGACCAAGGTGCGCAGAGGGGACGTCACCATCGCCAAAAACTACATGAACGCCGCAGAAATCGAGAGTCTCAACCGCATCGTGACCATGTACCTCGATTATGCCGAGGACCAGGCCAACCGTCACCGCCAGGTCTTCATGCATAACTGGCGCGAGAAACTGGATGCCTTTCTGCAATTCAACGAGCGGGACATCCTGACCCATCCCGGAAAGGTCAGCAAAGCCGTGGCAGACCAACTGGCCCTCGAGCAATATGATATATTCCAAGAGCATCGGCTGGTCGAGGAGGCCCGGGATGAAAAGCTGACCGATGATGCCGCGCTGAAACGCTTTCTGGAGGAGGATAAATGAAGTTATCCGCCGATGACCAGCAACTGCTCGATGAACTGTGCCGGCAAAACAACGTAAGCCGGGACAAGGTGCGCAAACTGCTCGAGACGGTTTATGAATATGAGTTCAAGGAGCGGCGAACAGGCGTTTATGACGCCCTACGGGAAATTTTAAAAAGCCGCCCGCCGGCTGAATAGGATGCCTCATGTTGCCTGATGAAATAGCGGAACATATAAAAGCGCTGGAACGGTGGCTTGAGCAACTGGGCCGGATTCCAAAGCAGCCGTCCTGTTTGTCCGCGGAGGAACTCAAACAGTTGCAGGCCGTCAACAAGGCGGTCGAACAGCTCCAACGCAGCGGTGTCCCCGTGCCTGAGGATTTGCGCGGCTTGAAGCTGAAACTTTCGGCCCGAGATTCGGCCGGTACTGAAAATCATGAAATTGACGCCCGTCTTAAAAAGGTTAAAAGTCTCATGCAGGCGCTCGCAAAAACAATCAAAACGGCGCGGGCCGTAAGGGACAGGCTACATTCGACCGGTCAGGCCGGAGGACCGAAAAAATACTATGGCGTGACCCTGTCGGACCTGATCCGGTCCGGGTTGCTGGCGGTGGATGACCGATTGGAACTGCAATGGCTTAAGAACGGCCCTATAATCGAGGGAAAGATGCGGCCCGATGGTGCGATCATGTTAAAAGCGCCGGATGGACGGCAATCGTACGATTCTTTGTCCACGGCGGCATCACGCGTTGCCGGTCGTTCCTTGAACGGCTGGAAACATTGGCGCCGGGTCAACAGCGACGGCACCGCCACAACCCTTGAGGATATTCGGACCCGGTACATCAACAAGGAGGCGGAGGGATGAAATTCCGGAAGCTGACCGTAGAAAACTACAAGTCCTTCCAGTTTGCCACCGAGATCCGTTTCCCCGTGGGGGATGACAACCGGAGTATTTTTCTGGTCGGCGGTATGAACGGCGCAGGCAAAACCTCCATTATGGAGGCGATCAATTTTTGCCTGTACGGGGCCAAAGCAGATGAGATTTTTCGAAACATCAATCGCCGCGAAAAGACCAGGGGCAATGCAAATGTCTCCTTTGAACTGGTCATGGAAATGGACGACCTCTCGGAACTGGTGGTCAAGCGCTCCTGGAGCGCGGGGGGTGCCGACGATCCCAAACCGCGGGATATGGCTGAGAGGCTGGTGGTGGTGCGCGACGGCAAACGGGTGTCGGTGCAGAACCAGGAAATCTGGCAGGATTTTATCCGCTCCGTGATTCCGCCGGGCATTACTCAGTTTTTCTTTTTTGACGGCGAGAAGATCCAGGCCATCGCTGCCGACGATCACTCGGAGGTGCGGTTGAAATCATCCCTGGAAGCGGCCCTGGGCATCCAGTACATCAATCGCTTGGCGTCCGACATAATCTATATCAAGAATGAAGAGCGCAGAGGGTTTGTGGAAATCTCGGATGAAGACCTGGATTTCAAGCAAAGCGAGTTGAAAAAAGAGCGCAGCAGGCTGGGACGGAAGCGTCAGGAACGGGAGGACCTGCAGCAAGAGCTGGCGGAATTCAAGAGCCAGCTCGAAGATGCCAGGCAGCGCTTTGCCGCAACCTTTCATACCGAGCCGGAAACCCGCGAAGCCATGCGCGCCAATGAAAAGAAACGCATTCAGGCGGCCAACCGTCTGGCCCAGGTGGAGAGCGAAATCCGCCTGCTGTGCGAAAAGACACTACCGTTCGCCATTTCCGGCAGGCTGTTCGATCCCATGCGCCTGCAAATCGAGGCGGAGCGTGAATCGGCCGGCAGCGAGGCGATCAAGGAGCGCGCCGCTTCCCTGGCCAAGCGTATCGTTCGGGTCGTGGAGGAGCCGGAACCGATCTACCGGGAAACACTGTCACCTGAAAAGATGGCGGAGTTGGAGCGGCGCATCTTCCGGCTGCTCAGGGAGGGCGACTCCCAGGGGGAGGTGGTTCGGATTCTGGATCTATCCGACCGCGACGCGGCACGGGTGCTTAACAAGATGGAGACCCTCGAAAGCGGGGATGTTTTTTTGCTCAAACCATTGCTGGAGGAAAAGCGGGAGCTGATCGCCCAGATCCGCAAGCTTGAGGGGCTCGGCCAGACCGGGTCTCTGACGGAATCCGAACGGGAACTCTTCGAACAGCTTCAGGCCGAGATGGAGGGCTGCTCGACTCAGATCGGTCGCAAATCGGAACAAGTGCGCCTGCTGGAAGAAGAGATTCTCGGCCTTGAAAAGAGAATCACCGACCTTGAAATGGAGATCGAAAAGCTGTATGAGAAACATCATGTCTCCAAGGAGCGGGCCGAGTTTATCCAGGAGTGCGATGCCATTGCCGGGGTGCTCAATCAATTCGTGGTGCGGCTGCGCAAGAACAAGGTCCTTATGCTGCAGGAAAAAACCTTTGAAATGTTCCGCCTGCTGTCCAGCCGCAGCGGCCTGATCAAAGACATCATGATTGATGATAAAACTTACGAGGTATGCATAACAGACCGTAATGGCCATGAGATTAAAAAATCCGGTCTTTCCGCCGGCGAAAAGGAGGTGTTCGCGGTCTCCCTGCTGTGGGGCCTGGCCCAGACCAGCCAGCTCAAACTGCCTATCGTCATCGACACGCCCCTGTCGCGGCTCGACAGCACCCACCGGGACAACATCGTGAACAACTACTTCTCCAATGCCGGGGAACAGGTGATCATCCTGTCAACGGACACCGAAATCGATAAGGATTATTACCGGACTCTCAAAACCCGCCTGAGCGGGGCCGGGAGCCTGGTGTTTGACAAACAGCGGGAGCTGACGACCTTTTGCGAAGGATATTTCTGGGAGAATTAGACCATGGCCGATCGACTGTACACATCCAATGAGGCGGATGAGGTGCTCAGCGCGTTGCGTTTTGAAACCAAACTGGAAAAGGCCACCCTGGCTCGCATGGCCTTTGCCCTGTCGCTGGTCAAGGAAGGGTCTGATGTGGCGCAGAGCAGCAGTTTTACCGGCGCTGAGATGAAGCGCCCCACCTTTGTGGGCGAAGACGAGGTCTTCATGCGGGCACTGATCTGCCGCGTCTATCAGAAACGCGACATCGGTGAAGATGCGTTTTTTTCCAACCGTTCCATCGTGAAAAACCATATCGACAGCGGAGCGGATCTGCTGGGCCGGATGTTTCAGGAGTGCGGCCGTGATGCGGACGCCATGCTGATGCGCTTGGTGGATGAGGTGGAGTTCGGGGGGCGCCGGGAAACTGCCGGCCACGGGCTGGATGTTTTTATCGGTCGGACCTTGTTGCAGCGAAGCGAACTGATCATGGAGATCAACAACACCGCCAAACATGCCAACTCGCACTTGGCAATCATGGGCAAGCCGGGCACAGGAAAAACCCAGTTCATTTTAAAGATTCTGGCCGATATCCGCCAGCAGTCCAACTATCAAACAAATTTCATATATTTTGACTACAAAGGCGATGTGGTGGACAATGAACGCTTCCTGGAGGTGGCTAAGGTCATTCCCTTCCGGTTGCTACAAGGTGGAGAAAGCCTCCCCATAAACCCTTTTGTCTTGCCGGCCTACGACGAGCAGACGGTCAATGTCTCGGCCCGTGAAAAGGCTGAAAGCTTTGCATCCATCAACAGCAAGCTGGGCGTTGTGCAGAAAGGTGCGCTGACCGAGGCGATTCGGGCCGCCTACGCCCAGCGGGCTGATTCGGTGCTACCCTATCCGGATTTCCATGATGTTTTCCGGATAGTAGCCACCATGTACGAGGAGGATAACAAGAAAGACGACAGCCTTATCGAAGTGCTGCGCGATTTATCGGATTTCGACCTCTTTTGGCGGCATGGCAGCGATGTGGCCCCGATTGATCGGCTTTCCAGCCGCACTCTGCTGATCGACGTTCATGCCATGCCGGTGCTTAAGGAACTGGTCGCTTATCTGGTGATCGAACGGCTCTACAAGGAGATGGCCCTGTTGCCGGACAGTCCGGTCCGGGACGGACGCCGCACCATACGATCCATTCTGGTCATCGACGAGGCGCACAATTATCTAAGCCAACGAAACATTTTTTTACAACGTATCATCCGGGAGGGCCGATCCAAAGGTATCGTGGTATTTTTCGCCAGCCAATCCCCTAACGATTACCAGCAAAAGTTCTTCAATTTTCAAGAGCTGCTGGAGTTTGCCTTTATCTTTCAATGCGAAGGGGTTTCATCCGGGTCGGTTCAGGACATTTTGGGTTGCAGCACCAAAACCGCTAAGGACCTGCAAATCGAGATCGCCCACTTGGAACCCTGGCAGGTGATGGCCCGCAGCCCGGAAAGAACCGAGGAGTTCGTAAAATTCACGGCGGAGGCCTTTTACAAAAATTATTAGATTGCAACAAGCGGGAGTATTCTACCATGGATCATCTCGATGGTCTTGAGACAAGAATAGAGCAACTTATCTCGGAGATATCGGATATCATCCAGCGCTTGCGGGGTGACATCCACGATCCCGCAAAAGTAGTTTCCTTCGGCCAGATAAAAGAGATTGAAAACTCTATCATGCGTATGAAGCGGCAAGGCCTTCCCATTCCAGCGGAATTAAATGAGCTGAAATTAAAGCTCTTCTCGGAACATGAGCGCCAGAAAAAACTTGTTGTCCTTTACCAAAAAATTCAGCAGAGTATTGGCGAATTGATGGATCAGGTGAAGCATCAGATGCAAGTAGGAACCCGGCGCGGATATCCAAATACTGTTTATCCTGCTCCTCGAAAGCCGCGAAATTCTGATAAGTCGTTCGGCAAAAAAGGGTATAACAATGTGGAGGATTACTTGATACCAGTCATCAAGCTGATGTGGAGTGGGCTGAATCACAGGGATGCCTTTCGCAAAATTAGTCAAAAACTGGATGTCAGGTACAATACCGTCAGTTCTCAGTGTACAAGATCCCTTGATTTAACTACGGCTGAGTTCATCAAGCAAGTGAATTCCAAAAGGATTGTCTCTGTACTAGAAAGAAAATATCCGGATCAATACAGCAAGATAATAGCTGAGCTAAAAGAATGAGCATCCAAATTGAGGCGGGGAATCTCAAGTTCAGAAAGTACGACAGGTGGTATATTCAATTCGGTTCGATCCAAGAGGAAATGGAAATTATACCTGAAGCCAAACCCGGAAGGCCTCAGGTTGATTTCCGCCGGGAAAGACAATAGGGCTTGAAGTCCGCGTCCGGGCGGAGATGGGCATTAATTGAAAATGAAAAACTGCCGCCGGGATTTTTAACCTACGGAGACGACTCCGTATTCCGGGCAAAGAGGCGAGCTTTCATGAGCGAATACCAGTATTATGAGTTTCTGGCCGTCGACCGGCCGCTGACATCCGAGGAGATGGCGGGACTGCGAAGGATTTCGACCCGGGCCAGCATCACGCCCGTGAGTTTCACCAACGAATACAATTATGGTGATCTGAAGGCGGACCCGGTCGAATTGCTGAAATACTGTTTCGACGCCCATGTGTACGTGGCCAACTGGGGGACGGCCGTTTTCATGGTCCGCCTGCCCATCGATGTGCTGCCGGCGAAGACGGCCGGTGCCGTGTCGGCGCCCGGCGTCCTTGACTTCGAAGCCACGGAGACGCACTGGATCATCACCTGGCGGCTGGACGAGTCCAAGGACTACGACCGTTTCGGCATGGAGGACGGAGGCGGCTGGATGGCCCGCCTCGCTCCGATAAGGGATGAACTGCTCCGGGGAGACGTCCGCGGTCTTTACATCGGATGGCTGGCGGCCGTGAGCATGGAGATGCTGGAGGACGACGATCCGGAGCCCCTGGCCGTCGAAGGACTGGGCAGTTTGACGGCGGCCCAGCAGGCCCTGGCCGAATTCCTGGAAGTGGACGTGGACCTGCTGGCCGGCGCGGGCATGGGCCGATCCGAGGAGAAAGATGAAGCGGAATCGGAAAAAGAGATTGACGACTGGCTGGAAGGATTGGGCCGGGACGAGGTGGCCGGTATTTTGAAACTGCTTCTGGCCGGGCAAGGGCAGCAGGCTGAAAGGACGCTCAAAAACCGGTTCTTCGAATGGCGGCGGGGCTTGCGGGGCGAGAGGACCGATGCGCCCTTGCGTACGGTCGGAGAACTTTGGAATAATGCCAAGGCCTCGGAGAAAATACGACTCGAACGGGAGAAAATAGAACGAGAGCGACTGGAAGCCAGACGGCGAGCGGAACGCCTGGCCTATCTCGAAACCCTGGCCAAGGATTTTCCCAAGGCATGGGAGTCGATCGAGGCGAACGTCGAACGGGGTTCGGGACTCGGCTATAACGAGGCCTGCCGGGCCCTGGTGGACCTCTCGGACGCATACCAGGCCCATGCCAGCCGAAAGGCCTTCCAGGGGGAGCTGAAAAAATTCATGGCCGG
>Ga0180009_10001745_pt1 | contig 26170 bp, 26 predicted proteins | sample OS_PC_MetaG_FD_123537 | JGI IMG/M metagenome (GOLD analysis project Ga0180009, IMG submission 123537) | Groundwater microbial communities from the Aspo Hard Rock Laboratory (HRL) deep subsurface site, Sweden - OS_PC_MetaG | ecosystem: Environmental > Aquatic > Deep subsurface > Groundwater... | reverse complement strand
TTCAGTCGCGCCGTCCCAGCTCCGTCCGCACCGGCGTAGCTACACCAGTTGCAAACGATGCCGACCACCTTCACTTCATCTTCGGCGTCGGGAGGGGTGGTGCCCGCAGCCTGTCTCATGTCTGTCGCTTGAGCCATCGTCACCACCTCTCTACGCTAGGAGCAGCTCTTCGATCTGGTCGATGATCGCATCCGTCGTGAACCCTTTCAGCGTGATGCAGTTCACGGGACACGTGGCCACGCAGATACCGCAGCCTTGGCATACGGTCTCGATGATGTGGCTCAGATAGGTACCGTCGCGCTGCTCCTGCTTCTGCGGAGCACTGAACGGGCACACCTCTACGCACTTCCAGCAGGAGACGCACCGATTCTGCTCCACTATGGCTATCTGCGGGCTGGTCTTGAGCTTGTCACGCGACAGAAGGCCCAGCACTTTGGCAGCCGTGCCTGAAGCCTGGGCCACCGCGGTGGGGATGTCTTTGGGAGACTGACAGGCGCCGGCCAGGAACACGCCGGCGGTGTTCGTCTCCAAGGGGCGGAGCTTCGGGTGCGACTCCTTGAAGAAGCCGTACTCATCGTAGGAGATGTTGAGTTTCTGGGCGAGCTGCGCGGCGCCGTCGGCCGCGGTGATGCCCGAGGCGAGCACCACCAGGTCGGCGGCTACCTCCACCTGCTTGCCGAGGAGCGTGTCCACGCCGCGCACCATGACCTTGCGGCTGCCGTCGATGACGTCCTCGTAGAGCTTGGAGACCCGGCCGCGCACGTACTTCACGTTGAACTCGGTCTGGGCCCGCTTGACGAACTCTTCGTAGCCCTTGCCCGTAGCCCGGATATCGATGTAGAAGACGTACACCTCGGTGTCCATGCCCGCGTGACTCTTGGTGAGGATGGCCTGCTTCGCCGTGTACATGCAGCACACGCTCGAGCAGTAGGGCCGCCCTACGGATTCATCGCGCGAACCGACGCACTGGATGAACACCACCGTCTTGGGCTCCTCGGGCTCCTGGCCCTTGATGCCCTGCGTCGAGGGCCGCACCACGTGGCCGCTCGTAGGGCCGGAGGCGTTCAGCATGCGCTCGTACTGCAGACCCGAGATCACGTCGGGGATGTTGCCCGACCCGTACTCGTGGTAGTGCTGCTCCCAGGGGAACACGTCGAGGCCGGTGGCCATGACGATCGCCCCGAACTCCTTCTGCACGTATTCGTCCTGCTGCTCGTAGTCGATGGCGTCGGCCGGGCACACCCGCTCGCACACCTTGCACTTGCCTTGCTGAAACCAGCGGCAGTGCTCCACCTGGATGGCGGCCCGCTTGGGCACCGCCTGTGGGAACGGGATGTAGATAGCTTTGGTCTCGGCCAGGCCCACGTTGAACACGTCAGGAGCCTTGGCCGGGCACTTCTGCATGCAGATCTCGCAACCGATGCACTTCACCCAGTCGACCATCGCGGCCTTCTTGCGGATGTCGACGGTGAAGTTGCCCACGTAGCCCTGCACCTTGTCGACCTCGCAGTAGGCCATGATCTCGATGTTCTCGTGCTGGGCGGCGTCGACCATGCGTGGCGTGAGGATGCAGGCCGAGCAGTCGATGGTGGGGAAGGTCTTGTCGAGGCGGGCCATGGTGCCGCCGATGGTGGTCTCGCGTTCGACGATGGTGACCTTGAGCCCGGCGTCGGCCAAGTCGAGGGCGGTCTGGATGCCGGCCACCCCTCCCCCGATGACGAGGACGTCCTTGTTGACGCTCACCTCGTTCGGCACGAGCGCCTCGAGCTGGCGCACCTTGGCCACCGACATCTTGAGGATCTCGTAGGCCTTCTCGGTGGCGAGGCCGTAGTCGTCGTGGATCCAGGAGCAGTGCTCGCGGATGTTGGCCATCTCGAAGAGGAAGGGGTTCAGCCCCGCCCCTTCCACGGTGCGCCGGAAGGTGACCTCGTGCATGTGCGGCGAACAGGCCGCTACGACCACGCGGGTGAGACCCTTCTCGATGATCGCCTTCTGGATGGCAGACTGGCCCGGCTCGGAGCACGTGTAGAGGAGGTCTTCCGTGTGCACCACGTCTTTGAGCTCGGCGGCGCGGGCGGCGATGCCCCTGCTGTCGACCGTGCCCGCGATATTGGTGCCGCAATGGCAGACGAACACCCCTATCCTCATGATGTCGCCCCCGGGGTCTCTCCGGCGCCGGCGCCGGTCGCTTCCTGCGTCGCTTCCTGCATCGCTTCCTGCGTCGCTTCCTGCGTCGTCTTCGGCGCCGTTTCCTGCGCTACCTTCTCGGCGTCGGCCGCAGCCTTGGCCTTCGCCTTGGCGGCCTTCTCCGCAGCCTTGCGCTCTTCCTCTGCCTTCAGCGCGACGGCGCTTTCGATCGCGCTCTTCACCAGGGGGCGCGGGTCGACACGGTGCTTCTCGAGCATCATCTCGTCGGCACTGAAGCCAAGGGCCAGACCCATCACCTGCGTCAGGTAGAGCACCGGGATGTCGAAGCTCGTGCCCAGGGCGGCGTTCGTCTGCGCCTGGCGCATGTCGAGGTTCTGGTGGCAGAGCGGACACGCCGTCACGATGGCGTCGGCGCCGGCCGCCACGGCCTGCTCCAGGATCTTGCGCGTGAGCTGCTGCTGGATGATCTTCTTCGGCACGCCCACGCTGGCTCCGCAGTACTCGGTCTTGAAGTTCCACCACTTGACGTCGGCACCCACTGCTTCGAGCAGTACGTCCATACGCATGGGTTGCTCGTTGTCGGCCTCGCCGGTGAGTTCGGAAGGACGGCCCAGCAGGCACCCGTAGTACGGCACCACCTTGAGCTGCGAGAGATCCACCTTCACCAACCCGGCGATCGTCTCGGCGCCCACCTTCTCGAGAAGGAGTTCGGGGAGGTTGTACACCCGCACCGTGCCGGTGTAAGGCGCGTCCATGATGGCGTTGATCTCGGCGCGCAAGTGATCGTCTGCGTGCACTTCGATCTCGGCGCTCTTCTCGCGCTGGTAACAAGCCGGGCATGGAGCCACGAGCTCCTCGGAGATCGTGGCGGCCTGCCTCAGGTTCCGGGTGGAGAGCGACTGGGCCAGCAGGTGGTCGGTCATGTGCGCCGGCGAAGCGCCGCAACAGGTCCAATCGGGAACGACCTCGAGGTCGAGACCGAGAGCCTGCATGATGGTGCGGCTGGTGCTGTCGAACTCGACCGCGGAGTGCCGCAACGAGCACCCTGGATAGTAGGCAAGTTTGGTCATCGCACCTTCTCCATCGCCTTACGGTAGATGCGGCCCACCTCGCCGGCGCCCTTGGACTTCCTGGGTATGACCTCGATCTTGCCCTTGGACATCATCGGCAACCCGAGGTCGGTGTCGTTCATCGGCTTCATGGCGGCGATATTGAAGCGCACCAGGAACATGGCCTCGGTGAGCCGCCCATACTTGGCGATATTCTCGAGGAAGAGACGGTTGAAGGTGGCCGCGTCCTCGGGCACATCGATGTTCTGGGCGACGGCGATGGTCTTCAAGTCTTCGAAGATGCCGGCGATGTCGATGTTGCGCGGGCAGCGGGCGGTGCAGGTGAGGCACTGGATACAGAGCTGCACGCTCTTCGAAGACAGCACCTCATCCACCATGCCTACCTGCAGCATGCGCATGACCTGGTTGGGCATGTAGTCGAAGGTGAACGCCGAAGGGCAGCCGGCCGTGCAGTTGCCGCACTGGTAGCAGTCGGCTACATCGGCCTCGACCCGTTCGAGCAACTTCTTGCGTATTGACGCAGCTCCCTCAGCGTTGTACCGGATCAAGCCAGCCTCCTGATTGCATAGGACGACCGAGCTGCTCGAGCGACTGGTGCTCCCGAGTGTGCTCAAACCATCCACAGGGTGGGTGCAGCGGCCGTATGGCACGGCAACGGCGGCCAGTATAGCACCCTGGGAAAGACGTCACAAGCAAGAAGACACGCGGAACCTCATCGAAAACATCCCCTTGAGCAGGTCTTTTTTCGGATCATTCGGTCAAGATACCCGTACTTCATCACTGCGAGAGTTCGTCCGCCTGCCGCAGCCCCGCGGCGACCCGCAGCACTTCCGCGTGTTCGAGCCGCTCCCCGCCCGTTCGAGCGGTGCGTCCTCACCCACCGTCACGCCACCGAACCCAGCAGGTAGTCGCCCGATTGCCCACCGACCGTCAGCCGACAGAAGCGGGAACGCCGCCGAGGGACAACCAACTCCAGCTCACCTCGCGCGATGACCCAATCTCCCGCCTTCGCTTGGTCGGCGAACCGACCGCGGAACGAGACGATCTGGAGCAGATCCTCCACTGGCTTCCCTTCCAGATAGGTCACCCCGTCGACGAGGTACCGGCAGGGAGTGAACATCGCCTCCCGATCATCGTGCACCCGAGCCCGGATCAATGCCGACCCCAGCGATTCGTACCGAGGATCCCCATACGCTTCCCCTACTTCATCGGGACGCTTGACGAAGCGCACGAAGTACGACCGATCGGCGAAGTACCCTTCGTTCACCTTGCGTGCCTGCAGTCGCACGAAATCGGCTGCGGAGAGAGGGGTGTCCGCGCGATGCGTGTCATGGATCGCGGCAAGCTCCTCCCCCTCAGGGCGGCGCACGGGAGCCGTCGGGTCGTCGAGTAGGGCGGACAGGGCGCCGTGGATGGCTCGGCTCTCGTGCTCGCCGTACGCGACGATATCGATGTCTGACGAGGGCCGATGAAGCCCCACGAGAAGAGATCCAGTCAAACCAAGGCCCCCCGGTGGAACACCGGCCGCTGTCCGTAACAACTGGGTCAGGGCAAGGGCCGTCTCCTCCAGTGGATCTTCCGGCCCCCTCTCCGCGAGGTGCTGAAGCCTCAAGCGGGGATCGTAGATGAAGCCTATATCCTCCTCCGGAACAGCCTGCACCGGTACGCCCAACATCGGATCGTCCACGAGATACGCCGGGCGGCGCGCCCGCAGGATGGCTTCCTGCTCCTCGAAGCGATACACCCGCCGGTAGCGTCTGCCGCCGCGCTTTCGATCGCCGGTCGGGTCGGGGGCATAGCGAAGGTAGGCGATGACCCGGCCTGCGGGATGAAACAGGCCTTTGACCGTGAAGACGAGGCCGTCGTGTGTTTCCACAGCGAATCCCTCGATCGCCGGCCCCGCCTCCAAAGGTGGGCGTGGTGCCATCTTCAGATCTCGGCTTGTGGAACGCTCATGACCCCGTGTAGTGTAGTGGGCGAGCTTCGGAAGACGCCGCGAAGGGTGGCCAACGTGCAGTTGCTGGTGAGCGTGGTGCATGACGAGGAGGTGGCTCCAGCCGTTGCCGGAGGGGCCGACATCATCGACGTCAAGAACCCCAGAGAGGGGTCCCTCGGAGCCAACTTCCCCCACGTGATTCGCCGGGTGCGGGAGCTCACGCCGCCCGCCGTGCCGGTGAGTGCCGCGATCGGAGACGCGCCCAACCTACCTGGGATGGTCGCCCTCGCCGCGGCGGGGGCGGCGACATGCGGTGTGCAATACGTCAAGGTCGGCCTGTTGGGTCCTCGGGAACCGCGCGACGCCCTGCTGATGCTCACCGAGGTCTGCCGAGCCGCACGCGAACAGGATCCGACAGTCCGGATCATGGCGACGGCGTACGCCGACGCGCGCAGAATCGGCTCGTTCCCCCCGCTGGATCTACCCGCGGTGGCCGCGGAAGCGGGGGCGGATGGATGCATGCTGGACACGGCTTCCAAGAGCGGCGCGACCCTACTGTCCGAGCTCGGCGCGGCGGAGTTGGCAGAGTTCGTGGCCCGTTGCCGCGGCAACGGGCTCATCTGCGCCTTGGCGGGTTCCCTACGGGAGCAAGATGTGCCACGGATCCACATGCTTGGTCCGGACATCATAGGTGTCCGGACAGCGGCGTGTCGGGGAGATCGTCTGACCGGCCGGGTGGACCGTGACGCGGTGCGCAGTCTGAAGAATCGGATCGCAGCATGCGGATCCCTTCCGTCCGGCCCGTCTCGAGCAGCTCGGTCAGACGGTCCGGCCGTTCCCCGTTGACGATCCAGAGGTCGAAACCGGCGCCCTGGAGTAGTTGAGAACAATAGCCGTCTACCCCCTCCCAGCCGGCCAGCTCGTCGAGGGTCACCGTGCGTGGAGATGAACCGCCCTTACCCTCTATGGGGCTGCTGAACCCCTTTCGGTCCTTCAGAAGCACCAGCGTGCCTGCCTCGACCAGCCCGGCCACCCACGCCGCGATCGAGTCCGCCGTCACGCTCCAGCTGTGAGGAAGGGCGTCCGCCCGCTTCACGAGGTCAAAGGGCAGAACTACAGGGACCCTGCCTTCCTCCACGAGGCCCTGGGCTTCCTCAAGGGAGCGCACGGCCCTGCTTCCCGGGATCAGGTCGGCCAACAGGTAGCCGTACTGATCCATCGCCAGGATGGCCATCCAGTGCGCCGCCGTGTCGCTCAGACCGACGCGCTCGTCACACCGTCGCACGGTGTCGGCGAAGACGCCCCCTCCCGGCACGATCAGCAGGCGATGTCGGCGCCCGAGCACAGCCACGCGTTCGCACAAGGCGCGCAGGTACGTCCCGCGGCCCAGTCGCCCCCCGATCTTGACCACGGCGTCCATCTTGACCACGGCGTCCATCTTGACCACGGCGTCCGTCACGGCTCGCGTTCCCCCAACCTCCTAGCCAACAAGTAGGCCGCGGCGGCGGCGGGAAGCGCCGTCGACCCCAAACCAGGCAGCATCTCCGCCGGCTCCACGACTCCAAGCCCCAGCCTCCGCCCCACTTCAACGGCCAGGAACGAGCCGGCGCCCGCCACCACAAGGGGAAGATCGTGGGCGCCCTCGAGCCCCGAGAGCACCTGGAGAAGCCCTATCGAGATCTGATGGAGCTGCAGCTCGAAAAGGTACGAGGCGATTGTGCGGATCTCCTCATCCCTCAGCATCTCTCTATCCGCGCAGACGAGCCGGGCGAGGCGCTCCGCCGCCGCCTCACGCGACGCGGCCCTGCCGTCAGGCGTGGGGCACGTGTACTCTTCGGGCGACAACCGGCCCAACAGAAGGTACGCGTCGGCCATCACCGTGAAGTACTCGGCCGCCACTCGGCACATCCGCCCCCGAACCGGCACCGTCTCGGTCAACGTGTTCGGGTTGGTACGCAGCACTCCGGTGTAGATCAGCTCGCCCGTGGTGAGGCGGGAGGGGTCGGTCCGCCCCTCGGCGACGATCCTCCCGCCCCTGATGGGGATGATGTCTGTGGTGGTGCTCCCCACATCGATCATGATGCACTCCGGATGGCGCTCGGCCACGAAGAGGGCGGAGGCCACCCAGTTCGTCGCGGCGAAATCCAACGGCCGGCGACGGGCCGACTCCGCGGGCACGAAGTCGCCGGTGACGCTCAGGAGGTACAGAGGCGTGTGAGGGAAGGCCTGCTCCATGCCGGCGAGGACGAAGAGCACCCCCTCTCGCTTGGTCCGGAAGGCATCCGAGAGCTCGGCGGTCATGGTGACGGCCGCGGCGTGCGCGTCCTGAAGTCCGAGCTCGTCTCCGACCTCAGCCAAGACCGAAGGGAGTTCGTCGGGCCCACGCCAGATCTCGAACGGGCGGACGGCGATCTGTGTGTCTTCGATCCCCCCGACCCCCCAGACCACGCGCGCCGCTTTGACGTGGGCTCCACCGACGTCCCAGCCTGCGAACTCACGCGTCTCCGTGGCCATCGAGTTCCTCCTTCCCGAACGAGGCCGCTGCCGCCGTCACTACCACCTTCGGAAGGACTCCCTCTCGACAGGCGCGCCAGGTCGCTTCAGCCAGATTGATATCGACGACCCTACGCACTCCGATGTAGGAGGTCGTGAGTCTTGGATTGATCTCTATCAGCCAACACCCCTCCTCGGTCAGCATCAAGTCCACACCCACGTACCCTTGCAGGCCGGGCACCAGGGCCACTGCCTGCCGAGCCAGGTCCAGGGCCTGCGAGCGCCTGCTGTGAGAAACGGCGGCCACTCCACCTTCATACACGAATGGGATGTCGGCCCGCACCCGCTGCTCGTTGAGGCTGAGGGGAACCGAATCACTCCCGGAGACAAGCAGGGAGACACTCGCGTGGGTGCCGTCAATATATCGTTGAAGAAGAAGGGACTCCACCCGCCGGAGGGAGGGCTGGTCAAGGGCCCGCTCGAGCATGCCCGCCCCGCGGACCAAACCGACTCCCTCGCACCCTGCGCCGTGAATCGGCTTGACCACCAACGGAAAGCCCAGCTCCTCGGCCGCGCCGGCGGCGGCGGCCGGGGTGGTCCTCACCGTCTCAGGGGTCGGGAGGCCGGCCGACTGGAAGAGCCGATGGCACTCCCATTTATCCGCCGCCACGGCCACCGCCTCGGGCCGGCTCCCCAACAGGCACACACCCGTATCGAGCATAAGAGTGCTCAGACGCTCCAGGGTGCCCCCGGTCTCCGGGGCGATCATCAGCACCGCGGCGCACGAGTCGGCCAACTCGACCAGAGAGGCGGGATATACTTCAGCGTCGAGGACGACGACCCGATCCGCGGGAAGGGATACGCCGCCAAGACGACGGTCGAGTGTGGTCAGGACTGGGAATTCCCCCCATGCCCGGAAGTCGGCAAGCACGGCCTTCAGCATGGCCAGCCCTTCCCTCGCCAACGAATTCGGCAGTTCTGGATCGGCCCAACCGCCGCCGGTCACGAACTCATGGACGAGGATCGGCGGGGGACACGGCGAGGGACACGGCGAGGGAAAGGAAGGGAAGGACCGCATGGACGTCATCCCCGTACTAGACCTGATGAAGGGTCAAGTGGTCCACGGTGTACAAGGCGACCGCGACCACTATCGCCCTATCGAGAGCGTCTTGACTCCCAGCTCCGAGCCGGTTGCCGTAGCTCAGGCCCTCCAGCGGGAGACGAGTTGCCGGGCGTTCTACATCGCCGATCTGGACGCTATTCAGGGCACAGGGCATCACGACGAGGTGGTGCGCACTCTGACTGATCGGCTCGGAGTCGATCTCTGGGTGGATGCCGCAATCACCGACACGGCTTCCGCCCTACGGATCGTCGGCGCCGGGGCGGCGCGTGCGATCGTGGGCTCGGAAACGCTTCCGAGCCTGGAGGCCCTGCGCGAGATACGGGACGCGCTCCTTCCGGGACAGCTGCTCCTCAGCCTGGACGTGGGTGTCGACGGCGTCCTCAGCAGGTGCCCCGCCCTCCGAGGCTTGGCCCCGCCGGCCGCTCTCGATGTCCTCTCCGGCGAGGGGTTGTCGCAGGTGATACTCCTGACCCTCGACCAGGTGGGCACTGGTAGAGGCCCGGACTGGTCGGCTCTGGAGGCCGCGCGGGCCGAATTCCCGCACCTCGCTCTCATCGCGGGAGGCGGGGTGCGGACCCCAGACGACCTACGGAGGCTGGCGGAGCTAGGCGTGGCGGGAGCGCTGGTCGCCACCTCCCTCCACCGAGGGTGGATCACCGGAGCGGACCTCCGCGGGCTGCGGCCCGGCTCGTAGCTCCTCACCGACCCACCGCGCGGCCCGTTACTCCTCACCGTCGCGTGATGAGGTCGGAAACACCCTTGAGCATCCCGCCCTCCGTAAGGAAGACGAAGATGGAAGCGGCTACCAGATCGGCGGTGGTGCCGGGATTCAGCCGGTGCGAATCGTCCCGCAGATCGCGATCGAACCGCACCAGTTCCTCGCGTCCCCGGGGGGAGAGGGATCCTCCGGCTGCCAGCACATCCCCTGCTCGCCGCGAGACCGCCTCAGCGGCCGCCCGCCCCCCCTTGCGGGCAATAAGCGTGTCGGGCACCTGCGCGAGCACCGTCAAGAAGGCATGGACGATGGCATCCGAGAAGTCGCGGCCCTCCTCCCAGGCTCGGCGAAGGGTCTCATACCCCAACCCGAACGTGATCTCGAAGTCCGAGACGTACTCCCGAGCCACGGAGTCGCGGTCCTGAGCCAACTCCATCGCGTAACGCAGGGTCGTGTCAACGGTGCCCTCGTTCACATCGTACTGCTCCACTTCCCCCAGTCCGGCTGGTGCGGCGAGGCGGATGGCAGTGTAGACCTTGCCGGAGTCGTCCGCCGTCAACTCACCCAGCACCCGAGCCACCTTCGGCCGCAACCCTTCTGATCCCTCGCCACATGCCGCCTTCGCCAGGGGGGCGAGGAGAAGGACGATCCCCAGGTTGGTGTTCGTGCGGACGAATCGCCTGGTGTCGCGCACGGCCCGCAGAACGGTCTCGCCAACCGTAGCGCGGGCCGCGTCCTGGAACGCCGGGCCGATGGCAACGGCGCTTGCCACAAAATCCTCGAACCGAGTGTCGTGGAAGTCCGCGTGCCGCGATACGTTGCCCGGCTTGTCAGCGTTCACCTCGAACAGGCACGCTATCTGTGCGGCCCAACCGATCTCGATTCCGTCCAGCGACCTCATCTCGACCCATCCAGCCGGCTCACTTCGACCCGTCCAGCGGGTTCACCCCGACCCCTCGAGAACATGGTCCACCAGACACTCTGCCGCATCCACCCCGGTCGCCGACAGCAGTGAACGCCAGCCCGGGATGGTGTTGACCTCGAGAACGGAGTACCCGCCGCTCTCGCAGGGCAGGATGTCCACGCCCGCGTGCTCGGCCCCCAACACCTCCGCGGAGCGCAGGCTCATCTCGACCACATGGTCGTCCATGTCGTACGGCTCCCCCTTCGCCCCCTGAGCCGTGTTGGTCTTCCAGCCGTTTCCCCGACGCAACATGGCTGCGACCACCCGCCCTCCCACGACGAAGGTGCGGATATCCGCGCATCCGTGAGGCACGAACTCCTGCACGCAGAACACGTACCGCCCCAGCTCGAGCGCGCGCAGCACACGATAGAGGGTATCCGCGTCCGTTACGCGGGTCATGCCCCTGCCCTCGGACCCGAACAGAGGTTTCACCACCACATCGCCACCCAGCTCCTGGAAGGCGGCAAGCGCATCCTCCCACCGTTCCGTGACGATGGTGCGCGGAGTCGGTAGACCGGCGTCTTCCAGGAGCGCCGCGGTGTAGTACTTGTCCACCCCGCGTTCGATGGCCGCAGCCGAATTGACCACCCGTACACCGGCGGCCTCGAGGCGGTGCAGCGCGTCCACACGGAAGATGATCTGCTCCAGGGATCCCGCTGGGATCGCCCGCACGAAGACCACGTCGAACTCGTCCAGAGAGGTCGCGGCGGCCGTCAGCCGAGGCCGCGCCGTCACCCGGGCCGTCAGCTGAGTGACGGGGAAGCACTCGGCCGCGATACTCCGGCGGGCCAGCGCCGCGACGAGGGCCTCAGTGTGCCATCCCCCCTTCTGCCCGAGTATCCCGACCCTCAACCGAGCAAGACCCTTTCCACCATGGCGACGTCGACCCTGCCCGCTCGGAAGGTGCGGCCGCTGGCGACGTTCACGAGGGCGAGTTCGGCAGGACTGAAGAGGAGGGGGTCGATCTGGTAGAAGTCTCCTCCGTACCGCTGAAAGAGCTCGGCGAACGGGACGCCGTAGTCTCGCGACGCCATCGACGGCAGATCCTCGATGACCCGTTCGATCTCCGCATCGTCCGTGCGCACCGTGTACCAGGCGCGCCCGCCGTAGAGCACGGCGTCGTTCGTGCGGCCGATGGCCTGCAGGTCGTCACCCGCTACGGGAGCGAGCGGGCACGCACCGAAGCCCGACAGCACCGTGGAGATATCGAAGCCGACCTCGTGCATCTTGTGCAATCCGGTCTCGACGATCCTGGCGGCTATCTGCACGGACCCGACCAGACTGGCCGTCGGCGCCACCAGGAGATGGAGGCGGTCGGGAGATACGCCGCACTTCTCGGCGATCCAGCCGGCGACCTCCGGGGTGGGAAGCTGGCGGGATTCCAGGGTCAGCACCGCCATCTCTCCTGGGTCACGGTAGTCGATGATCTCGAAGATCGGGTCTCCCCGATACAGCGCCCGCGCCGGGCCGGAGCCCATGGCGAAGTACGACGGCGACATCGCGCTCTCCGGCACGTTGACCGCCCATCCCGCATACTGCGCCGCCATGCAGGCCAACAGCGGCCGGTGCACGTTGACCTCGACGCCGGGGAGGGTGAGCCCTTCCAGCTGCACCATGCTGAAGCGAACCTCCCCCAACCCACCCATGCAGGCCTCGGAGAACAGGCGGCCGGCTTCGAGGGACCCGGGCACCTCCACCCCGGCATCGACGATCTGGGTACCGTTGGAGAGGCGGGAGACCGCCACCCCCAAGGATTCCGCCTCGGCGACCATCCGACGCACGATCCCAACCGCTATGTCATTGAGGCTGATCACGGACGAGAATCTCTCCTTTCCCCAACTCGTTCATATCGCCCAGGTAGCGCCGGAAATGGCCGTCCGCCGGCTCCGAGTCTATCGAAAGACCCGATTCCCCGAGGCGGCGCAGGTGGAAGCGCAGGAAGGCGGGCTGAAACCGGCACGCGTAGCGGAAGGTGGGTAGGAGATCAGGAGCGTCACCGAAAGCAACGATGGTGCCCCGCTTCATCCCCGCTCCGGGTCGAGCGCCCAAGCGACCGAAGACCAGGATGGAGCCGGCGATCATGTGGGCGCCGGCGAACTCCCCTGTGTCTCCCAAGACAACGATCAGCCCGCGGCGCATCCGGGCTCCGACCTCCCCCCCTACCTTTCCGCCGACGACGATGGTGCCGCCGGTGACGCCCCGCGTCTCACCGGGGTAGGCGGCGCCCACGAAATGTCCGGCATCGCCCTGCACCACGATGCGGCCACCCTTCATGTGAGCCCCGACCCAATCCCCGGCAGTCCCCTCCGCCGATATCTCACCGCCCGACATGTAGGCGCCAAGGTGAGGCCCCACGTCGCCCGTCACGGTGATCCGGCCCATCGACATCCCAAGCCCGATCTTCTTGACGTGGCGAAGATCTCCAGAGACGGTGATGTTGTCGGCGCCCGCCCCCTCCACCTCGAACAGATCGCCGAGGGTCACGCGGCGGCGGCCGTAGAAGGCGGGAAGTGCCGCGATCTCAGCCGGTCCACGGCCCAGGAAGCGATCCGGGCAGATGCTGTCGGCCTCCACGGGGATAGGACTCGATTCCTTCCGGTACAGCGTCACGCCACCCCGGTCCAGCATAAGCGCCGCACATGCTAAGCACCCCATGAATGAAGCCTCCTTCCTCGAGGTCTGGCGAAACGAGTCATGTCGGCTTCAGGCGTCAACCAGATCCCGGAGATGGAACTGGTATCGCCCCAGCGAGCCTCCGTAGTTCCCGGCCGTGATGCGCACCACGCCCGGGAGACAGGACGCCCCGACGCCGACCCGCATCGCCTCGCCCACCGCTTCCTCCTCCAGCCCGTCGATGACGATCTCCAGGACAGCCTCCACCCCGTCGGGCAGGGCGCTTTCGACGAGGGGCCGGATAGTCGGGCAGTAGGGAGTGTTGCTGGAGACGTGCTGGCCCTTGTACCTGGACGAGACCTTGCTCCCGCTGCGTACGATGCCCCCGGGGAACGGCATAATCACGCCCGGCACCGCGCGCATGGCGGTCACGGCGGCCTCGGCCGCTGCCAGAGCGGCCTCAAGATCCTCGGCCATGATGAAGAAGTTGCCACCTCCCACGGCCTTGCTCACGCCGAAGTTCTCCTCCACGACGAATTCCCCGTCCATCACGGGCACCCGCCACAGCCGGCGCCCGTCCAGCAACTTGCTGCTCTGAAACCCGTCACCGAAGAAGCGGAGCTTGCCGCCCACCTTGATCGTGTCGCCGGCGTCGAGGCCGTTGTAGCAGGCCGAAGTGGGAGACGTCATCACGCCCTGCCCCACCCGCTGCAGCAGCTGCGCCTCCATGTTCTGGCGGGAGGTGGTGAAGAAGAGCGCGGCCACACCGGGACGGCCATCGGGCGTTCGCTCGTCAGCCGGCAGGTCGTTCGTGCCCGCCTCGCAACCGCATCCGATGATCGACGTGGCGAAGCCGGTGGCGGCCTGGGCCGCCGTCAAGGCCCAGCGCTCGTTGTGCGCGGTGATGATCAGGCGTGCGCCCCACATCTCGAACGCCTCGGCGAACGTGTCTTCGATCTCCACTCCGTTGATGCGCATGAGAAGTCAGCTCCCTTTACAGAAAGGCGCCGGCCTGGACTCGGGCATCGCGTACCTCCGTCTCAGTTCTTCGGCCTCACCCACGTATAGATGGTCCAGCACGGAGCCATGTGCTCCACGCAGCTCCATAGTCTCCACCAAACCCTCCAGGGTCGGGTCGCCTGCCAACCCCTGGCCCAGCAACGCCGCCCCTTGCGCCGCTTCCGCCGAGACAGAGGCGAAGCCTTCCACCTTCCGCACGGGGGCGAAGGGAGCAAGGCGCCGCGTGATCTCTTGGAAGAGCTCCGGCACGCGGCTGAGACGTCCGGACAGCATAATCTCCCTGGGGTGGGCCAGCACCGTCATCTGCGCGGCCACCTGTTTCACCACGCCCTCCAGGAAGGCCTCCCATGCCAGAGCGGCCTGGCAATCGGCGTCCACCACGGACACGATCTCCTCGGGGGAACGGTCGGGAGTGCCGGCGATCCAGGCCATGCCGCCTGTGGCGAGGTTCCCCTTGGAGAAGCCTCCGAGCAGATATGCCACCTCACCATCCATAGCCCCGAGGGCCTGGTATCCCATGGCCCCGGACGTGCCGCCCGACCCGTCCACGATCCGGCCGTCCTCCACGGCTGTTACGGCCGTAAAGGCGCCTCCCATCTCCATGTAGACGAATGAGACCTCGTCATAGGGTACTCCAAGACGGCGCGCCTGGTCCCAGATACCCAGCGCAACCGCACACAGCTTGTCGGCCGTGCCCATGTCGATGCGGTTGGCCTTGCGGTGGGCCGGCACAGTGGGGAGGTGGATCACCCCCGGAGCGAAGCACAGCGGCAACCCGCTCTCTTTCAGAGCCTGTAGGATCCCGCCCATCCCCGCCACGATCGTCCCAAGCGAACCTTCTCGCTTGTCGCCAAGCAGCATGAGGTCGATCTCGCGGGGGCCCAGGTCTTCCACACCCACCCACGGCAACCCATAACCCGACGGGCCGACGATGATGTCCACCGGGCCGACCGAGCGAAGAACGTCCACCAACCGTCCCGGATCGGCCCCGGCCTCCACGGTGGAGAAGGTCCTGTCGAGGAGGAGGCGGTCCCCGTCGCGGCCGCACACGTCGAAACTCACCGTCCCGGGATCTATGCCGATCGCCCGCGTCATCGTCCCGCCGGCTCCGGGCTCAGATACCCCCACCGAAGCTCCGACTCCTGCGTGTACTTCTTGCGCAGTAGCACCGCGAGAGCGGCCCGCTCCAGCTCCCGCCCCAGGTAGAAGGCGTGGCCGGGATCGGTCACGTCGAGACTGCTGAAGAGATCGTACGGATCGACGCCCCGCAGAAACGTGTCCCGGTTGAACACGTACACCCACTCGCGGTCTGCGAAGATCCGGTAGTGCGTATCGCGCACCAGGCGCTGGATCTCGCGCAGCTCCTCCTCGGAGTAGGTCTCGAAGGGGGGATCCTTCAACGCGATCAGGCTGTCTTCGATCGACTTGGGGAGCATCCGGTTCTTGTTGGCGTAGTGCATCAGCCTGCGGGCCAGGTCCAACTCGCGCACCGATCCTCGAGCCCAGCTGATCACCTCGGTGGTGAGCACGTAGTCGATCTCGAGTTCGGCCATCACACCGGCCATCACGGCGTTGATGCCGGTGCTGTCCGCGTCGGTGAGCTCCGTGAGGTTGCCCAGGCCCATGAGGATCTCCGCTTCGGGATGACGCCGCCGCGTCTCGTGGTAGCGCAGGAGGGATTCCGTGAAGCCGAAACTGAGCGGGTCGAGAATCGGGTCGACCACGTAGGAAGCCCCCAACGATTCCACCCGGGCGATGTTCCCCTCCAGCGAGTCCAGTCCCTCGCCGAAGTCGGGGATCACCACTACCTTGCACCGTAGCTCTGGAACCATGTCCATGTTCTCTGAGTTCACGCTCAACAGCAGATCGACGCCGGCGGCGTCGGCTTCCCGGATGGTCTCGGGGTCGAAGGTGTCCACGCTGACCGCGAAACCCCGCTCTTTCAGGCCGGTCACCACATCTCCTACCCCCGGAAAACCCTCCATCGGGGGGCAGCCCAAATCGATGATGTCGGCGCCGCTCTGCCGGTAGTACTCGGCCACGTCTAAGATCGCCTCCCAGGGCATCTGGTAGGCTTCCACGATCTCCGCCAAGATCTTCGTGTGGTACTCGCCGTATCCCTCCAGGACCCGCTCCTTGCCGAAGAAGGGTGGCAGATCCTTCTGGTCCTTGGGACCGCGAACAGCAGGGATGCCAAGCTTCCTCTCGATAGCGGCCAGATCCCCGCGGCACAGGCCCGGCACCATGACCTGCCGACACCCGCGGGCATCCGACAGCCGACGGGCGACCCATTCGGCGCGCATCAAAGCGGCCACCGAGATGTCGAGCACGGCCACCTCATAGTCGAAGTCCAGCTCCAACCTGTCCAGGGTGCTCCGCAGTGCAGCGGCCGCCAACCGGCCGGTAACGAACAGATACTCGGGCATCTACAAACCCTCCGCGCTCCTAGGTCGTGAGCCAGCCTTCCAGCGTCGTGTGCCGGGGCGCGTGAGCCTCCCCCGCGATCTCCGGGCGGATCTCGCCCAGCGTTCCGCAGCGTTCGGCGAAGGCGTTGTGCTCATGTATGCCTTCGAAGTTCTCCTGTCGCGCCAGGAGGAACGCGTCGCCGGGCAGGTCGGGATACGCCTCCACGACGTTGCGCAGCATCTCGCGTACCACATCCTCCACGAACCGCGGGTTACGGTGCGCTTTGTCCACAACGTAGAACTCGTCGGGGCGCTTGAGCAGCTCGTAGGTCTCGGAGCTCATCGATCGCTCCACGAGGTCGACGAGATCCTCGGCGCGCAGTCGCTTCTCCGATCCGATGAGCAGCATCCCCCTGCCCCGCTGATTGTGCGAAGCCATGGGCAGAACGTTCAGTATCCGCTCGACCTGCTCTTCGGTGAAGCCGCTCTCCTGAAGGAGGTCTTCCGAGTGGCTCCTCATGATGTCCTGCGCGCACGGACAGACGGTCAACCCTTCTACCTCCACACCTACCAGGCGGCGGGTGCGCTCGGGAGTGGAGGCCGCTATTCCCAGAAGCGTGTAGAGCTCTTCCGTAGGCAGGCCGGTGATCGGAGTCCGCTTGATGATCGGGAAATGCGCGCGGATGCGGACCTCGGAGCGCATCGCACCCTGAGTCTCAACCACCTGCTGCGCCATGCGGCCCGCCAGGGACTCTATGTCCGGGGACGGCTCCCAGGCCAGCTCTCCCGCGAGCCTCTCCACGACCTCGTTGAACCGAGACATGTGCACGCCGGCCTGCTCGGGATTGAGATCGGCGAAAAGATCCATCGTGGCGTAGAAGAGCTGAGCTTCGCCTCCATCCGAGATGCGGATAATCCGGCGCAGATTGGTCACTCCCGCCCGGCTCAGGGCGGCAGGGACCGCGGGCCTGTCCTTCTGGACATCGCGCTCGATCCTGGGTGCTGGATTCCGGTTCGCAAACGGCGCTGCCCCTTTTTCGGCCGGGGCATTCGTTCCGGCCGGGGCATTCACCCGCACGCGATCACCTCTTCATGGGTCACAGGTTGCGACAACATCGAGTAGTTCTCGAACGACACGGTGTAAGTCGCCTCGAAGTGTCTTCGAATATCCTTCTCTACCCCCGGATCGTATGAAGGGGCCACGTAGAACGTGCGCCCCGGAGGATCCGCGACGACCGTTCCATCCCGCGCCACGAGCGTCCCTCCTTTGAAGACGTACCGGGGACGGGCGAACATCTCCGCCTTGTCGTCCATCTCCTGGTAGATCGCGATGTCGGCGTCCGCGCCGACACCCAGGTGGCCTTTGTTCTTAAGCCCTAGCGCCCGAGCCGGGCCTGCGCGGGTGATCACGGCGATCTCGTACAGAGAATACTCACGCTCCAGATCGTGGAGCACACTGCCCTCACGGGCCCGGGCGTGGATGCCTTCGAACACCTCTGCCCGATAGTCGCGGTCCATCAACAGCTTGATCACGTGGGGATAGGATGTGAAGCATCCCGCATTCGGGTGATCGGTGGTCAGGAAGACCTTCCACGGATCCTTGATGAGTAGGAACAACTCCATCCCGGTGCGCCACATCACGGCGTTGATGGGGTTGGTGCGCTTGTAGAAGACGGGGACGATCCCGCCTCCTGTTTCGCCCTCCACATCGACGTTCATCCACTTGCTCCCGGTCGTGCGGTGCAGACTGTGCTGAAGCGGCCCGTCGGAAGTCATCGTCGTGGCCGAGCCGAAGACCAGCTGCCCCACGTCGACGGTCAGGTCGGGGTGGGCGTTGACCGCTTCCGCGATCGCCACAGCCTCCGACGTGTGCACGCCGCCCTTCCCCTTGCCGTAGCTCAGGAACTGAATATGGCAGAAGTGGGCCCGCAGCCCATCCAACGCCGCCATGGTCTCGATGGAGGTACGGGCGCTACTGCTTCTTCCCAGGTTGATCCCGTGGATGTGGGGGGGGTGGGGCAGACCCAACTCGCCGCTGATCTGGGCCAGGGTCTCGAGGATCTGCCGAGGGGTGACCCCGAATCCGATCACCTCGTCGTCGAGTTCGCCTACGTTGCTTCCCCACTTCCAATTCTCCACGCCGCCCGGATTGACGATCTTTATGGCGTATCCCTTACTCGCCCTCAAGAGCCAGGCCACGTAATCGCGCGCCATCTCATGTCGGCCGTCGCGGATGCATTTCATGAGGAAGTGGTTGTTGCCCATGGTGATGAAGGTGGCCTTGTCGATGATGGGCACATCCGCCATCTCCTCGTGGGCGTGCCGGGCGACCAGAGGGGCGGTGGCGGCCTCCATCACCGTCGTGTAGCCCATCTCCGCGTAGAGGTATCCGGTCAGATGAGTGCTGGGAACCGTGTGTCCCGAACCGGAGCGAAAGGCACCGGCGCGTGCGCGCTCCGCGCCGCGGTGATCTTCCGGGCGGAACTTCCGGGCGGCGTTCACCTTGGCTCCGACGATATGGCTGTGGATGTCCACCCCACCAGGCATGACCACCAAACCGGTGGCGTCGACGATCTCCGCGCCTTGCCGGTCCGCTTCCTCGGGTGACACGACGCGACCGTCCTTCACCCAGATGTCCCGGGTCTCGCCGTCGCTGCCGTTCCGCGGGTCGTACACACGTCCGCCGAGCACACCCAGCATCACTTCACCGCCTCGATGATCCGGTCCAGGACCTCCTCGTCTGTGGGGCGCCCCGAAGTGAGCAGTCGCCGGAGGGGAATGGGCACGTTGTCCATGCGATAGGCCGTACCCGCCGCGTCGAGTCCATAGGACGCGGTGGGGAAGACCACCTGAGCGATGCCCGCCGTGAGACTCTCGGAGGGGTCCAACACAATCGTGGGGATGCGCTCCAGGTGCTCCGCGGCCCTGCGCGGGAAGTGGGCCGCGGGGTCGGAGGCGATGATGAGAGCCGCGTCCGCCTCCCCGCGGGCCAACACGTCGACCGCGGTGAACTCGCCGGGCCCGTACTGTGGATATCCGCGGGCGAAGCTCACAGCGAACGGGTAGCCGGTCGACCAGGTGAGCACTTGGTCGGCCCCTGCTACGTTCCCGTGCCCCCTCATCGGAATGACAGAGAACCGGGCGTAGTCGTTGAGTTCGGTCACCAGGGAGAACAGCTCGCCCACGTTGAGGTGCCGCCCCCGGCTCATCGTAAGCCCCATGCCCATGAACACGACGCCGTAGCGGCACGCCTTCATGCGCTCCACCAAGTCCTTCAGCTGAGACACGGGGATCCCCCCGATAGATCCATGCGCCAAATCGTTCCCCTTGACCAGTGACCGAAGCGCCGTGAGTACTTCGTAGTCCGCTCCAACGTCCACCTGGAGGAAGTGATCCGCCTGCTTGGAGCTGCCGGTGGGACGCACGTCGACAACGAAGACGGTCCGGTCCTTTCGGCCGTTGGGCGTGTGGGTGCCCTTCGGCGTGAGCGAGAACCGACCAAAATGGCGGGGATGAGAGGCGGCGGGGTTACAGCCCCAGAAGACGATCAGATCCGCGCGATCGCGCACCTCACCCAACGTGCAGGTAGCCTCACCCACCGCCTGCATCGCCAGCCCCGTCGGGCCGTGACACACCGACGATGTGGTGTCGATGACAGCGCCGAGTCGATCCGCCAGCTCGACCGCCTTCCTCTGAGCCTCCACGGCCGAGGAGCTGAGGCCGTAGATGAGGGGGCTGTCCGCCCGATCGAGGATCGAGGCGGCCGCCTCGATAGCCGCCTCCCACTCGACCTCCCGCCCTCGGAGCGTGGGTCGCCGCACCTCGGGGTCGTACTCGTCGAGAACCCCTCGTCCAACTGCGCACGCGCGGCGGACGCCCGCGATCCGAGACCCCTCGATCTCGACGACGATGTCGTCGCACACGCATCCACAGAAGGTACAGGCGACATGTTCGATCGTCGTGCTCATGCCGGCTCCGCCGTGACAGGCACACCCTTGAAGGAAGGCATCCCCGTCCCTTGGGTCTCAGTGCCGACAAGCAGGTTGGCGGAAGCTCCGAGGGGAACGAACACGAGCCCGCGAGGGAGGGTGCCGGCTTGGGCGGACAGATCCACCTCTCCAGCCGCCGTGCGCAATCGGACGATGCCCCCCTCTTGAATCCCCAAGTGAGCCATATCGTCCGCGTTCATCTCGACACGTGCTGTTGCCTGCCGATACTCGGGCGAGGTCTTTCCCTTGTGCATGCCGATGGCCTGCTCACGCGTACGTCCCGTGATCAAGGTGAGAGGTTCACCCATAGCACTTCTCCCGTTCATGCTCGATTACCCGATACCGTGCAGCCGCCCGCAAGACTAGCCCGTCAAGACACCCCTGCTTGTCGTGCCCTTCGGCGAACACGGTACACACAGGGTGACCGGCTTCTATCCGTTGACCCGACAAGGGAACGTCGCGTATCCCCTGCTCCATCCATTCGTCGGTGCATCCAACGGTCACCGCATGTTTCGCGTACACGATGGCCTTGCCAACGAACCCCTCGTGCAGACGCCCGCCCAGAGAGATCTCCGGCAACCGGCCGGCGAGTCCCTCGAGGTGGAGGGAGAACACGCGTATCCCGTATGCGCGCTCCGCCAGCTCCATGGAGGCGCTGTAGCGTGGATTGACCTCCACAAGGTAGGGACAGAGGGCGCCGGACGGCTCCGTGCCCACGATGAGATCCGCCCCGTTGACCCCCCGCAGCCCGAAACGGCGGGTGAGCCGAGCGACCATCTCCTCTATCCGGCGAAGAAGGAGACCGCCATCCCGAAGAGCCAGGTCAAGCGGCAGGATGTTGCCACTCCAGGTGAACCCCGAGGCCCCGAACTCGCCGCGCCCCACAAGCTGCTCCGTCAGGCCGAAGACCCGGCTATCCCGGCCGTTCGCCACGAACGCCACCGACGCGGCGCGACCCTTCACCTCGGCCTGCAGGATGTGTGACTGATCGAGCGGCTCCCCGCCCCAAGGCCGGATACCGTGACCGCCACCACTCCTCACCGGCTTGGAGAGCCAACGGCCACCAGGGAAGGCCCGCCCCATTTCTCCCGGAAGGGCCCGCCCCTCTTCGCCCGGAAGGAGCGTGACCGGATGCGGGATCCCCGCTTCCCGACAGAACTCCCGTAGCGTGCCCCAGTCGCGCACCTCTCTCAGGACGTCGTGTCCGTTGCCGAGCAGCACCCTCTCCCTTTCCAGCTCTTCCACGACCTCTGGATGGTTCTCGAGATTCGCGGAATAGGCGACCGCGTCGGCTCGCATCAGCTTGGCGGCTTGGCCCAACCCTTCGGCGGTCAACGGGAGGTGGAGGTCCCTCTGAAGTGCGTGGGTCTCCACGACACGCATCTGGTCCCGATCCCCGAAATAGTCCACGGCGACGATATCCTGCCCATCGCCGACGGCGGACTCGGCCGGCGCCCGGGTGCTCACTCCAAGGAGCAGGATGCGCACTATCGTGCCAGTTCCTTGGCCAGCGCGAAAATCTCCTCCGCGTCGAGCACCAGGTCGTTCTGCTCGAAAAGTCGGGCGATACACCGACGATGCACCTTCATCTTGAAATCGCCGATCCCGATGGCACCGAAGAGCTTCTTGCCCTCGATCTCCTTCCCATCCCAGGTGACCTCGACGCCCCCGGCGCCCAGGGGCGGCACGGCGTTCACGTCGGCCACAGCCCGCAAGGTAGCGTGGGGCCTCCAGACCGTCTCCTCGACCAAAGTCACCCCGGCGGCGCCGGCGCACAAGACCGCGTGAGCGCCCTCCAAGACGCGCCGCGTGGCATCGGCATCCGGTACCGCCGCGGGAGTCACCCGCACCTCGAAACGTTCCGCGAGCGCCGCGCACACCCTCTCCGCCCGCTCCAACGTGCGGGATGTCAGGATCACTTCGGCCCCTTCGTTGGCCAGCAACGCCGCAGCCCTCTGGCCCACCGGGCCGGTTCCCGCGAGCACCACCACCTTCATTGCTGTCGGGTCTCCTGCTGAGAGGATCTTCACGACGGCCGCCGTAGCCGTGGTGTTGCACCCGTTGGCATCGAGCATGACCGATACGCGCATGGGCCCGAAGAAGGCGTTCCGAGCCTCCCGCAACATGGCCTCTCCTTTGGCGACATCGGTCCCCCCGATGAAGACCGCCGAGTTCTTCAGATCGCCAACTCCTCTCGTGAACATCGCGCCGTAGACGAGATCGCGGACTTCTTCAGGCTGGACTCCCCCATGTTGGAGCAGCACCTCCGCGCCGGCATCGTAAGCTGTGATGGCGTCGAACACGCTGGGCGCTCGATCACTGTCCAGCTGAAGCAAGATCTTCCTCATCGAATGCCACCTCCTCAGGCTCCTCGAGCCCTCCCGATCCGGCGACCGACACAACGGCTTCGCACGTGGCCGCGTTGTATACTCCCTCTCCCAGCTACCATCCCGTGGGGGAGAGACTGAATGAACCAACTGCAAGTACTTCCCATGCAGAAGGGGTGGATCTACGAAGCAATTATCTCCACCTTCTCCAAAGGAGAGCCACACGCGGCACCGATCGGAGTTTGGACGGAGGATTTCGATACGCTGCACATGGAGATATTCGATTCCTCACAGACTCTAAGAGGCATACTCGATACCGGGCGATTCGTGGCCAACTTCCCCTCGGATGTCGGCACGCTCCATACCGCCCTGTTCCACCCCGAACTCCTGTCCTTCGAACGGTCCCAGGACGCCTCAGCGCCCGTCCTGCTCGGCTCCGCCGCCACGGTGGAACTCGTGCTCCGCCAGGCAATGCCGGTGGCCGAACGTGTGCGCATCACAGGAACGGTGGTGCGCGCGAGCGCGCGGGCGGAGATCAAGCTGATCAATCGGGCGGCGGGTCTATTGGTGGAAAGCCTCATCCTGGCCACCCGCCTGCGATACCTGGACGCCGCCGCTGTTCGAGAATCTCTCGCTGAGAACTACCGGGTGATACGCAAGGTCGCCCCGGGGTCCACCTGCGAAACGACCATGGCGGAGCTTCTGCGAGACATCGACCTACCGTCATAGCTCCTGCGCCTCTACCTCGATATGCGCTCCTCTGTTGCGACCCCGGGCCACGAAAACGTGGCCTCCAACACCTCTCTCCTGCACGAACCGACGCACTTCATCTTCCACGCGCCCAAGCCGTGCCTCGTCAACCACCCCATACACCGCCGGTCCCCACGAGCTCTGCCCGGCCCCGAAGGCCCCCGCGCGCAACATCACATCGATCGTCGAGGCCGCCTCACCTTCGCCGTAGATCCCGCCCTGCGCGCTCTCGAAGTAGAGCCCCGTCTTCCGATCGATGGCGGTTAGGGCGCCGCCGAACTCCTCGATGTCTTCTTCCATGAGGGCCGGCATGAGCTTGAGCTGAGTCAGTCTGCATATCTCTTCCGATATCCTGACGGGCGGCGAGAGCGCATTGAACACCCTCTCTTCTCGCGGGCCATTGAGGCCTCGCTTCACGCCTGCAACTGCCACCACGAAGCGCCACGTGGAGGGAAAATCCCGCTGGAATATCACCGTTGGCGCCACGCAGGCACCATGCTGGTCTTTCTTGTGCCCGGCATCGATGATGAATCCGCCGGTCCGAAAGGCCGCTACCCCGATCCCCGAGCGCCTACCTCTGCCGACGGCGCTCGCCACGTCGCAGACGTCTGCCTGCAGGCCGAGAACTCTTGCCAGTCCTATCCCCACGGCCAAAGCGAGTTGCGTGCCCGAGCCGAGACCCACGTGCTCCGGGATCCTCTCGCGAATCTCGATGGAGACTCGAGGCTCCACCGCGAAGCGACGACAGAGGCGGCGCAGGAACTCTTCTATCTGATCCTGCCCTTCTCCGACTACGCGCAGAGAGTCGTGGGTCCGCAGCACTACCGTGGTCTTGGGGGAATCCAGTGCCACCCCTATGCTTCCGTAGCACCGGCCGACATCCTCACTCAGGTTCGTGAAGCCGATGTGCAGCCTGCAGCCGGTAGTCACGGCAACTTTCGTAGCTACTCTGGGTGTCGTCGTGAGCATCCCGCCACCGCCCCCTCGATGTCTTGTGGTCCAGATAGAACCGCTATGCCATCCATCGCAGCCAGCTTCCGGGCATTCTCGATATCCACCGGACGTATCGCCAGCTCGAGCTTCTCCCCGCCGGGGAGGGTCGTGACAGTCGTTCCTGGGCGCTGATCAACCGGCATCAAGAAGATGGGTACGTCGATCTTGTTCGTCTGTGCCACCGCGTTGGTGATGATCGTGTCCGCCACCCCACATGCGATCTTGGCTGCCGAATTCGCCGTGAGAGGAGCAACCAGCAGACAATCGAAGCGTCCGGTCTGTAGCCTGCCCACAATGAACGGTGTGTTGGCGTCCTCTTCGATCAACACGTCTTTCGCTATGGTCTCCAGCTGCTCCCAGAGCTTGTACCAACGCACGACCTTCACCGCCGCCATGGAAAGCACCGCGGTGACCTGAACGTCCCCCTTCTCCTTGACGGCCGACATCGCCGCGAATGTCTCCGGCATCAGATCGCCGGAGCCCGTGATCCCCCACACCACCTTCAAAGTCATGCGGCCGACCTCCTCACGGACGTTCACCCATGGAACACGCGCGCGACTTCGATCAGACGATCCACGCACCGGCGCACCGATGCCAACCCGTCCTGGTCGGCCCCAGCGCCCTCCGCTCCCTTGTCCCTCGACCACAGGGAGCCTCCGAGATTCGCACCGAACGAACCGCCGCCCACCGGGATCATCTCGTTGATCAAGTAGAAGTCGATCATGGCGTGCAACGCCGGTTCCTGACCGCCGGTCCGGTCTCCACCCACAGCGATGCCCATTCCGATCTTGTTCTCGAAGACCTTCGGATTCTGCGCCACCAGGGCTCGGCAGCGATCGAGCACCGACTTGAGTTGACCGCTGATCTGGCCTTGATAGCAGGGGCTTCCGAGAATCCATGCATGCGCCCACTGCATTCTCGGATAGACCTCCGCCATGTCGTCCTTGTGGACACACCCTTGTTGCTTTCGGATGCAGTAGTCGCAGTGGATGCAGAAGTCGATCGTCTTTCGGCGGACGCTGAAGTAGTCCACCTCAGCACCGTGGCTCTCGTGAGCGTATTTCAAGGCCTCGTTGACAACGTAGTGCGTCGACTCGAAGCGCGGACTCCCGGATATGCCCAGTAGTCGTATTCCCGATTCGCTCACGTGCTCACCATTCTGTCTTGGGCCGGAGCCGAACGGGACTCCGGGTAGTGGAGCATCGGGAGATCAGCCCGCTCGCCACGTGTACCGTCTATCGCACGCACCGGCCGGCGTTGCCGGCCGGTGCGTGGACGCCGGGTCGAGAGCCACCGTAGACTATGACTCGTCTTTGTCTCCTGCGCTCTTGATCCCCGACACGTAGTCGTACGCGAAGGCCGCGATCAGACCTCCCACGATCGGGCCGATGATATAGATGGGGAACTTCTCCCAGCCGCTCGTCGTGCCCCAGAACGTCTCAGTCAAGAGTGGACCGAACGTACGCGCGGGGTTCATCGAAGCGCCGGCGATAGGTCCGGTCACGATGATGTCGGCCGCCACAACGAGGCCTATGGCCAGACCGGCGAATCCACCGGCCGCCCTTTTGTCGACGGCCGCGCCCCAGATCACCAGCACGAGGAAGAAGGTCGTCACGGCCTCGAT
>Ga0180009_10001744_pt1 | contig 26207 bp, 28 predicted proteins | sample OS_PC_MetaG_FD_123537 | JGI IMG/M metagenome (GOLD analysis project Ga0180009, IMG submission 123537) | Groundwater microbial communities from the Aspo Hard Rock Laboratory (HRL) deep subsurface site, Sweden - OS_PC_MetaG | ecosystem: Environmental > Aquatic > Deep subsurface > Groundwater... | reverse complement strand
TTGATCGTTTTGCCCGCCACATCGTGCTGCCCGAAGTCGGCGGTGCGGGGCAAGTCAGGCTGGCGGGCAGCCACGTCGCGATCATCGGGCTTGGGGGGATCGGCAGCCCCGCATTGCAATATCTGGCGGCGAGCGGGATCGGCAGGCTTACCCTTGTCGATGACGATGTGGTTGATGTCACCAACCTGCAACGCCAGACGATCTTCACCACCCGCGATGTCGGCTATGGCAAGGCGGTGTCGGCGCGGCGCTGGCTCGCCAATTTTGACGATTCGCTGGCCGTCGACGTGTCCGACGCGCGGATCACGCCGGACAATGCCGCCAACCTGATCGCGGGCGTTGATCTGGTGCTCGACGGCACCGACAATTTCGCCACCCGGCTCGCCGTATCGGATGCCTGCGTGGCTTCGGGGATGCCCTTGCTGTCCGCCGCCGTCGGGCGGTTTCAGGGCCAGGTCGCAGCCTTTGCCGGGCATTTGCCGGGTGAGGCGTGCTATCGCTGCTTTGTCGGTGATGCCTTCGATGCCGAAGATTGCGATACCTGCGCCGATGACGGGATGCTGGGCGCGATGGCCGGATGGGCGGGCAGCTTTGCCGCGTTGCAGGCGATCAAGGTGCTGCTGGCCGGGGTGGCTGCGCTCGGCGATCCGGGCTGGGGAAGGCTGCATATCCTAGATGGCCTCGCGCCGGGGATGCGCACGATCCGGATTGCCAAGGATGCAAGCTGCAAGGCTTGCGGTTAAATCAGTCCAGTTTGAACCACTGCCTGCGTTTGCGGGCGGCGTTGATCCTGTCGAGTTCCGAAGGCCGATCCGCTTCGGGATCGGGACGGCACGTGGTGCTGCTGCCCTTCGTCTCGCAAATCCGCCCCAAGCTGTCGCGTCCCTCTTCGGGTGTGTACAGCATGAAATAGAACAGCCCCGCGCAGGCTGGCAGGGCCGAGATCACAAGCACAAGTCCGATCCAGAAACGCAGGCCGCCGCCCGCCCCTTTGGCCACAGTGGCAGGTGTGGGATTGCGCGATGTCGCGGCCTGTTGAACGCGCCGCGCGCCGCCCATCATCACGCCTCCGCCGATCATCAGCATGACAAAGGGCACTGCGATCACCGCAACGACGCTGTAGAACAGCATGTGTCCATCGAACCGGCAGCCCGTGGCTATGCAACTGGTCCAGTAAAGCACCAGATAGCCATAGGGGAGCGCCAGCAGGGCAAGCAGGGTGATCATCCAACGCGACATGGGCTAATCCTATCGAGACAGCGTTAAATTCGGGTTTGCAGCACTTCATCGACCCATTCCGGCACCAGCACGCTCGCCGGGCCGAGGCGGGTTTCGTGGAAGAGCCGCGATCCTTCGCTGGGTTCCAGATTGAGTTCGAGCGTGCGCGCGCCCGCTGCCCGCGCTTCCTGCACAAATCCCGCCGCAGGGTAAACCGCGCCCGATGTGCCGATGGAAACGAACAGATCGCAGGCCTCCAGCGCCTGATAGATCCGGCCCATCTGGTAAGGCATTTCGCCAAACCACACGACATCGGGGCGCAGGCCCGGCTCGGCGCAGGCGGGACATGGCGGGCGGTGCAGCATCGCCTCCCGCCAAGGCGAGCGCGTCTCGCACGCGGTGCACAGCGCGCTTTTCAGCTCGCCATGCATGTGCAGCACCCGCGCCGATCCGCCGCGTTCGTGCAGGTCATCGACGTTTTGCGTCACCAGCAGCAGATCGCGCCCCGGCACTTTGGAAAACTCCCGCTCCAGCCGCGCCAATGCCTCATGCGCCGGGTTGGGCTGCGCCCGCGCCAGCGCCGCACGGCGCATGTCGTAAAAACCCAGAACCAGATCGGGATCGCGGGCAAAACCTTCGGGCGTGGCGACATCTTCAACCCGGTGCTGTTCCCAAAGGCCGCCAGCGGCGCGGAAGGTATCAATCCCGCTTTCAGCCGAAATCCCGGCTCCGGTAAGGATGACGATGCGCGCGAAGTCTGCCATGATGGCTTGAAACATGATCGCAAGGGGTGTGGCAATGGCACAGGTGCAATTCGGGGTGATCGGACACAAGGGCCGCATGGGGCAGGCGCTGGAGGCAGCAATTGCCGAAGCGGGGCACGCAATGCGCGTGGGCGTGGACGCGGGCGGCAATCCCGGCCCGCTTGCCGGGCAGTGCGATGTGCTGGTCGATTTTTCCGCGCCCGAGGCGCTGGCCACCAATCTTGGCGCGGCGAAGGTCGCGGGGATTCCGATTCTGATCGGCACCACCGGATTGCAGGAGGAACACTTCGTCTTGCTCGCCAAGGCCGCCAGTGCGGTGCCGGTGCTGCAATCGGGCAACTTCTCGCTAGGCATCACGCTGATGGCGCATCTGGTGCGCGAGGCGGCGACGCGACTGGGGCCGGATTGGGATATCGAAGTGCTGGAAATGCATCACCGGATGAAGGTCGATGCGCCGTCGGGCACCGCCAAGCTGCTGGGCGAAGCCGCAGCCGCAGCGCGCAAGATTGATCTGGCCGCCAATACGGAAAGCGGCCGTCACGGCCAGACCGGCGCGCGGCGCGAAGGTGCGATCGGCTTTGCCACCTTGCGCGGCGGCACGGTGGCGGGCGAACATTCCGTGATCTTTGCCGGGCCGGAAGAACGGCTGACGATCTCTCACAACGCCGAAAACCGCATGATCTTTGCACGCGGGGCGGTGAAAGCGGCCGCATGGCTGATCGGCAAGCCCGCCGGGCGTTACAGCATGAACGACGTGCTGGGGCTGTGACGCTAGGGCCCAAGGGGCAACGATAGGATGTCATTTCTGACCGGCCCATTTCTGCTCGCACTGGCGCTGACAGCCGTTGCCGGATTCAGCGCTTTTGCTGGCGCGGCGCTGGGCTGTCTGGATGAAATTCGCGGCGGCGTGCTGTCGGACAAGGCGAAGAACGCGATCATCGCCTTTGGCGGCGGCGCGTTGATTGGCGCGGTGGGCCTGCTGCTGGTGCCGCATGGGCTTGATTCGCAGCCGGTATGGCTTGCGGCGGGAACCTTTGTGGCGGGCGGCGCGGCGGCGCTGATGGTGGACCGGGCGCTGCAACGTTCCGGCACGCCAGCCAGCCAGCTGGTTGCGCTCAACCTGGATTTCATTCCCGAAGCGGTGGTGGTCGGCGCGGTCATTACCCAAAATCGGGCCATGGCACTGTTTTTGGCGGCGGTGATGATTGCCCAGAACCTGCCCGAGGGTTTCAACGCCTATCGCGAAGTCCGCAACAGCCACGGCGGCTTCATCCGCTCGCATATCTTGCGATTGATGCTGCTGTGCATCGTGATCGGGCCGATCGCCGCAACGCTCGGCTACCTCGTCTTTACGCTTGAGAGCGCGGTGCTGGGCAGCGTGATGACGTTTTTTGCCGGCGGAATCCTCTATCTGGTGTTCGAAGATGTCGCACCCGAAGCGAAGGGCAACGGCGAATGGATGCCGGCGATGGGCGCGGTGGCCGGTTTCATGGTTGCGCTGATTGGTTCGGGGATTACCGGCTGACCTGATGACCCGCGATCAGATCTTCGAATTTTTCCGCCGTCTGGCCGAGGATAACCCCTCGCCCCAGACCGAGCTGGAATATGGCAATGCCTATCAACTGGTGGTGGCCGTGGCGCTGTCCGCGCAGGCGACCGATGTGGGGGTGAACAAGGCGACGCGGGCGCTGTTCGCCAAGGTTTCAACGCCGCAGCAGATGCTTGATCTGGGTGAGGATGGGCTGAAAGAGCACATCAAGACCATCGGCCTGTTCAATTCCAAGGAGAAAAACGTGAGCGCGCTGTCACAACTGCTGGTCGATGAATATGGCGGCGAGGTGCCCGATACCCGCGAAGCCCTCACCCGCCTGCCCGGCGTCGGGCGCAAGACCGCCAATGTCGTGCTCAATTGCTGGTTCGGGCAGGAAACCTTCGCGGTCGACACCCACATCTTCCGCCTTGGCAACCGCACCGGCATGGCCAAGGGCAAAACCCCCGAAGCGGTCGAGGCCAAGCTGGAAAAGCGCGTGCCGCAGCCGTTTCGCCTGCATTCGCACCACTGGATGATCCTGCACGGGCGCTATGTGTGCAAGGCAAGGACGCCCGAATGCTGGCGCTGCAAGGTCGCGGACCTGTGCAGTTTCAGGAAGAAGGTGCTGGAGCCGCCGAAGGGGCGACCGCGCGCAGGTTAAGCCGGGGTTCAAGCGCCGGGGCGATGATGGGGAAACCTCTGGTGGAGAAGCCCTATGTCAGCACGCAGCCTTGCCATTTTCACCCTGCCGCTCATCGCAATCGCCTGCGCGCCGGTCGAACGCGCGACAGACGCCAACCCCACCGCCGGGGCGCCAGCGGTAAAGGTGGTGGGCGAAGGCCAGCAATGCATCCCGCGCGACCGCATACGCCAGAGCGTGGTGCGCAACGACCGGGTGATCGATTTTGAAATGATCGGCGGCAAGGTCTATCGCAGCACCCTGCCCCAGAGCTGTCCGGGCCTCAGCTTTGAACGCGCAATCACTTACGAAACCTCGATCAGCCAGCTTTGCACCAGCCAGATCGTTTACACGCTGCAGAACTATGCCGGCGTGTTGCAACGCGGCGCGGGCTGCACCCTGGGTGAATTCGTGCCGGTGGAATATGTGAAGGATTAAGGCTCCCTACACATCATCCGCGCTGATCAGTTCCGCCCTGTCGAGTTCGCCCGTCAGGCTCGCCACCGTCACCGCCACCGCGCCATCGCCGGTGATGTTGGTGGTGGTGCGCATCATGTCCATGATCCGGTCAACGCCTGCAACAAAGGCGATGGTTTCCAGCGGCACGTTCACCGCGCTGAACACCAGCGCCATCATGATCAGCCCCGCGCCGGGAATCCCCGCTGCGCCGACCGCGCCGAGCGTGCCGAGCAGCGCGATCATCGCGTAATCGCCCCAGCTCAGATCCACCCCGAAAATCTGCGCCCCGAACAATGTCGCCAGCCCCAGATACATCGCGGTGCCGTTCATGTTGACCGTCGCGCCAAGGCTGATGACAAAGCTGGCGACCGATTTCGACACGCCAAGGTTGCGTTCGGCACAGCGCAAGGTGACGGGCAGCGTCGCGTTGGAACTGGCGGTGGAATAACTCACCGCAATCGCATCGATCATCCCGCGAAAGAACCCGATCACCGGCACACGCGCGATGAATTTGATCATCCCGCCATAGATGATCGCGATAATCAGCAGGCAGCCGAAATAATTGAGGAACACCAGTTTCCCAAGCGCCGCCAGCGCGTCAAATCCGAGCGTTCCGGCCACCCACGCCATCAGCGCAAACACGCCGAACGGGGTCAGTTCCATCACGATCATCGTGACTTTCTGCATCACCACCGATCCGCTTTCGAAGATCTTGAGCGCGGGCTCGCCTTCTTCCTTGGCCATCAGGATGCCGATCCCGATCAGCAGCGAAAACACGATCAGCGGCAGCACATTGACGTCGGCCATCACCTGCACCGGGCTTTGCGGGATCATGCCCAGCACCATGTCGCGCCAGCTGGTATCGGCAGGTTCAGGCTGAGCGCCGATTGTCAGTGCCGAGGTATCGACCCCCAGCCCCGGCGCGATCAGCGTGCCCAGACCAAGGCCGAGCCACACCGCCATCTGCCCCGTCACCACAAACAGCAGCATCGCCCGCCAGCCGACACTGCCCAGCTTGCGCAGATCGCCGATGCTGGCGACACCTGCGACCAGGCTGAAGAAGATCAGCGGCACCACCAGCATCTTGATAAAGGCGACGAACACATCGCCGATGATCTTGATGCTTTCCGCCCCTGGCCCCCAAAAACGCCCGACGATGATGCCAAGGATCAGCGCCGCAATCACGCGTTGCCACAGGGGGATTCGCAGCCATGTGCTCAAATTAATATCCTTCCTCTAACGTCAGCGCGGCGCGGGCGATGCGGGTATAAATACGGGCGAGCGCGGCCAGATCGGGAATCGCCGCCGCCTCGTCACGCTTATGCATGGTGGCGTTGCACAGGCCGAATTCGATCACCGCGCAGACGCTGCGCAGGAACCGCGCGTCGGATGTGCCGCCGGTGGTGGACAGTTCGGGGGCGATGCCGGTTTCCGCCTCAACCGCCGCCGCGACCAGTTTTGAAAACGCGCCCGGTTCGGTCAGGAACGGTTCGCCCGAAATGATCGGTCGCGCATGGCCGCCGTGCTGTTCGGCGATAGCGCAAACCCTGTCGGACAGGCTTTTGCCGCTGTGCAAATCGTTGAAGCGGATCGATATCCGCGCCCGCCCTTGCGCGGGGATGACGTTGTGCGCCGTGTTGCCGACATTGATATCGGTGATTTCAAGGTTCGACGGCTGAAACCACTGCGTGCCTGTATCCAGCGTCAGCGCGTCCAGCTCCGCCAGTATCGCCACCAGTTTGGGCAGCGGATTATCGGCCAGATGCGGATAGGCGACGTGGCCCTGCGTGCCGTCCACGGTAATCCAGATATTGACCGAACCGCGCCGCCCGATCTTCACCATGTCGCCCAAGCGGTTGACTGACGTTGGCTCACCCACAAGGCACAGGTCGGGTTGGTGGCCCGCTGCCGCCATGTAATCGATCAGCGCGCGGGTGCCGTGTAGCGCGGGGCCTTCTTCGTCGCCGGTGATGATGAAGCTGATCGTGCCCGCTTCGGCAGGCACATCGGCCACGGCGGCGACCATCGCGGCAATCGCGCCCTTCATGTCGACCGCGCCGCGCCCGTGCAGCAATTCGCCGCGCACTTCGGGGGTGAACGGATCGGTTGCCCAGCCATCTCCCGGCGGCACCACATCCAGATGCCCGGCAAAGGCGAAATGGCGAGAGCCCGGCGGCCCGGCGCGAATGGCGAACAGGTTTTCAACCGGTGCCTCGTCGCTGCCTTCCGGCCCTTCGCCGCGCATGAACCGATGCACCGCAAAGCCCTGCGGCGCGAGCATCGCTTCCAATTCATCAAACACCGCGCCACTTGCAGGCGTCACGGAAGGCGCGGCAATCAGGCGCTTGGCAAGGTCGAGCGGATCGAGCATTCGTGCAGGCCTAGCAGGAGTTGCCGCCAATGCCCAAGCTTGATCTTGACGCCATTCCCCAGACCAATGCGACCGGCTATCCGCGCAAGAACGCAAGCCGCTTCGCCAGCGAACGGCTCCCATGAAGCGGCGCGCGGACTGCGGGGAAGCAGCGGCATGATGGATATTGCCGGATTTGCGCTTGCCGTGCTGCTGATCGAGCTGACACCGGGGCCGAATATGGGGTGGCTGGTCACGCTCACCCTGGCCGAGGGGCGGCGCGCGGGGCTTGCTGCGATCAGCGGGATTGCATTGGGCCTCGCTGGCAATGCGGCGCTCAGCGTGCTGGCGGCCAGTTTCATCCTTGCGCAGGACGCAATGCTGGCGCAGGCGATGTCGGCGTTGGCGGCGGCGATGATGGCGTGGCTGGCGTTTGAGGCATGGCGCGCATCGGGCGAAAGTTCGCCAGCCGCCACCCCGCACGTCATCGGACGGCGCAATTTCCTTGCAGGATTGGCGATCAATCTTTTCAACCCCAAATCCGCGCTGTTTTTCATCACCGTCATGCCGCAGTTCATCGCCGGAGGGCGGCCGAGCCTGGGTCAGGGGCTGGTGATGGCCGCCGTCAGCGTCAGCATCGCCACGACGATCCATCTGGCGCTGGTGCTCGGAGCGGGGCGACTGCGACCATTGCTGATGGCGCAGCATCGCGCGATGATCGTGCGGCGAGTGCTGGCGCTGGCAATGCTGGGCGTGGCGGCGTGGTTCCTTACCAAAGCATTCGCTTAACGCCGCCGCTGCTCCTCCACCACCAACGGCCCCGGCGCGAACGCGCTTTCCAACAGATCGGCAATGCGCAGCCCCGCCTGCTGTACCCGACGCTTGGCGATTGGCACCCCGCGGATGATGTCCTCTTGGCTCAAAGCAGTTTCATCGGGCAGCGGGGCGGCGCAAACGTCTTCGGTGTCGAATGCTGTGGGGTAGATAAAGCCGCGCGCAATTTCCCAGCTTTCGCGGCCCCAGTCGTCGGGGGTGCCGCCGCTCAAATCCGCGCGTTCGGCGGGCGAATAGCGGCGCACCACCGGATCGGCGGGATCGCTGATCGCGCGTTCGGCCAGCGGGCCATCCCATATGCTGTGCAGATTATAACCCGGCCTGATCCCGTAATCGGCCTTGCGGTCATTGCCGCCGCGATCCTCGTTATCGCCCGAATGCAGCGGCATGTGCACATCGCCGGCAAAATGCACCATGAAGGCCAGCGCCTCCAGCCGGATCGCCGCAGGCAGGCTTTCATCGGCCAGCACCCGGTGCGCGCGAGTGACCTGCGCAGTCACACAATTGCCACCCGCACAATTGGCGCGCGGGTTGAACGCCTGACAGACCGGCGCGGTGCGGTAATGCCACGCGGCGGTAAAGCCCCAGCGCCAGCCTTCGCCGCGGATGCAATCAGCCCACACCGCCGCATCCTCAAGCGATTTGAGCGGGCATTCGGGCGTGCCCAGCGCCGGTTCCGACCGGATCAGCCGCGCGATTTTGGCGCGCACTTGCGGCGAAACATTGGCCTGGGCAATCGCAGCGGTCTTGCGGTGGGCGTAGAAACCCCAGGCATGGGCGGGCGCGGGCAGCATCACCGCCAACGCCAGCACTGCGGCGATCGCCGCCCTCACGCGACCGCCTCGTATTGTTCGATCACCCATTCTTCTTCCCCTGCCGCGCCAATCCATTCGGCCATCCAGTCATGTTCCCAGATCGCCTGCATATAGGCCTGCGCAAATCCGGGAACGCCGATGCCATAGGTGACAAACCGCGTCACTACCGGGGCATAGAAGATATCCGCTGCGCCAAATGTGCCGAACAGATATGGCCCCGCCCCGCCGTGGCGCGCGCGCGCTTCGGCCCACAGGGTCAGGATGCGGACGATATCGCGCTTGGTCTGATCCGAAATGCCGGGCAGTTCCATCCGGCGGCGAATGTTCATCGGCAATTCGTTGCGCAGGGATTGGAAATTCGAATGCATTTCGGAAACTATGGATCGCGCCATCCCGCGCGCGACGTTATCCTTGGGCCAGAACCGTTCGCGCCCGACCTTGTCGGCAAGATATTCCATGATCGCCATGCTTTCCCACACCACCGCTTCGCCATCCCACAGGATCGGCATCTTGCCCGATGACGGCTGCATCTCGTCCATGTCGTGCTTCAGCCGATCCCATTCTTCGCCCATCAATGGCACGGTGAGTTCGCTGAAATGCAGCCCCGATTGCTTGACCGCGAGCCAGCCGCGAAGGCTCCAGCTGGAATAGTTCTTGTTGCCGATGATCAGTTTCATGGGTCTGCTTACTCCGGCTTGCGCTTTCGGTTGATACGTGGCCCTAGATATGCGGGCTTTTCCTGTCGAGCATGAAGCGGCTATTGCTGTGCCACCAATAGGAGCTTCGCTTATGACCCTTCGTCCGTTTCACCTCGCCTTTCCGGTTGATGATCTTTCCGCCGCGCGCGCCTTTTATGGCGGGGTGATGGGGTGCAGCGAAGGGCGGTCGAGCGGTGAATGGATCGATTTCGATTTCCACGGCCACCAGATCGTCGCGCACCTTGCGCCGGGCAAGGCGGGTGCCAAAAACCGCGATGCTGCCAATACCCACGTTGACGGCCACGGGGTGCCGGTGCCGCATTTCGGCCTCGTGCTGGGCATGGACGAGTGGGAGGCACTGGCGGCGCGGCTGCGCGATGGCGGCTGCGAATTCGTGATCGAACCGACCATCCGTTTCAAAGGCCAGCCGGGCGAACAGGCCACGATGTTCCTGCGCGATCCATCAGGCAACGCGCTGGAGTTCAAAGCCTTTGCCGATGTCGGGCAGTTGTTCGCGCGGTAAAGGCGGCAAGGCACTTCGTCCCACCTTCGCAAGCCGATGCCATCCCGGTTGACAGAAGTCATTTTGTCATTTAGCTAAATAGCTATGACGGAGATATTCGACGCGCTTTCCCATCCCATCCGGCGCGAAGTGCTGGAACTGCTCAAAAGCGGGGGAATGACCGCGGGCGAGATCGCAGATCGCTTCCCGGTCTCCCGGCCAACCATGTCGGGGCACTTCGCCAAGCTCAAGGCTGCCGGGCTGATCCGGGGCGAAAACCGGGGCGGGTCGATCACCTATACGCTCAACCTTTCCACGCTTGAAGAAGCCCTGCTCGGCTTCATGGGCCGGGTGGGCATTGGCGCCGGGCTGTCTGAAAGCCGGACTCATCGCGGAGAAACATCATGAAGGTGCGCGGATTGCTGTGGGTCAACGGCCTGATCGCAGCGGCAATGGCCGGGTTTGCCTGGTGGGTTGCTGCAGGGCTTGCGCCGGGGGCTGAACTGCCAATCCACTGGAACGCCGCAGGCCAGGCTGATCGATTCGCGCCTGCATTGGCGGCGCTGCTGCGGCCTGCGGGAATATCGTTACTGCTGGGCGGGCTGTTTGCGGCAATCCCGCGGCTTGAACCCCTGCAACACCGGCTTGATGGTTCTGCAGCGCTGCTGCGGTCGGCGTGGATCGGGATCATGTTGCTGATGGTGTTCAGGCAGCTGATGATCGCCGCGCCCGCTCTCGGATGGAACATCGGCCCCGAACTCCTGCTGGTCGGGATCGGCGCATTGCTGGTGATGATCGGAGACAGCCTGCCCAAATCGCGGCCCGGCTTTTTCGTCGGCATCCGCACGCCGTGGACGATCAGCGATACCGACAACTGGATCGCCACCCACCGGCTGGGCGGCAAGATCATGATGGGTGCCGGGTGCCTGACTGTGCTGGCCGCCTTTGTCCCTGTCCCGCCAACAGCGCGCATCGCGGTCATTATCGGGCTGACCGGCATCGCGGCGCTGGTTCCGGTTTTCTACAGCTGGTGGCTGTGGCGCAACAAGGCCGGATAGGCGCAAGGAGCAAGCCATGATCAAATATACCACCCTGCTGGTCTCCGCGCTGGCTATCGCCGTTCCGGCCAACGCCAATCCTGCACCCGAAGCGCAGATCGAAGCTGCGGGGCCGCATGGGCCGCTGGCTGGCACCATGCTGGATGCCCCGGCGCGCAATGCAGCCGATGCGCAGCGGCCGGTGGCGCTGATCATCCCCGGCTCTGGCCCCACCGACCGCGACGGCAATAACCCGCTCGGCGTGCGCGCGGCGAGCTATCGCTTGCTGGCCGAAGGACTCGCCGCCGAAGGCATTGCCAGCGTGCGGATCGACAAGCGCGGGATGTTCGGCAGCGCCGCCGCCATCCCCGATGCCAACGCGGTGACGATTGCCGATTATGTGGCTGATACCGCCGCATGGGTCGACGTGATCCGCGCGGCGACGGGGGCGGATTGCGTCTGGCTGCTGGGCCATAGCGAAGGCGGGCTGGTGGCGCTTGCGGCCGCGCAGCAGGTCGAAGGGCTGTGCGGGCTGGTGCTGATCGCTGCGCCGGGCAGGCCGCTGGACGAAGTGCTCAAGCAGCAGCTGCGCGCCAACCCGGCCAATGCGCCGCTGCTTGGTGCGGCGGAAGATGCGATTGACCGGCTCGCCGCAGGTCAGCGGGTCGATGCGGCCACCCTGCCCCCGGCGTTGCTGCCGCTGTTCAATCCGGCATTGCACGATTATTTCATCAGCATCATGGCGCTTGACCCGGCAGACCTCGCCGCGCGTGCGCAATTGCCGATCCTGATCGTTCAGGGCGGCAAGGACTTGCAAGTGTCGGTGGCCGACGCGCAGCGGCTGAAAGCCGCCAACCCCTCCGCCACGCTGACGATCCTGCCCAATGCCAGCCATGTGCTGAAAGACGTTGCGGGCAACAGCCCGGCGGACAACATGGCAACCTACACCACGCCCGATCTGCCGCTGGCCAAGGGAATCATCGCCGTAATCGCGGGTTTCATCCAGCAGCCCTGATGCCACGGTTCAAGGAGCCAGCATCGCGGCGCGCTGGTTCCCCTTCGATCAGACACTTGCGGCGTTTCCTTGGCAAAAAAGCGTGAGGCGTTCTATGCCTGCCTCGAAGAAATTGCGGCCTGACCTGAGCCGGCCGTTCACCCCGCCCCCAGCTTGCCCACCCGGTAATCGGCGAGCGCCATCCAGTATGCTATCCGCCAGCGCAACCGGTTCAGGAACGTGCTTTGGCGCGCATACCATTCGCGCGTCACCGGCATGCTCGCCGCCTCCAGATGAGCGATCAGTTCACGCAGTTTCGCGGCAAGCGCCGCATCCTCAATCCGCACCATCAGTTCGACATTGAGGCGGAATGACCGTTTATCGAGGTTGGCGCTGCCGATGTAGCTCGCATCATCAATCACCAGCAGTTTCATGTGCAACTTGCACGGCAGAAATTCGAAAACCCGCGCGCCTGCCGTCAGCAAGTTTTTGTATTGCAGGCGCGCCATGTCGATGGCGGGGGCGAAGTCGGATTTGCCCGCCATCACCATCCGCACCTCACCCCGCCGGGCAACCCTGGCGATCAGGCGGCGGACACTGCGCGGCGGCGAAAAATAGGCCGAAACGGTGTCGAGCCGCCGCGCGCTCACCAGATCCTTGCGCAGACACCACGCCCAATGGCCCTGTCGCACCAGTGGCCCGCCAATCAGCAGCCGCACCGCGCTGCCATTGCCATCAACGCTGCCGTCCCAATCCTTGACGATATCAAACAAGGCGCGCAGCTTCGCGGTGCGTCCGGCGGCATCATTTTCGACCCAGTCTTTCAGCAGACCGAACCATTGGGTGAACCGCTGCACCACCGCGCCTGCGATGGTCACCGACAGATCGCACCAGCCATTATCTACAGGGGGTGCGTAATAATGGTCGGAAACATTGGCCCCGCCAGTCATCACCCGGCTGCCATCGGCAATCACGAACTTCTGATGATTGCGCACCAGATAGCGTTTGCCCAGCCGGGGCGAGAAAATCGCGAAATACCCGCCCGCATCGGTTAGCGGCCGGAAAAATTCGGTCCCTGCATCATTGCCAAAATCATCGACAATCAATTCTACCGAAACCCCGCGCGCCGCCGCAGCCATCAACGCATCGCGCACTTTGGTGCCCGATTCGTCACTATCGAACAGATAGTAGAACACCTTGAGCGTTTCGCGCGCGCTGCCAATCAGATCGACCAGCGCGGCCAGCCGATCCGGCCCGTGCGGGTAAAAGGTAAAACAATGCCCTTGCGCATCAATAGTGAAGGGATCGAGATCGCAATAGGCCGCGCCGTCTTTGGCTGTGGGCTGGGCTTTGTCCATAACCACTGCCTTAGCGCAGGGCGGATAGCTTTGGGTAGAGGATTGGGACGGACGGAGGTTCGCAGCGCCATGTGGGGGGAGGGGGGCTACGCGGTCGCTTTCCCCGCCCATGCCTGCCGCCGGCGAACCTTGACTTCGCGCACCCTCTTGCCTAGCTGCGCATCTTTCCTGCATTCAGTGATTCCAAAAGGGCCGCCCATGGCACGCGTTACCGTTGAAGATTGCGTCGACAAGGTTCCCAACCGTTTCGACCTCGTATTGCTCGCCGCACAGCGCGCGCGTGAAATCTCAGGCGGCAGCGACCTGACCATTGACCGTGATCGGGACAAGAACCCGGTCGTGGCGCTGCGCGAAATCGCAGAAGAAACCATCCGCCCGCGCGACCTGCTCGAATCGCTGGTGGTCAGCCTGCAAAAAATCCTCCCCGATGACGAGGATGAGGCCGATGAGATCGGTTCGCTCAGCCAGTCGGCCGAAGCCCTGCGGATCACCGCCTCGGCACCGGCCCGCACATCGTCGCTGGGCGGCGATTACGAAGGCTGATTGGCGCTGCTGTAGGATTGCGGCGGTGTTTGGGGTGGTTTAGGCTGGCCCAGACCCCGGCTTGACTGGCTTTGCCCCCTCCTTGACCGCTTCTTGACCCTGGCTTGATCGCGCTTGCCATCGGGTTTTTGCGCCTTATCCCTGTGCCGGTGTAATCAAACCGTCACAGAACAGGGCAGCGCGCAGGCATGGCATCGATCGCGGTTTACAGCGTCAAAGGCGGGGTGGGAAAGACCACGCTCGCGGCCAATCTGGCCTGGTGCGCGGCCAGCATCTCGCGCCGCAAAACGCTGCTGTGGGATCTGGATGCGGCCAATGGATCAGGCTTTCTACTGGGGGTCGACCCCAAGAGAAAACATAGCGCAGACAGTATGTTCGGGGATGGCGGCGATCCGGCCAAGCTGATCCAGCCGACCGCCTATGCGGGCCTTGATCTGCTGCCCGCCGATGAAACCATCCGCAAGCTTGACCGCCAGCTTGACCGGATCGGCAAGAAGAAGCGGCTCGCCCGGATGACGGCAGCGCTGGCGAAAGAATATGACCGGATAATCTTCGATTGCCCCCCTGTTCTCAATGAGTTGAGCGCGCAGGTAATCCGCGCCGCCGATCTCATCATCGTGCCGCTGCCCCCCTCCCCGCTATCCGCGCGCGCCTTTGATGTGGTGGTGGAAGAAGTGCGCGGTTCGGGCAAAGGGCACCCGCCGATCCTGCCCGTTCTGTCGATGATTGACCTGCGCCGGACACTCCACCGCGAAGCGCGCGAGGCGAACCCGAACTGGCCCGTCATCCCGCTGGCGAGCGCGGTGGAACAATGCGCGGTGGAACGCAGGCCTGTAGGCGCGTTTGCCCCGCGCTCTCCGGCGGCGCGGGCGATTTCCCAACTGTGGACCGCGATCGAACGCAAGCTCGCCAGCCGATAATCCGCGCGTTCCGGCTGCCCCGACGGCAAGCAAAAAAAGGGCGCCCGGATCGCTCCGGACGCCCATGATTTTGCGATGCGCTGAAGGATCAGGCGCCTTGCGGTGCTTCGTCGCCCTTCCCGAAGCGCTTGCCCGCCTTGGGGATCGAAGAGCCTTGAACCGGCTGCGGAATCACCGGGCCGCGCGCGGTATCGGGACGGTCGATCTTGCCGTTTTCGAGCAGCTGGCGAATGTCCTCACCCGTCAGCGTTTCGTATTCGAGCAGTGCTTGCGCCAGCAGATGCAGTTCGTCCTCATGGGTCTTGAGGACGTCCGTCGCGCGGGCGTGCGCGCCTTCGACCAGCCCCTTGATTTCGGCATCGATCAGCTTGTTGGTTTCATCCGACGCCATCGTCCGCATGGTCTGCCCCATGCCGAGATAACCATCCTGGCTGGCCTCATATTGCAGCGGGCCGAGCTTGTCGCTCATCCCCCAGCGGGTCACCATATTGCGCGCCAGATCAGTGGCATACTGGATATCGGACGAGGCGCCGGACGACACCTTGTCGTGACCGAAGATGATTTCCTCCGCCACGCGCCCGCCCATCGACACCGAAAGGTTCGCGTGCATTTTATCGCGGTGGTAGGAATAGCTGTCCCGCTCCGGAAGACGCATCACCATGCCCAGCGCGCGGCCGCGCGGAATGATAGTGGCCTTGTGGATCGGATCAGACGCATCCTCGTGCACCGAGACGATCGCATGGCCGGCTTCGTGATAGGCGGTCATTTTCTTTTCGTCGTCGGTCATCACCATCGAGCGACGTTCCGCGCCCATCATGACCTTGTCCTTGGCGTCCTCAAACTCCTGCATCGCCACCAACCGCTTGTTGCGGCGCGCAGCCAGCAGGGCAGCTTCGTTGACGAGGTTGGCAAGGTCTGCGCCCGAGAAGCCCGGCGTGCCGCGCGCGATCACCCGCGGGTTGACATCAGGGGCCAGCGGCACCTTTTTCATGTGCACGCCAAGAATCTTCTCGCGCCCGTCGATATCGGGGATCGGCACCACCACCTGACGGTCAAACCGGCCCGGGCGCAGCAGCGCCGGGTCGAGCACATCGGGGCGGTTGGTCGCGGCGATGATGATGATGCCTTCGTTGGCTTCAAACCCGTCCATTTCGACCAGCAACTGGTTTAGCGTCTGTTCGCGTTCATCATTCGAATTGCCGAGGCCATTGCCACGCGAGCGGCCCACCGCGTCAATTTCATCGATGAAGACGATGCACGGCGCGTTTTTCTTGGCCTGTTCGAACATGTCACGCACGCGGCTCGCGCCGACACCGACGAACATTTCGACGAAGTCCGAACCCGAAATGGTGAAGAACGGAACACCCGCTTCGCCTGCGATGGCGCGAGCGAGCAAGGTCTTGCCGGTGCCGGGCGAACCGACCAGCAATGCGCCCTTGGGGATCTGCCCGCCAAGCTTGGAGAAGCGTTGCGGGTCGCGCAGAAATTCGACGATTTCCTGCAATTCCTCGCGCGCTTCGTCGATCCCGGCGACATCATCGAAGGTCACCTTGCCCGAACGTTCGGTCAGCAGTTTCGCCTTGGACTTGCCGAAGCCCATGGCCCCACCGCCGCCGCCCTTTTGCACCTGCCGCAACGCAAAGAACGCGATGCCGAGGATCAGGATAAACGGCAGAGACTGGAACAGGATGAACAACAGCATGCTCTGCTGTTCGCGCTGCTTGCCGGTGAATTGCACCCCATTGTCTTCCATCAACTGTGTGATGTCGATGTCGTTGGGGACAGGCACAGTGGTGAAGGATTCGCCGTTCTTGAGCGTGCCGGTAATGAGTTCATCACCCATCTGCACATCTTTCACTTCGCCTTCGGCGACAGCGGCGCGGAAATCGGAATAGCGGATCGCGGTGCCGGGGGTCTGCGAGGCATTGCCGAACATCGTCACCACCAAAAGCAGGGCAAGGAAAATCCCGCCCCAGATCATCAGCTGTTTGACCCAGGGGTTGGGGCCATCGCCCTGCGGCTGGGGGTCGTTCTGATCGCTCATTGCACGGGAATCCTTTCGTCACCGACAATGTAGGGCGCGCACTGTGAATGGCAAGATAACGCGCCCGTTTGGCGCAGCGCTGATATTCGATCAGCGTGATGCCAATTATCGATGGCAGGCAACGCCGTAAGCGGCCAAAAACACATCAACCGCTCCCGCGATCCGGCGTTCGAAGTTTTCCGGAGTGACTGCCGCGCCAAACCGGCGCTCAAGATCGTCCATGCCTTTGCACAGCGAAACGAATTGTTCGGCAGCAAGTTCGGGATCGTCCAGCACCAGTTCGCCCGTTTCGGCGCAATAGCGCAGATAGGCGGCAAACCCGTGCTTCATGCGGCGCGGCCCCGCATCCAGAAACACTTCGCCAATCGCCGGTTCGGTCTCGGTCTCGGCGGCGATGCGGCGATCGAACTGGATCATTTCCGGGCGGGACAGGAAAGCGCAAATCGCCTCTCCGATTGCGGTCAGACGTTCGCGGATGGTGCCCTGCGGCATGGCGTCCAATGAAAAATGGCCGCGCAATTTCTCACATTCGCACGCGACCGCCGCCGCGAACAGCGCGCGCTTGTCGCCGAACTGGTTGTAGATCGTCACCTTGGAAACGCCCGCATCGGCGGCGATCTGTTCAATTGCGGTCGCGGCATAACCGTGCTCGAAAAAATGCCGCGCCGCCATATCGATAATGCCCTGTCGCTTGGTCACGTCTGACGGACGACCCGCCTTGCGGGGGCCTGAACATTCGTTGTTGGCGGATGAACCGCAGGTTGACAAAGTGAACGGCTCCGTTCAATTAAACGCTGTCGTTCATAATTGCTCCTCCCAGACCAATCTTGCAACCCCGCTTTCGCAAAGAGGTTTCCCGCGCGTGATCTGGATCGCCATCAGGATGCTTACCGGTGACGCCCAGAAGTTTTACGGGCTGTTGTTCGGCATCGCCTTTTCGACGCTGCTGATCACCCAGCAGATGACGATTTTCGTCAATCTGGTCGAGCGCGGGTCAAGCGGGGTCTATAACGCGCCCGAAGCTGAAGTGTGGGTGATGGACCCGGTCAGCCGCACCACCGATGTCAACTTCGCCATGCCCAGCACCGCGCTCGACAAGGTGCGTTCGGTCGAAGGTGTCGAATGGGCGGTGCCGCATCTGCGCGCTCAAGCATCGGTGCGCACGCGCGATGGCGATCTGGAAGGCGTGGCTGTCATCGGGGTCGATGATGCGACCCTGATCGGCATGCCCGCGCGTATGGCGCAAGGCGACAAATCGGTGTTGTTCGCGCCCGATGCGGTGGTGATCGACGATACCGGAACAACCCGGTTTTTCCCTCCGGAAATCAGCCCGATCGGCGAACGGCTCGAACTCAATGATCAACGCGCAGTGATCCTCGGCATCGCGGATTCGATCCCCAGCTTCACCAGCACCGTGGTGCTCTACACCCGCTTTTCCAACGCGCTCAATTTCGTCCCCGGCACCCGCAACCGGCTCAGTTTCGTGCTGGTCGGCGTGGCCGATGGGCAGACCCCAGAAGGCGTCGCCGCGCGGATTGAGGCCGAAACCGGGCTGAAGGCGCAAACCCGCGATCAATTCGCCCGCGCGGGGGTGGATTTCATCATCGAAAACACCGGCATCCCGACCAATTTCGGGATCACCGTATTCCTTGGCTTCGTGGTGGGCGTGGCGATTGTCGGCCTGACCTTCAGTCTGTTCATCCGCGACAATATCAAGCAGTTCGGGGCATTGAAGGCCATCGGAGTCACCAATGGCAAGATCATGGCCATGGTGGCGGCGCAGGCGGGACTGGTCGGCATGATCGGCTATGCGTTGGGCGTAATGGGTACCGTGGCGTTTATCCAAGGGTTCAGCGCCAATCCGTTCTTCAAGGGGTTCTATATCCCCTGGCAGATCCCGCTGATCAGTCTGGTGGCAGTCATCATCATCCTCGCGATTACCGGTCTGCTGGCGATCCGCAGCGTGCTCAACACCGAACCCGCGTCGGTGTTCAGGTGAGCGCGGCGGCGATTATGGACACCAGATCCATCGGCGGATGCGACCCGCAGTCGGCGATCTGTGCGCGCGGCATAACCCGCGATTTCGAGGCCGGGCAGACCACTATCCGGGTGCTGCACGGAATCGATACCGACATCCGTTCGGGCGAGATGACCTATGTCGTGGGCGAGAGCGGATCGGGCAAAACCACCCTTATCTCGATCATGTGCGGCATATTGTGGCCGACATCGGGCGAAGTGAAGGTGTTCGGCACCGATATCTACAAACTGTCGGATACCGAACTGGTCAATTTCCGCCTCAACAATATCGGCTTTATCTTTCAGCAATATAACCTGATCCCTTCAATCGATGCGGTGACCAATGCCGCCGTGCCGCTGATTGCGCAGGGTATGCGGATTGCCGAAGCGCGGAAGCGCGCGCAGGTGCTTCTGGACAAGCTCAATATCGGTGACGAGGCGCTCAAGCTGCCGCGCCAGTTGTCCGGCGGGCAACAGCAGCGCGTCGCCATCGCGCGTGCGCTGGTGCACGAACCGCGATTGGTGGTGTGCGATGAACCGACCGCCGCGCTTGATGCGCGTTCGGGGCGGCGGGTGATGGATTTGCTGCGCGAAGTCGCGGTTGCGCCGGATCGCGCCTGCATCATCGTCACCCACGACAACCGCATTTTCGATCTGGCTGACCGGATCATCGTGCTCGAAGACGGGCGCGTCACCCATGACGGCACGGAAATGCCCGATGAACATTAATTCAAGCGCCCTGCCCCTTTCCCCCTCCACCACGCCGAGGACATGATGTTCCGCAACCTGAGTTTTTCCCGCCAGATCCTGCCGATAGCGGCGCTGATCGGGGTGGCCATCGCGGCCTGGCTGATTTTTTTTAGCCAGCCCGACCGAACCACCACCGAACCGGGCGAACAGCCGCCCAAGGCGTCAGGCGAACTGCGCAATGCTCCGCGTGTGGCGGGTGCCGGAGTGGTCGAACCGGCAAGCGAGGTGATCGATATCGGATCGGCGCTGTCAGGGCTGGTCACGGATGTCCGGGTGCGCCCCGGCGATCGGGTGGCCAGAGGGGACGTGCTGTTCATGGTCGATGCGCGTGCCGCGCGCGCCAGCCTTGCCCAGGCCGAAGCTGCGGTCAGCGAAGCCCGCGCGGCGATTGCCGAGGCACAGGCGGCGCAGGCAACCGCGCGCCAGCAGCTTGATCTCTACCGCCAGCTGGCCGACCCCGCTGCGGTCAGCCGCGCCGAGGTGATCCGGGCCGAAGGTGACGAGGCCGCTGCGACAAGCCGGCTTGGCCTTTCCCGCGCGCGCCTTGCCGCCGCCCAGGCCGCTGCGGCAGCCGCCCGCACCGAAATCGAACGGCTGGTGGTGCGCGCGCCGATTGCCGGTGAGATCCTTGCCGTCAACATCCGCCCCGGCGAATTCGTCGCCACGCAGGGCGGCAGCACGCAGCCCTTCATCCAGATGGGCGACACCACCCCGCTGCACGTGCGGGTCGATATTGACGAAAACGAAGTCGCGCGGGTTGCAATCGGAGAGCCTGCGATCATCTCGCCGCGCGGCGCGGCCGAAGTGCAGGTGACGGCCACCTTTGTGCGCGCCGAGCCATTGGTGGTGCCCAAGCGATCGCTCACCAACAGCGCGGCCGAACGGGTCGATGTGCGGGTCTTGCAGGTGATCTATGCCCTGCCCCCCAGCGACGTGTTCCGCGTGGGCCAGCAGATCGATGCCTTCATCCCGGCCAAACCGGCCCCTGCGGGCAAGGGGGACTGAGGCGATGTCCCGCTCCGCCCCCACGATCCGCGCGTTGGCGAGCGCCGCGCTGCTGCCGCTGATGCTGGCTGGCTGCATGGTGCACCCCGCGCCCGAAATCGCCACGCCAACGCCAGATTTGCCCGAAGCGTTCTTCTTCGCGCCTGATGCAGACGCGCAAACTGCGCTTGCCGCGCTGATGCCAATGGACGATCCGGCATACAGCACGCTTGCCGATGCCGCGATTGCCGAAGCGCCCAGTTTGGCCGAAGCACTCGCCCGGATCGACAGCGCGCGCGCAGGTGCCCGCCGTGCCGGGGCCGAACGCCTGCCCAATATCACCGCCGATGGCAGCGTCCGGCAGAACCGCATCAATACCAACCAGTTCGGCGAAGCGGGCCGGCAAGGCTTCGTACCATCCGAGCAGACCACCTACGGTGCCAACATCACCGCCAGCTGGGATCCGGATATTTTTGGCCAGATCAAGGCGCAAGAACGCGCCGCGCTGGCCCGGGTCGATGCTGCCAACGCGCAGGCACAAGGCGTGCGGCTGGCACTGCTGGCGGAAATCGCGGGTAGCGTCACCGATTGGCGGGTGATCGAAGCCCGCACCGCCGCGATTGACGCCGATGTTGCCGCCGCCAAACAACTCGCCAGCCTTGCCAAGGTGCGTGAGGACGCCGGGATCGCCCCCGGTTTCGACCGCGTGCGGGCCGAAGCCACCGCCAGTTCTTCCGCCGTGCGCCTCGCCGCGCTGAACAGCGAACGCGCGCGGCTCATCGGGCGGCTTGTCACGCTGACGGGCCAAGATGCGGCAAGCGTGCGCGCGGCCTTGGGGACCGCCGCGCCTACGAGGGTCGTGGCCGCGCCGCCCGCTTCGCTGCCGTCAGAATTGCTCGCCAACCGCCCCGATGTCGTCGCCGCCGCCGCCAATCTCGCCGCCAGCGATGCCGATCTGGCCGCCGCCGCGCGCGCGCGTTTTCCGCGCATCACCTTGACCGGCATCATCGGATTGGCGGCGTTCCAGCCTGAAAACTTTTTTGACGAGGATTCGATTATCGGCACGCTGACCGGTGCGATTGCCGGGCCGCTGCTCGATTTCGGGCGGGTGGCGGCTGAAATTGACGGCGCGGCAGCGGACAAGCGCGCCGCCTTTGCTGCCTATCGCGGCGCAGTGTTTCAGGCGCTGGGCGACGCCGAGATAGCCTATGGTCTGGTCACCGCTGCCGATGAAGAGGCGCGGTTGACGGTCAGTGAGCGCGATCAGTTAAACCGCGCCGCCGCACTCAGCGAAACACGTTACCGCGCGGGCCTCGCCAGTTTTCTCGAAGTGCTCGAAGATCGCCGCGCCGCTGATGCCAGCGGCGAACGCGCTGCGGCTGCTTTGGGCCGGGCATCGCGGGCGCGCATCCTGTTGTGGCAGGCGCTGGGGGGTGACGATTTCGGGCTCTAAGGCCCTGACCCTAGAGAATGACCCGCTCGAACAACCAGAAACTGCCAGTTATACCGATGCCATAGGCGGCGATGCGCAGCGCGGGCTGTTCAAGCCTTGGCGCGGCGCGGCTTATCGCGGCGAGCAGCGCCAGAACCCCCGCGATCACCAGCAATTGTCCCGCTTCGACCCCGATATTGAACGCCAGCAGCGCGGCCGCGATTTCCCCCTGCGGCAGACCGATTTCGGCCAGCGCCCCAGCAAAGCCGAAGCCGTGAAACAGGCCAAAGCCGAACGCGACCAGCCACGGCACGCGCCGGGCCCATGTCCGCCGCTGCGGATCGCGCAGCACCAGCGCAACCTCCACCGCAAGGAACACGATCGAAAGCGCGATCAGCGCCTCGACCGGGCGGCTCGGCAGGCCGGTATAGCCCAGCGCGGTCGCCACCAGCGTGATCGAATGGGCGATGGTGAAGGCGGTCGCCGCCTTTATCACCGGCCATGGCGCGCGCACCAGCAACACCAGCGCGATCACGAACAGCAGATGATCCCAACCCCACAGGATGTGCTGCGCGCCGATGATGAAATAATCGCGCGCCACCTGCCACCGGTCGGGCGCGGCGGCGATGGCGGCGGTGGGGGCAGCGGCGGTCAGGCGGAACGTTTGCGCTGTGCCTTCGCGCGGGATCATGCGGGCAATGGCATCAGCGCTGCCGATCAGTTCGGAAAAACCGAAGACCTCACCCGCCAGCGTGCCCGCGCACATCAGCCGCGCGCTACCGAGCAATGCCGTGGGCGCGGCGCGCTGCACCAGTTTACCCTGCATGGTGCAGGCTGCGGGGATTACCGGGCCGGGCAGTGCGGCGATTTCCCCGCTGCGCGTTGCGGCGATGGGGATCTGCCATTCGATCGTCCATTCACCCGAAGCACGTTCGGTCAATTCGATCACCGCAGGGCGCAATTCATCGGCGGCGAGCGGCGCAGCAGCGCAGGCGGCCCACAGCGCGGCCAGCATCGCCACCACGCGGCGGATCATTGCGCGATCTCGACCCGGTAGGCTTCGCGCAGAACGGTGAAGGCGCGTTCCTTGCGCGCGGCGATTTCGGCGCTGCGCCAGTCGTTTTCGACTTGCTTGCGGATCGTCTCAAACGCGGGGGCCGCGCCCGAACCGCGTGCACGCAGCCGCACCAGATGCCAGCCAAAGCCCGAACGCAGCGGGCCTTGCCATGCTGTTCCCGGTTGCAGCTTACTCAGCCCCGCGGCAAACACCTCCCCCAGCCGCGTCTGCACCTCCTGCTGGCTGACCTGTTCAAGGCTTTGCGGCAGGCTGATCGGATCGCCCGCGCGCTGCCAGTCACCGGTGACTGACAGCCCCGGCAAGGCCGCCCGGGCTGCGCTTTCGCTGGCGAAATAGAGCTGATCGAAACTGGCCGCCCCGGCATCGGCATAGCGCGTGCGGTGGGTTTCATAGAAGGCGCGCAGCAGCGCCTCGTCCGGATCGGCTGCTTCCGCCGCCGTGCTGGCCGACAGGTCCATTTTGGTCACAAGCCGCCGCCGCACAACCGCGTCACCCTGATCCAGCCCCAGCCGCAGCGCCTCACGATAGAGCACCTCGTCACGCACGAACCGATCGATCGCGGTGGCAAGTTCGGCATCGGTCGGCGCGCGGCCCATCATGCGTTGGAATTGCAGCGCCAGTTCAGCCTGCTGCGCGCGATCGACCGAAATCACCCGGCTGGCAGGATCGACCTCACCGGAGCTGCTCCAGGTAAGCAGCGCGAACAGCGCGAAGCCTGCGACAAGAAAGTGGACCAACGGTTCTCGCGTCCAGCCGGAAAGCCTCACTTGCGCTCCATCACCGCCGGGGCAGCGGGACGTTTTGCCAGCTTGAGCCAGATCGGCGACGTATAGGCGCGTTCCTGCGCCACGGCGTCATCCATCGCTTCCTTGCTCAGCGTGATCCCGAACCGTACCGCATCGAACAAAGTCCAGCGCGGTGTCGGGATTTCGATCACGCGCACGTAATAGAACGCGCGCTGACCGGGGGTGTAATCGGGATCGATCCACACGGTGCGCAGTTCGGTGGCACCGATGGTGTTGGTGAAGCTCGCGTTCTTGCGGTTGACCGTATCGCCGACCGCCGGAACCTTGCCGCCGCTGCGCACACGTTTGTCCATGTCGCTCCACACGGCATCATAGACGCGTTCCTGCGTCTGGCCGCTGGCATCCACCCAGCCTTTGACCACCTGAACCCGGTCAAGATTGGCACCGTCCGGGTCTTTCAGTGCGCTGATCATGAAACGCGGCGCGGTGCCCGTGTCGGTCAGTTCGCCGCCCATCGGCACGCCGCTGGCATAGCCCTTGCGTACCCAATCGCCGTCCCAGTCCTGCGCATCGAAATCAAAGCCGCCGAATACCCGCACGCTCATGCGCGGGCCGGTGGTGGCGTAAACCTCGCGCCGGGCAAAGGCATCAAAGATTTCGGCGCGCGTATTGCCCCGCGCCCAGGCCGCCGCATAGCCGCCGGCAAGGTAATGCCAGCCAAACCTTCCCTGTGACGTGCCAAGGTTCTGAGGCACCACCGCACGGTCTTTATAGGCCGGTTCGTTGCCGGTATGCTTGCCCCAGAAATTGTCTTCATCCGCGGTGGCGAGCGATGTGTGGCTATCCGTCGAACCGACCATGCCGAAAGCATAGGGGTTCACGCCCAGCTGTTGTTCCAGCGACAGGCCCCGCTTCAACGCCTCGCGCACATAAGACCCGGCGAACATATCATCCTTCATCGGCGCGGTGAGCGGCAGGTTGCCCAGTTCCCAGCCCTTGACGCCAAATCCGGCCATTTCATCATTGGGCGAAAGGAACGGATGGCTTTCGCTGTCGCCCTTGATCTGGGTCGCCTCGACCACCGGTTCATAGGCCGCGCGCTTCATCGCGTATTCGGCTGTCATCGGCGAACCGTCGGGCATGGTCATTTCGAACATCAGCCCGTTCGAAACGTTGGAATTGTGCGGGATCGCCAGCGCCTTGCCGCCGGTGCTCTGTTCATAGGCGGCGAGGTAATCCCACAGCTGTTCGGCGGTCGTGCTGAGGCCCGGAAAAGGCAGCACGGTTTCGGTCCGGTCGCGGCCATCGCGGAACATGACCACCCGGTGCAGATTGTTACCATCAGGCATCAAGGTCCATTCGAACCCCGCCAGCGCGGTGAACTTGCCCGGCTTGTTGTAACGGTCAAGAATGCTCAGGTGGGTAGCCCAGATGTCGCGCGTGTTCTCTTCCTGATTGGACTGATCGCGTAGCGCCGCGGGCAATTCGTTATTGGCCGCCGCCGTCACCAGTTCGGCAACGGCGCGAACCGACTGTTCGGGGCTTTCGTGCATCATGTCGTACCAGCGCAGCATGGTATCATCGCCGATCACCCATTTCACATACCAGCGCGGGGCGTCATAAAGCCGCCGGGTCGCGCCCAGCCCGTCCGAGTGATCGGCAATCACGAGGAAATCGAGCGGCCGCGCCAGCCGCGCCTTGCCCCCGGTGGTTGCCTCAACCTCCTCGCCAGAGGCAAAGCGCAGCGCCTCCTCAGGCCCCAGCCGGACGCCAAAGCCGAATGCGTCGATCGAATTGTCGGTGTGAAGATGGGTGTCGCCCCAATATGGGCGATCGGGAAATTCGGCGAGCGTGATCGTGCCTTCGCCGGTGCCGGTCTGATCTTCGGGCACGTCGGGTTCGCCGCCGCAAGCGGCCAGTGCCGTGGCCAGAACACTTGCCAGCGCCAGCCGGCCGATTGCGCGCTTCATGCCTTCTCCCTCCAACATCGCCTCAACTGCGGTATTGTGCCGCAAGGCCCGCCCGTCAAGCCGAACGCCTGAGCAGCGCCGACCGTTCGCACCGGCACACCACTTCGCCGCGTTGATTCCACATTTCGTGGACGAAGGTGACGATCCCGGCATCGGGGCGCGAATTGCTGGCGCGCAGTTCCTTGACCTCGCTCACCGCGCGCAGGGTGTCGCCGATGAACACCGGCTTGGGCGTCACCACCTTGTCAAAGCCGAGGTTGGCGACCAGCGTGCCGAGCGTGGTGTCCCCCACCGACAGGCCGACCAGCAGCGCGAAGGTGAAGGTGGAGTTGACCAGAATCTGCCCGAACCCGCTCGCCTTGGCGGCCTCGACATCCAGATGCAGCGGTTGCGGATTGTGGGTCATGGTGGAGAACAGCAGATTGTCGGTTTCCGTCACGGTGCGGCGGATTTCGTGTTCGATCCGTGTCCCCACCACCCATTCA
>Ga0180009_10001743_pt1 | contig 26208 bp, 39 predicted proteins | sample OS_PC_MetaG_FD_123537 | JGI IMG/M metagenome (GOLD analysis project Ga0180009, IMG submission 123537) | Groundwater microbial communities from the Aspo Hard Rock Laboratory (HRL) deep subsurface site, Sweden - OS_PC_MetaG | ecosystem: Environmental > Aquatic > Deep subsurface > Groundwater... | reverse complement strand
ATATTGCGCTACGGAGTTCCCGGGACAGGCAAAACTTTGGCAGCCAAGGCGGTGGCTAATGAAAGCGGAGTTAATTTTATATCAGTTAAAGGTCCGGCATTAATGAGTAAGTATTTAGGTGAGAGTGAGCGTGGCATACGAGAGATTTTTAAAAAGGCTAAACAGGCCTCGCCCACAATTATCTTTTTTGATGAGATAGATGCGCTGGTACCTATCCGGGGTGGAGGTGGAGGAGATTCCACTCACACAACAGAACGAGTTATCAGTCAATTCCTTACTGAGTTAGATGGAATAGAAGAGTTAAAAGGAGTGGTTGCACTTGGGGCTACCAACAGATTAGATATGATTGACCCTGCAATTCTGCGTCCCGGCAGGTTTGATTTGCTTATAGAACTTCCTGTTCCCGACGAAGCAACGCGGCTTGAGATTTTCAAGATACATACTAAGGATAAACCATTGGATGAAGATGTGGACTTTAAGTTGCTTGCCAGCGTAACTGAAAAATATACCGGCGCGGAGATAGAAGCGGTTTGCCGAAGAGCTTCTATGCTTGCCATAAGAGAGTTTCTGGAAGAGGTAAAAGGCAAGCCCGATAAAAAGGCAATTGAAGAATTTACTATTAAAAAGAAATATTTTGATGAGGCAATAAAGGCAATTAAAAAGCAAAACGACAAGTAGGAATAAAGGAGACGTAAGATGTTAGCTATTATTGAGAAAGTCAAAAATCTGTTTAAATGCAAAGCTGAAAAAAGCGCCGAATCGACGTCACCACAAGGAGAGCCAAATACTGAAGAGAAACCTGAAGAACAGACTCAGAGTTCTGAGGGAAGCGGCTAATTAAGTGAACGTCGATTGGTTTTTTTCTTTTTTGCTTTTTATTGGATAAAGCATCTTGGGGAAATTGGATGCAGTGCCTTGGGGGAAAGGTTGTTATGCCTTTCCCTAAGGCACAGAATGAGCGAAAAACTGAAAGGTGCATTATGGACAAAATGGGTAAATATATTTACGGCGTCGTTAACTCCAGCACAGAAGAGACTTTTGATATGGGTAAGATTACTGGTTTTGAAACTGCAAGCAACAGCAAAACCTCTAACCGTGCATATACTATTTCCTTTCAGAATATGGCTGCAGTAGTAAGCGATTCAGAAATAGTCGACTACAGTCATATACCCAAGGACACCTTAGGTCGCTGCCTGGTGAAACACCAGACTGTAATCGAGAAAATCATGAAGGACCACACTATTATACCAATGAAGTTCGGGACTTTTGCCTCCGATGAGACGGAAGTTGCACAAGTTCTAAAAAGAGGCTACTCTCAGTTTAAAGAGCTGCTTATCGATATGGATGGCAGGATAGAACTTGATGTGGCTGCTACCTGGGATGATTTAGGAACAAGGATAAAAGAGATTGGAGCCGAAGATAAGCAGATAAGGGAATTTAAGGCAGAAATTGCTAAAAAGCCTCCCAACGAAACTCTTCAGGATAAAATAAAGATAGGAATGATGATTAAGGATGCTCTGGATAAAAGAAAAGAAAAAGAGCAGGCTTATGTAATAAATTTCCTGAAGGAGGTTACGGTCGATTTTCAAAAGCACCAGGTGATGGACGACAACATGATTTTAAACTGTGCTTTTTTACTTGAGAGGACTAAAGAACCAGACTTTGACTCCGGGTTAAAAAAGTTAGACGAAGAATACAAGCAAAAAGTGCATTTTAAGTGTGTAGGGCCCTTACCTCCTTACAGTTTTGCCACTTGCCAATTAAAAAAAGTGGACTACAGTGAAATAAGCGAAGCGAGGAAATTGCTGGGATTAAAAGAGAGGGCATCTTTGGAGGGAATAAAAGAATCCTACCGCCAGTTTGCCCAAAGAAATCATCCTGACAGGGACCCTGAAAATAACCAGCTTAAGGAGGAATTTGAAAAGACAACTAAGGCTTATAAGTTATTAACTAATTGCTGTCAACAAGACGGAATTCCTTTTGAGGATGAAAAGAAAGAAGATTTTATTATGGTTGAGATAGTAAGACCTTAAATGTGAAAGGGTCGATATGCCGGATGAAGGAAAATATTTATATTGTGTAATTAATGGGTCTCAGGAAAGAAACTTTGGCCCTATAGGAATCGGAGACAGAGAGGACGAAGTCCATACTTTGTGTTTTCGTGACTTGGCCTGTGTAATTAGTTCTACTCCAATGACTAAATATGTAATTGACCGTCAGAACCTGCTTGCTCATGAAAAGGTAATAGAAGAGATTATGAAAGATTATAGCGCCGTGCTTCCCGTAAGATTTTGCACTATTGCCACCAGTACCGAAGAGATTAGGAACCTTTTAATGAAGAGGTATCAGGAACTTAAGAATCTGTTAAGAAGTATGGATAACAAGGTAGAGTTGGGCCTGAAGGTTTTTTGGCAGAATATGGACAATGTTTTTAAGGAAATTGGCTCAACCCATAAGGAAATAAGGAGTTTAAAAGAAACATTAACCGGAAACTCTACCTCGCTTTCCTTAGACGAAAAGGTAGATTTGGGTAAAAAGGCCAAAGAGGCTCTTGAGGAAAAAAGAGAAGCCCAGGGCGAGGAGATTTTAGACGGTTTGAGGTCTAAATGTATTGACCTTCGCAAAAATAAAATAGCAGGCGATAACATGGTATTAAATTGCGCCTTCCTGGTAGATAAGGCTCATGAAAGAGAATTTGATGATCTTACCGAGGACTTAAGCCAAAAATATACAGACAGGCTAAAGTTTAAGTATGTAGGTCCGGTAGCGCCATTTAATTTTGCGGAACTGGTTATAAAGTGGGGCCAGGAGGAAAGCCAATGATCACAGAACAACAAACTATTAATAAACCAGAGATAGAAAATAACGTCGACTTAAACAAAGAAGAGGGATGCTACATCTACTGCATAATTGGGGATGGGGAGGGAAGAAAATTTGCCTGTCCGGCAATCGGCAGCCGGCAAGACGAGGTCTATAGCATCTCTTACCAGGATGTCGCAGCGGTAATCAGCGCCTCGGCTGTTATGAAATACCCTATTTCAAGAGAAAACACTATGGCTCATCAGAAGGTTCTGGAAGAGTTGATGAATGATTTTACCGTTTTACCTGTGAAGTTCGGTACAGTTGCCAGCGGTAAAGATGGCTTTTGTGCTGCTGAGAGGATAAGAGAAGAGGTGCTTAAGGTCAGGTATGAAGAATTAAAAAACTTATTACTCAAGATGGACGCAAAAATAGAGTTGGGACTTAAGGCTTTCTGGGTTGATATGAAGACGATATTCCAGGAGATTGTTGATGAAAATGATGAAATCAAAAAATTGAGACGAAAGTTAATATCGAAACCTGTCAGCCGACCATTTGGAGAAAAAGCGACTTTGGGCGAAATGGTAAAGGACGCTTTGGAACGCAAGAAAGCAAAGGAAGAGAAAGATATTTTGAACGTTTTAAAGAAGGCCTGTGTGGATCAGTGTAGCAATAGGATATTCGGAGATGAGATGATTACAAACTCATCTTTACTGGTTGAAAAATCCAGGGCGGAAGAATTCGACGGATTGGTTGATGAATTAGCTGCAACTTATAATGGCAGGATGAAGTTCAAATATGTAGGGCCGATGCCGCCAATTAATTTTGTGGAATTAGTGATAGCCTTGGAGGATTGAGAATGGAAAGGTCGTCTGGAAAAGCAATCAAAGAGAAACAGGAAGATTCAGGTTTAGGTTTTGGATTGCTTGATGTGGTATTTCCATTTTTGATACCGGCAAAGGGAGTGATATGGATTGGGAAAAAGTTAAAAGAAACTGCCGATGCAGAGATAACTGATAAATCCAAGGTGCATGAGGAACTGTTGGACCTTCAAATGCGCTTTGAGATGGGCCAGGTGGATGAGAAAGAATACAAAAAGAAAGAGGATAAACTTCTGGCCAGATTAGAAGCAATCAGGAAATATGAAGATGAGCACGGGAATTAATGTAAATCAGAACGAAAGGAGATGATAAAAAATGGCGGAACAAGTAAAAACTTTGGGGGCATTTAGATGTTCTAAATGCGGTACGGCGACGAGTGGAAACCTTAAGTTTTGTCCAGAATGCGGAGAGCGTCTGGAGATTGAGTGCCCGGAGTGTGGAGCAACATGGCGGCATATGTACAGTTATGCATTTTGCCCCTCATGCGGGGCTAAAACCAAACGCAGATAAATGCAGATAACAGCGTAAATCAACACTTATGGAAAGGAGATGATTAAGATGGTAAGTATGGAACGAGAAGCCCTTGCTAAAATTTCAGAAAGAGAGGGAACGGTCCATTATACAATATTGGCCGATATGATGAGAATTGGTCGCTACTATGCACAGCTTATATGTGAGTCGTTAGGTAGAGATGATTACATTGATATGGATGCTACTGGAAGATGCAAAGTTACGCTAAAAGGAAAGAGTTTTCTAAAGAAACAGATGTTATTAAAGTAATAAATTTTGCTAAAAAGGAGAAAAAAATGGCAGCGTCAATGCAACAGATTATTGAAAAGGCTCGTGAGGAACTGAGCAAGGTTACAGGACTGGAACTTTCTACCACCATTGCGACAGTTAAGGAAGAAAAAGGCTGGAAGGTTACTTTGGAGATGGTGGAGAAGCATTCCATCCCCGACCAGATGGATATCTTGGCTGTCTATGATGTAATCCTGGATAATGATGGTAATGTGATTGAGTTTAATCGGACAAGGCTGAGAAAGAGAGTCGATACTGAAGTGATCGAAGTAGAATAAACTTTGATAATGTTTCCGGATATTCAAAATCGCTCTCTTTTAATCTTTGGCGGCAAGGGTGGTTGTGGAAAGACAACATCAGCGTGCGCAACTGGTCTTTATTTAGCCCGGTACTTGCCCGAGAAGAGGATTTTGATTGTATCCTGCGACCCTGCTCATTCTGTAGGGGATAGCTTCGCCTGTTCCGTTGGCAACACGATTACATCAATAAAGGGCGTAAAAAATCTTTGGGCTTTGGAAATAAAAGCTGAACAAGAAGCTTCTGAATTCAAAAGAAAGTATGACTCTGTAATGAAAAAGATTGCCGAAAGGGGAACTTATTTTGACAGGGAGGATATAGAGAACTTCTTCTCGCTTTCTATGCCGGGGCTGGACGAGATAATGGCGGTGATAAAAATAGCCAATGTCTTAAAAGAGGGAAAATATGATTTAATCATTTTGGACACCGCACCTACCGGGCATACTATCAGGCTTCTGGGTTTGCCGGAACAAATGAAAAAGTGGGTTTCGGTTTTAGATTTGATGCAAGCTAAACATAGATTTTTAGCCAGGCAGTTTACAGGCAGATACAGAAAAGACGATGCTGATGAATTCTTAAAAACTTTGAGTGGCGATGTAGACAGGGTAAGAAAATTGCTAAGGAATCGCGATTCAACAGAATTTATCCCTGTTACTATTCCTCATGCTTTGGCTATAGAAGAAACAGAGAGACTGTTGAAGACATTGAAAGAATACGGGATTTCAGTGAAATCTATTATTGTTAACCGAATTAAAACCAGCGAAAATAAGTGTCCCTTTTGTTCCAGGGAGGAAGAAGAACAAAAGAAAGAATTAGATTGTATAAGGCGAAAATTCGCAGATTTCGAGCTTCATTGGGTACCTGCATTTCCATACCAAATAAGCCGGTCAGATCGATTGAGAGAATATGCCCAGGTCTTACTTGAAGAAAAGCCACACCGCCTCCCTGCCGGGAAGAAGCCTTTGAGCCTCAAGACCAAAATCTTTTCTGTTATCAAATCTTCCCAAAGAGCATCCGGCCTGATTAAAAAAGATATTGTGTTGTATATATTTGGGGGAAAAGGCGGGGTCGGTAAGACTACTATTACTTCAGCCACTGCACTTAGCATAGCTAAAAAATATCCATCAAAAAAAGTTTTAGTCTTCTCTACCGACCCCGCCCATTCGCTATCCGATAGTTTTGGCCTTGGCATCGGAGATAATTTGGTTCAGATAGAAAAAACTAAAAACCTTTTTGGCCTGGAGATAGATGCCCAGAAGTTACTTGAGCAGTACAAAGCCAACTACAAGAACGATATAAACGAGGTCTTTGGTAAATTTATCGCTCAAGGAATGGAGGTTAAGTTCGACAAAGAGGTTTTGGAGGAACTTATCTCCCTGTCTCCTCCTGGTTTGGATGAGATTATGGCCTTAGCTAAGGTGGTAGAATTTATGGATGAGGGGAAATTCGATATATATATCCTGGATTCAGCGGCTACCGGACATCTGCTGCGGTTCCTGGAAATGCCTCAGGTCGCCAGAGAATGGCTAAATGCAATATTTACATTACTTATAAAGTATAAAGGGATAGTGCGATTGGCCAAGCTGGCTGAAGAAATGATAGAGTTCTCTAAAAAAGTAAGAAAAATGCAGGAGATTCTCATAGATTCAGCAAGGTGCCAATTTGTAGTTATAAGTATTCCGGAGGCCATGGGGAAACACGAGATGGACGACCTTCTCGAAAGTCTCGGCCGACTTAAGATGTCCTGCCGTCATATCCTGATTAATATGGTCCTTCCTGAGACAGGCTGCAATTTCTGTGAGTCAAAAAGGAAAGAACAGATGGGAATCATTCGCCAGATAGATAAGGAAAGATCCTGCCAATATCGTATTACTCAGTTGCCGCTTTTGGCTTATCAAATTAAAGGTGTTGACCGGGTGAGAAACTTTGCTGACAAAATATATGGATAAGAGAGGTAAAGCGTGTCTGGTAAAAAGAAACAACCTAATAAGAAACAACCTAATAAGAAAAAAGCTGTTGAGAAAAAAATAGCCAGGAAAGAATCTAAAAGAAAACTTATTCCTTTTACAGATGGTAAGTTACCTTCGGTTAGCAAGTCTATGCCGCAAGCCGCCAGCGGTATACCTTCGGTTAGTAAGTCTATGCCACCAGCCGCGAGTGCTGTGCCTCTGGTTAGTAAAGAGATCCCTTTGGTCTCTAAGCCTATATCATTAGTAAGCGCTAAGCCCAATATTTCTATACCAAGGTTTTGGGAAAATAAGGCGGGCAGGAAAAAATGGGATATGTCTCGTATGCCAATAAATAGACATCGAAAGGTAACAAGACCTACAGATATCGGGTTATTTAAGGCTTTAGGTGAAATAATAGTATCGCCAGTGATGGGAGCGATGAAAATGGTTAAGGGAATTGCTTCACCATTTAAAACACAGGCTGAAGAAGAGAGGGAGCCCAAGGCGGCCTTGGAACAGGAACTCCTTGAGCTTAAAATGCACCGGGAAATGAATGAAATCTCCGAAGAGGATTACAAGAGGCAAGAGATGGAATTAAAAAAAAGAATAAAGGATATTGAAAAAGAGACGGAGGTAAATAATGGCTAAAAAATCCCAAAATACTGCTATAGCGCCTGAAAAATTTGAAAAAATTGAGAAAAACAAAGTAGAAGTTAAATGCGCCTTCTGTAAGGGAACGGGAAAGGATCCATTCCAGCTTTTATCTAAACTTTCCAATTGCCAGGTATGCTCAGGAAAAGGCAAAGTGAAGATAACCGGCCCCACAATGAAATGTAATTTCTGCAATGGAACTGGGGTACAGCCATATACTACCAGCCGCGTTCACTGTTTAGCCTGTGGCGGCGTGGGGAAGGTTACGAAAATAGAGTCTTCCCAGAAATGCTCCAAATGTAATGGAACGGGGATTTATCCACGCAAACCTCATCCTGTAGCTTGCCATATTTGTAAAGGTCAGGGTGTAGTGCGGAAGCAGTAATGACAGTGGCGGATAGCCGGGAGACAGAGAATGACAATAGAAGCGACGAAAGATTATTCCAGCAACGGTACATTAGTTGATGTAATAGACCGTGTCTTAGATAAAGGCCTGGTGATAAATGCAGATATTGCTATATCCGTCGCCGGGGTAGAACTTTTGGGTATTAAGATAAGAGCAGCATTAGCCTCTTTCGAGACAGCGGCAAAATATGGCCTTGAATTTCCTTCCGGCACCAATGTTGAAACAGAAGCCTGGAAAGAAGCTATGAAGGGTAAAGAGGAATGCCCGCAATGCAGCAAAAAAGTCCTGACGGATGAATTACTCGGAGAGGGTTGTCCATGGTGTGGCTGGATAAGCGCCAAGGCAGAAGGGATAAAGGCAGAGTGAAAAGCAAGGCATAATAAGTAGAACCGAAGAAAGGTGTAGAATATGGGTAGCGAAAAAGATAAAGATGAAACGGGAAAAGAATCTGAAAGTGTAGCAGGTGGGATTCTTGAGGGCCTGGGCAAAATAATTCCGGGATTGGGAGGGCTGGTTAAAAGTTTAGCGAAGTCACCAGCTTTCAAAGAGAGGCTTAAAGAAATTGATAAAGAGGTGGAGCAGCGGATAAAAGAGGCCCCTTTAAAAAGGACGCAAGATAGGCCCTCGAATATTCCTGGCGGCATACCTCCAGGTGCAAAAGGAAGTGGAACAGGCTTTAGAGGCAAACCTTTCGTTAAGCAGAAGTCGCAAGCGCCGCCTTCATCTCCTTCAATACCTCAGGATAAGCCTGTAGATATCTTTGATGAGAAAGACCATATTAAAGTGATTGCTGAAATACCAGGTGTCCAGGAGGAGGATATAAAAGTTGATTTAGTCAAGGACAATCTTGCAATATCAGTAGATATTCCTGACCGCAAGTACACACAGGAAGTAAAACTGCCCTGCGAACCTAAAGGGAAAGTGGAAAAATCATATAAAAACGGGATTCTGGAAGTAAAAATAAAAAAGGAATAATTGAAGCGGAGCGACAATGATAGATATTGACGAAGATAATCTTAAAAGCGGTGTTTTAGGCCTTGTGCTTGCCCTGGTTGAAATAATCAGAGACGCTCTTAAGCTCCAGGCGGTAAAGCGTATGGAGGGTGAAAGTCTAAACGAAGAAGAGATAGAACGGCTCGGTAGAGCGCTTAAGGAACTCGACGTTGCAATAGAGCATATAAAAGCCGAACAAGGAGTCGGCCAGGCAGTTCAATCGGTAAGAGACGGTTTGGATAGTATAGTTAATGATTGTTTTGACAAAATAGTAAATCCTGTGAAATGGCAAAGGGTAAAGGAGTTAGCATGAAGACTTCCAGCGCTCAAGGCATATATCTCTATTGTATAGTCGATGGCAACAAGAATGTAAGTTTGGGTGATATTGGAATTGACAATAGTGAAGTGTGCGTCTTTCCATACCAGGAAATTTCAGCTATTGTTCACAACTGTGAGCCTTACCCCTACGAGTCAGAAGATACAGAGAAGGTAAAGAATTGGGTAATAACCCACCAAAAGGTAGTGGATTGTGCATGGCAAACGTTTGGTACTGTATTGCCATTGGCTTTCGATACCATAGTTATAGCTGACGAAGGGGCAGACCCAAAAGAAAACATGAAAAAGTGGCTACAAAAAGACTATGAGAAATTAAAAGAAAAACTGAATAAAGTCAAAGGCAAAGCAGAGTATGGAGTTCAGGTCCTGTGGGATCCTGAGGTTATGGTTGAAAGAATAGCCCAGGATACTCCGGAAATTAAGAATTTAAGAGAAGAGTTAAAATCTAAGCCGTCGGGCACAGCTTATATGTATGAGCAGAAACTAAAAAATCTGTTAAAGAAAGAAATGGAAAAAAAGGCTGATGAATATTTTAAAGATTTTTATGCCCGGATCAAGAAAGAAGTTTTTGATATTTGTATAGGTAAGGCCAAAAAAGGAGAGGATAATTTACAGATGCTCATGAATTTATCCTGCTTAGCTGTTAAGGGAAATGTCAAAAGACTTGGCCTTATTCTGGAAGAGATTGAAAAAGAAGATGGCTTTGTCGTTCGATTTACAGGGCCTTGGCCGCCCTATTCATTTGTATAAACGCCAATTTAATTAGCAAGGATTAGCATGTAATGGAACCGACCAGAGATACACAAGTAACATTGGTTGATTTATTGGATAGAGTACTGGATAAAGGTTTGGTAATCAATGCTGACATTATCATTTCTGTGGCTGGTATCCCCTTAATCGGCGTCAACTTGAGAGCGGCCCTGGCCGGAATGGAGACTATGGTCAAGTACGGAATGATGAAGGCCTGGGATGAGAAGATACGCGGCCGGGAAGGAAATAATAGAACTAACAAAGAGACCTCTTTACTTCAGGACGAAGAGCTTAAACTTAAGATGTCAGGCTCGGTTTTTTATGCTCAGGGAATCTATGTTGCCTGGAGGCCGGGGCAGATTTATTTAACGGATAGAAGGCTGCTCCTTTGGCAACAGGAATTTAATGAAATGATATTTCAGACTTCCTTAAAAGATATAAAGGGGCTCACCAGGCAAAGGGACGCACTTTGTCTTATTCTTAAAGACCAAAGAAGAGTGCTGCTGCGAGCGGCGGACATAGACAAGTTGGGCGAGTCTATTAAAGAAGCGATGGAGTTGTGTGGACTTATTATCAATGAAACCCAGCTTTTGCCCGAATATGAAGAGAATACCTTAGATTTCCTAACAGAATGTGAAACTGTTACCCATAAAGGCAAGGCATGGTGTATGGTGTCGTCAGACAACATTTGGAGGCCGGGCCATCTCTATATAACAAACAAGCGATTGTGTTGGTGGTATGATTTTGAAAAAAAGCTGGTTTTCGAAATTCCTACGGAAAAGATATTAGGTTCTGCTATAGAGGTAAGGAATTTGAGCCCGGTGTTAAAGAGGGAAAAAGTTTTTGATGTAATATACCAGGCCAATTCCGAAAGGAAGATAGCCTCTTTTTCGGGAAAAGAGATGTATGAGTGGGAAAGGGCAATTGGCCGGATAATATCATTTAGAGCGAGAACAGAAGCCTGCCCCGAATGTGGAGAGGAGGCAATTGTTTTAGAACTATTAGAGAATGGCTGCGCACACTGCGGCTGGGTGAGTCCAAGATTAAAAAAGGAAGCAGAAAAAATAATGGCCTGATATTTGACTTTTGACCTTAACAAGGAGCAATAGCGACGAACTATGAGCAGAGTAATAGGAATAGACTTGGGGACGACTTTTTCGGTAGGCGCTTTTATGAACAATGGCGAGCCGGAGATTATACCCAATGCAGAAGGCGACAGACTTACCCCCTCGATAGTTGCCTTTGTTGAAAGTGGAAGGCAGTTGATAGGTAGTCTTGCCAGAACCCAGGCAACTGCAAATCCGCAGCATACCATTGCCTCTATTAAACGCCGGATGGGCACCGATTATGAGGTAAAAGTTAATGGAGAAAAGTTTACCCCGCAGCAAATATCAGGCTTAATTCTTCACAAGATTAAGAAAGACGCTGAAGAGTTCTTTGGCGAAAAGGTAGAAAAGGCGGTAATTACAGTTCCTGCATACTTTAATGACAATCAGCGACAGGCAACCATAGAGGCAGCTGCCTTCGCAGGTTTAGAAGTAATGCGGATTATAAACGAACCCACGGCTGCTGCATTGGCCTATGGTTTGCATAAACAGGATGTTCATTACGTTTTGATATGGGATTTAGGTGGGGGCACTTTTGATGTATCCATTTTAGAATTAGGCAACGGCGTGTTCGAAGTAAAAGCGGTAGGAGGTAATACCCATCTTGGCGGAGATGACTGGGACCAGAGGATAATAGACTATTTGGCTGATAAGTTCCAACATCTCCATGGTATTGATGTCAGGAAAGACAAAACAGCTTTACAGCGGCTCAAAGAAGCTTCAGAGAAGGCCAAAAAGGATCTTTCCACAAAAACAATTACAGATATCAGAATCCCATTTCTCTGGCGGCAAGAGGAACTGCGAACAACATTAAACAGGGAGCAGCTTGAAACATTAACGAGGGATTTATTAGAGAAAATGCTGGAGCCTACTAAACAGGCTCTTTCTGACGCCAGGCTTACACCTGCCCGGATAGACAGGATAGTTTTGGTAGGAGGTTCCACCCGAATGCCTGCTGTGCAGCATCTGGCTTACCAGCTTTTTGGTAAGGAGCCTTACAAGGGCATAAATCCGGATGAGGTAGTAGCCCTTGGCGCAGCAATCCAGGCTAATATCTTAACTGGAAAAGTAAAAGAGGTAGTACTGTTAGATGTTACCCCCCTTTCTTTAGGAATTGAAACTGAAGGCCGAATAGTTGCCAAGATCATAGAGAGAAATACCACCATTCCTGTATCCAGGGGCCAGATATTTACTACAGCTAAAGATAATCAGGCGCAGGTTGATATTCATGCCTTACAGGGAGAAAGGCTCTTAGCCGGTGATAATATAAGTTTAGGGAGGTTTGAGCTTTGTGATATCCCACCTTGTCGAAGAGGCCAGACTCAAATTGAAGTTACATTTCACATAGACGCTAATGGAATTTTGCAAGTTAAAGCTTTAGATTTACATACCGACAATGAAAAGAACATTCAAATTAGCAGTTCTTCTCGTTTGGGCAAGGACCAAATTAACGAGATGATAAAAGACGCCAGAACCCATGCTGAAGAGGACCAAAGGCACAAAGAAGAGATTCAAATAGGTATTCGAGCGGAAACCATGATACATGCAGCGAGAACAGTCTTAGAAGAAGGACAAGACCTGATAGATGAGTTAGATGTAGAAAGAATCGAGAAGTTGATCCTCGTAATCAAAACTACTCTGTCTAAGGGTGAATATGAAGAAACCAGGGCAAAAATCGATGAATTGAGGAAATTAGTTGAGGTCGTTTATAACACGTACAAACGAAAATCGCAAGTTACTGTGAACAAGATTAGTGAGGATCAATGTTATGCCGCTTCTGCGAGCCTTTAGTATAGTTGACCAGGAGGGCAAGTTCTCTATCCCTTCAAATATTCGGGGCCAAGTAGGGCTTAATCCTGGAAGTCAAGTTGGGGTTAAAATAGTTAGGATTAAAGGAACCGGACGGTGTCCTTATTTGATTGTTTACCATCCGCAAAGCGGCCCCCTACTTTCACAGTTAGAAGTTACTGTAATGGAAAATCAAGGCGTCATAGACGAAAAAGGCAGACTTGTCTTAAAAAGCGATATGTTAGAGCAAACAAAATTAGAACCCAACTATCGAGTGGAAATTAAAGTAGTCGGACCTAAACGTGGCTCCTGGGCAGTGATTTCTAACCGTGGACCTAATAGATTAACTACTCTTCAGGAAAAAATAGGCCGTCTGGGGAAAAGCCGGGGAAGCCAAAAGAAGTGGCAAGCCCAAAAATGGGACTATTAGGGAGCAACTAAAATGTCATCAGTTGTCGAAAGTGAAAGATACGCCTTAAAGTTAATTTATGAACGAGGGAAGGTCAAGCCTGATGATATTGGTGAAGAGATGGGTTTTTCAACTGAATATACAACTGTGTTGTGCAGGTCTTTATGGAAAAATGGCTATGTAAGAGGAACTGCTGTGACAGGATATGAAGTTACGCCGGAAGGCGAGAAGTTTTTAGCGAGCCTAAAAGGTAAATAAAAAGGAGTTGCTATGATGGAAAGGGAATATCCCTCAGAAAAAGAGAGTAAGGCAGCGATGCTTGAGCGGGAGCCATCTATAAGAGAAAGTGCAAATGAAGGCTGGGTCTGGCATTCACTTAAGATGGGGAAAAAAGGCGAAGGTGATATTCGTCCCGATAAACCCAAAAAAATAGTCGAGCTTTTAAGAGATGAATGGTACGACTGCGGCTTTTGTAATGGAACCGGTGAGAAGCCAAAAGGCTCGGTCTGTTCTGTATGTAAGGGCAAGAAACGTGTCCAACTTAGACCACCGGTAGTTAAATGTGCCTCTTGTAGGGGAAGAGGCGAAGAAAAACCAAGAACTAATGTTACCTGCATCCCATGCAGGGGAAAAGGTTATATAAGTGTTGTCGAACCGGTGGAAGTGTGTCCTACCTGTAACGGTGTTGGCAGGACACGTGGCTCAAATCTTGCCTGTGTCCAATGTAAAGGTATTGGCGTAATAACCAGAAAGGAAATGGAGTAAGAACATGGGGCCTACAGCCAGTGAAAAAGATATCCTTGAGATAATAGCATATTATAAAAAAGCAAATAATACTTTATTGAGCCGGAAAATGCAGTCAACCACCGAGTATACGAATTTCTTGTGTAAATCACTCGTTAAGAATGGTTACTTATCAAGAATTGGCTCAGGTCTATATACGCTTACTCTAAAAGGCGAAGCTATGGCAGAGAAAATGAAAAAATAAATGAAAAAGTATAAAAATCTCCAGAAAGCCCACATGAGCAACAATAACAGCAGAAGAAATTAAGGAAATAGGAAAGGATGTGCAAAAGATGACTTCTAACGAAAAAAAGGTTTTAGTAAAATTCAAAGAAATCGAACAGGGGAATACCGTAACAATGGCTGGAACGCTGAGAGTTACAATAAGTTATGCCTATGATGTGTGTAACAAACTATGTGAGAAAGGATATTTAGAAAGACTTTCATCCGGCCGGTTCGCTTTGTACAGAATTACTTCCCTGGGAGAAGAACAGGTCGGAACGGACGTACAGGCTAATGCGAACGAAGAACTTAAGATAGAAGAATATGAATGTGTGAGTTGTGGCGCAGCTGTAAAAGAGGACGATACAGAATGTCCAAAATGCGGCATAATTTTTGAAGAGGCCATGGAAGAAGAAGCGGCCGAATCCGTCGATTCTTCCCGGGATGAGCAAGTCTCGCAGCCTGTCCCGAACCCCTCAATTATACTCGAGATAAACCCTGTTAAGAGAGCTGATAGTAAAGACGAGAAAACGGAAATTTTAAATCGTCCTTCTGTACCCCAAGATTGGAAAACCTGTAATTGGAACTGGAAATAGGAGAGAAAAAATGGATAACGCACAATTAACTCTATCATTTTATGCCCGGAATATCCTTGAGGAACTAAAAGGACATGTAGGCGGACTTTTGAAAGTCAGGGAACCCGACTTGATCAGGTTGTCTAAGGTTCCGAGCATTAGAATTATTGAGGCAAGAGACGAGTTGGAAAAATGTGTTAATGAGTTAAAAGAACACGACCTTATTACCTGCGAAAAACAAGGGGAGAGGTACATAATTAGGGATGTCAGTGGAAAAAATAAGTAAAAAGAAAACTAAGGAAGAATACCTCTATCAGGGCAGACTTCACAGTGTAAAGGGTGAATATAAGAAGGCGATAGAAGAATATAAAAGAGCATTAGAGATTGACCCGAACTATAAACCGGCAAAAGTCAACCTTGGCTTTCTCAGTTATATGAATGGCTCTTTAAATAAAGATAAGGTTACTTCCAATAAATGTATGAAATTGCCGAAGAAGAATAGAAATAAGCCTATAAGCAAGATGGTTATAGAATATTAAGGAGTTTTTAAATGGCGACGCCTGATGAAAGAAAGATTCTAAAAATAATTGAGGAAGAAGGTGGCCAGACTCACGAAGTTACCGTATCAAAAGGGATGGGCCTGCGCCCCGATTATATCAAAAGCATCTTGAGGTCTATGGGTGCAAGGGACTACGTCAATGTATTCCTGTCAGGGAAGGTCGAGATTGCAGATAAAGGATGGAGGGTTTTGGGAAAAACACCTTCTCATTCTTATGGCACAGATTCAATACCCAACGAAACGCCGGAAGAGAAGTATAAGAGGTATATGTCAAGAGAGGCGAAAGAAGAGTCCTCCCGAACACCGGAACAGAGGGGGTCAGTAACAGTAGAAGAAACCTCGGAGAATTTAGAGAAGAAGACTCAGGAAGTATCTGTGGAAAGTTGTAGAACGACAATGGAAGAACTGGCAGTGGAATCTTCTACCCCAGAAGAAAAATTTAAAAGGTATACGTCAAGATGAAAGAAGGACAGGGGCAATTCAACTTAGAGAAGGATAGCAAGCTTAGAAGTGGCTTGGAGATATTGAGGGGGATAGACCTACCCTCAGAAATAGAGGGGGAAAAGGTCCTTACCCATAGTCAGGCAGCTTATGATGCAGGTAGTATTTCAAGGTCAAGCTGGAAGATGGGTTTTCTATATTTAACTCACAGTAGGTTGATTTTCACTCAGGGGCGAAATTCGCTTTTTTGTGTTCCTATCGGTTTATTGAGCAGCGCCAAAATAGTCAGCAGAAACTGGGTCTCCGGCAAATTAGTTGATCAACTTCAGTTGGTTAAAAAATCAGATGGGCAAAAAAGCACCTTTTACCTTTCCGTCAAAGAGCCGGAAGAATGGGCTAAGGTCATAAAAAAAGCCAAGAAGGAGTGTTTGGATGAGTCATAAAGATAAGATGGGCGTTTTCTTTAAAAAAGTGCTTGAACGCCAGACTGAAGTGGATTCGCGAAACAACGAACAGATGACCGAATGGGAACCACCGGCTGAAGCGGATTTGCAAACGGCGGGAGTGCTGACAGCAGTGAATCCACAAAATAATGAAGCGGTAACGGAATGGAAGCCGGAGACTGAAGACAATTTCGAGATGGAGTTGGCCGAAGCTGAAGAAATCATTCCTGGTGACAATGCTCCAAGTTTTCTAAAGAACAAGAAATCAAGATTGGTAATCTTCGGAGGCAAAGGTGGAACAGGAAAGACAACCTCATCCTGTGCTACGGCAATGTACCTGGCTCGAATGTATCCGGAAAAGAGGTTTTTAGTTGCCTCCAGCGACCCTGCCCATTCAATAGGGGACAGTCTTGACTGCCCTGTAAGTAGTTCTATTACACCTGTGAAGGGAGTAAATAATCTTTTTGCTATAGAGATGGATTCACAAACTCTACTTGAAAAATTCAAGGCCAGATACAAATTTTCTATAGAGAATTTTTCCAACATGTCTTTCTCTACCGACCAGATTGATATAAGAGACTTTCTTCAGTTTAAGTTGCCTGGTATGCAAGAGATGGCGATCCTTTTGGAAATAGTGAATTTACTCAAATTCGGAATATTCCACCCTTTTGAATATGATTTGGTAATCTGGGACACAGCGCCCACGGGACATACCCTCAGGCTGCTGGAGTTACCTGATAAAGTTCTTAAATGGATAGAGGTTTTTGAAACATCTTTCCTTAGATATAACCGAGTCGCAATAGGAGCAGCCACAATAGGTTTTAAAATACCCGGCAACACGCCGCAAAGAGGAAACGTTCGCACATTCCTGGACACATTGTCGAAAGACATGGAAAAGATAAAGACGATTCTTAGAGACGAGGAAAGGTGCGAATTTGTTCCTGTTACTATTCCGGAAGAGTTAAGTATAGCAGAAACGGGAAGGCTCCTTACTACTTTAGGGCAGGAAGGTATTCCTGTACGTAACGTTATCGTAAACCGTGTTCAGGATGAGGCCAAATGCGTCTTTTGTTCAAATAGAAAAAGAGGACAGCAAGACTACCTTAGAGAGCTTGAGGAAGAATTTTCTTCTTACAATCTTGTCAAGCTGCCGGTATTTCCAAATGAAGTACGGGGTGAAAAAAGGTTATTGCAGCTTGGTGAGTTTTTATCCGGCAATGGCAGTCAATATTTGCCATCACAATCTACCTTGGAACCCATAAGAGACAAAAGTGATTTTCAGCAGGGGAAGTTAAGAGAAGTTTTAGATAAGGATTTGCAATTTGTTATTTTCGGTGGCAAAGGTGGGGTAGGAAAGACCACGGTCTCTGCGGCCACGGCAGTAGCTGTTGCCAGAGGCAATCCTGACAAAAAAATATTAGTCTTCTCTACCGACCCGGCTCACTCTTTATCCGATAGTTTTGCAACGCCCATAGGAGATACAGTAACTCCTATAGAAACCGAAGGTAATCTTTACGCCCTAGAGATAGATGCTGCAGGATTATATGAGGATTTTAGGGAGGAATATAAGGCAAATATAGAAGATGCATTCAAAAAGTGGCAAAACAGCTATCTTGCATCGGGGAGGAAATGGAAATTAGATTTTGACGAAAAAGTTATGGTTGAATTTGTCGATTCTTATCCGCCGGGTTTAGAGGAAGTTCTGGCCTTGGAAAAGATTATGGAATTTATTAAAAATAGAGATTTCGACATATATATTTTCGATACAGCGCCTACAGGACATTTAATCGAGCTTCTAAAATTCCCGGAGTTAGTCAGGGAGTGGCTGAGGGTTACTTACAGGGCGATTCTGAAATATCATCGAGAAGTCCCCACTGATAATATTGAAGTGATAGCTAAAAAGATACTTCTCTCTCAAAATACAGTACAAAAGTTGAACATCCTTATTAAAAATTCGCAAAAGAGTGAATTTATAGCTGTAACTATTCCTGAGGCGATGGGCATACTTGAGACCGAGGATCTGCTCGGCAGTATACGAGAGCTTGGCATTCCCTGTAGCCACGTTGTCATTAATATGGTGATTCCACCCTCAGATTGTGATTTCTGCAACTCAAAGAGAAATGAACAGATAGATTATTTACGACATGTGGATGCAAAAACAGAATTCAAAGGATACGAAATAGTAGAGGCGCCATTATATCCTCACGAAATAAGAGGAGTAGAGAACTTAACGGAATTGTCAAATTTTTTGTATGAGACGAGGCAAGATGGCTAATCAGAATCAACAAATACGATGCATTTTAATTGATCCACCTGATGAGATGCCTCATTCTTATCGGGATGAAAACGCAACCCAAAGTACCCAGATGCATGAGGTCTATCCCCCGCTTGGACTTTTGTATATTGCAGCGGTTCTTCAGCAGAATGGTATTGATGTTCACTTGGTTGAAGCCAGAGCAATGGGCCTTTCACACGATGAAGTAATCGAGGAAGTTAAAGAGCAAAACCCGGATTTTGTTGGTATAACCGCTATTACTGCCAGGATCAACAGCGCTCTTTACCTTTCAGCCAAAGTAAAGGAATTCAATCCGGATATAAAGGTGATTTTAGGAGGCCCACACATCCATTTTGAGCATAGAGTTGTTATTAACGAGCCTTCGGTTGATTTTTGCGTCAGGGGTGAGGGCGAAATAACAACTCTTGACTTGATTAAAACTGTTTTAAGCGGTATGAATCTGCGAGACGTGAAGGGTGTAACGTTTAAAAAGAATAATAATGTAATCGTTAATCCTGACAGACCATTTGTTCAAAATCTTGACACATTTCCTTTTCCTGCCAGGCAGTTGTTGCAGAGTCCTGTTTACAGAGGACTATGGACAGAAGGTGAAACTTTTAGTCCGATGTTGTCGACAAGAGGATGTCCTTATTTTTGCCAATTCTGTGATGCCCCTGCTATATGGGGCAGGGTCCACCGAAGAAGGTCTGTGTCAAATGTGCTTGATGAAATCGAGCAGATTTATAATGAATTTGGTGTAAGATATATCAGATTTGTTGATGACCTTCTTGTCGCAAACAAAAAGTGGACAATCCAGCTTTGCAGAGGCATTCGCCGGCGAGGCATGGATGACCTTTCCTGGGCTTGCGATGGCAGGGTCGGTCTTATGTCGGAAGAATTATTAGAAGAGTTAAAAAGAGCAAACTGCAAGGTTATTTTCTATGGAATTGAATTTGGAAATCAGAGAATACTGGACTTTTGTAAAAAGGGGTTCACTCTCGAGCAGGTTCGTCAAACCATAGAGATGACTTCAAAAATTGGCGTCTCTTCCTATGGTTACTTTATGATGGGCTATCCTACAGAGACTACGGAAACGGTCGAGGATACAATAAACCTTGCCGTCGAATTAGCATTAGATTACGGCATGGACAGCGCCGGCTTTTCAATAGTTACTCCTTTCCCGGGAACAGGATTATACGAATACTGCAAGAGGAATAATATGCTGAAATCTACAGATTGGAGCCAATATTCATATCAACTGGGAAAAGGTATTATCAGGTTAGAACATATAACAGACGAAGAGCTCGCGGCACTATATGAAAGAGCCCTTTATGAGTTTCAGTTTAGAGAAAAACTGCGGCAATTCGTGTAATGAGGTGACAGATGGCTGTATACAGCGTGGATAAGATAGAATGGAGCAATTCGCTTAGAACGGCATATAAATGTGCCACTGGTGGCGATTATGAAGAGGCTGTCAAATACTACAAAGAGGCCTTGAAGGAAGGGTCTAATGAAGTTCTTATCTATAACAACTTAGCAGATACCTATATGAATGCCGGTCAAACCGACCCATCTTTAATCTGTGCGGAAGATGCAATAAATAGAGCCAAGGGTGAAGTGGTCCCTTATGTTACGCTCGGTGAAATCTACCAGGCTAAAGGTAAGCACAGCAGGGCCATCGATTGTATACTCAAAGCGCAAGAGATGTTTGAGAAATCAGTGCCTGAATTGAAAGATATGGTTTTTGATTCTATAGAAGAGGTGATAAAGAAACTTCCAGCCAAAGTCAAATTTGATGTCGCCTCCAAAGATTGGATAAGAATCATCTATCTGGTTAAATCCTTAAAGTCCAATTACGAAATGGAAAGGGATTATATAAAAAGAGGCGTTTCATGGGAATTTCTTTCAGAAATCAGGCGAAAAAGCTTAAATTCAATTGGACAAAAATATCTCTGGTCTAAAGAAAAACTGGGGATTAAGGGAAATGATGCTGTTGCCATAGCCAAAACTTACGGAGCGATGTGTGCAATTATTGGGAGTTCAAAAATTAAGATAGTAGAGAAAAAAAGAGCCTCTTCATCAATCCGAATTCCTGTCTGCTGGCAATACAGCGTTATTAAATACATGGAATTAGATAGAGAACCCGGGTGGGTTAAATGTTCTTGCAGGTGTGCAGAATATATGAATGCCGTGGCTAAAGCGATTAATCCTGGTGCTGACTTTGAATTTAGTTCCACTCTCGCCGACGGAGACAAATATTGTGAAGGAGCATTTAAAATTAAGGAACCTACCTACGCACAGACCAGTTGTAACCGTTAAAGTAGTAAGGAGATAAATGAAAAATAAGGCGCCTAAAACCTCGGGATGCTCTACCGGCCGTGGCACACGAGTAAAGTACTCCACAGCTATGGATTGGGATGAGTGGGCAAAAAAGAGAAGAATATACCCGGCTAAATACTCAACTGGTGAAGATGGTCAAATAATACATTCTACAGGCGTGGAATTTGATAAAAAAGGGGAAAAGTATGAACCCAAAGAATGCGAAGATAATAAACCCGGGGGAGCAAAACACCCTGGCTTTACCTATAAAAGTTATAAAAAGAAGGAAGAATCGCAATCCACCGATGCCGAAGAGAATCTCCCTAAACCGTTAAAGAAAGTAATCATTGACTATTGACATGGAAAATAAGCTGCCCCTTTTAACAAATGAAGAAATAGTTTCTGAGGCGCCGGGATTTTGCAAAGATAATCTACGAAGCGGCTGGAAACCAGGACATCTGTACCTGACTAACACAAGGCTTTTGCTTTGGCAGCCGGCGGGAATTATATTCCAGATGCCCTTGGAAAATATAAAAGGAATCAGCATTCAACAGAGAGGTTTTATCTTGAGAAGCAAGGATGCCCTCTGTATTTCCTACCTGTCCTCTGTAGCTTCGGCGAAGGGGGGCAAAAACCAAAATGGCGGAGGAGTTGCCCATGTTTGGATTATGGTAAAAGACATAGAAACCTGGAAAAATAAAATATTCGAAAGGAGTTTATTAGAAATCAATCAGGAGGCAATAGACAAAATCATTAAAGAGTTAGATCCACAGAGCCAGAATGTACTTGGCTTTGTTTGGCAGAACAGGCACGCTACTATTGGCGAATTGGCTCATCTCTATAAGGCACCAAGCCATATGGATGTTCTTCACAGGATAAGAAATATTATTAATCCAACAAGCCAGAAGCTGATAGGTTTTCCGGTTTTAGTATTTGAAAGAAGCAAAATTGATGAACTCACGGGAACACATGTTATGTTTAGCTGGTGGATTACCGGAGATGATAAACTATCCGCCCGAGGAGGTTCTCCCTTTACCGCAGAGGAAAACAAAAAACAGTCTCTATTGGACGTCTTTGACGAAGGAGACCATCTAAACGTTATTATGGAACTTAAAGGCGCCTGCCAGGAAGATATATTATTGGCAGTTATTGAAGATAAACTTACCGTTTCATGTAAAACACCTGAGGCTGATTACTATGAGGAGATCTCCTGCCCATCAAAGGTTGATGGCGAAGGAGTTGTAAAAAAATTCCGTAATAATATATTACAAGTCAGATTACAGAAATTGATCCCTAAAGAGGTTAAATGCTGATGACAGAACCTAAGTCTGAGATAAATTGCCCTGTATTTTTAAAGAGAGAATGGGCTATTAAAGAATTGACTCGTGATATCAACGAAGCAAAAACAGTCTCCGACAAAGCTGAAAGAGCAAAACAGTTAAAACACGAGGTTGAGGTGCTTCTATCCTGTGAAAAAAGTAACGAGAAAAATGAGGATTGCAAAAATTGTAAAGTCATATCTACTCTGCGTAAACAAACAGCAGAACTATTGATAAAAGCTCAAGGTTTGGAAGGATAAATAGTTGTGATTAGGAGTATACCACCGGTAACAAGTTTGGGCGCACATAGGAAAATCGTCAGTCCTAAAAGCAGTGAGAAAAGTGAAGGATTTGGGCGGAGAGTCCAGAGGAAACCGCGACCGTGGATATATGAGACCAAGCCCATTTTCAAGAAAGTAAAAGAGCCTCTGGTAGATGTATTTAAGGAAGCAAAAGAGGTGAAGATTATAATAGACCTGGGCAGCTTCTCCCGCGGTGAAATAGACATTGATATAAAACCTGACAAGTATGTTATCTTTGCCAAAAGTAAAGAACAGGAGTTTACTGAGGAGATCAGTCTGCCGCCGGATGTGGATATTGCCAATACAGTGGAATATTTAAAAAATGGGATCTTGGAGATAACGCTTCCCAAGAAAAAGGCCGGAGGCAAGGTTAAAAGAAAGAAAAAAAGAGGCTAATTTTTTAAGCGAAAGGAATTGAGATGAATAGCAAACCGACCATTTTAATAGTAGATAACGAGGAAGAATCCCTTGAGCTTTTTCGCAACATATTAAAAGAGGAAGATTATATAGTTCTTACCGCTGGTAACAGCAAAGAAGCATTAGAACGGGTAGAGACAGAAAGACCGAAGTTGGTAATTTTGAATTTGAATACCTCTGATATGAACGAAATTAAAACTTTACGCCGGATAAAAAAAATAGATGAAAATATAGAGGTGCTGATGATTACTCATTATGGGACAATGAAAGCCGCCAGGACAGCAATGGAATTAGGAGCTTGTGATTATGTCACTGAACCGCTCGATAATGATTATATCAGGGCTCTTATAAAGAATGTCTTCTCGCCTGTCCCTGGCCGGCTCCTTCAATTGGAATTAAAATAGACAGGGTCGATTTAGCTATCGGAGATGTAAATGAGAAAGCTTATTTATGTTCCTATTATACACATGGGTGCCGATTTAGGCAGTATCGCTGACCATGTGGATAAAAGAGGTATCGCAGGTTTTGGCGAGGAGTTCTGGAGAAGACATAGAGAAACTATCTCTGGATTTTGGGATTCAATTAGTAACTATTTTGCAAATTTAGAAGTTAAGGACTTCAAAATATATCAGGATGGTTTGGTAGCTGATGGAGAAATCGGCCAAAAAATAGTGGAAGAAGGGGTTAAGGCCGGCAGTAAAAATTATGAAATTATCGATGGTTTGGTAAAAAGAGGTGCAATTTTAGTTCAGACGGAGGATTTTCCGCTTGTTAAGGAGGAGAGAGACCGCATTGTTAAAATTACAGAGGCCAAGACAACAACGGAAAAAATAATAGCTTATTTGAAATATAAATTGGCTAAGAACAGGTTGTTAAGGAAAAGAGATAACTATATAGCTAAAAGGATAGATGAAACTTTGACAGGCCGAGAAAAGGGCATTCTTTTTATGGGGGCATATCACAGCATAATCCCTAAGCTGTCTAAAGAAATTCAAATAACTGAAATAAAAGAGGTAAAGAAAATCAGGGATTATCAAAGGAAGCTCCTCTCATTTAGAAAAAACAAGGAAGAATTTGACCAGTTAGCTAAATATCTTGTCTCTGCAGTGAAGTTAGCCGTTTAATCCGGCAAAGCCCTTGAAAGGAGACAGCCTTCATGATTATAGGCATACCAAAAGACATAATCCTAACATTTATCCCCATATTTGTAGCAATGGATCCATTAGGCAATATGCCCATTTTTGTATCTTTGACGGAAGGACTTAGGAAGCAAGAGATGCGAAAGATTATCAGAGATGCGGTTATTACGGCCTCCATTGCTATTGTAGTTTTTCTTTTTGTCGGCAAAGGCGTATTTATTTTACTTGGAATTACCATATCTGACTTCATGGTTGCAGGTGGAATACTTCTTTTGATTATTGCCATAACCATCCTTCTAAATATAGAGAGGGTAAAGAAAGCATCTCAAAAGGAAATTGGAATCGTCCCATTGGGTACACCTCTCATTGCCGGGCCTGCTGTGTTTACTACGAGTTTAATACTGATTGACTTGTATGGTATAACAGCTACAATAATATCGCTTATTATAAATATCTCTATTACAGGAATTATATTTATCAACGCCGCCTATATTTCAAAAAAGCTTGGAAGGGGCGGCACAAAGGCAGTTTCAAAAATCACGGCAATCTTTTTAGCAGCCATAGCGGTTATGATGATCCGAATAGGAATAATCGAGATTATAAAAAGCTCGTTATGAACCCCGTTAGAAATCTAAATATGCATAAGTTTGAGATAACTCCATTAGTTATGGCTGCTCATATATTATTGAACCTTAACCAGAAACTGGAGGGATTTCTAACGGGGTGAAAGATTATTATAAGATTTTAGAGGTTCATCCTGAAGCAAGTGAAGAGGTAATAAACAAGACTTACCGGACCCTTGCTCTGCGCTATCACCCTGACAAGCATATTCCTGCCAGGGGAAAATGGGCTGAAGAGAAATTTAAGAGTTTATCAGAGGCTTACCAGGTACTAAGTGACCCGGTTAAAAGAAGAGAGTATGACAGAAATGGCTATTCAGAACGGCTTGCAAACCAAGCGAATACAGTCAGCGCAAGGGCCGAGGAAGAAGCCTACTTTTACTACCGGATGGGTTTGGGACACTACGAAAACGCACAGAACAAGGCAAGTTGGAGGATACTGCTTGGTTTAGTTGAGACTGACTTAAAAAAAGCACGGGATGATTTTATAACGGTTTTAGATGATTATCCGGATAGTAAATACGTAGAGGATGCTCATTTTTATTATATATGCACCTTGATGGAAGGATACGAATATACGTATGTGTCTTTAAAGGGGATTGAGGAAGAATTTGCTGAGTTTCTTGATGAATTTCCAGGAAGTAAATGGGCAGTAGGAGTTAAAATGCGTTTTGCAAAGTTTTATCTTTTTAAGAAAAGGGATTACAGTAAAGTAGACGGATTATTAACTGATATTAGTTACCTTCATTGTGGGACAGACCTTTTTCAAGAAGCAGAGGCGCTATTGGAATATACTCAAGAATTGAACAAGAATGCATAAGATAGCATTACCAACAGTTTCTATAGTAATAGGTATAATCGGATTATTCTTAGGAATAGCCATGGGTTCTCTTTTAGGTAGAGTAGGCAGCATCCAAATTATAGCGTTTGTATTAAGGATACCAATTATTCTGATCAGGTCTCCTAAGAAGTTGAAATCAAAATGGAAAATGTGGCAAGAGTTAAGAGATGCAAGAAAGGTTGAACGCCTCAAAAGACAGAAACGGATAAAGGCTTTCGAAGAAAAAATCGCAGAGTATAAAAAAGAGATTAAAAAAACAAAGGCTCAAATTCGCCGGGTAAAATGGGAATGCAGGGAGCCTAAATGAAAGAACTATAATATGAGGTGTCTCACAGATGACACTTTTTGGGCCAAAAACACGCATGTAACCTATTGTTAAATAGAGTCTTATGGCGCACCAATAGGCCTGTCGATCCGATGCTCAATTGGGGTTTCATTTGTACTGATATTTATACAAAAATCAAAAACAGGGCAAATCATAGTTGGTTTGAATTTTAATATTGGATCGGTTTTGCCAGTTGCTCAGACCTGCGTGTGTGCCAAAATGCGTGCCAACAATGTCCGTTTAGGCTACGGTTACGCTTCGGTCGTGCTTCGGCTATTGTCATAAGTTCTTTTTTTACAATTATTAATCGTTTATTCACAAATGCTTACAAAATCAGGGTTCGGCCTCCGAAGCCAGAGGTTTCGGGTTCGACTCCCGACGGGGATAATTTTTATATAAACACATCTTTTTCCATAAAAACAACCGAATTCAATGACCGATAATATCATTTTTAGTTGTATTTTT
>Ga0180009_10001742_pt1 | contig 26226 bp, 25 predicted proteins | sample OS_PC_MetaG_FD_123537 | JGI IMG/M metagenome (GOLD analysis project Ga0180009, IMG submission 123537) | Groundwater microbial communities from the Aspo Hard Rock Laboratory (HRL) deep subsurface site, Sweden - OS_PC_MetaG | ecosystem: Environmental > Aquatic > Deep subsurface > Groundwater... | reverse complement strand
GCAGGTGTTCTATATTCGCTGGACCATCACCGGGGTTCTGAGGAGCATCAGCCGGGGGAAGCATATCACGATGGGGATCTCATGGATGTCCAAACGGGAAATTTCGACAGTTTTCGTGAGTTCAGGTTGACTCTGGAAAGAGCCGGTCTTGAAGATATCGTTATCCCGATCGTTACCTCTTCTGCCATTGCCGCCCGTGGATGGGTAACACCCCTGTCAATGGTATTCATTGACGGTGGCCACTCCCTTGAGTCGGCTCTGGGAGACTACAGGTGCTGGGCCGGGCACATTATTCCGAGGGGCATCCTGGCCATTCATGATATCTTTCCCGATCCGGCCAAGGGCGGACAGGCACCGTATGAGGTCTGGAAAACAGCTTTGGCCTCAGCGCTTTTTGAGGAAGTGGAAATCATCAGGACGCTTGGGATTTTGCGGCGTATCTGAGCCGCAGTCTGGTGAACCGGCCTTATTTATCAGGCGCTCAGCACCTTGATGGCATTCTCATCTGAATCGGTGATCGTCAGGATCTTGTCCAGTTTTGTCAGGATGAAGATTTCTCTAGTCCGATCATTCAATTCCGTCAAAGCGAATTTCCGTTCCTGCTTCAGGAGCGTTTTGTAGATGGACACGATCAGCCCCAGGCCTGACGAATCGATAAACTGGATATTTTCACAATTGAGGATGACACCTTCAAGATTGGGGTCCTCAATGAAAACCTCCACGGTCTCTTTCAGTTTTGCCGTATCCTCAAGCACAATATTGCCCTCAATGGATAACACCACGAAATTGTTTTCGATTCTATCTTCTATTTTCATATTCTTTTTCCAATAGGGTTAAGGATGGGAAATTGCGTAATGCCTTTTTACAGGCAGAAAATGAATCCTCTGAATATCTGAAACGTGGTTGTTTGCTATCCCGTTTCTGTTTCGTGAACGCTGCAGATCTATTTTTCGTTCTTTTGAAATATTTCTGCGGCCCTCTTCATCATATCGGCCTGCTCTTCCGGAGAGAGTTTCAAGACCTGCGCCTTGATTCGTTCCACCTCTTCGGGATCCATGGCTTTGAGTTTTTCCATGGCCTCGGCATACAGTTCCTCAGGGATTTCAGGACCCGTCACCGGTGACGGGTCTACCCGAGGCGCTGTGGCAGCTGGCGATAATGTTCTGTGAAAAAAAAGAATGCGGTCACCAACCATTTCATGCAGAACATCTGTTGTTTGCAGGTGGTTCAACACACCGGCCAGGGTTGTTGCATGTGCTTTGCATGATTTGAAGATTGCCTGGAAAGGCAGTGTTACTTTTTTTTCCGGGAATCCATTTTTTTCCAGAGCCGCAAGTATGCTTTTAACGACTGTTTCCATATGCCTCAAGTGTTTTCAGGTAAATGGCCAGGTCCTCCCCGGAAAAGCAGACAAATACGATTTTTTTCATTTCAGGTGTCTTCTTCAGAAAGTCCATTGCTTTCGTCACTGCAATGGCGGTGGCCTTCTCTATCGGGAATCCATAAACCCCTGTGCTGATGGCAGGAAAGGCAATCGTTTCCAGATCATGCTCCCGGGCCAGAATCAGGCAGTTCTGATAACATGAAGCCAACAGTTCAGCCTCATTGCTGTTTCCACCCCGCCAGATAGGGCCCACGGTATGAATCACAAACCGAGCGGCAAGTTGATGCCCTTTTGTAATCCGGGCCTGTCCTGTTGGGCAGCCGCCGATGGTTCGGCACTCTGCCAGCAATTCCCGGCCGGTAGCACGGTGAATGGCGCCATCAACCCCGCCACCGCCCAGGAGGGACTCGTTTGCGGCATTCACGATGGCATCTGTTGACTGTTGGGTGATATCTCCCCGGATGATTTCAATTCGTCCCTCAAGATCGTTTGTCATCATCAGCTCCTGTTCGGATGATTGGAAATTCAGGGCGCAGCGGCTCTGACCGGCAGGTTTTTTGAGTCACATCATACGAAGGAAGGTATCTTTGTGTCAATATGGAGATAGGTTCCATACTGAACTGGCAGGGAAATGGAAGGTCAGATAAATCTGCTGGTTAGACTTTTCATTTCGTCTCTCAGATCCGTCGGGATACCAATTTTTGATGCCAAGGGCAGATAGAACTCACGGGATTCCCGGCTGATACGCCTGCGTTTGTGAGGTGCCAGCCATTGAATCTCCCGCATGTTGTCCAGTCGGTCGCAGAACTTGATCACCAGGCTGCGGACATCCCTGTGGCCGGCCTGCATGAGTTTCTGGTGGGTTTGGTGGTGATTGTGGCTTTTTTTCAGCGATGTGGAGATATCTGCCATCCAGTTGCCGTATCCCTGCCTGAGTTCCCTGCTGGTCAGGTCAGTGTCTTCCAGTGTGTCATGCAGCAAACCAGCGATGACGGCTCTAAAATCCGCCCCCAGATCACAAAGCAGGGTCCCGACCCGCAGTGAATGCAGAACGGCCGGTACACCGGAGAACCGATATTGGTTCCGATACAGATGGTCAATATCCATGAATGCCCCTTCAAGTGTCAACAATTCATCCCTGGATGCCTTTCCACGGAAATACCCCCTGATTCTGTTTTTGGTTTTTCGAAATAAGATGTTTTGTATATTCATGGTCAGGTATGGTTTTGAATATGTTTCAATCGAACCGGCATCAGAACGATAACCCCGATATTGCCGGACTGCAGCGTTTGGACATAAAATCCATGATGTTCCGTTTATCTCAAACATGATCCCGGTACCTCGACAGAACCAGGATTACACCCGTTGACACAAACGCTTCATGGGGTAGTCCCGGGACCGGTTCAGCAGACAATCAGGATACCTGTTATTGAATATGCAGGGAGTGTGCACAAATGAGATAGAGGGGAGCTTGATTTTGTCCGGAAGCATTATTCCATAGCCGTCGTTACGACTGGCAACTCATGATGGCACCCGTCAATATACTGCACAATAATCGATCAAACCGGTTCCACGACCTTAAAACTGTCATGATAGCGCTTTGGCAGACCTGCATATATATCCTGGCCCATGCGCAGTGTTTTCTCGTGTTTTGACGTGACGATGCCGATCTCCTTTGCCGGTGAACCTCCGTAGATTCTATATGAAGGGATGATGCTGTTTTTCAGAACCAGGGACTGTTCGGCGACGATTGCCCAGGACTGGATCTCCACGAAAGCACAAATCATGGACTGCATGCCGATGAGTACGAAATCATGGATGGTGACATCATGCAGCATGGCCATGTGTCCGATGATGACTCGATTCCCTATTTTAACTCTTTCTGCCTCATGAATGGTCACGGTTTCTTCAATCGCTGACTCATTGCCGATCTCAATCGGTCCGAAATCGCCACGGATGATCGCTCCGAAGCCGATATAGCAGTTTTTACCGATGGTGACGTCACCGATGATCTCTGCGCTCGGTGCAATCCAGGTTCCTTCACCAATGGACGGTTTCTTCCCGTTAAATTCATACAACGGCATAGTGACACTCCAATGGGTGGATCCGCCTGGACCTATTTGTGTTTGGGTTGATTGATGACCTGAAACAGAGCATAGCGGACGATCTCTTCCACCGTCTCATCCGGCTCGTCATTCAGGGAGAAAGAACTGTTGATGCGGAAGTATGTTGAGGGAATACGGCTTAAGCTTAATGCATAAACATCTTCAATACAACGGGGGCAGTTATCAAACTCGGGATACTCCGGGATCAACTTTTTCATCAGCCCAATGACAACGAGTTCATACCCGTTGCGAACGCCTTCCAGGGAAACACCATTGACAACATAATCGGTATCTTTCATCGATATCCATGATTAGAAAATCGGTGCTAAATTAAATCCAACGTCAGCTTCAGGTGAATGGCAGTCTATTCAGTCTCTTTCAGCGGTGATTGAATGATTCGCTTCCAGTCATCCAAACCGCCACGAATAACCTGCCCGGTGAACCCGCAAGATTCAAGCAGTTTCAGCCCCAGAAGACTCTGGCTTCCATCTTTGCAGATCAGCAGGGTTCTTTTTTTGCCATCGAGGCGATCGATTTTACGGCTGATTTCGTTTAAAGGGATATTAATGAATCCGGGCAGCGATTCATTTTCAAATACTTTCTTGCTTCGAACATCAATTAATTGCAGGGTGTTATTGTCAGATGATCTCATCAAATCCCGTGCTTCAATGACTGTTATTTCTATATCCATAAGGCTCCTGAAAAGATCTCTTTTTGTCAAAAAATTAGTCTGCGCAGCTGCTGGGCGTTTTTCAGAAAACCACTCCTATGTCAGTACGCCTGGCTGGATTTTTACCGGATTGGTTTTTGTCTAAACGAATGGTGAATATTCTTGTTGGCAGATATAAAACGGCAATTGTGTGGACTCCTATTTAGCGTCTGTTTTTTACTATAATCTTTATCGCGCTAAAGCGTCAAACCCCGGATGCGCTTCCTTTGTTTATGAGTGCCGTTTTCTTTTTCCACTCTGCGTTTCACCGGGAAGGAAACCATTTCCAGGTTGATGCTGTCTTCACTTTTGCGGTCTGAGACTCTTTTTGGGGTTGAGTAAAAAAAAATGACAGGTTACCCTTTGATTAAAGGAATGATTGTCCAATACGCCGTACTATCGACGGGGCCCTGTATCAGGTATAACCGACCCGTTTTCAACCATCTCCAGGACACGATTCGTGCAAAAAAAAATATCTGACATATACAGCTATAATACCCATGTCTCTTTCGAGTTTTTCCCCCCTAAAACCAGTCATGGCATCAAACAGATTTATCAGTCCATTGCGCGTCTGAAAAACATGAACCCCGATTTCTTCAGTGTTACTTATGGTGCCGGGGGATCAACGGCGGATAAATCCCTGGAGATCGCTTCTGCATTGACGAATCTGGCGCAGGTGACCTGTGTGGCTCACCTGACCTGCGTTGGTATGAATCGGGATCAGGTTGATGTCCTGCTGCAATCACTTGCTTATCACGGGATTGCCAATGTGCTGGCTTTGAGGGGGGATCCCCCTGCCGGGGATGCAAAATTTATCAAACCCGAAAATGGGTTTGCCTATGCCGCTGAACTGGTGCGTTTTATTCGGGAGCGGTCCGATATGGGAATTCTGGTTGCGGGTTACCCTGAAGGTCACAGCGAGAACCCATCACGAGACGAGGATTTCAAGCACCTGGTGGAAAAAGTGGCAGCGGGTGCAGACGGTATCGTCACACAGCTTTTTTTTGAAAATCGCTTTCTTTTTGAGATGATTGAAAACCTGGATCGCGCAAATGTAAACGTCCCCCTGCTGGCTGGCATATTTCCAATCTCAAATGCCAAACAGATTCTCCGTATTACTGAATTGTCCGGGGCATCGGTCCCGGAAAAACTGAGAGTTGGGCTGAACAAATATGCCGAAAATGCGGATGACATGGAGAAATTCGGAACTGACTATGCCGTTGAACAGATCGAAGCGCTTCTGTCAGGAGGGGTCAATCACTTCCATTTTTATACCATGAATCGCCATCGCCAGATCAGAAACATTCTGCTGCAATTGAGGTCCTATTTTCCGCAGCTGAATCTCTGGGAGTAATAAGAATCAACCAAGGACGCGGCTTCTGCCTCATGTCGGCAATCGCCTTCTCATAAAATGGGGGACCTCAATCTCCTCCGCCGGGTATTTATTGCTCTCCGGCTGGGTTTTTGGCCGGTTCTTCAGGATGGGCTGGCTCATGCTGTCGGACACCCGCAGCGGCATCCGTTCAACCAGTTCAGCTGCTTCAATCTTGTACTTGGAGTCATATCCGGTTGCAATGACGGTCACGGATACCTCTTCCTTCAGTTTCGGGTCATAGACCAGACCGAATATGACATCGGCGTCCTGATTCGCCGAACTTTGAATGTATTCGGCCGCAGCTTCGGCATCGAACAGCGGAAACTGTTCGTCGGCCACGATATTGATAATAACCCCGGTCGCTCCATCAATGGGTTGTGAGATCAAAGGACTGGAGAGTGCTTTTTTTACTGCCATCAAACCCCGGTTGTCCCCTCTTCCCGTGCCAGTTCCCATGTAGGCACTGCCTTTGTTGGCCATGACAGTATACAGGTCGGCAAAATCAAGGTTGATCACGCCTTCAAGGTTAATCAGGTTGGTAATTCCGCTGATTGCCTGTTTCAAGACATCGTCTGCCATGGCAAAAGCTTCGGACATGGTGGTCTTTGGAGAGGCAATTTCCAACAGCTTGCTGTTTGGGATAACCACCAGTGTATCAATATGTTTTTTCAGATTCTGGATCCCGGTTTCAGCGAGCCGACTTCGTTTGGGGCCTTCAAAACTGAACGGGGTCGTCACCACCGCGACAGTCAGGATCTTCATCTCTTTGGCAATTTCTGCAACAACCGAGATTGCGCCGGTTCCCGTTCCACCTCCCATTCCTGCTGCAAGAAACACCAGGTCCGTATCCACCAGTAGTTCCTTGAAGCTGTCTATTTCTTCTTCGGCCGCCATTCTGCCAACTTCCGGCTTCATGCCCGCACCCAGTCCATTTGTAATCACCTTGCCGATCGGGATTGTCACATCGGCAAGCGAGGACCTTAAAGCCATGGCGTCAGTATTGACGGTAATATACTGCACACCCCGGACATTATCCTTTATCATGCGGTTTACAACATTCCCGCCCCCACCACCGATTCCCACGACCTTGATATTGGGTAAACCGGAATAGATGGGCTGAGACTTGATTTTATCTACCTTGATGACCATTCGCAGTTATAATTAGTATACGGGATACAGCTCATTCAGATCACTCCGGTCCTGAAAACCGGTGACTGCAAGTTAAAGGGACAAACCGTTTCTGCTGAGAAACCCTTTCGCTTTTCTGTTTCCGTGATGCCATGCAAAAAGGAAAACCATCCGTCAATCAAAGCTCCAGGCGGCATTTTTCGCTTGCAGACCGGTGTTCTGCTGATACATCATATGGAATAGCAGAGCTGTTGATGGAAGTCTACTGGATTGTACGGGGCATTTGATTTTACACAGAAAATGACAGGGGGCAGCTGAATGGTTTTTCCGGATCATGATCGCTGCGTCCCTCTTGATTCATCGATTCGCTACTTGATTGTCACAACGGGACAGTGCGCATTCAGTATGACAAACTGAGCCGTTGAGCCAAACACCAGCTTTCCCACCTTTGATCGTTTTCGGACCCCAATAATGATCTCCCGGCACTGGTGCTGTTCTGCGAACTCGACCAGGGTTTCTCCGGCAGAATGTGCCGTTACGATCAGATGGGTCTGGTACTTTGTTATATTATCTTTCACAAGCTCTCTGATACTTTCCTCAAGTTCTCGCTCCAGATGATGAATATCGTCGTATTTGAAGGTGGGACTCTGCTGCATGACACTGATAATGTCGATTTTTGTCTGATTCAGGGCTGCATGTTCCAGGGCGAGGTTGATGGCTGCTTTTGATACGTTGGAACCGTCATAGCCGACCAGAATACTCATATTTATCTCCCGATTGGATGGTGCCTGAAGAACCAATTGTTTTCAGAACGCTTTTGCCTTGCTGTGACCCGGGGGTCAAGGTGGTTGTTCAGGTATGCCGATTGTGTGCAAGTTGTCTTGATGACTTTGCGTTCGAAGCGCATCAAAACGAAGCTCCAGGAAAACAGTTTTTTGCCGAAACATGAAACTAAAAAGGCTGCTGCGGATCTCACCGCTCTGGTCTGAAATTCATCACGCTCATTTCAATCGCGGGAATCACCTCCCTGCAGCGGATGATTGATCTCCCGGTACAGGGGGACTCCTGTAATTGCGCAACCGGCAGCCCTGATTTAACGGTAGCAGTTCACGGACCTTTTTGGAAGGTAGTGAATGCATTGAAATTGAAAATAGGCGGTCTGGTATCTATATCCATTTGTTTTAATATATTATCCAGATCGTTCAGGAGGTCGTGCAAATCGAACGATGACTGTGGCAATCAGACTGATGGTGGCAAAGAGAATAAATGCCAGTTGGTAGCTCTGGGTGGCATCGAAAATAAATCCTGCAATCATGGGCCCGAATGCGGATCCGGAGGTGGAAAAAACCCCGATGAGACCTGAAACCAGTCCAAAGGAGAGCATACCGAAACATTCCCCTGTGATCAGCGGCAGCATCATCAGCAGGGAACCCATGGTCAGCCCGAATGCGAAGGTTCCAAGGTAGAGAATCACAACATGCTGCGAGAACGCCAGTGTCAGAACGGTCAGACCCTGCACCAGGAAACAGATCATGGCTGTGTATCGTTTATCGAAGCGATCCACAAAAGTCCCCAGTGACAATCGTCCAATGATACTGGCAGCAGTCGTGATACTGACTGCCGCTGCAGCTCCCATGTTTCCCAGATAGATACTTAAAAACGAGACCTGGTGAACCAGAAATGCCATTTGCACGCACAGCGCCAGTGAAAAAGCGATCACAATGGACCAGAACGTCGGGGTGATAATGGCCTGTCTTCGGGTCCATCTGCGAAGCTGGGCTTCCCTGTTGACGACTTTTTTCAGGTGGCTGAGGGCGGGTGTCTTTACCGCCAGTCCATCCGGCTGCAATTGCAGGTCTGACGGATGGGCTTTGATAAAAACCAGTGTAAAAGGGATAATGATCAGTGAATACATTGCGCTCAGAGTCATGATCGTCGTTTGAAAACCCCGGGAAACAATGAGGTAACTGGCCAGGGGCACCAGGACCATTCCGCCGAGACTCAATCCCGTCATTGTAATGCTCATGGCCAGTCCTCGCTTCTGGACGAACCAGCTGGTAATCAAGGTATTGACCGAGAGCAGGGACGAACCGCTCCACCCAATGGCTGCCAGAAAATAGACAAAGAACAGCTGCCAGACCTGGTTGATCTGGCTTAACAGGAAATAGGACAGGGAAAATACCAGGGCGCCCATGATCAGAAAGGGTTTGGGGCCATAGCGGTCAATTTTCGGTCCGATGATAATCCCGGTGACGGCGGAGGTGGCAAAATAAAAGGTGATGGCTGAGGATACAATTCCCTTGGACCAGCCGTACTGGATTCTGAGGGGATCCAGAATGACGCCATGGGAGTAGAATCCGATGCCGGATGACGCAAACAGAATAACGATACTCGAGAATACAATCCACCAGCCATAAAATATGCTTTTGGGGGAAACCCGGGCAGGGTTTTTAATCGGGCTAGCCATTATTGTCTGATTCAACATTCAGGGTTTTTGAGTTGTCAGGCACCGGTGACTGAGACTCACCCTCGCACTAAAGCGATATATTGTAAACCCGTAAACCATCCTCAGGGGATCCAACGGGAAATGCACCAGGCTCGACGTTCGGGCATAATGACAATTGTCAGCTGATCTGGTAGGGTCAGACGACGCAAACCAAAAAAATATTGTTATTTAAAAAAGAGGAGTCAGATGAAATCTCCCATGGTTGTTCTCGGTATTCCCATCGATCTGGGACAGGAAAAAAGAGGTGTCAATATGGGGCCTGGCGCTATCCGTTATGCGGGAATCGCTTCGCGGCTGAAAAAACTGGGGCACCAGGTTGAAGACAAGGGAAATATAATTGTGCCGGTAAGGGAGTCTGTCAGGGAAGGGGAACTGCTCGAAGCGATCCACCATTCATGTGAAAAAATCTACCAGAAAGCCCGGGAATTGACGACTGGTGGATCTATTCCGATTTTTCTGGGCGGTGATCATTCAGTCGCCATCGGCACGATCGGCGGTATCACCCACCATGGGCCACGGGGAGTGATCTGGATTGATGCCCACGGTGATTTCAATACATCGGAAACATCCCCTTCCGGAAATGTGCATGGGATGGCACTTTCCGCATTGATCGGTGAAGGCTCAAAACAGCTCGTGGATATCGGCAGGCCCGGGGCGAAGATAAATCCCCGTGACACCGTTATGATCGCGATCCGCGATCTGGACCCGGAAGAAAGGACCCGTTTGAAACAGAGCGGAATCCAGGTTTTTACCATGCGGGATATTGATGAGATGGGCATGCGGGCAGTCGCCCAATCGGCATTAAAGTACCTGTCTCATATGCCTGAAATTCATGTCAGCCTGGATATGGACAGCCTGGATCCATCCATTGCCCCGGGTGTCGGGACACCCGTAGCGGGTGGGATCACCTATCGGGAAGCGCAGCTGTTGATGGAGATGATTGCCGATACGGAACGCTGCCGCTCGCTGGATATCGTGGAGATCAATCCCCTGATCGACCATCAGAACCAGACGGCCAAATCAGCCGTCGACCTGGCAGGATCTCTGTTCGGGCAGCGGATTATCTGAGTCAGGGGCCCGCTGAAAGCTCTTTGTGCAGGATATCAAGGGCGTTACGACAGATCCGGAAAATGAAGACTGCCGATTCTGTTTTCCGGGCCACTGCTGCACCGGGGTGTCAATGCGGTGGCAGTGGGCATTCCTTCGCTGACAGGGTCTGTGAGGTCCTTCCCCCGCGGTCGATGACAGGTCTGACCGTTTCCAAGCACGGCATATTGAAACCCGATGCCTAAAGGCGGAATCTTCGGGGTGGATACAGGTGAATAGTTATTGTTACTGTTTATATCCAATCGCTCTCAGCAAACCTTTCCGGGATTGGATGTCATCTTCTGTCTCAATTCCTTTGGACGCAAATCCATCAATGATACCCATGATTCCCCGTCCCTGCTCCGTTTCGCCAATGATGACCTCAACGGGATTGGCAGTTGCACAGAAGATCCGGCAGACTTCGGGAACATTTCTAACAGCACCTAGGACGTTGATTGGAAAGATATCCCGCATGAAAATGATGAAGGTGTGCCCTGCTGAAAGTGTCAATGCGTTTTTCCTGGCCAGCGCCACCAGTCCATCATCGGTTCCGGAATATCGGACCAGGCAGACATCAGAAGCTTCGCAGAAAGCGACGCCAAACTTTACCCCGGGCACCGAGTTGACCATCGCTTCATAGATATCTTCAACGGTTTTGATGAAATGAGAGTGACCCAGGATCAGGTTCAGTCCTTCCGGGTTTTCAATCTTTACGGTTTTAATCTCCATTCTGTGTCCCCTGATATAGATGTTGCTTTACAAAAACGGCTTCGAGGATGAAACCGGGATCGATGATTCATTTTCACTGTCTTCGATCGCCTCCACCCGATTTTTCAACATTTTGATAAAAAGATCAAACGGCATTCAGGCTCTTGGTTCACGGAAGGGATTGTTACCGGTTTTCCTGTGCAGGGAGTTGTTTTTCAAACCGGGACACAGCGTGTGGAGAGACAATGACACCGATCCCTGGCACCGCCGGGATCCCGGGAGACAGATCAATCCCGGGGTTTTGAGGATCACCATGCCGGGTAAGACCGGCGAGTGGCTATTTTGTTCAGGTATCCTGAACCACCAGAAAATGGTGAATCTGACCTGCATCCAGCCGGATAAAAAGCTGATTGGCTTTCAGATCCCGGGCATCATAGGTATAGACGGCGAGGTCGTTGTTTAAGTCCAGGAAGGTGTAGTTTCCCTCAAAATCCAGGTCCAGGATACTTTCCACGTCTATTCGCTGCCACACTTCCATTTCAGCTGCATTCTGAATGACCAGTTCCAGCACAAATAGATGTGTAATATATCCAGAAGGCCTTTCCCAGACCGTCCATCCATTTTGTTTGTCCCTGAAAATGATTTCCCGGTTCTGAATTTTCGAATAGAGGATATTCAGCGGCAGGTCGGTATTCTGGGGATCCTGATAGGTGTGAAAATAGTCGAAAGGGGCAAAAGATCGATCTCCAAGGGTTTTAAGAGCTTGCCTGACTTCTGCATCATCCACCATGGTTTCGATAGGGGGGGAAAAATAGCTCCAGTTTCCCCAGCCATTACCAACAGCGCCCGAGGTTCCAGGCTTGATGTTGATATTGTTTTCGATCGTTGCAGAACGGTGATCTTTACTCAAGAGTGAAAGCAGACCCGGGAGTGTAAAAACCAGTTCCTTAGAGGGTGTTCCAGCGGTGAACCTGCAGCAAATTTCGAACCAGAATGAACTGCTGCAGGCGTCCAGTGTCAAGGGGACGTCTTCGAGAAAAAAAGGCAATCCAACAACACGCTGGCAGAACATCAGGATTTGCTCGCGGGTCTCAAAATCCTCATTGTACCCTTTTCTATTCAACAAATATTGCAGAAGGGTTGATGTATCATGGGTTTCGACCATGGTAAGGGTGGCGGGTTTGTAATCGCACAGGGGTTTGAGCCGGTTGTTGCGGGTCTCCCACCGGGGAATGGCCATGGTACCAATTTCATGTCCTGCCGCCAGGTACTCGTCGATCGCTTCGATCGTAGCCAGGACCCGTTGGTGGTCCCCGGCGATTTCACCTCGGATTTCCAAATCTGTTTGCAGCAGGATGTCCAGAAACCAGTGAATATTGCTTTTTCTTTCAATATGATCGGTTGTGAGAAACTGACCGTGAGGAAAAACGCTTTCCGGAGGAATATGCATAGGGAGGACATACTGGCCAGACCAGCCCACCATGTGATCCAGAAAAATGCCATCTCCGAACAGGGTAAGCCATTTCATCTTTTCTTCAAGGTACCTGCGCAATCCCTGCGTTTTTTCCCGGTAAGCAGCAATGCCCCATGCCTGTTCGGGATAACCGTGCTCCGGTTCGGGTGAACAGCCCACCTGCAGGGAATCATCAAATACTTCAGGGTGAAAAAAGACATCAGCACTCTGTACTTCAACACCAAACGGAAGATTGACGACCAGTCCCACTGCCAGTTTTTTTAATTCCTGCCGGATGGCCTGTTTCTGTTCATAACAAATAAACTGTTGGTATTTATAGAAATTGATCCTTTCTTCGAATGTTTTTCGGAATGTTGTGGATTCCACACTCTCTTTCTGGCAGTAACCACGGGCGGTCAAATCAATCTCTTTTTCCTTGTAGGTTTCATAAAGCGCATAGTCGTCAAGCCAGTAACCGGCCAGTGTGCAAAAGTTGTCGAACTGCTCCAGCCGATGCTCATATTCCCGGTTACAGAAATTCTGATAGCACGATTCCAGCACCCAGGGCATGATTGATCGTTTTAACGCATAGTTGACGGTTCTTTTCTGCCGGAAGAACCGGTTATAGTTTGCAGATATTTTCTCAAGATGGGACATCAGTTGTGGATCGTCTCGCAACTCCGGCAGGTTGCGAAAACTGATCTCGTCGGTCTTCAATGCAAATCCGCTGATGAGTGAAAAAGGGCTGGCTGTGCCGGGGTGCTGGCTCCCGTTGGGAAGATCAAAGATATCGCCTCGAATTCCGCATTCTGACATGAGTCGGGCAAGATGTGACAAACCTTCCGATGACCCGGTTCCCAAAGTGTTGCCAATCTGGCTGTTCAGTTGTGATGTCGCTACGAGAAGATTCAGCTTCATAAGACGATCCTTGTTACCGATTCTTGTTTCAGTATCGTGCAATGTGGGGGAGGAAGCAGGACAATAGGTCGGCTGGTGCACCGTTTTAAAACACCGGCTCAGATGAACGCCTGTTCAGAGGGACCTGGTTGACTCCATTATTCATCCGTTACAGTGAGTTTAAACTGGATAGGTTGATTTGTACAGTGACTTTAAGCAATTACTGTTTTCTGACGCAACCGCTGTCAGCGGACTATTCACCTTGATTCCCTGCAGGGATCAACCAAAACAGGTTGCTATATATAAAATTGATATGATAATATTTGGATCATTGTTGCGTTTGCATAAACAGCAACGATACCAACTTTTGGATTTAAAATGGCATCAGCTTCAACCATCGACAGAATGATTATTTTATATTTCAAGTAATTATGTTCGCAACAAAGTTGAATGAAATCATTTAATCCTATCTTTGCACTTGACAACTGATTCATAGTCAGGCTTATTTCTATGTTTTCGTGCGTATCCATATTATTGTAAAAAAGAGTTTAAAGGATTTGAATGACTTCTCTCGTGATTGTTGAATCACCGACCAAAGCAAGAACCATCCGGGATTTTCTACCGAAAGGCTATCAAGTGGTTGCATCAATGGGTCATGTCAGGGACCTGCCCCAGTCAGCATCTGAAATTCCGGAAAAAGTTAAAAAGGAGCCCTGGGCCCAATTAGGCGTGAATGTTCAAAAGGATTTTGAACCGCTCTATGTTATTCCCAAGGATAAGAAAAAGGTTGTTGCCGACCTGAAAAAACAACTGAAAGACATTGACGAACTGATTCTCGCAACTGACGAGGACCGGGAGGGTGAAAGCATCAGCTGGCATCTGCTGGTTGTCTTGAATCCAAAAGTTCCCATAAAACGCATGGTGTTTCATGAAATCACCAAGGAAGCGATTTCAAAGTCGATCAACAACTGCCGTGACATCGATATGTCCCTGGTAAGGGCTCAGGAAACACGTCGCATTCTGGATCGTCTGTTCGGTTATACACTGTCACCCCTGTTGTGGAAGAAAGTTGCCGTCGGTTTGTCCGCTGGACGGGTGCAGTCCGTTTCTGTGCGACTGATTGTCTTGCGGGAGCGGGAACGCAGGGCGTTTCAAAAAGGGAGTTATTGGGATCTCAAAGCGCAGCTGAACAAAAAAGGACAGTCGTTTACAGCCACCCTGGAAACGCTGGGCAAGAAGAAAATCGCCCGGGGGTCGGATTTTGATGAAAACACGGGAAAAATCGCGAAGGGGAAAAAAGTCCTGCTACTGGATGAAAAAGAGGCCCGCATCTTGCGAAGTCGACTGGAAGATCAGGAGTGGCGGGTGAAATCGGTGATTGAAAAAAACAGTATCGTCAAACCGTCCCCTCCTTTTATCACGTCGACCCTGCAACAGGAAGCCAGTCGGAAGCTGCGGCTTTCGCCGAGAAAAACCATGCGGATTGCGCAGGGCTTGTATGAAAGAGGATTTATCACCTATATGAGAACCGATTCGGTTCAGATGTCCGAGCAGGCCATTACGGCCGCCAGAAAAAGCGTGACATCCATTTATGGGAAAGAGTATCTGAACAGTACGATCCGTAAGTTTACAGGAAAGACCAAGGGTGCACAGGAAGCTCATGAGGCGATCCGCCCGGCCGGGTCGAAATTCATACATCCGGCAAAGGCGGATCTGGGGGGGCAGGAACTGGCCCTTTATGATTTGATCTGGAAACGAACCCTCGCCACCCAGATGGCGGATGCCAAACAGGTTCATATCAAGGCCATTATCGAAGTGGATGAGGCTGAATTTCAGGCAAAGGGGAAAAGAATTCTATTTCCCGGGTTTTTCCGTGCCTACGTCGAGGGATCCGATGATCCGGATGCCGCTCTGGAAGGGCAGGAAATCATTCTGCCGGATCTGGAAGTGAAGGAACTTCTTGAATGTCAGGAGTTGGAGGCCAAAGGGCATGAAACACAACCACCCGGGAGATATACAGAGGCCTCCCTGGTCAAGAAACTTGAACAGGAAGGCATCGGACGACCCAGCACCTATGCTTCGATTATTGATACGATTGTCAATCGAGGCTATGTCCAGGTGGTCGCGCAGGCACTGGTTCCCAGTTTTACCGCTTTTGCCGTGACCAATCTGATGGAGGAGCACTTCTCGGAACTGGTGGATCCGGGATTTACGGCCAAAATGGAGCAGGTTCTGGATGAAATTGCTGCCGGACAGACCGAATGGATCCCCTATATGAAGAAATTTTTTCTGAGTAAGAACGGTCTGGAAAAAAAGGCAGTTGAGAAAACTGAAGCGATTCCTGCAGGTGAATTTCGAACATTGAAGTTTGCGGATCTCAAGGCGAAAATCTGTATCGGACGGTTCGGACCGTACCTTGAAACAGATCCGGATGCAGACGGTAAAAAGATTACTGCTTCGATTCCGAAGGAGATTACACCATCAGATCTGGACCAGGAGGCCGTTGAACTGATTCTTCTGCAGCAGGCAAAAGGGTCCGAAGAGATCGGTATTCATCCTGAAACATCAGAGCCGGTCTATCTGCTGCACGGTACTTACGGTCCTTATCTGCAACTGGGTAAAGCCGAGGAGGGGAAACCGAAACCCAAGCGGGCGACCCTGCCAAAAGGGATGAAAGATGTGGAAGTCGATATGCCAAAAGCCCTGGCACTGCTTTCACTACCGCGTTTGATCGGGGAACATCCGGATACCAAGGGCAAGATTACGGCCGGGATCAGCCGCTACGGGTCTTATATCCTGCATGACGATCCGGTCAATGGCAAAGATTATCGATCTCTCAAAGTGGAAGACAGTGTGATCGATATTAATCTGGAGAGAGCGCTGGAGATATTGAGTGTGCCAAAACGGTCCCGCAAAAAAACATCTGAGCCTGTTAAAGAGCTTGGCAACCACCCGGAAGATAACAGTCCTGTGAACGTCTATGTCGGTCCATATGGACCCTATGTGAAACACCAGAAAACCAACGCAGCCATTCCAAAAGATCTGGATATCAACGATCTGTCTCTGGATAAAGCACTCTCGTTACTGGAAGGCAAAGCGATGGGCAAAAAGCAGAAATCAACTCGAAAAGCACCGGCCAAAAAAAGAGCAGCCAAGAAACGGGTATGAAATGCTGTTTGAATTGCGTATCGATCGCCTGCCTGGCATTGAAGAGCATATCAACGGCTGAATTCAGCAGGTGAAAATTTCCAGGTGGGGTCAAATCAATAAACCTGAACAGAGGGCAAAATGGCAGAATATGAAAAGCTGAATGCTGAACTGGATTCCTTTGATGATGATGTGGATGGAGATGAGCAGAAGGATAAATACCTGACCTTCCATATTGGCAAGGAGGATTATGGCATTGAGATTCGTCATGTGATTGAGATCATTGTGATGCAGGAAATCACGGTTGTTCCGGATATGCCTGATTTTATTATCGGGGTGATCAACCTCCGGGGACAGGTGATTTCCGTAATGGACATTCGGGCCCGATTCAAGCTGGAAGCCAGGGAGTATGATGATCGAACCTGTATTATCGTTGTCAAGATTAACGATATTTCAGTCGGTCTGATCGTCGATACCGTGAATGAGGTCATTGATATTCCCGAAAACCAGATGGATCCGCCACCCAGAACCCATGCCGGGGTTGGCAGCAGTTATATCAAAGGTATGGGAAAGGTCGACAACAAAGTAAAAATCCTACTGGATATCGAAAAAATACTTTACGAAGAGGAACTGGAGCAGGTTCGGAGCTTATAGACGGGATCAACCGGATCGATATAAAACAACCACAGGGATCGAAAACTACCCCTGTATACGCTGTGACCGTGTCTTCCAATTCCTGAAGGGTCATTGGAAAATAGCGTTACAACAGAACAACGGCACTATTCGTGAGGCTCGTGTCAGAAATGGATAGGAGGGGGAATAATTTCGCGGGCTGGCTGGCGGTCAGACAGCCCCGTATCTCATTGCCCATATTCAGGACGGTATTTCAGGCTTGACTTCCCTGTCGATACACAGAATCAAGGTTCGGTCTCTGTGACAGTTCAATCCTTCACTCCCAAAAACCAATACCCTTTCCAGCTGCATTAAAAAAGGATACAGAATAGCGCGCGGACGGTTCAGGGGCTATTGAGCCTGTTTTATTCTGTTATCCGGATGAACATGAATTGCAGATTTCAAGAAGCATACTTATAGAGGAGCCATGCCGAAAACCGTGAAAAAGAAAAAAACGAGCAAGACATTAAAACAACTCGGAGAAGCCCTTTTGTTCAAAAAAAAATCGGGCTGGGATGGGCTAAGAAAGAAAGAAGAGAAGGAAATTTTCAATCTTGCCGAAGGTTACAAGCAGTTTCTTGACAACAGCAAGACAGAACGGGAATCCGTGCAGACCATCTCCAGACTGGCAGAAGCACAAGGGTTTGTCCCGATCGCAAAGGCTGGCAAAGAGGATCGAAAACTGTTCTTAACGTATGATGACGTTGCCGGAGCCCTGGTTGTTGTAAACAATCTGAAAACCTTGAACCAGGGCTTTTTAATGAACGGGGCCCATATCGACGTACCCAGGCTGGATCTGAAACAGTTTCCCCTTTTTGAGTCTGAAGATATGGCCTATATGAAGACCCACTACTACGGTGGCATTAAAAAATATCAATGGGTAACCAGGCCTCTCGCATTGCACGGGGTTGTTGTTCTGGAGAGTGGAAAAAAGATTGCGATTACCATTGGAGAAGATCCCGAGGATCCTGTTTTTACCATAAACGATATTCTGCCCCACCTGGCGCAGAATCAAAACAAGAAAACAGCACCAACCGTGATAGAAGGTGAACAGCTCAACATACTGGTTGGCTCCATACCCTATCAATTTAAATCGGAAAAGGATGCGGTCAAACTCAATATTTTAAATACACTCCACTTGAAATATGGATTTAAGGAGCAGGACTTTGTCAGTGCGGAGCTTCAGCTTGTACCTGCTGGGAAATCACGGGATGTCGGTTTTGACCGCAGCTTTGTTGGAGCCCATGGGCAGGATGACCGTGTCTGTGCCTATCTGGGGATGAAGGCGCTTTTTGATAGTGAGGCGGAGAAGACCGGCAAAAACATGGTGATGGTTTTTTTCGATAAAGAGGAGATCGGATCGATGGGCAACAGCGGAGCCGCTTCGAATCTGATCGAACGTATGGTGAATGATGTACTGCAGCATTTCGGCAAAAATGACTATAATCTGCTGATCCAGTCTCTGGAAAATTCGAAATTTCTCTCCTCCGATGTGAATGCGGGGATTGATCCGGAATGGAAAGAGGTGAATGAACCGATGAATGCAGCAAAAATTGGATTTGGTGTCTGTCTGACAAAATTTACCGGATCCAGAGGGAAATCCGGATCAAACGAGGCCCATGCCGAGTTTGTTGCCAGTATTCGCCGTGCATTCAATAAGGAGGGGGTATTGTGGCAGACGGCGGAACTGGGGAAAGTAGACCAGGGGGGCGGCGGGACGATCGCCTATCATCTGGCCAAGTATGGCATGGATGTGGTTGATTGCGGGACGGCACTGCTCTCCATGCATTCTCCCTTCGAAATAGCCTCGAAAGTGGATATTTATCACACCTACAAGGCATACAAAGCATTTTACAAGCACCTGTAGACGACTGGCGAAAGATAGCGGAACCAGCCCTGTCAATCAAGACGCAAAACAGATTTCTGAATCCTGATGAAAAGAAAAGAAGACAGTTCGACTGCTATGGATCGTAAGAAGTGGGATGAAGCGGCCATTGACCGGGTTTATGAAGAGATGCTCGACAGCGTGGGTGATATTCTGGATCGGGTTCAGATATGCGGTTGCCGGAGCCTGTTCGAATCAAATGATATTCTGAAACTTATCGGAAGGTTGTTTGAACGGATGGAAAAAGAGTTGCTGCTGCAATGGAAGGTCAAACAGGAGGAGGGACTGCTGCAACTGTTCGACCGACAGAAGCAATGGTTGAGTCTTGAGTTGAGATCCCCCGATGGCCTGTTGGCAACCTGGAACCGATATTGTGCCCTTGTCTGGAAACGACTGGACGATCCGGCCATGAAACTGGATATCAAGCCATGGCGGTCAACTGTTTTGGAGATACTTTCGGATCAGTCCTCCTATGTGGATATACGTGGTGTTTTCAACTCGGATCAACAGGGTCCGATTCTGAGTCAAATCTGTGCATTATTCGAAAAACTGTATTACACGTGTCCCTATCACCAGGTCCTGAGTTTTTTAAATCTGATTGAACTGGGTGCCGGAAACCGCCCTGAGATTCATGATCCTGGTACTGAAAACCAGTCGCAGAGACAGGAGCCGCTGCCGTCGGGGATTGATTCATTTTTTTCAGATATCATTGCGGCCGGGCAGTGGCAAGAGATGCCGGAAAGGCTGACCCGATTCTGGGATAGAAATTCGGGGGGGATATACAGTCTTTATCCCGCTTTTCTGGTAAAAAGGACAGCTGAAGGCACTTGCTCGCTGCGGGGGGTGACACCGGGCCGGTGGATGCAGATGGATGACCTGATCGGGATTGAGAAAAATAAAGAGCGTCTGATTGAGAATACTGAAAACCTTCTGGCAGGCAGACCCGCTCACCATGTCCTGCTCTGGGGTGGCAGGGGGACCGGAAAATCCAGCTCTGTCCAGGCATTGCTGACCCGATTTGTTCAGAAGGGCCTGCGGCTGATTGAAATCCAGCAGAGTGACCTGGCATTGATTCCCGATTTATCCCGAATCTTAAAGGGGAAAAAGGAAAAGTTCATTCTTTTTTGTGATGACCTGAGTTTTGAAAAGGATGATATCGACTATAAAAATCTGAAGACCATTATGGAGGGCAGTGTCCTGTCCCCCGCGAGCAATCTGATTGTGATTGCGACGGCTAATCGTAAGGATCTGGTCTTCAGAGGCGAGGTTGATGAACGGTATCCCGAACAGAAACAGGCGATTGATGAAAAAAGAGCGATTGACGACCGGTTTGGATTGAAGTTGTTTTACGAAGTGCCTGTCTTTCAACATTTGGAGAAAATTCTCTTTCACTATGCAGACAACAGCGGTCTTCCTTACGAAAAAGAGGCCCTGTTTCTTGAGTTTCGGCGTTTTGCCCAGAGAAATAATCATGATAAACCGGCAGGAAGAACGGTCCAGCAGTTTATGATGATCTGGACTCGGGAACAGAATGGGGAAAACGGAACTTCGAAAACAGGGATGGCTTTCGACCCATCAATCGCATAATCATGTCCACCAAACTGCTTGCCATCCTTTTTTGTCTGCTCCTGCTGTTTGCAGCAGAGTTGACTGCTGAAAGGATCCCGCAACAGGAGAAGGAATCCGCATATCAGTATATCAACCAGCTTCGCACCCGAGCCGGATTAATTCCGTTTTCAAGAAGTTCCATCCTTGAAAAATCGGCAGCCAATCATGCGCGGTATCTGTCAAAAAATAATCTGGCTGGTCACCTGCAATCCAGAAACAGACCTGAATTCACGGGTGAAAAACCAGATGACCGGGCGCTATTTGCCGGTTATGCCTCCAGGGATGTCACGGAAAATTTTTCTGCCGGCCAGAAAGATGCCCAAAATTCCATTGATGGTCTGATGAGTGCCATCTACCATCGCTTTGCCTTCCTTGATTTATCAAAAAATGAACTCGGTATTGGGATCGAACGCAATCACCAGGGTTTGAATTTTGTTTACAACATGGGCAACGACCGGTTGAACCGTTTCTGCCGGTACGGCATTTTTTTGAATGACGGCCCTTTTTATACCTCTGTCTGCAGGCATCAAGGGAAAGTGTCTGCCGTGGATTTCGACCTGCGAAAAAACGAGGTCTGGAAACAGAATCCCGAAATGGTCGTCTGGCCGTTAGACGGGGCGCTGGGTATTCCGCCGGTTTTTTATGATGAAACGCCGGATCCCCTGCCGGATTATCGCGTTTCCGGGTACCCGATTTCAGTGCAGATGAATCCGTCTTTTTTCAAAAAAGTTGAACTGGAGCGGTTCAAGCTGTTTCAACAGGATACCAATACCGAGGTTGTCCCGATACGTCTGCTAACAAAGCGTCTCGATCCCAACCAACGGTTCTCAGCCTTTGATTTTGCACTGTTTCCACTCAACCGGCTGGCGTGGGATACCGTTTATCGTGTGGAACTGATGGTAAAAGCGGACGGGAGGCCCGTCGGCAAGACCTGGACGTTTCAAACGGCTGCCGTTCCCAGTCCCATGTTTATGATCAAAGGTCGGAACGAAAACCTGCAATTGGTGTCAGATAGACAATATGCTGTCTATATTGCTCCGGCGAACCGGTATCCATATATCGAACGATTACGCTGGGAATCCATGTCGGAGATGAAAACCGAAGTGTCCTGGTTGGACAGAAATACGATTCTTGTTAAACTGAACGGGAAGGAATGTGAAAGCACCCATTTTTTCCTCAACGGTGACCGTTCGTTTATTGTGCAGGTCGCTGACAGGGATAATCTGAATGAGGAGCAGACCTATGCCAGGGGACCCCTGCCCGGTTGCTTGATCAATACGCTCAAGGATCTGCCGGGGTTCAGGGTCAGTGCCAGGGGCGAAGTGATTCCAATGAAAGCGGATCAGGACTATTGGGTTGAAATAACGGCGATTGATAAACCGGTAACAGAAGTCAAATGGCAGCTTCTGGACAATATGCAGATTCGGGTGAACCATCTGGAAAGAAATATATTGAAGATCCGGCTGTCCGGATTTCCCGGTCAAATCGCCACCTTTTATCTTTCAAATTCCCGGATGTTTAAAGTCGTCCTCACAAAATAGCGTTATCTGCTTATGACAAATCATGATGTCATCATTGTTGGTGCGGGTCTGTCCGGATTAAGCATTGCCCATTTTCTAAATAAGCTGCGCCCAGACCTTGAGCTGTTGCTGCTTGAAAAATCGGATCGCCCCGGGGGTGCGATTCAAAGTCTGAATATAGACGGATTTCTTGCAGAGTGGGGGCCCCACGGATTCCTGGACAATATTGAGGAGAGCCGGGAACTGCTGGATGACCTGAAACTAGATGGTGACATACAGAAAGCGCCATTGCGAAAATTTCTGCGGTATATCTGTTTGAATGGCAGACTGAAGACCATCCCTCAAACACCACCGAAAATCATTCTCAGCGACCTGCTGCCACTGTGGGCCAAGCTCCGTCTCCTCGGGGATCTGTGGAGAAGACCGTTGCCGCATGAACAGACCGTTGCTGACTGGGCGACTCACCGCTTTGGGCGATCGATACTTCCTTTTGCCGATATCATTCTGACGGGGACCTATGCCGGGGATATCGAAAAACTCAGTATTGATGCGGCGATGCCCGGCCTGCGGAAACTGGAAATGGAGGCCGGTTCTGTATTGCGGGGGGCCATCAGGTCTCAGAAGAACAAGGTCGGTAACGGCATGCCTTCGATGGTCAGTTTCAAGATGGGTATGGAACGTCTGGTCATCAAACTGGCCGCCGACAAGAACCTGGTTCTCAATTCAGAGGTCAAGCGGCTGTCAAAATCAGACGGATTGTGGCGGGTTGATACGAATACCGGGGTCTATTCGGCCAGAAATCTGGTTGTCGGACTCCATATCAACCGTGCCCTGCCACTGCTGAATGTGCTGCAGACTGCGCCACAGCTGTCGGTCCCCGAAGCAATGGTAGCCAATATTCTTCTGGGGTTTGCAGATGACGTGAAAATTCCGTTTGGTTTCGGATACCTGGCACCGACATCGGAAAACCGTTTTGCGCTGGGAGCCCTGTTTCCAACCCACATGTTTCCAGGAAGGGCCCCGGAGGGGATGCAAAGTCTCGAAGTCCTGGTGGGGGGTATTCGAAATCCACACCATTTCACCCTGTCCGATGATGATCTGATTGAAGCTGCCTGTAGTGATCTTCGCCAGCTCATGCCGCTGCCGGAAAAACCGATATATGCAAAAGTGATCCGACCCCGGATCGGAATCCCTCAGCTGGAAATCGGCCATGCCCGACTTCAGACCTATCGAGAGACCATGGAAAACGGTTTTCCCGGATTGTTCATCAGCGGATTCGGCTGGGAAGGGATCGGCGCCAATGAGATGATCAAACAGGCAAAACGGACCGCTGAAAATTTGATCCGGGGTAGTGGCGGCTCCCGGGGACCAGCCACGGTCAAAGGGATTTATGTTTAGCAGTGTTCCTATCCCCCGCTTTCGTTATTCAGCACAGGGAATGCAGAACGGTTTGTCATTGATCATCCTGATCCTTGAATCCATCACTGCTTCGCCGCATTTGGAGCAGTTTATGGATTGCCGCCTTTGAGCCATCTGCGGTTCCGGTATATGAACCTCTGTGATATCCATCAAATCCTGGGCAGGGGCGTTTAGAATCCATTGTGTGAAAGCCGTCCGAGATTTTCTGACGGATGCCGGCACTGCCTTGCCATGGTATGAAATGCGAATGCCAATTCCTGATTGACGGGAGAAGAGGGTGTAGACCTGTTTGCCGTAATCATGGAAAATCAGGTTGCCCTTCCCGAAGGTACAGCCGGTAATGCACTGGAGGGCGTCCACCCCGCAGGCATCATTTTCGACAATAGCCACGATCTCTTCGTCCTCGGATCGTAGTGCATTCAGTTTTTCGAGAGCGGAAGTGGCCATTCGGTAACCGATGGCCACACCTGGACACTCATGCCCGTGAAAGTCCAAAATTTCCTGGTAAGTCATCATCTTCCACTTGATTTCGTTATATGAGAACAGCACCCCTCAAGCGATATCATTCTCATGGTTCGTTGTGTCCCACCCGGGGCAGGGTTGTATGTATGGGTCTCCGTCTTAAGAAGCCTTTGTCGATAGTTGGGGGTTTCAATTGAACCAGATCTGTGTTTCCCCAAAATGGCATTTGCACACCAGTTGAGCAAACAGTGCGCGCAACCGGGGAAAAAGTACCCTGCACGGTCCCGCAGGACAGCAATCATCTCACGGAATAGTTGTTTGAGCGGTTGCTGCACCTCTGATAGTGCCCCCTATAACGGGCTGTTTTCATGAGCTTCGTGTACGCGCGATGGCTTCATGCCAGCCTTTCAACAGCCTATCGATCTCGTTCTGTTCCTGTTGCGGAGCAAACCGGTGATCTTCCTGCCACATGGACTGAATCTGGTCGAGAGAATTCCAGACGCCGGTTGCCAATCCTGCCAGAAATGCGGCGCCCATGGCTGTTGTCTCAATGATTTTAGGCCGGCTGACGGCCAGATTCAGAATATTGGCCTGGAACTGACACAGGAAGTTGTTGGCTGTGGCGCCCCCATCCACCCGCAACAGTTTGAGAGGGTTGCCGGTATCCTGGACCATGGCATTGACCAGATCCCATGACTGGTAAGCAATAGCTTCCAGCGCTGCCCGGGCGATATGATTCTTGTTGGTATCCCGTGTCAGGCCGATTATCGTTCCACGGGCATATGGATCCCAGTATGGAGCCCCCAGACCGACAAATGCAGGTACAATATACACGCCGCCACTGTCGTCAACAGCATTTGCCATGGCCTCAGTATCTGCTGCATTCGGGAACAGCTCAAGTTTATCCCGCAGCCACTGGACGAGTGCTCCGGCGATAAAGGTTGATCCCTCGAGGGCGTAGGATGTTTTCCCATCGATCTTCCAGGCTATGGTTGTCAGAAGGCCATGTTGAGATCGCACCGGCTGCTCACCGGTATTCACCAGAAGAAAACAGCCCGTACCATAGGTGTTCTTTGCCATACCCGTTTCGAAACATGCCTGACCGAAAAGCGCGGCCTGCTGATCACCAGCGATACCGGCAATAGGCGTTGCGGCACCCCATTCAGATGTATCGGTGGTTGCAATGATGCCGCTGCTGTCACAGACTTCGGGAAGCGTTGCCATCGGAATTTCAAGACGCTCGATAATCTCCTCGTCCCAGCGGTTGTCGAAAATATTGTACAGCAGGGTCCGGGATGCATTGGAGGCGTCTGTGACATGGGTTTTTCCGCCCGACAGTTTCCAGATCAACCAGCTGTCAACGGTTCCAAAGGCCAGATGGCCTTGATCAGCCAGCGCCCGGATCCTGGGGTTCTCTTTCAACATCCAGCGGATCTTGGTCCCGGAAAAGTAGGGATCGGCAACCAGACCGGTTTTAAGACGGATTTGCTCCTCAAATCCCTCTTTTTTAAGCTCATCACAGAAGGATGCGGTCCGCCGGCACTGCCAGACAATCGCATTCCCAACAGCCTCTCCGGTTGACGTGTTCCAGGCAATGACCGTTTCTCTTTGATTGGTGATCCCAATGGCCGTGATATCCGCCATGGTTCGCTTTGATATTGACAATACATCCGTGATGGTTTTTTTCTGGGATTGCCAGATGGTTTCAGGATTCTGTTCCACCCAACCCGGTTTGGGAAAGATTGAATCGAATGGCTGGCTGGCGGTTGCGATGACTTTTCCTCTCTCATCAAAGAGAACCGTCCGGGAGCTGCTGGTTCCCTGATCCAATGCCATAATGGTTCTTGCCATAGAGTTATCTCCTAGATGGTTTAACGGATGCCGGTGGATCACTGAAGCGGTTTTACGCGACAGGTTGGTTCAGGTGATCCGGTTTTTTTAATCTCAGGTGATAATTTCTTATACACGGTTCACTATCAAGTGTACAGACAGGACCGTTGCCGGGTGCACCAAAAACATGTGGGTATGTGATCATAACTGCTTCAAGAGGTTATTTATTCAGAAAAACGCATGCATCCATCCTTGGAGCTCCTGGAATCCATCCCTGGCTTCCAAGGTTTTCTGAACAAACAACCTCTTTCCGCTTACAGGTACCCACACAT